>Ga0190284_1000774_pt1 | contig 16198 bp, 14 predicted proteins | sample 48691812_MG_FD_161668 | JGI IMG/M metagenome (GOLD analysis project Ga0190284, IMG submission 161668) | Hydrothermal vent microbial mat bacterial communities from Southern Trench, Guaymas Basin, Mexico - 4869-18-1-2_MG | ecosystem: Environmental > Aquatic > Marine > Hydrothermal vents >...
GGTTCGTCAGGTTTGTCTAACGACGCGGGCCCTCCCGGAGCACACGCAAGCAGAGCGCCGCACTCCACACAAAACATCGATCGCGTGTGATTCTCGAAGCTACAACCAGGACAGATGCGCGTTGCCGCAGTCATTCCACGTCCTCCTCACGTAGGTGTTTCGCGAAGGCTCATTCGGCATTGGTGCTCCCACGACGACAAGGGGAACTCAAACAGCTCCATGAGACAACCGCCGGGCCGTCTCGCGATTGACAGTTTCCTCGCTCCAGTCCGGATGCTCCGCCCTCAGTGAACTCAGAAGCATCCTTCTTGCCGACGAGTACATCCCGAAAGCGATCCGCAGCCGCTGCGCCCCCGTCATCCCCCGCAGCACAGCCGCCATCTCGTCGTCCACAACCTCAATCTGTCCACGGTCCAAACGCATCATCTTCCCAGTTCTGCCCGTCTTCAATCAGCCCCGAAGAATCTCTAAACCCCATACCAGGGGCGCCGGATCGTAGCTCAATCAGACCCTAAGTGGCGCCGAATAGTAGCCCAGGGCGGAAGCCCTGGGTTTTCATCTCCACCATACATCGTTAGCAGCCCGTGGCAAAACTGTGGCACCGGCGTCCCGCCGGTGGTTTTCACGGTGAGCATCAGCGTCTCGCCGGTATTCCCGGGTGGCAACGGCGTTTCCGAATAGCTGTTTTCCATTTTACCACGGGCAGTTAGCCCCGCAGGGGTGATGGACGGATTGGCCTGCGACGACAATTCCGTCGCCCCTCCGGGGCTTTTGTTCACGTACAATTTTACATCCCAGGGGCTCGCGCCCCTGGCTACTGTCCTCCGTCCCCCCGGGACTGCCGCAGCCGTTGCGCTCCTGTCATGCCTCGCGGCGTCGCCACCACCTCGTCGTCTATGATCGCTATTCGTCCCCGATCCAGAGTACGATAGCCCGCACAACAGCCTCTGCTAGATTAGGAGAACAGCCTTTCGAACATCGTCGGATCGTGCTTGCGCAATCGGTCCGCAAATTCGTTGACATAAAACATATCCGGTGCGAATCGCTGCGCGCGAACTCTGATTACAAAGCTCGGACTGCTCCCGTCAACTTCATAAATAACGAGACCAAGGCCAAATAGTATGGAAAGTGCTTCGAGACGGCTCATGTCTTCCTGTGAGATTGAATCCGGCATAACAACATAACATTTTGTGGAGAACAGCCTGTAGGCAACCGCTTGGCCAAATGCGACTACGGGGGCTTGGGGATCGAGTTTGATCTCTGCTGATACAATCTCGAGTGGGAACCTAATCAGGTTTGACGCCAGCGGTTTGTAGACACCGACGACATCAGGTGTCCCCCACTTTCCCTTCAAACCTGCACCCCCCAAAGGAGCGACCGTTGTTACTTCATCCAGATCGTTCTTAAGCCAATCAGCGAATGGTTCATATAGATCCTTCTCAGGTAATCGAGCTTCAGCAATTACGGTGGGAGGGGCGTCCTCTGCTGACGTTGACATGAATAGGCCACGACTTGGCTTCACAACCTCATTGGGAAACTGCGTCGCAAGATCCCAAACTGAACCGCAAATGGTGTTTCTTGGTGTTTCCGGATGTTCTCTCAAGATATGGTTTACGAGGTCTGTGTAGCGAATACCGCCGGAGCTTGCTTTGATCGTTTGCAGTGCGACCTCTCGAATCTTGTGCTTTGATAATTTGGCCATCCGAAAACCTCAGTAAGTTCTTGATGTCATTCCACTACTCCTCCAGCGACTGCTCGATACCATCCAATCGCTCTCGCAACTCCGCCGGCAAGGTCGACCGCAGTGCATCGTCGATTAATCCAACGCTGAACATATCGCCGATGTGGGCTTGATCGATGGGACGATGAGACGTGAGCTTCATCCGGACCAGAGCGGGTAAATCCAACACTAGGAATCCTTCGGGATCGCGGACCGCCTCGCTGAGAGAGGGCGCTGGAATGAGATACGACGGTCGAACACGTTCATCGGCCCAGACTAGGTGAACGCCTGCCCGCCGACTGGGTTCGTCAGGGTCCACAAATATGATCATGCGACGCAGATCGTGCTGCTCGAAACCCAATGCCCCCATGGTTTCCGTCAGTCGATCGAGGTCGGACCTCTGGACGAGCAGGTCGACGTCCTTGGTGGCGCGCGTCGCGCTGGGGTCGACGCGGCCGACCCAACTGGCCACCGCGTTTCCCCCGATAATCGCATACGGGATGCCCGCCGCGTCCAGGGCGGCGGCCACGCGCTTCAGCCGTTTTTCGACACGATCAACCGCCATCACGTGCGCCTGAAATGATACTGCCTTCACGATTATACCTTACATCGCAAGGTCGTTCGGCCGGCGTCGTTTTAGCCCACGATCCAGCGGGCCGACTTGTCCGGCAGAACCGGCTTGACATAAGCCGGCTCCGTGGCCGATCTTCCCGCCGGGGTGTAGCCTTGTGACCCATTCGAATGTGCCCCCCACCAAGGTCGGGGGCTCACGTTGGTTACACCATGCTGTATTGTACATAATCACAATCATAGACGCCAATCAGCACGATCATAACGTTTATGCCTTATCAGCCCGTGGTGAAAGAGCGAGCAGTTAGTTGGGTATCGCCTTTTCGACCGTGAAACCACCGGCGAGACGCCGGTGCCACAGTTTTGCCACGAGCTATTATGCCGCCTACAGTTCCACGATCTGTTCATATGTCTCCGGCCTTCTGTCTCGGTAGAACTGCCAGGTGTTGCGCACTTCACGGATCATGTCGAAGTCCATGTCGGAGATCACAATGTCGTCTTCCACCCGTTTACCCTCGGCCAGGATTTGGCCGCGTGGGTCGCAGAAGTAGCTCGTGCCGTAGAACTCGCCGAACTTCCACGGCGCTTCGTAGCCCGGCCGGTTGATCGCGCCGATGAAATACCCGTTCGCCACGGCGTGGGCCGGCTGTTCGAGCTTCCACAGATACTCCGAAAGACCCGCCACCGTCGCGGATGGGTTGAAGACGATCTCCGCGCCGTTGAGCCCGAGGATGCGCGCGCCCTCGGGAAAATGCCGGTCATAACAAATATAAACACCGACCATGCCAACCTTCGTCTCGAACACGGGGTAGCCGACGTTCCCCGGCCGGAAGAAAAACTTCTCCCAAAAGCCCGGCCCCACGTGCGGGATGTGCATCTTGCGATATTTGCCCATGTACATGCCGTCCGTGTCGATGACGGAGGCGGTGTTGTAGTACACGCCGGGGATGTCCTCCTCGTAGATCGGCACGATCAGCACCATCTGGTGCTTCTTGGCCAGCTCGCACATGAGTTGCGTCGTAGGCCCGTCGGGGACCGGCTCTGCCATGCCGTACCATTTTGTATCCTGATCGCAGCAGAAGTACGGTCCGTAGAACAGCTCCTGCAAACAGAGGACCTGTACACCCTTGCCCGCGGCCTGTTCGATCAGTGCCACGTGTTTGTCAATCATCGACTTCTTGATCTTCTCGATCGGCGAACTCCCCGGCTCACTCAGGGTTGCTTGAATGAGACCGCCTCGTACAATCCGTGCCATGAACAATCTCCTGTATTCTCCGAAACCTACGATCCGATATCAGCGGAACGCGCCGCGCCGTCATGATCAGCAAGCTGGCTCAGGCCCATTTGTGCCCTCGCGGCCCAGCCGCTTTTATAGTATAATGCAAACTGCGACCGGCTTCAGGTCTGGTTCATTGACGAGCGGTTCATAAGGTGGAGCTTCGTGATGACTTATTTAGGCACTGTACAAGGCGGCAGGATTGTGCTGGAGGATGGCACGCGACTGCCCGATGGGACGGTCGTTCGCGTCGAGCCGATCGACGCCGGCACGGATCCGGCGGACGGATTGGGGGACGAGGCAGTTTCATCCGGGATCACGGATCTCGCCTCGCAGCATGATCACTATATTTACGGCACGCCGAAACAGGGAGACTGAGGCGTGGCACGTCAAGCCGTCTTTGTGGACACATCGGCGTTGTTGGCCCTGGCCAATCGTGATGATGCTTTGTACGACGAAGCGAGGCGTGTCAATCGCGAACTGGCAGCGGCAGGGTGCGAACTCGTGACGAGCGACTGGGTGCTGGCCGAGTTGCTCGGCGGGGCCGCACGATCGGCGCTTCGTCGAGCAGGCTGCGAGCTGATTCGTCGGCTTCAACAATCTCGGCGAACGACGATAATCCCCGCAACACGTTCGGATTGGTTACGCGCCTTCGACTTGTTCTCCTCGCGCCCAGACAAGGAATGGTCACTCGTGGATTGCCTGTCGATCTTGATTTGTGAGGAACGGTGTATTCGTGAGGTGTTCACGCACGATCGGCATTTCGCCCAGGCTGGGTTAGTCGTCCTCATGCAGTGATGGTCTCACTCGCCGACGTGCAGCCATCTCTGTTTTAAGTAGGAATGCAACTATGAATGCGGCAACACCCAAAGAAAAAACCGTCAGGCTTTTTGTGAGCGGCGAGTTCCGCGAGGCGCGGACGACCCGCTTCGGGCCCGTTTATAACCCCTCGACCGGCGAGCGGATCGCCCAGTGCCCCTTCTGCGACGCCGACGAAACTGCTGATGTGGTTCAGGCCGCACACGACGCCTTCCCCGCCTGGCGCGACACACCCATCGTCGAGCGTGCCCGCGTGATGTTCCGCCTCGTTGCGCTGATGGAAAAGCACGCCGAGGACCTCGCCCGAACCATCTCTCGCGAGCATGGCAAGACGCACGCCGAGTCCATCGGCTCCGTCCGCCGTGCGATTGAGATGGTCGAGTTCGCTTGCGGTATGCCGACATTGACCATGGGCGATACCGTCCACAACCTCGCCCAAGATGTCGACTGCGAGACGTATTGCTACCCCCTCGGCGTCTGCGTCAGTATCACGCCGTTCAACTTTCCACTGATGGTGCCGCTCTGGACGGCCCCCATCGCCATCGTGGCTGGCAACACCTTCGTGCTCAAGCCCAGCGAGAAGGTCCCGCTCAGCGCCATGCATTTGGCGGAACTGCTCGCCGAGGCCGGCCTGCCCAAGGGCGTCTTCAACATCGTCCACGGCGACAAGCAGTGTGTCGATGTGCTCCTGACGCATCCGCTCGTCCAGGCGGTCAGCTTTGTCGGCAGCACGTCGATCGCCAAGTACATCTACGAGACCGCCACCAGCCACGGCAAACGCTGCCAGGCCAATGGCGGGGCAAAAAACCACATTGTCATCATGCCCGACGCCGACATCGACCAGGCCGCCGCCGCGATCCAGACCAGCGCGTTCGGCTGCTCGGGCCAGCGATGCATGGCCGGCCCGCTCGCAGTGGCCGTCGGCGGGATTGCCGATGCTCTCGTCGAAGCCCTCGTCACCAGTGCGGACAAGATGAAGGTCGGCCCGACCGACCGCGACTGGGGCGCGGACATGGGGCCCGTCGTCACCCGGCAACACCTCGACGGCCTCTTGGTCCATATTGACAAGGGCGTGAAGGAGGGCGCCGCACTCGCCCGCGACGGCCGCAACATCAAAATAGAGGAGGCCCCCAACGGCTTCTACCTCGGCCCAACCATCTTCGACAACGTCCGGCCCGACATGCACGTCTCACAGGTGGAGCTGTTCGGCCCCATCCTGAGTATCACGCGCGCAGGCGATTTTGACGAAGCCGTCAAGCTGACGAACAAGAGCGAATACGGCAACGGCGCGGTCATCTACACGCGCAGCGGCCACGCCGCACGCGAGTTCAAGCACCGCGCGGGCGCCGGCATGATCGGCGTCAACGTCGGCGTGCCCGCCCCAATGGCCATGTTCCCCTTCACCGGCCAAAAGGCCAGCTTCTTCGGCGACGTTCACATCCAGGGCAAGGACGGCATCCGCTTCTACACCAAGCAAAAGATGATCATGACCCGCTGGCTCTCCGGCGGCAGCGCCGGCGAGTTTGTGACGACGCGCGGATAGGACAATTACTGCTCCCACACGGATTATGTGAACATGTATGAATAGTGTCACTCCGTTGTGTAGTTGACATGAGCCCCGTGAAAGTAGGCGCGTACAAAACCAGATCGCTTTTGTGTCGCCTTGAGATAGGAGCGCATCTGTGTGATGAATTCGTCTCGCGGTCGCGGGCGGCCGGGCGAGAAGACATTGGACTTCATATCCTGAGATAGTGCCTCACTCGCCGTCATGAGAGTTGCATGGCGGCCATGGCCATTCCAGACCTTTTAGCTCGGCCTTTAGTGCTCTGTCGCACATGTAGTTGACGTATTCGTCAGAAGGCGGAATATCAGTCTCCACCGGGATATCATTCTTGTTCAACATAACGGCGTATGTACCGGCGTGCAACTTGATGGGAGGTATCTCAGGATTCGGTAGTTTAATTATGACGGTATCTGGCTTACCCGGCCGCTCCAGGTTGTAAAAATAGTGTTTTATGGGGTTGGGGCCTTCGTCGACTTCGATGCGAACGGCCATCTGTGTGCCATGGCCAGAACCGGTTGCCCAGCCGGAGTCACCAATTGGACCCTTGCCGACCAAGACCGTCCAGCCAGTGGCGACGGTGACGGTGCCCACACTGGTCGTGACCTCGCCACTCACATAAGCGTCTTTTATGTGGTCCTTGCCGAGGAGCGCTTCATACTCGTGCAACTCCCCGCCGAACACATGGCGCACACTCAGCTTCACATCTTGGGGGCCCATGATCGATGTATTAGGCGGGTACACAATACCGTCGGGATGGATTTTTGTCAGGTCAGTCTTGATAACTATCCCGGTCGTGTAGTCATGCAGATAGAAGCCCTTCAATAAGACTTTACAATCGGAGTCTTGTAGGTCCGGATCCGTTGAGTCGAGTTGGGATGTCATTGCGAGGGTCTCCTGTCAATGTGAGGTTTCAGTTTCTTCGGAACAGATACATGCTGTGCGCCAGCCAGGATAATCCGCTTGCGGTGAACAAGGCCAGCACAGCGTTCAACGGATTGAAAACCACATCCCGATGCCATACGCCCCAGAAGCTGAGGACGGTGGCTATCAAGATCACAAATGCCAGCACCAACCAAAACCAAAAATGAATTCTGAACAGAAACCACCCTGCCGCAGCCCCCAGCACGGCAGCCAGGGTGGTGAGGACCATTGTCTTCATTCGCCCGGCGAGGCGAACGGGTGAGCCCCGAAGCAGAATGTCGACAGCGGCGGCGTGCGCATAAGTACTCCACAGGCGGCGGCCGTCGGGCGTATTAAACATTCCCTGGCCACCTCGCTGCTCCCCAAAGATCACGATTTTGTCGGCGAACGCTCTGCGGAGTTCGTCTGGATCCGCTGAGAAGACGTCCCCGTAATCATCCGTTGCTGCCTGCAGCGCATCGTCTGATGGAAGATTTCGCAACAGGAGGTGACCGATAACGTCATGACGCCTGATTCCGCAGGGAGGTATATCTTTTCTCATGACGTGTATGACGCCGAGAGGAATCTCGTCATAGTCGTCGACCACCTTGGTGTGCGGCACGTGCTTCGATCGGCGCCAGTAGAGCACAGTTAACCTCTCCGCATTGCTGTTGAGCCGCAGATCGACTTCGGCCCCTGGTCGACGATAGGCCGCGAACGTCTTGATTGCCAACGAGGGCAATGGGTCCGTCACGCCTCGCCGAATAACAAGAGGGATCCGCCAGGGTGTATCCGCATCATATTGGGCCGACGTACATCCCCATCGCGTCACGGTTTGGATGGGCATGCTCAGCGGTGGAAGACCATCCGACGAAAGCTGCCAACCGCCCGCTGTAATAATCACCGGGCAGCCGGCGTCGCGTAACGCTTCGACGCCCGCCACAAATGTGTCATCATATCCGCTGTCGCCAGTAAAGATGATGTCCCAGGCAATAACCGCCGGATCGGCCGCGGCGAGGCGCTTCATCAATTGACCATGAACCTGACGAAAGCATCTTGGGTCGTCCCTAAGACAAGCAGCGTCGATGCCGGCCTGCGCGGCGATTTGCTCCATGTCTGTCTCGTCATTGAGCGAGATGACGCGAACGTCCCCGAAAGCCCCTGAGGTTTCCGACGCGGGCATGATCTGGTAGGCGAGCTGCAAAAACCGAAGGTCCGCACGTGACCAGCGATGAAGGAAATGTTCGCCAGACTTTTTTCCAACAGCGTAGTGGGTCAACAACGTTGCGAACACCACGACAAACAGGCCCGTGAGAAACGGGTGTTTGCGAACAGTGCCCGATGTACGTATGTGCAACAAATAGAACACGCTGTTGCGCCGCGCCTCGATCGGTTCTCCGGCCAGATAGCGGCCGATGTCGCGGGCCAGATCGCCGGCGCTCTGGTAACGGCGGTCACGTTCCTTTTGCAGGCACTTCAGTACGATCGTTTCGATCTCGTCGTTGATCTGCCGACGGAATGTGCTCGGCGGCTTCGGATCGGCGTTAATGATGTCGTTCAGCACATCCTGCATCTTCCCCGCCACCTTATAAGGGAACTTGCCCGTCAGCATCTGATAGAGAATCACGCCGAGCGAATAGACGTCCGTGCGCATGTCGACCTTGCTCGGAATCGCCTCAGCCTGTTCGGGTGAAGCCCACGGCAAGCTGCCCATGAACTGCCCTGTCAGTGTGACGGCTTGCGGATGCGCCGCCTCCGTGGACATGCCCCCCGACGCCTTCGCCAAGCCGAAATCCAGAACGTGCGGCTCGCCGTTTTGGTCGATATGGATGTTGCTCGGTTTCAGGTCTCGGTGGATGATACCGCGCACGTGGGCGGCATTCACGGCCTCACAGATTTTGGCGAACAGACGGAGAGTCTCCTCAAAAGGATGCTCGCCATCGGCCAACCACGCATCCAGCCGCCCGCCGGAGATGTAGTCCATCACAAAGTAGAACGTGCCGCCTGCGGTGCCGCTGTCATGGATGGTGACGATGTTCGGGTGCTTAAGCTGCCCGAGGATCTCCACCTCGCGGTCAAAGCGAGCCTTCTCTCGCTGGCTGGCAAACGGCCCCTCCTTCATCACCTTGATGGCGACCTTGCGTTTTGTCGCCTTCTGGATGGCCTGATAGACAACACCCTGTCCACCGCGGTGGATTTCACGGACGATGTTGTATCCCACAAATGAGTCAGGCGGCGGCCCGGTGAGATTCCATCCACCAGATCCCGGTGACGCCGCCCCCGCCGTGTCATCGGACGGATTGGTCTGTTTAGCCTGTTCCACTTCCCGCCGGGCCGCATCAATCATGTCCGAATCGATGTCGACGTAGTTCCGGTTTTCACCGTTCGGCGGGTCTGTTTGACTCATGGCCGCGTCTCCTGGACTGTCCGGCGCGCACGAAAGCCCCTTGGCTCGTGTCTCCACATACTAGTGCAGCAACATCGGCGGCGCCACCTCACGCGAAATCGGTGAAAAACCTTGACTGAGGTCCCAGAATCTCACGCAAACGATCATGCGCCCGGGCGCGCAGCATGTATACGGCGCCCGGCGACCGCTCCAGGGCCTCGGCCACCTCTTCCACCGATCGGCCATCGAGGTCGTGCAGGCGAATGACCTTCTCATAAGTCTCTGGAAGACGTGTGATGGCCTCATCCAGTAATCGCCGAGACTCCCGGTCGGAAACGAGACGGCTCGCTGTATCGGTCATACAACCGAGGGTGCCGAGTAACGTGACGGTGGACTCCTCGGGGCTGCTCGGATGCACCCGACACCGGGGGTTGGGACGTTTCGCTCGTTCCAGCTCCTTGATGGCGTCTCGGAGATTGTCCTCCGCCATTCTGGTCAGCCACGCGACAAAGACCTCAGTCTGGCGGGCGCTTAGCCGGCCGATCTGAAGAAAAGCCTCCAGATATGTCACCTGCATGACATCGGCCGCATCCAGTACCGCCTGCCAGGTCGGCCCGATGGATAGCTTTTGTCGTACCTGCGGTCCGTACTCCCGAAGCAGCGCGCTCAACGCATCCGCATCGCCATCAACCGCACGCGCGACGAGATTGCTCTCGGTTCCGCACATTTATGGGCTTCCTTCTGATGCCGTGCCCTCGGCGACGCCCGCCCACAGGCGATTCTTGGCATGATCGGCCGGCCCGACGCGAGCACCGTGCCCAACCTTCCTGGCACTACAGCGCCACATACCATTCGAGATGGCGTTTTGGCTCGCAGCCCCCCGCGGAAGCGGGGGGTTCTCGCGGGGTTGCACCCAACCATGAACCCCTCGCTCCCGCGAGGGGCTGGGCGCCTTCTTCTGCAAACTTCATCTACGCTGGTGTGCAGGAGCACTAGCTGTTGCTTAGTAATCCTGATTCTAATCCCACGTGGAACGGCGGACAATGCTGTACGATGGGCAATCCTGCCCATCTGTTGATGCCTTCACGAGTGCATGGGTTCAGCAGATGGGCAGGATTGCCCATCGTACGCGTTCGTTCCCGTCAGGTATGGCAGCCTGATCTGTCAAGATTGGAGTCTCGGGATCGAGACAACCGGCAAGGCGCGGATGTTCTGTGTATGCCGAGGCTTAGAACACACAGCGGCCGAGACAAACGGTGTGCCTCCGGTGCTTTAATGGAGCCGCCCGGACCATCCGTGAAGGGTTCGTGCGCGGAATCCCGCACAAGATGGGTGTGCAGTCCGCATCAATATCGTGTATTCTTGGCGGCCACGGTGACGGCCAACGCTGATATGCGTATTGGCCTGGAAATTGCCGGTTTGAAGCTTGATGCAAATAAGACCCTGGGTTGATAGCAGCGGGGCATGGCAGAGGGAGCACAGCCTGCCTCCTTTTATTCGGCCCTTCGGCAGGATCTGTGAGTAGATTCCTTCAGCATCGCTCGTCTCGATCCACAGGTCTTGCTGGGGAGGCTTCTTTGAATGGGTAGCAATCTCGAGTATCTTCCGGAGCATCGCATCGTCCTGATCGTGGGCAACTATGGCTCCGGCAAGACAGAGGTCGCCGTCAACCTGGCGATACAGCTCTCCGAGCGACAAAACGTCGCCATCGCTGATCTCGATGTCGTCAATCCATACTTCCGCTGTCGGGAAGCCAGGACCGAGATGGAAAACTTCGGCATTCGGGTGATCAATCCCGACGGCGGCTACGAGGCCGCGGACTTGCCCATCATCCTTCCAGAAGCCCGTGGTGCCGTTCTGGGCGGAGATGGCGCGCTGATTCTTGACGTGGGCGGAGACGATGTCGGCGCGAGGGTGCTTAGTTCCCTGGCGGACGTGTTCTCGGACAAATCCTACACCATGCTCCAGGTTCTGAACGCCAGGCGCCCCTTTACGGACACCGTCGAGGGGTGCCTCAAGATCAAAAGCGAGATCGAGGCCGCCTCCAGGCTCCGCGTGACGGGGCTGGTCTCCAACACCCATCTGCTGGAAGAGACGGATGCCCAAACGGTTCTCGAGGGGCTCCGGTTGGCGCGCGACGTGGGTAAGGCGGCTGCTTTGCCCGTGTCTTTCATGACGGCGTGCGAAGACCTGCGCGGCGAGTTCAGCGCGGAGGCGGCGGGATGCCCCATTCTCTGGATCAGGCGGCGTATGCTTCCGCCGTGGAAACTGAAAAGCATGACCGATCGAGCGGGAAGGCGACTTGGGATTGACGATTGACGATTGTGGACAGAGCGAGGAGAAACCACAGAGATCTTGGCGCGGCCAATGGCCGCGCTGTGATCTCTGCGGTGATTCCTGATCCTGTGGATTGCCGATGGCGGAAAGACCGACAGCGTAGCAGGCTGTTTCTTTCTAGTTTCTAGGAGCCGTGCATGCCGAAGTTCGTGAGGCGTCGGAACGAAACAAAATACGCTTCACGAGATATGGGCTACGCATCACGAGCTACGAGATACGAACTATGAAGATCGTCGTTGACGAGAAAAGGTGCAAGGGCTGCGAGCGCTGCGTGGAAGTCTGCCCCCAGGGCGTCATCTCGATGTCGGACAAACTCAACGAGAAAGGCTACTTCTTCGCGGTACCCACCGAGCAACCCAAATGCCTGGGATGCATGCTCTGCGCGATCAACTGTCCCGACGTGGCAATCGAGGTTTTCGTACATGGTACTCAGTATTGTTTCTTTAGCTACGCGAGCTGAGGGATTGTATTGGAGAGAAAACTCTCACCAGAAATCTCACGCAGAGGTGCAGAGATCGCAGAGAGTGGAGGCGATCTGTTTCTTTCTTCCTCCGCGCCTCTGCGATCTCTGCGCCTCTGCGTGAGAATCCGTTTCATGACCGCGTTGGGCTCAACATCGGCGATAGGAGACTAAGGAACCAGACAATGAGCAAGGTTCTCATGAAGGGATGCGAAGCGATCGGAGAGACGGCCATCCGCGCCGGCTGTCGGAACTTCTTCGGTTACCCGATCACACCACAGACCGAGGTCCCCGAGTACCTCGCCAAGAGATTTCCGGAGGTAGACGGCGTCTTCGTTCAGGCCGAGAGTGAGGTGGCGGCCATCAACATGCTCTATGGCGGCGCCGGCGTCGGCAAGCGGGTGCTCACCACCTCGTCGAGCCCGGGGATCAGCCTGATGGCCGAGGGCGTCTCCTACATCGCGGCCTGCCACCTTCCCGTGGTGCTGGTGAACATCGTCCGTGCCGGACCGGGTCTCGGCGGGATCCTGCCGGCACAGTCGGATTACCTCCAGGCCACAAAGGGACACGGCCACGGCGACTACAAACTCGTCGTGCTCGCGCCGGCATCTGTTCAAGAGGCCGTGGACCTTATCTACGAGGCCTTTGACATGGCCGACAAGTACCTCACGCCCGTGATGGTCATGGGGGACGGCATGATCGGCCAGATGATGGAGCCGGTGGATTTTCCCCCGATGCGCGACCTCGACGATCTTCCGGCCAAACCCTGGGCCGCCACGGGAGCGCAAGGCCGCAAGCCCAACATCATCAACTCCCTCTATCTCAAGGAAGACGAGTGCAACGCCAACAGTTGGAAGCTGAAGGAAAAGTACGACGAGATCGAGAAGAAGGAGACACGCTCCGAATCCTACGCCTGCAAGGGAGACAAGCTGGACATCCTCATCGTAGCGTACGGGACCATGGCGCGCATCTGCAAGACCGCCGCGGACGAAGTGAAGAAAGAAGACAAGAAGAAGATCGGCGTCTTCCGTCCGATCACGCTTTGGCCCTATCCCTACGAGGCATTAGCGAAAGAGGCAAAGAAGGCAAAGCGGATTTTAGTCGTCGAAATGAGCATGGGCCAGATGGTCGACGACGTTAAGCTCGCCGTACTCGGGTCCAAACCGATCGACTTCTACGGCGAGACCGGCGGCGTGGTGCCGTCGCCCGACGATGTGGCGGCTAAGCTGAGAGAACTCGTGAAGCGTAGCTCGTAGCTCGTGAAGCGTCAGAACGAAACGAGCTACGAACTACGAGCTACGAGAGACGAGCTATGAAAAAGATATTCGGTTATCCGGAATCGCTCACACCCAGTCCCACACACTACTGTCCGGGATGCACGCACGGCACGATTCATCGCATGGTGGCCGAGTCTTTGGACGAGTTGGGGCTCCGAGAGCGCGCGGTTGGCATCGCCCCGGTGGGGTGTTCGGTGCTGGCATACAACTACTTCAACTGTGATATGTTCGAGGCTTCTCACGGCCGGGCCCCGGCCGTGGCCACCGGCGCAAAGAGATGCCGCCCGGACCTCATCGTCTTTACCTACCAGGGTGACGGCGACCTGGCATCCATCGGCATGGCCGAGATCATCCACGCCGCCAATCGGGGCGAGAAAATCACGGTCATCTTCGTCAACAACGCGATCTACGGCATGACAGGCGGTCAGATGGCACCCACGACCATGCCGGGCCAGGTGACAACGACATGCCCCTTCGGCCGAGACCCTGATCAAGAAGGGCACCCGATCCGGATGGCGGAATTATTGAGTACGCTCGAGACCCCGGCTTACCTCGCACGCGTCGCAGTGCACACGCCGCTTCAGGCGATCGAGGCCAAACACGCAATCCGCAAGGCCTTTCAGCTTCAGGCGGAAAACACCTGTTTCAGCATGATCGAGATTCTCTCTACCTGCCCGACCAACTGGGGCCTGACCAACATGGAATCGAACAAGTGGCTCGAAGAGAACATGATGCCGTATTACCCGCTGGGCGTACTGAAAAATGTAACTCGTGAAGCGTGAACCGAGATACGCTTCACGAACGACGCTTCACGCACGGAGTATAAGATGCAGACCGAAGTAATCATGTCCGGCTTTGGTGGGCAGGGCCTGATGATGATCGGAAAACTCCTGGCCTACGCGGGCCTAGAGGAGGGAAAGTCCGTCACCTGGCTCCCCTCATACGGTCCCGAGATGCGCGGCGGCACCGCCAACTGCACCGTCGTGATCGGGGACAAGCCGATCGGCTCCCCCCTGATCACATCTCCCAAAGCCGCCGTCGTCATGAACCAGCCTTCTCTCGAGAAGTTTGCCCCCACCCTGCGGAAAAACGGAATCCTCGTTATCAATAGCTCCATGATTTCCGTGAATTCGGATCGGACGGATATCCATTCTTTTCGGATCAAGGCCAACGACCTCGCCACCGAACTCGGCAATCGGCGCTCGGCCAACCTTGTCATGCTCGGAGCCTACATCGGCCTCGAAGAAATCGTCTCCCACAAGACAATCATCAAGGCGATCAAGAAGACATTCGCCTCGAAGAAGCAGTTCATCGACGTGAACTGCAAGACATTCATCAAGGGATATGATCTGGCCAAGGCAGGCGAGAGCGACGAAGGATGAAGGATGAAGGATGAACGATGACTCAAAGTTGCTGTATTGACATGAAGAAGGCCCGGAGAATTGCGGGGCGATATCCCGACGGCGATCCGGTTGGCCTGATCCACGCCCTCCAGGACATCCAGGCGGAGTTCGGTTATATCCCCTGCGAGGCGGCCGAGCTCATCTGCAATCGTCTGGATGTCCCGATCAGTAAGGCATTCTCCGCCGCCACCTTCTACAAGGCATTCAGTCTCACGCCAAAGGGCGACATCGTCATCCGCATCTGCACGGGAACGGCCTGCCATATTCGCGGTGCCCAGACACTCGTGGATGAGATCTGTGCAGTCCTCAACGTCGCACCGGGCGAGACCACGGAGGACCGCAAGTTCACAATTGAAACGGTGAATTGCGTCGGGGCCTGCGCGATGGCCCCCGTTGTTTCCCTCAATGGCAAGTACCACGGCGGCGTTCAGCCGGGCGATCTGACGAAGAAGATACGAGACGGAAAGTGAATGGTAAAAAGTAAAGTAAGCGTTCACGGGAAAAAATACATCCGCAGATGACGCAGATTTCGCAGATGGATAACGCCTCACAGAAACGGTTTTCTGCGAAAATCTGCGAAATCTGCGGATAAACAACAGAACATGTGATGATGCCCGTGAACGGTTACATAGTAAAAGATGCAATGACGACGTTTTGCCGCAACCGTGCTAGGGTGTGCGTCATCGATGAAGGATGAAGGATGAAGGTTGAACGTAGCGTATCCAAGCCCGCTCGCATGAAGAGCGTGAAGGACTTTCAGGCTGCGGCAAAGAAAGCGCGCGGCAAGCGCGGCAAGATCAAAACCGAAGTGCTCGTCTGTGCCGGAACAGGGTGTCTGGCCAATGGGAGCCTCGAAGTCACCAAGGCACTTGACCGCGCGATCCGCCGCAGGCACCTCGATGTGAAACTCTCACTCGGGCTGAAGACCACGGGATGTCATGGCTTCTGCGAACAAGGGCCTCTCGTGGTGATCCAGCGGGGGAAACGTCAAAACGCCAAAACGTCGAAACGTCAAAACGTCAAAACGCCAAAACGCCAAAATGTCAATCGTCAATCGTCAATCGTCAATCCCCAATCGTCAATTCGCACCGGGGGTATCTTCTACAAAGGCGTCAAACCCAAGGACGTGAAAGAGATCGTGGAGAAGACCCTGATCGAGGGCGAGATCATCAAGCGCCTGCTCTACCGCGATCCGAACACGAAGAAGCGGGTGGAGCAATACACGGAGATACCGTTTTACAGCAGGCAGCGGCGTATCGCACTCCGCAACATCGGAAAGATCGACCCCGGCAGCATCGAAGACTACATCGCGGCCGGCGGCTACACCGGTCTTGCCGATGCCCTGACGGAAATGACGCCGAAGCAGATCATCGACGCCGTGGCGAAGTCCGGCCTCCGGGGCCGTGGAGGTGGCGGCTTCCCGACCGGGCGGAAGTGGAAGACCTGCCGAAATGCTCCCGCCGAGACGCGATATGTCCTCTGCAAC
>Ga0190284_1000776_pt1 | contig 16185 bp, 15 predicted proteins | sample 48691812_MG_FD_161668 | JGI IMG/M metagenome (GOLD analysis project Ga0190284, IMG submission 161668) | Hydrothermal vent microbial mat bacterial communities from Southern Trench, Guaymas Basin, Mexico - 4869-18-1-2_MG | ecosystem: Environmental > Aquatic > Marine > Hydrothermal vents >...
TCTGGCGGGGTAGGATCAAAACAACGGCTGGATCAATTTAATTGAGGGAACAATGCATCCCTCCCTCATCAATCATGATTCTAAAAGCTGGGGATCTCCATCAATTATTCTGAGCCGTCTCAGTCACTCAACTGCTGTGCGGCTTTCAAGTTTTCCGATCTACGCGCCTCTCGAAGGACGAGAATCGTACCCACCAGCAGGATGAGTAAGATCAATACTAGAGAAGCTGCGCCGGCTTTATGGCGTCTGATGAATTTTCCTATCCGATATTTCAATGTACCCTTCCGGGCGAGAATCGGGAGCCCTGCAAGGTGCCTGCGGATGTCATCCGAAAGGTGTTGCACAGACGCGTAGCGCCGCTCCGACTCCTTGCGCAGGGCTTTCATGATGATCTGGTCCAGGTCGCCGGTCAGCCTGCGCCTGAGCCGTTCCGGGCGGCCTTCCCGCGTGAGGCTCACCCCTTCCGGTGTCAGCGTCCGCATCTCTCCGTCTTGGGCGGTCACGGTCGAAGTCTGCATGATGACGGTGCTGGGTTTGGGCGGGTCCTCCTCGCAAATGATCCTTTCCACATCCCTCACCCTGTCGCTGGCAAAATGGAACGGGCGGTGACCGGTGAGCAGTTCATAGAGCAGGATACCCAATGAGAAAATATCCGTGGAGGTGGTAATGGCTTCCCCCCGGACCTGTTCCGGGCTGGCATATTCGGGGGTCATGATACGCTGAGCGGTGACGGTGAGGGTACCAAAGAGAGCTTTATCTGGTTCGAGGAGCTTGACGATGCCGAAGTCCAACAACTTTGGTGTGCCACCTACGGTTACGAGGATATTTTTTGGTTTGATGTCGCGATGCACCACAAGATTGCCATGGGCGTATTGCACGGCTGCGCAGACTTTCTGGAAGAGGCCGAGGCGCTCGGTGATCGACAGCTTGTGAAGATCGCAATGCTCATCGATGGCGGATCCTTTGATATATTCCATGACCAGATAGGGAAGCCCATCTTCGGTGGTCCCTCCGTCCAGCAGCTTGGCAATATTCGGATGATCCAGATCAGCCAGGATCTGGCGCTCCCTGAAAAAGCGGCGTATGATGTCCCGGCTCTGTACTCCCCCGCGGATCAGCTTTACTGCCACCTCTTGCGTGAACGAATCTTCCGTGCGCGTGGCCAGGTAAACGGTGCCCATGCCTCCGGAGGCAATGACCTGATTCAATCGGTAAGGGCCGACCAGGGTTCCCAAGAGGGAGCGATCTTCCTTTTCGAAGAGTATGGACGCCATCTCCTGATCGATCCTCTTTTCCAAAGGAGGGGTGGCCATGAAGTCGCCCAAGCGCTTTTGGGCAGCGAGCATCGAGAAGATTTCCCGTTCTAAGGCCTCATCGCCGCAACAGGCCCCTTTTATGAAGAGTTCCCTTTCCTCCGGAGGTTTTTCCTGGGCGGTTCGGTAGAGCGCCTCAACCCTTTTCCATTGTGCGGGATCCACCTTCTTCTCCTTTTCCGAGCTTATGGAAGAGCCATACCCTGGCAATGCTCCATTCGAGCTCCACCGTTCTTGTGGAGATGTTCAGGATCTCGCCGATCTTTTTCATAGGAAGCCCGGCAAAAAAGCGAAGCTCCACGATGCGGCACTTCCGGGGATCCACGGCGGCAAACTGCTCCAGCGCCTCATCGATGGCGATGAGGTCGTAATTTTCTTTGAATCCGATATCCTCGATCTGAGACAAAGAAAGGTGACTTGCCCCTTCTCCGCGTTTTTTAGATATGTGTTTTCGTGCATAATCCACGAGGATCCTTCGCATCATCCGTGCGGCTATGCGCAAAAATTGGGTTTGGTTTTTCAGCTTGGCTCTCTTCTGGTCCACCATCCGCATGTACGCTTCGTGCACGAGCTCGGTGGGTTGTAAGGTATGCCCGGCCCGCTCCCGTCGGAGATATTTTCGGGCCAAAGCGCGCAGTTCGTCGTACACGCACAGTGCCAGCTCGTCATACGCGTTTTGATCCCCACCTCCAGCAAGGATCAAAAGGTCGGTGGCTTCCTTCCGAGTGGGCATGGGAGACGGACCTCTCAGGGGCTGGGCATCAAGCCTCATGAAAGTTATTCGGTGGTATTCTACACCTTGGAGACCAAACGGAAAACTCAATGAAATAGCATGGCGGCACAATAGGAGAAAATCGCGTCTTCCAAGCCCTTTCGACGGGCTGTAAATTGAGGATTATGGCCTCGCTTGCCGCCTGCTGTCAATCGCTCTGTGCATCGTTCCATCTGCAATCTTCTCGACCTTGATCGCACATGCCTTGTATTCTGCTGTTTCGGCGACAGGATCAAATGCATCGATGGTCAGAACATTTCCACAAGCCTCCAGGAAGTGGAATGAACACCAACAGACTCCATGTGGAGATCGTTCTGTTACCCAGGCTGTCACTGTGATTTCACCTCGCCGACTGCCGGCCTTGACGAGATCTCCGGTTTTGATACCGAGCTTCTCAGCGTCAAGAGGGCTGATCTCCAACAATTCCTCAGGGAACAGGTCGGTGAGGCCCACCGAATTTCTGGTTTGTGTCGCAGTATGATAATGCCACAAACGCCTTCCAGTGGAGAGGATCAGAGGGTACTCCTCGCAAGGTGGTTCGGCTTGCGGAATATATTCCGTCTTGAAGAACACTCCTTTTCCGCGCGCAAACTTTCCGTCTCTATGAAGGATGCTCGTTCCGGGATGATCTTCTGTTGGACAGGGCCACTGAAGCCCAACCTCTTCGATCCTCTCATATGTGATTCCGCTGTAACTCGTCGCGGTCTTTCGCATGTCTTCCCACACAGCTTCGGGAGAGGTGAAGCCTAGATCGATACCAAGTCGCCTGCCGAGCTGGTGGAGCACCCACCAGTGTGAGCGTGCTTCTCCTGGAGATGTCAACGTGGCTCTCACGCGCTGAACTCTCCGCTCAGAATTCGTAAAGGTACCATCTTCTTCACCCCACGCCGTATCAGGGAAAACAACATCAGCATAAGGTGTTGTGATCGTGGAAAAGATGTCACATGCGACAAAGAACTCCAGTGCTTCCAGCTTTTTGATCGTATGCTGCATGTTGGGTTCGGACTGCACCGTATTATCGGCCACACAATAGAGGATCTTGGTGCCGCCATCTAGCGCCTTTTTGAGCATGGTCGGCATCTTGTATCCAGGTTTTGTCGAGAGGCCTGCGATGCCCCATGCTTTCTCGAATTTTTCAGCAACGGCTGGATCGTCTACCGCTTGATAATTGTGATAAACATTCGGCAGCGCACCTACGTCACAAGCGCCTTGAACATTGTTCTGTCCTCTGAGTGGATTCACACCTCCGGCATACTTACCGACGTTACCGAGAACCATTTGCAGGTTCGCGATGGTTTTGACGTTATCGGTTCCACAGATATGTTCGGTTATGCCGAGGGTGTAACACACACTTGCAGTCTTGGCCGTACCCAGTATTCGAGCAACTTCCTTAATTGTCGCAACCGGGACACCGCAGATTTTTGAGGCTTGCTCCGGAGTGAAATCGTTGACCCACAGACGAATTTCATCCGGGTTCTCGGTGCAACTCTCGAGGAACTCCCTGTCCTCCCAGCCGTTGGCAAAGATCTCGTGGATGATCCCGTTGAGGTAGGCGATATCTGTACCGACTCGGTGCTGAACGTGCATCGTTGCCCACTGCGTCAGATCGATCGCACGTGGATCGTTGACGATCAGGATGCCGCCCTTTTGGGTCGCTCTTTTCATGAAATACGATATCACCGGATGGGCCTCGGTCGTATTCGACCCGATGACGAAGAGCACTTCGGCGTCCTCGATCTCGTCGATCGAGTTTGTCATCGCTCCTGAACCAAATGCTGCGGCCAGACCGGCCACCGTTGGAGCGTGTCATGTTCGAGCGCAGTGATCGATATTATTCGTCTTGATCACTGCCCGAGTAAACTTCATGAGCGCATAGTTGTTTTCATTGGTTATGCGGCCCGAGCCGAACGCGGAGAAAACATCAGGTCCATCACGGTCGATGATCGATTTGATCTTCGCTGCCGTATAATCCAGAGCTTCATCCCATGACACTCTCTCGTGCTTGCCGTTCTTTTTGATCAGCGGGTATTTCAAGCGATTCTCGCTGGAAGGAAATTCAAAGCCATAGCGACCCTTGACACATAACATCCCCTCATTTGGAAGGGTGTCTCTGCCGGTCACCTTGACGATTGAGTTTTTCGACCGATCGACATGCAGCGTGACCTGGCATCCGACGCCGCAATAGGCACATGTGGTGTTGACCTTTTCGAGCTCCCAGGGGCGACCTCGGCCGATCGATTTTTTGTCGATCGCCGCACCGACGGGGCAAAGTTGGACACATTCGCCGCATTGAACGCAGCTCGAGTCGACCAACGGTTTGTCGTGGTCACATATTACTTTCATCTCGCAACCACGATAACCATAATACAACACTTCGTTGACGACGTTACAATTACAGGCCACGACACAGCGGCCGCACTTGATGCACTTTTTAGCGTCACGCACGATCATAGCGGAGGAGTCATCGACCGGAATTGGAGTGTTCTGCGCGAAAAATGCCGGCCTTTCGATGCCGAGCTCGTAAGCCGCGTTTTGCAGCTCGCACTCACCATTGGCTTCGCAGCTCAGGCAGTTGTGCTCGCCTGCAGCCAGCAGGAGGTTGACGATCGTCTTGCGCGCTTCGAGGATTTCGGGTGTTTCCGTCTTGACGCTCATCCCATCTTCGGCTTCGGCCGTACACGCGGTCTGCAAACCTTGCATACCCTCGATTTTGACCACACAGAGACCACAGCGACCGGCGGGTCCGGTTTTTTTGTGGTAGCAAAGAGTGGGGATGTGGAAACCGTTCTCGCGGGCCGCTTCCAGGATCGTTTGTGTCTTCGTAAAAGCGCACTTTTTGCCATCGATAACGAGTGTTGCCATATGCTGTACCTAAGTGTTGTTGAAGATTGTACGGTGACCTTGATAAAAGCCACCCCGATCGATCAGTAGCGGATTTCAAAGCTGGGCGGTGCTTTGGAGCTCGACGGTCCGGCCTGGACCTCCACGGCATCAACCGCGCTGTGCGGCGATCCCTCGTGGAGCCAGTTGACGAATCCCTCCAAAGCGTTTTTCGTGCCGAAGGCTTCACCCTGCACACTTCCGTCGTCACAATTGCACACCCATCCCGTGACCACCCGTTCTCGGGCGGCTCTTCGTGTAAAATCCCGGAAAAACACCCCTTGAACGCGCCCGGTCACTCGGAAACGAAGACTCTCCAACACGGCTCACCTCGATAATTGTCGTTTGTGTCTCAAAACCAGTGCGATGCCCCCTTGAATACCACAGGATTGCTCGCGGATCGAAATCTTCACGCGTCACCCTTGTCGAAAACTCATCTAGATGCTAATAAGAATCAACGGACAATGCCATATGCGAGATGACGAATTGCGTTGAGCTACGAATGCGACCGATTCGTTGGCTGTTCGAAGGTTTTTCTGCGTTCGAAAGGGATCGAGCCGTGAAAGTGTTCAAGACCCTACCTATCTACGCTCTCTCTCTGCTCGTGCTGATGAGCTTTGCCGGGCTGCCGGCCAGGCTGCATCTCGACGATGAAGAGTGCCACGGGCATCATGGCCAGGGTCATCAAAGTCACGGTCAACACGACAGCCAGCATTGTCCTACCTGCCAGGCGCTCCTTTCTGTTTGCGCGACCCCCTCGGTCGATTGTGTTTTCCTTGTCTGCAGGGAGCTCGAGGAGCGGTATTTGAGCGCTCCGACAGCTTTCTCCCTGCCCGGCTCGCCCGATTACCGGCAACCTCCGAGCCGTGCTCCTCCTCATATAGCGAACGTCCTGCCATCCATCCATTGATCCTCAACTCGACCAACACCCGAGCGGTACCGGCCAGGGAAGAGTTCCCTGTCTGCCAAGGACCGGGTTGACGGGCGAAGAGATCCACCTCGAGATGCAGCGCCCCACGGTGAGCGATGGTGCGGTCGGGGTACGGAGTGCCCTATCAGCATGAGATGACCCGATCGGGAGACCAGATCGACGGATGGACAGGACGATTCTCTGGCGTTGTTCGGAACCGGCCGTTCACAGGCCACCTGTATGGCAACATGGAGAAGGAGTCTTCGATGAGGAGTTTAGTTGTTCAGGCCGCGTTGATCGCGGCGATCGTGAGTTTGATTTCTGCGTGGCAGGGGCTGGCGGCGCAGGAGAGCAGCACTTCCGCAGAGGAAGAGCTCGATCAAGAAGAAGACCTCCTGGAGCGGATTACCGCCTTGGAGTTGGAGGTCATGGATCTCAAAGAGAGCCGGGGAGCAGCGGGCGAAGGTGTCGGCCCGTGGATCGAGAGCGGCGAACGCTCCGCCGAGGCGGCCTTCGACAGTTCCGGCTGGGGTGCCTCGTCCGGGACCATGGGGCGTCTCGGTCAGACGACCCGGTTCTCGAGAACTTTTAATCCCGCTGTGGGCGTGGTGATCGATATGATCGCCAACCGCCAGACCGGCAGCGACAGCGGCGAGAATCAGGACCGTTTCTGGCTGCGCACGGCAGAGCTCAATTTAGCGGCCCAGGTGGATCCCTTCGGCTATGCCTACGTCGTTATCGGGGGCAACGGGGAGAATGGTGCCGAACTGGTCGAGGCCGCCGCCGTATTGAACCGGCTGCCGGCCAACTTCTCCCTCAAGGGAGGGCGCCTGCTGGCCGATCACGGCAAGCTCGGCCAGCGGCATGACCACGAGCTGCCGTTCGTAGAGAAGCCGGGTGTCTACTACGATTACCTGGGTGGAAGCCTCAATTCGAACGGTTTCGAGGTGCATCAGTGGTTCGGGTTGACCGACGAGATCCCGGTGCGCTGGTCGCTCGGCATGTACAACGAGCTCGAGGGGCATGGACACCGTCTTTCCGGCGGGCACAGCCACGGCCACGACGAGGACGAGATCGAGCCCTTCGGGCACCGGCAGCCCGATAACTTCGCCTACAACGCGCGCCTCACCGGATATGGCGATTTCACCGAGTGCTCCAGCCTGCAGGTGGGATCGAGTTTTCTCTGGGCTCCGGAGATTCAGGAATTCCACCAGGATGATCCCGCCAACCCCGTGGAGCGCATCGAAACCCGGCGCAATCTAGCCGGGATCGATGTGACCTACCAGTGGCAAGACCCGTCATCGCGGCGCGAATTCATTGCCGGCGTGGAGGGTTTCCGAAGCGACGGTGAGTTTTTTCACGACGACGAGGACGCCATCGAGGATGCGACCTCGCTGGGCGGCTACGCGTGGTTCGAGTACGGCTTCAGCCCCTACTGGTCGACGGGCGCGATGGCCGGTATGCACCAGCTCGCGCGTCACGAGCAGATGGGACAGCGGGAACTCTCCGCCTGGGTGACCTGGAAGGTGACCCATTTCAACTGGCTCCGGTTTCAGTACCGCTTCAACGATCTGGAGCGCGGCGCCGGCGAGGACTTTCGGGGGGAGGATTTCTCGGAGTTCATCCTGCAGTGGACCATTGTCTTCGGCACCCACGCACATGGACTCGACTGGTGATGGATCCTACGCGCGCCACCGGACCGGGAGCGTCCGCCTTGCGCCTGGGCGGAAGGGTGCGGAAAGGGAGTGTCCCCTACTCCGTCCCCCTACTCCGTCCGCACATGGACTCGACTTGCGAAAAGGGTGTGTCCCCTACTCTGCGGGGTCAGAAAAGGAGTGTCCCCTACTCCGTCCCCTACTCTCAGTCTCACGGCATCAAACAAAGGAGTTTCAATCCATGAATTTTTATAAAGCCAATATATTTATGTGTTTACTCGTTATTTTGGTCGCCGCGCTGTTCGCGTCACCGCTGGCTGCTGCGGAGATCAAAGTGGTCACCACGATTCCTGATCTGGCCGACATGGTCGGCCAAATCGGGGGTGAGCTGGTGAAGGTCAAGAGCATCGCCAAGGGGACCGAGGACATGCACTCGATCCCCATGAAGCCCAGCTACCTGTTGCTGTTGAACCGAGCCGACATGCTTTTCGAGGTGGGGCTCGACATGGAGCACGCCTGGCTGCCCGATCTGCTCTACAACTGCCGCAATGAGCGTATCCAGCCGGGCGCCCCCGGATTCGTGAACTGTTCGGCTCGCATCGAGGCGGTCGAGATCCCCGATTCACCCGACCGCGGCGAGGGTGACGTCCACCCCGAAGGCAATCCACATTACAACACCGATCCCTACAACGGGAGGCTCACGGCGCTCACGATCTGTGCCGGGCTTTGCCGGGCCTACCCAAAGCACGAGCGTGTTTTCCAGGGAAATCTGGAGCGCTACCTGAAGCGCTTCGACCGCAAGCTCGCGGAGTGGCGAATCTTAGCCCGGCCCCTGAAGGGAGTGCCGGTGGTTACCTACCACCGATCGTGGAGTTACTTCGCCAAGCGCTACGGCCTCGACGTTGTGGGCGAGATCGAACCCAAGCCCGGCATTTCGCCCACGCCAGGTCACGTGGCCAAGCTCGTGCGCGTGATCAAGAAGACCGGGGCCCGGCTGGTCATCAAGGAACAGTACTATTCGAACAAGTATCCCGCCTTTCTCGAGAACAAGACCGGCATCAAAGTCGTGACGCTGCCCAACATGAGCGGCGGCAACGCAGAGGTTTCGGGGTACTTCGAATTCATCGAGCACAACCTCGAGGCGATCTTGCGGGCGCTCGGTGAACCGGTGCTATCTCCCGAGGAAATCGCCAAGGAACTGGGAGAAAACGATGACCGAAAAGAGTAAGCCTGCGCCGCGCTTCTCCGCCTCCGCCGCCGGCTCCGGGCTCGCAGCCCCGAGTAAGGAGAGCGCGCTCGTGACCCTCGTCGACGCCGCCTTTGGCTACAACGGCGCCCCGGTCCTCTCCGGGATCGATCTCACCGTGTGCCGCGGCGACTTCCTGGGGATCGTCGGCCCCAACGGCGCGGGTAAGACGACCCTGCTGCGCGGCATGATCGGCCTGTTGAAGCCGCTCCAGGGAAAGGTCGACTGGGCGCGTCCAGGCGGCAATCCCCCCGCTCTCGGCTATGTACCCCAAGTCCAGGCGCTCGATCAGATCTTTCCGATCACCGTTGGTGAGGTGGTGCTGATGGGAGCCTATCCCCGGCTGAAACGGTTTCGGCTCGTGGGACGCGATGAGCGGAGCTATCTCGCCGCAACTCTCGAACAGGTCGGCATGTCCGGCTTCGATCGCACTCTCTTCGCCAACCTCTCTGCCGGCCAGAAGCAGCGCATCCTCATCGCCAGGGCCCTCATGACGCGGCCGAACATCCTGCTCCTCGACGAACCCACGAGCGGTGTGGATCAGGCGGCCGAAAGCTCGATCATGGCTCTGCTCGGCCGGCTCAACGACGAGGGGCTGCCGATCGTGCTGGTCTGCCACGAACTCGACCGGGTCAAGGCGACCGCCCGAGATGCCGTTTGGGTCCACCGCGGGCGCATAGAAAAAGGCAGCGTCGACGCCATGCTCTCCGGCGAGGCGGTGACGGAGCGGCTCGGGGAAGGCGGTGCGGCGTCATGATGGAGATTATCGAGAACATCTTGACACTCTTCGCCAACAGCTTTTTCGGCTCTCTCATCGTAGGTGCCGTCTCTCCCCTGTTGGGTGTGTTCTTCCTGCTGCGGCGCATGGTTTTTCTGGGCATCGCTGTGCCCCAGTTCGCGGCTGCCGGCGTGGCCTTCGGTTTCTTGCTACTGCCCGCCTGGAACTGCCTCTGGGCGCAGGACGACTGCGGCGCCCATGATGAAGGCAGCTTCTGTTTCCACCTCTTCTTCGCGATGTTCTTCACTTACATTGCCCTCCTGGTGCTCGTGTACCTCGGGCGGCGGTCTCAGGGCACATCGGAAGGGCGCATCGCCGCGGGCTACTCCCTCGCGGCGGCGGCGACGATCCTCTTTCTGACCGCCTCGGCCTTCGGCACGAGTCACATCGATGTGCTGCTCAAGGGTGAGATCCTGGCCATCAGCGCAGAAGGGCTCACCGCGATCGTGGTGCTCTACAGCCTGGCGCTCATCCTCTTCGCCCTGTTCCGGCGCGATTTCCTGCTCATCGCCTACGATGTGGATGCTGCCGTCAGCCTGGGCAAGAATCCTCTGCGCTGGGATCTGCTGCTCTACCTGCTCGTGGGATCGGCGATCTCGGTGGGGGTCCTCACCGTGGGGCCGCTCGTGGTTTTCGGGCTCATGGTGATTCCACCGCTCGCGGCACGGCCGATCGCGTTCAACATGACCGCTTTCTATCTCTTTTCCTCGCTCTTCGGTTTCCTGACGGCGCTTTTCGGTTTTCTGGCGGCCTACGCGCTCGACTGGCCGCTGGGGCCGACCGACGTGGTATTGGCCTTTGTGATCCTCGTTCTGGTGCATCTGGGAGTCAAGATCTCTGGGATGTTCAAGAGGCATCGGGTATAGTGACCGGTCGTGGAGCGTGACAAGCGTGCGGCACGCTTTACGTGAAACAGCAAAGCAACATAAAAGACTCGAGAGAGCCCGGATCCGGATCCGGGCTCCTCGGATTTTTCGAAGGTTTGTGTACGAGCGCGAACGAGGACGAATTGGTGGCCCGACGAAAGACGATTTTTGTGGCCTGTGCGCTGCTGCTGCTGTCGGTGGCGGCTCTGGTAGCCGCGGTGCTGCTCCTCTCGATGCCCTCGAGCCGCGGGCACAACGTGCTGCTCATCACCATCGACACCTTGCGGGCCGACTACCTGGGCTGCTACGGCAATGACTCGGCCAACACACCCAACATCGACCGTTTGGGCCGTGAAGGTCTTCTCTTCGAGAACGCGTTCACGCCGATCCCCAGCACGCTGGCCTCGCATTCGAGCATCTTGACCGGCCTCTATCCCCATGAGCACGGCGTGCGCGACAACGCCGTTTACTTTCTGCCCGAAGAGATCGATACCCTCGGTGAGATTCTCGTGGACCAAGGCTACGAAACGGCGGCGTTCGTGAGCGCCTTCGTGCTGAACGAGCAGTTCGGCATCGCCCAGGGATTTGCGCACTTCGACGATCAGATGGACGATCCGATCGAAAGCGAAGCAGTCTCGAAGCGCCGCGATCTGCCCGAGTACTCCCGGTGGTGGATCGAGCAGAAAGCCAAACCCTTTCAACGGAGCGCCGAGAACACCGCGACGCAGGCCCTGGCCTGGCTCGAGGAACGGCGCGGCGGGGCCCCATTCCTGTGCTGGGTGCATCTCTTCGATCCCCACATGCCCTATACGCCGCCGGCATCCTGGCAAGAGCACCTCGCCGCCGGCGAACCGGGGTCCGGGATGATGGATGGGACGATGGCCACGGTGCACGAACAAGTAAAGGCCAACAACGGGATCCTGCGGACCGGCGATCTGAAGCGCATGCAGGAGCTCTACGCCGCCGAGGTGGCCTATACCGATCACTGGGTGGGGCGGCTCCTCGCCGCCCTGGATGACCTCGGCGTGCGGGAAAACACGCTGATCGTGTTCGCCTCCGACCACGGCGAGAGCTTTGGCGAGCATCTGGGCCTCTTCTTCGAGCACAACTCCTCGGTTTTCGACGAGACCCTGCACGTGCCGCTGATCGTGGCGGCGCCGCCATCGGCGGGGCTGGCAAGTGGGCGCGATGCGGCCGTGGCGAGCCTCGTCGACGTCACGCCGACAATCCTCGACTATCTCGAAATTCCGCCGCCGGAAGTGCTTTCGGGGTGTTCCTTGATCGCAGCACACAAAAACAGCGGCGAGACCGACCCGTTTGCCGCAGGACAGCAAGGGCGCAAGGTCTATTTCGAGTCGCTCTGCTCGATGCAGGCCATGCCCACACCCATCTTCTACAAGGGTGTCAGGAGTCTTGATTGGAAGCTCTTCCGGGTCATGGAGAACAATTCCACGCAGCGCAAGGTCTGGCGGTTCTTCAATGTGCGCACCGATCCAGGTGAGCAGCGCGACCTGAGCTATCTGGGCGAGCAGGGCTTCGGCGCGCTTCTCGAAGCCCTGGCCGGCTATCTGCGCATGAGCCGCGTGAACGAACAGAGCCCCCCCAATTTCTGGCCTCTCAATGAGGACACGGAACGTCTTGAACGGATGCGGGCTCTGGGGTATATCAAGTAACTCGATCTCTCGTAGTCAGTTACGAACCAACAAACGAGCACCACACGACCGTTACCCGATCGGGCAGCGGAATCAGTAGCGGCAGGAAGCGACCGTCAGGGAGGCAAAGCATGGTTGTGGACAAGATTGTCGAGTGCATTCCCAATTTCAGTGAAGGCAGCGATCAGAGCGTGATCGACGCCATCGCGGCGGCCATCGAGGGCGTGGAATCGGTGGCGCTCCTCGATGTCGATCCAGGGAAGGCCACCAACCGCACGGTGGTGACCTTCGCGGGCACGCCGGAGGGCGTCGAGGAAGCCGCCGTGCGCGCCATCAAGACCGCGGCCGAGCTCATCGACATGAGCCGCCACAGCGGCGCGCACCCCAGGCAGGGAGCGACCGATGTGTGCCCGCTCTGTCCGGTTTCGGGTGTGACCATGGATGAGTGCGTCGAGATCTCGCGCCGCATCGGGAAGCGGGTCGGCGAGGAGCTGGGCATTCCCGTCTACCTCTACGAGCACTCAGCGACCAGGCCCGAGCGCAGGCTCCTGCCCGATATCCGCGTGGGCGAGTACGAAGCCCTGGCGGGGAAGCTGGGTCAAGAGGAGTGGTGCCCCGATTTCGGCCCCAACGAGTTCAACGAGCGGGTCAAGCGCACAGGCGTCACGGTGATGGGCGCCCGGGAGTTCCTGATCGCCTACAACGTCAACCTGAACACGCGCGAGACGAAGTACGCCACCGACATCGCCATGGAGATCCGCGAGACGGGGCGGGTCAAACGCGAACCGAGCCCTACCCAGTTCTACTGCCACGGCAAGATCATCCGCGATCACGACGGCAAGGCCCTCAAGAAGGAGGGCACCTTCAGTTTCGTAAAGGGGGTGGGGTGGTACATCGAGGAGTACGGCATCGCCCAGATCTCCCTCAACCTCACCAACCACAAGGTCTCCCCGATCCACACGGTCTTCGATGAATGCGTGCGCCTGGCAGCCGAGCGCGGCCTGCGCGTGACCGGCTCCGAGCTGGTCGGCCTGGTGCCGCTGGACGCGCTGCTCGAGGCTGGCCGCCACTACCTGAAAAAGCAGCACAAGTCGATCGGCGTGACCGCGGAGGAGCTGGTTCACGTGGCCGTGAAATCGCTGGGCCTCGACGAGCTGTCCCCCTTCGATCCGCAGAAAAAGATCATCGAGTACCGTTTCCGCAAGGACCCGGCCCTGGCCGGTATGCAGGTGAACGATTTCGTCGACGAGGTCTGCTCCGATTCGATGGCGCCCGGTGGGGGATCGGTGGCGGCACTCGCCGGTTCGCTGGGTGCCGGACTGGCCACGATGGTGGCCAACCTCACGGCGGGTAAGAAGGAGATGTTCGAGCGCTTCGAGGAGATGTCCGCTCTGGCCGTGAAGGGCCAGTCTGTCAAGAGCCGGCTCGTGCATGCCATCGACGAGGATACGGAAGCCTTCAACCGGATCATCGCCGCCGTGCGCATGCCGAAGAAGAGCGACGAGGAGAAAGCCGCGCGCGCTGCGGCCACCGAGGCGGCCAATCAGTACTCCACCATGGTGCCCCTCCATACGGCCGAGGCCTGCCTCGAGGCGTTGAAGCTGGCGTATGAAGCCGCGCAGAAAGGCAATCCCGCCTCGATCTCCGACGCCGGCGTGGCGGCGCTCATGGCGCGCGCCGGATTCGAGGGCGCCATGCTCAACGTGAAGATCAACCTGCCCGGCGTCGAGTCCGAGGAGTTCAAAGCCGACTTGCGCGCGCGCATGGCGAGCCTTCACGACGAGTTCGGGTCGGTCTATGTGGAAACCCACCAGCAGGTGACCAAGGTTCTCAAAGTGCTGGCGCAGTCGTGATCCTGGAAGGTAGGTGACCGGCCGCGAGACAACGATATAACCTTTCCGCGTGGATACTCCGATGCTGATCAGTGTACGCGAGCGGGTACAGCCTGCTCGCGTACACTGCATTGATGTTAGAATTTTTTCTTAAGCCCAGCAACCACGCAGATGACCGTAATCAAATCCATGTACGTACCATTTTTTTTTATCACCCACCATCGGGCTCACTCGCCGGGGGAACTGCCAGAGCCACGACAGGAGCTGCCGCAGTTTTCCCGATCGGTTGTAGTGGCATTATTGGAGGCATTCTTGGGACTTCCTTCCTCTTCCGGATCGACCCACAGCTTGAGCTCTGCCAACTGGGGGAACTTCGTCGGCAGGAGGCGCACGTCGAAGGGTACATCCAGCTCTGTCACCCGTCCGAGATCGGTATCCATGTGGCCGTTCTCCTCGCAGTACCTCGCGACGATTTTGATGTATCGGCGCAGAAGCAAGATGGACGGGAAGAAACCCTTGGACGTCGCCCAGGCCAGCATGTCTCGCCCCTGTTTGGAGCTGTTGCACGCTCGGCATGCCCAGATCAGATTGTCAGCTTCATCGGGGCCGCCCCGGATGCGCGGAATGAGGTGATCGACGGTCAAGTTGCCCTTGGCGCCGCAGTAGCAGCATGCTTGTGGTGCGGTCATCTTCAGTCGCTCATCGTCGTACAGCGATCGCATTGTCATCTTCCCGGACAGCAATCCGTGGTACATCTTGTTCCGGATAACGTGATGAACCTTCTTGTACTTCGTGCCACCACCCTCCAAGGCTGCGTGGGCTCTCGCAAGGTTCGCATACGACCACGCTATCTTCTCACGGATTGTCTTGGGAACTGGTATAGCCACGTATCTTCCTCATTTCAACGCCGCGACGATCAGCAGCGGCCGAACGCCGACCGTTGGATCGGTTTGTTAAACGCCGTCAATCGTCTTACCGTCCATCCGAAATCGCCTTATTGCATCGCCGAAGGTTTTCGCGTGCAAGGTCGTCCGTGGGATCCATCGACACGGCCTGGCTGAGGAATTGCCGTGCCTCCTCCAATTGGCCGGCCTCGAGTAGGCACCATCCTAAATCGTTGACGAATTCTTGATTCTCCGGCTCCAACGACAGCGCAGCTTTTGAAGCGGCTATAGCCTCCTCGTGCCTTCCCTCGTGCCCGGCACAGCACCCGAGGCCCTGCTGCAGAACAGCAACCTGAGGAAACCGTGCTAGTGCAGCCCGATAAAGCTTAAAACCGTCGTCGTACCTACCGATCTGAATCAGGAAGCTTCCCGCCTTGTCGATTATCTCGGCAAGATCCGGCTCCCCACCATCGGCGGCAAAATCCGGTAGTGACACAAGTGACATAAAAAGCTCCTTGCCGTACGCCTCCCGATCTCGCTGGTACTCAACTGATCCCATCGAAAAAATCGCGGGTGCATAGCCCGGATCGTACTCCAACGCACCTATCGATGCCTCGACGTCGTTTAGAGACAACTGGAATATACTTTCAGCGTACGCCGCCTGCGCCGAAAGTCGCAGTGCGGTCTCTGACAGCTCTATTGACTCGTCTTGCTCTTTTCCAAATCGACCAGTCATTTTCGTTGTACTCCCGAATCAGAATTCCGACCGCCCATTGTATCCTCCACGACAACAACCGCCGCCAAACGTTTTTCTGCGTTCAACGGCAGGGCTCACCCGTGACGGAACGCCGTACTGTGCATTGCTTTGTTTACCGTAGTTTTTGTGAATCCTCGAGCCTAATCCGAGCAGACCTGGTTATTTCTTCAAGAATTGGCTTATGTTTGGTCCAGTAGCTTGGAATTGCCACCTGAATCACAATCAAGATCCAGTCGGGATTCTCCTCAAACTCAATCAGTGTGAACCTGTAAATATATCTCGATGGACCCTTTTCGCCCGAGTACGCGATGCTTGTAAGAATCTTGCCTTCCTGCCGAACAGTCTGCTCTTAGTCCTTGATCTGGAAGTTCTTACGCTTTGATTTTAAAGGCTCTCCTGACGTTCGTGTGGGTAGCCTGAAATCGGCATAGGCACCGTAAATCGGTATTTCGTGGCCGAGATCAAGGATTTAGCGTGAGGAATTATCAGTAAAGAAATGCGCACGGAAAGTAGGGGTGAAATTTTTGGTGTACGCATTTTTATATGAAAAGATATTAATATACTAGAAATTCGGTCCCTTTTCTGGTTTATGTAAGGTTGTAAACAAACATCATTTACATATGGACAGAAAGGAACCGAA
>Ga0190284_1000777_pt1 | contig 16152 bp, 12 predicted proteins | sample 48691812_MG_FD_161668 | JGI IMG/M metagenome (GOLD analysis project Ga0190284, IMG submission 161668) | Hydrothermal vent microbial mat bacterial communities from Southern Trench, Guaymas Basin, Mexico - 4869-18-1-2_MG | ecosystem: Environmental > Aquatic > Marine > Hydrothermal vents >...
GGCCATAATCCCTTTGCCTTTCGTTCTTCCACATTCAGGTGGCCTCCACGAAGAAGCATGGTCAATATATCTGGTGGCATTTCCATTTTATTTATCTGACCCAACAGTTATTCTACGACGTTGATTCTTTGGAGATTAGCATGGGGCGGAGTCAGATGCAACACTGTATGACTGGTTTTTTGGCTATAAAACGGGTGGTTGTCGCATGATATGCTGTGTATGAAAAAACCGCGCCGCAGGGCTGGTGGCGTGGTTATGTTATTTGACAGAAAGATTAGTTTTGGGGTGCCAATTGTTTTTTATCAAAAAGAAAATCCGTGTAATCTCTTTTTAATCCCGTGAAATCCGTGGACTCCTTTTTTCCTATTGCCTATTTGCCTATTTGCCTATTGCCTATTTGCCTATTGCCTAATCCCTACTTGCCTATTTGCCTACTTGCGTGTCTTGAGCCAGCGGTCTAGCGACGATTGACTTTCACCAGACGGTTGCCCCGCAACGAGACCAGCTACGCTGATGTCCTCGTCGAGATCAGGCCAGTGTATTCCCTCTCCACGCCCAATAAGACTATAATTCTCCCGCTCTGATGGGAGGCCATGCAACAGTCGTGGATACCATGCCAGCGGGACAGAAATTGTGCGCCCGTCAGTAAGCTCAACCGTGAGGTTGTCCGCGGTTACAGACACAGACTGCGCAACAGAGATTTTACTTCAACAGCCAAAGTATTCATCCCGTGAAATCCGTGGACTCCTTTTTCACTATTGCCTACTCCCTATCTGCCTGTTGCCTGATCAAACTGATCGGTCGAAGAGTTTTTGCGCGGTTTTGGCGATGTCCCTGGCGGTCAGGCCTGCCATTTTCAGCGTTTCTTCTGGCGAGCGTGTGCTCTTGGGAGGCTGGGTTACGCACATCGTTTCGACCATTACGCCGAAGTCGCTCTTGGCTGCGGCTGCAGCTATCTCGTCGCCGAACCCGCCGGTAAAATTGTCCTCGATAACCAGTATCTGTCCGCGATTATCGTCGCCAATCCGGAGAATCTCATCAGTCGCCAACGGCAGTGCATAAGCGTCGATTAGGCTGACGCTCAGGCCGGCCTGGTCTTCGATCATTTTGGCAGCCTGTCGCGCGACGGAGACCATATACCCGCTTGCCACGATAAGCAAATCCTCGCCGTCGACGAGCAGCTTGTATCCGTCGAGCGAAAATTCCTCGTTCTCTTTGTAGATAAACGGCACGTTTGGGCGGTGCGTCCGCATATAGCACATGCCGTCGATATTGGCCATCAGCTCGGTCAGCTTGAATGTGCTGATAGCGTCGGACGGCTGGAACAGGCGGATAGCGGGCTGGCCATCGGCTCGGGTTGCATGGGCGAAGCTGCGGAAGAACGCCACGTCGGGCAGCCCCATTTGGCTTGGCCCGTCCGCGGCCAGGCTGATGCCCGCGTGCGAGCCTACTATTTTGACGTTCGAGTTCGTTATCGACGCCATCTCGATTTGGTCGTATGCCCGGACGATGAACTTGGCGAAGCTCGACGCGAACGGGATTTTCCCGCCACTGGCCAGGCCCACCGCAGCGGATATCATGTTCTGCTCCGCTATCTTGGCTTCGAAGAATCGCTCGGGGTATACCTCCTCGAACATGTTCGCAAAGGTCGAGCCTTTCACGTCGGCGTCCAGGCTGACTATTCTGCTGTCCGCTCCCATAGCTGCCATCGCTGCGCCCCAGGCCTGGCGGGTGGAGAGCTTCTTTTTCTCCAACGCCTTGTCAAGCCCGGCAGCCCGGAGAGCCTCGGCGAACGAACCAGCTGAGATATCCCCGACGCTGTGTTGCGTAGCTGGGAGAGGCTCTTTCAGCTCGTCGATGTCCTCGTCAGCCAAGTCCGCTACGCCCAGTTCCTCAGCCTTGACGTCAAGCTCCCCCAGGGCACTGGCCAGGTCGTCCTGCCCCAACGCCTTGCCGTGGGATGTGGTTTTTTGCAGCTCAGCCACGCCCCAACCCTTGACGGTTTTGGCGACGATAGCGATGGGCCTGCTGCCAGGCTCAGCTGCGGTGGCTTCGAAAATATCGTGCCAGTCGTGGCCATTGATTGTGCGGACTTCAAAACCAAACGCTTCGAGTTTCCGCCCCAGTGCGTCAGCTTGCTGTTGCGGCGAGACATAGTCGCTCTGCCCCTGGCCGTTGCAGTTGAAAATCGCGCGCACGGCGGTGAGTTTGTGGTCGACGATAAAGTCCAGCGCCTCGGAGACCTGGCCTTCTCTGCTCTCGCCGTCGCCACAGATGCAGAAGAATTTTCGGTCGCTGCCGTCGAGCCTGGCTGCCAGCGCAAGCCCCGCTGCGACGGAAAGTCCCTGCCCCAGCGAGCCTGTCGCCGCGTCGAAAAGCGGCATGCCGATGGCGGGGTTCGGGTGGCCATCCAATACGCTGTCAGCTGCCCGCAGGCTCACAGCGTCGTTGAACCGCAGCTGGGACGCCTGCTCGGGGAAACCCACAATGCCCCCCAGGTCGCAGTAGGCAGCGTAAATAATCGGCACGGCATGGCCTTCGGATAGAATCAGCCTGTCCGAACCCGCATTCCAGGGGTTTTTCGGGTCGTATCGCATCTGGCGATACATCAGGGCTGTTACGATATGAGCCAGCGACAACGAGCTGGAAGGGTGCCCCGTGCCAGCTTCGCTGCACATCCGCACCACCTGCTTGGCCAACTTTATGAGTTTTCGATCCAGTGCTTTATATTTAGCCATCTTGTAAGTTTCTCCTGATTGTATAGTCGTGGTAAGATATCGTTCTATCAAAGATTTGGTACCTTACCGCACAGAGGCCAAAAACGCAATAACCAAAAAAAGGCGGCAAGAGGTGAGAGGTGGGGCGGGAGACGGGGCAATTTCGGATTTTAGATTTCGGATTGGGGCTGTTCGGGACACAATCCGAAATCAAAAATCCGAAATAACTTCCCCCGCGTGTTAGGTGGCGTCGTGATGGTTGGCTTCGCCGTTTTGTTTTTTGTTGGCGTTTTCCTTGTCCTGGCTGGGGTATGCGATTCGTCCGTGATACATGCCGCACAGGCTCTTGACGAGCGAATCCTCTATCTGGTGCACTTCCCGGAGCGTCAATTCGCAATCGTCAAATTGGCCATCTTCCAGCCGAGATGTTACCACAGCGTGAACCTGCGCCGCAATCCGCGTTGGCGTAGGCTCGGACATCGCCCGGATGGAAGACTCCGCCGCGTCGGCAAGCATGAGGATAGCAGCTTCCTTCGAGTGGGGCTTCGGGCCTGGGTAGCGGAACTGACTTTCGTCCGGAGCTGGAGCTTTGTCCGTCTCGCTTTGTTGCGTTGCGGTGTGATAAAAATACTGCACCAGCGTCGTGCCATGATGCGTGCCGATAAACTCCCACAGGGCGACGGGCAGGTTGTATTTCCGAGCCAGCTCAAGCCCGTCTTTGACATGGCCCAGGATAATCAGCACGCTCATAGCTGGGTTGAGTTTTTCGTGTTTGTTCTCGCCAGCCTGGTTTTCGGTAAAATACTCGGGCTTGTTTATCTTGCCGATGTCGTGATAGTAGGCTCCGACCCGGGCAAGCAAGCCTCGCGCGCCGATGGTCTCCGCAGCGGCTCCGCACATGGCTCCCAGCTGCAGCGAGTGGTTGTACGTTCCGGGCGACTCCATCGCAAGTCGCTTGAGCAGGGGCTTGGACGCGTCGCACCATTCCAGCAGCGTGCTGCCCGTCGCTACGCCGAAGATGTGCTCGATGGCTGGGAGCAAACCCTGCACCAACAGCCCCGCCAGCAAAGCTCCCGCAGCAGACCAGAGACATTCGCCCAGCGAGAACCGCCAGAGCACCCCCGCCTGGGTTGCCATGGCCAGGTTCACCACGAAAACCACAGCCGCGGTTATCAACGATACGACCAGCAATTTGCTGCGGTTGCGGATTTCGCGAACCTGAAAAACCATGCTCATAAGCCCAGCCAGCAGCACCGCCAGCAAGGCCAGGTCTCCCCGGATTTGCAGCACGACCATCGCGGCAAGCACCGAACCTACCGCCAGGGCGAACCGCTGGTCGTAGCTGACGGTCAATATCACCCCCGCTATGCACACCGCTACCACCGATGCGTGCGGGTTTATGTTGGGCAGAAGCTCCATGCCCCGGACGATAGCCAACATCACCAGCAGCATCGCGGCGAGCTTGAGCCCGCGGATATTGTCCTCGATAATATGCGGAGCGTAGCAGACTATATAAGTGCACAGCATACCTATCAGCAGCAGCACCAGCAGCCCGCGGAAAGAAAGGCGTAGCCACTTCCTCAGCGGATGGGTCTGACCCTCGACGAGCAGGTGGTTGGCGTGCTCCGCCAAGAGCAGCTCCAGCTCCGCTTCGCTAAGCCCAGCTGCTTCTTCCTTGGCAAGAGTGGGGCTGTCGGAACTGCGGGCGAGTATCTGCCCTCGCTGATAATGTTTGTAACAACTGTCGGGCGGAGTTTTTAGAATCGACTGGACAGAGATTTTTTTGTCAGACTCGCTTTTCGTAGCGTCGTAGAGATACATAGGCTGACTGGACAGCTTGGCCAGGATATAGCTCCCGACGCCAGACCTGATTGCGGGGTCGAAATGGGCAGAAGCCTCGCGGGCAAGGTCGCCTAGCCTTTGTGTTTCGTCCTGCCCAATGAGGTTGACGACCTTTTGCACCTGAGACTTGCCGCTGGCTCCGACGAGCACGACATGACGGGCGGTTCTGCCCTGCTGCCGGGCGGCCTGATCCGCACGGACAATATAATACCGCGTCAATTTCTCCCGCAGCTTGCCCAACGCCTTGGCCAGGCCCGCCCGGGCGTCAGGCTCAGCCAGGGCGACCCAGGCCGCGTATGCCTGTTGACTTTTCGTGGGCGGGGTTTTTTGCCTGGGCTGGGGCTTTGTCTTGGCGGGGTTTTTTTTGCCTGGTTTTGTGTCGGGTTTTACATTGGGCTTGGCGTCGGGTTTCGCAGCAGGCGTCGGGTCGGTTTTTTTGGGGACCTCCAGACCAAGCTCTTTCAGCAATAGCGGCGGGACTTTGTCGATGGTCTTGGCAGCCTGGAGCTTGGCGGGCATTTTTTCAAGCCCAGCTATAATCTCCTCCAGCGCGGATTTGTTCAGCCTAAACGTTGCCGGCGTCGAGCTGCGCGCCAGGCGAGCGGTTTCCTCCAACAGCGGCACGGAGAGCACCCGAAAATCTTCCCGCGCGGTGATGTCCCATGAGACATACTGCCCAGTCCGATACGGCAGCGGGTCAGCGGGCCAAATGCTCATAGCTGCCGCGAGGACAAAAAATATCATCGCGATTGCAAGAGAGCCAGCCGCACCGGGTTTGCGAAATATGCGCACAAACCACGAAGGCGCCACAGGGGCGCTTCGGCGAATTTCAAGCCGACGCTGAGGTATATTTTTTTTGCCGATGGGCCACATGTCTTAGAAACAATAGTATCAGGGAACAGGCAAGTAGGCAAGTAGGGAACAGGCAAAAGATCGGGTGTCATAGTTCGGTGTTTTGCGACCACGATATCGCTATAGTTGCCACTACAGGAAGCAGGGTCGGTCATTGCCGGCCATTTTCAACACCAGTATCGAGACGAACTTTGTCCGGCAGGCCCTTTGTCCAAATTCCGTTCTTTATGACCGCTGACTTAACGGAGTAAATGCTATCCAAAAGCATGGCTTCGTATGGGCCTATTCGCTCCAAGATGCTGACATAGATTTGCTTTATAGAAAAGCCACATCCTTCATTCGCGGCGTTCACGAGAAACGCCGCCCGTCGATCTTGCAGATCATTGTTATCCTCAGGCGATGCCACCTGGAACAACGGTATAGCCATTTTCATTGGCCCCAGGCGATGACGAACATGTTCCACCAGATATGGCTACACGTTGCCACGGCGAGACCGCGCCAGAGAAACAGCACCCCCCACCACATCCCCGCGACGGACAGGAAAATCGCGTTGCCCCAGGGCAGGGGCGACTGGCCCGTCAGCTGGGCGAGGCTGAAGTGAAACGCTGCGAAGATCAGCCCGCCGAGGATGACCGCCGAGACGATGATCGCGTCTTTGTTCCATCGCAGCAGGTCAAACAGCAGCATCGTAAAGACGCTGATAAAAACCATGCGAAACAGGAACTCCTCATATAGGCCCGCACCGATAGCTTCCAGGCCCGCCCGCAGCCAGGCTCCATCACAGCCATTGGCTCCAGCTAGCTGCCAAGCCCCTGCTGGGGCGATGCTGGTTATCCAACCCGCTGCTACCAGGGGCAGGGTCCACCAGGCTGACTCGATTAGAATGCCCGCCACAACCAGGCCATTGACCCGCAGCGGGTCTTTCCGCACAATGTGTTGCGACACCAACACCGCGATAATAGTGAACAGGGGAAGCCAACGGCCCGGCGCGCCGAGACACTCCAGAGCCAGACGCATATATTGTGGCATGAGCAGCCCGCTGCCAGCCCGGGCTGAGCCAGCCTGGAACAGCACGAGCAGCGGAGCGATCACCATCAGCTGATTGATAGGCTTGTGGAGGTCTCGCCGATACGATGGCATCTCGGGGGGAATATGTGAGGTTTTTTTCCGGGCCATCTGAATTTGTAACCATTCATGGCTACACAAAAATTCACCATGAAGTACGTTTCGTGTAATTCTCGCTGATTTTCTTGCCGTCGTCGGCTTGCTTCAAGCCACCCATATCGACGGTTTCCCAAACGCCCGTGTCGACCTGGAAAACCTCGCTGGTAGCCAGGACGGACGATTCGCCGCCGCCATCCAGACCAATCAGCCTGACCCGACAGGCCTGGGAATTCACCACGGGCACCGTCCATGTGATAACTCGGCCTGGCTTGACGCCGCTGGCAACGACCTCCCACTTTTTTCCGTCAGTGGAACTGAACTGCAGCTCGACTGTGTCATATCGGCCTGCTGTTGGGGGCATCCAGCTAAGCAGCCTGCTCACACCGCTGCGAAGGGTCATATGTCGGCCTGGCCAACCCAGTTGGATCTGTTCGGGGATGTCGTCCAGATTGGCCTGGCTGGTCTTGGCGCGAACGGGCTTAACCGCAGCCCGGGGCGCTGGCCCCTGGGCTACCGCGGCTGACACAGAGGCTGTTGACCTGAGCGACTCGAGCTGAATCGGCATGGCAGCGAGTTTTGGCGCAACTGGCTTGGCTGCGGGTTTGACAGCTACAGGCTTGGGGGTGGCCTTGACGACCTTGGCGACCTTTACCGCAACTGGCTTGGCTGCGGGCTTGACAGCTACAGGCTTGGGGGTGGCCTTGACGACCTTGGCGACCTTTACCGCAACTGGTTTCGGCTTGGGCTTGACAGCAGGCGGAGCAACTGGTTTCGGCTTGGGCTTGACAGCAGGCGGAGCAACTGGTTTGACAGCAGGCTTGGGCGCTGGCGTCGCGATTTTTTTCGCGGGTGTTTTTACAACAGGTTTTGGTGCGGGCTTTTTTGCCGGTGTCGGCACAGCCTCGGCTAGCAGTTGCTCGGCATCGTCAAACACCGACGCGGCTTCCGTAGCCTGGGTATCGCTCGACCGCTGGCGGTTGCGATTGGCCTGGGCTACCGAACGGAACTGAAGGTCCGCTTTTGTGGGTCTAGCTGGGGCTGGGGATATTTTTTCGCTTTTGGCAGGGGTAGGCTTGACCCTGACCTGGATGGGTTTTACGGACGGGGTTGGATCTTCCGCTGGCGGGGTCGCTGGCGGGTCTGGCTCTAAAAGTCCAGTTGGGGGCTTGGGGTCGCTGGTTTCCGCCAAAGAGGTTAGCTCGCCGCTGTCCAGGTCCGAAGCTGTCAGTTCGTCTCCCATAGCTGAGGCTAGCAGCAACATCTCCGGGGTAGGCTCTTGAGCAACGGGCGGTTTCTGTGTTGCTGGGCTTGGCTGGGGCGCGGGATCTGCGGGCGTAGCCAAGGCCCGGGACAGCATCGCCATATTTTTGGCGCCTGGCTCAGTTATTGCTGTGCGGTTTTTTTTTTCGCTAACGCTAGGCATCGGCGGCGAGAGCTTATAAGCCTGCCGGGGTTGAGGCTGGGCCTTTGCGACAGGCTTGACTTGAAGTCCGGGCCGACGCACTTCCTCTGCGGGGTCAGCGGCGGGTTTTTTCGCGGGGACTTCTTCCGCGGGCTCCTCAGCAGGCTCGGCTGCGGGGTGCGGCCTGGGAGGCTGATTGTTGTGTACGGTCATAATCTCGGTCATGCCCAGGCCTATATTGCCCGCTTTGTCCTTGGCGATAATTCGGAACCGCAGGCCCGCCTGATGGGCAGCCTCAGCCGGTATTTTCACCTTCATCGACGAGGTCGCTCGCAGAGGCTTGGGATATTCGCTCCAGACTAGATTGTTGGGGAACCTGGCATAGGCGGTGCTCAACTTGACCGTGTCCCTTGCGAGGTTCATATCCGTAACCGACCAGCTGACCGTAACAGTCTCGCCGACCTGGTATATATGAGGTACGGTTTTCTTGTCGTCTTCCCAGGGTCCCGGCAAGACGCTCACTTCGATATCCGGCGCATGGGTATCTATCACGAGTATCTCGTTAGGCTGGCCTGGCGGGACGTCGGAAGAGGGTTGGCCTGCCCCGACGAAGCGAATCCAGTACGTGCCATCGCCGCCGGCGTCGAACAGGAAGTGCGACTGCTCCTGCCCGAAGTAGCCAGCCCGGGCCCAGTTTTGGCCCGCGTCCGGCGAGAACCACAGCTCGGTATGAGCGGGGAGGGACTGCTTCCAGAGCATCTTGATAAAGTCAGCCCGGTCCTTGCCCGGGGGCAGGGGTTTCTTTTTGTCGTCATAGCCAGCTGGGGGGGTGGTTTGCCAATCGGCAGGCAGGTCTGGATGCCGGATGAACGCCAGGTTCTCGCGGACATAGTAGATGGGAATGTTGTTGCCCACCTTCCCCACGGGCTTGAGTTCCTGGGCAGGCTGATAGTAAAACGGTGCATCATACGCCCACGCAGGATATTCCTGCCTTGCCTGCCAGTCCGGGTTCTCGTCCGGCGAGGTGCAACCACCCAGCAACACAGCCACTGAGACAAGCACCAAAGTTATTCCATTGCGCATAACAAAGCTCCACTTGATTGTGAAAGAAAACCAAAAATCAGAATATTTGGATACTTTATCGGATTATTCGCCCAAAAGGCATAAAAAATTTATTGTTTTTTAGCAATCAGGCTTCAGTTATCAGTAAAAGCGAAAACAATAGAAAAAACAAAAACTACGAAAAAACGCGAAATTGTTTTGAAAAGTCGCATTTCGAAACTGTTTAAGATTTCGAATTTCGTGGTTCGGATTTTTAGTTTTTCCATGCTACTTTAAATATTCAAACGCCCGGTCGAAAAACACCCTGCCGTCAGGCCTGGCGATGTTTTGCCTTGTCCATTGCGGATGGTGCGTCGCATGGACGAACCTTTCCGGGTGGGGCATCAGGCCCATCACTCTGCCTGTCGGGTCGCACAGGGCTGCGATGTCGTCCACGCTGCCGTTGGGGTTGTCCCCAGCCTCCCCTGCGGAGTCGACATATCGCAACGCGACTTGGCCATCGCGGCGAAGCCTGTCCAACACCTCGTCGTCGCGGGGTACGAACTTGCCCTCGCCATGGGCGATTGGCAGGGATATCACCTCGCCAGCTGGGAGAAAAACGCAATTGTCGCTGTCGCATCGCAGGTGAACCCAGCGGTCGACGAACATGCCGCAGTCGTTCCAGCCCAGCGTCGCGTCGCGGTGGGCGTCCTTGGCGCTTACCCGTCCCCACGGCAGCAGGCCACTCTTTATAAGCACCTGGAATCCGTTGCAAATTCCCAGCACGAGCTTGCCCGCATCGACGAACTCATTCAAAGGCCCAGCCAGCCTATGGAGCATTTGGTTGGCGAGGATTTTCCCCGCTGCCACGTCGTCGCCATAGCTGAACCCGCCGGGCAGGACCAAAAACGCGTAGTCCCCCAGCAAGACTGGGGCTTCGAGCAGTCTGTTGACATGCACGCGGTCAGCCTGAAAACCAGCCTGCTCCAAGGCGAAGAGAGTCTCGCGGTCGCAATTCGTCCCAGCTGCTCTAAGTACCAACGCTTTAACTGACATTCAATCTTCCTTCAACTTATATGCAGAGCAACTCTTCTTGATAGTCTGACTGGGCTGCTGAGATTGCATCCCGCCGATTAAAATCAAGAGCTTCTTCCAGTGTGGTTTTCAGCGTTTCCAGCAGTTTGTCCTGGGTTTTTTCCTGGCAATTAACACATGGAACCTCTTCAACCCGGCCAACCCAGAAATCACCTTCTTTTTTTTGTGACAGCGGTGTAGTTTGCATTCATCGTTCTTTCTCCAGCCAGCAGGTCATGCGAAGCTGCCTGGCCTGTTTTAGAATTTTACTTGCGGGGCTTGGCGTTGGGTGTCGTCTTCCAGTTCGAACATTTCTCGTTTGGCGAAGTTGAACATGCCAGCGACGATGTTGTTTGGGAACTTTTGGATGGCGATGTTGAAGATAGCGACGGACTTGTTGAAGTATTGGCGGGCGAAGGAGATTTTGTTTTCCGTGCTGGTGAGTTCTTCCTGAAGCTGGGCGAAGTTCTCGTTGGCTTTGAGGTTCGGATAGCTTTCCGACAGGGCCAAGAGCTTGCCCAGCGCGCCGGTGAGCATATTTTCCGCCCCAGCCTGTGCAGCTACGCCCTCAGCTGATATCGCTGCGTTGCGGGCTTTGATTACGTTTTCCAGCGTCTCACTTTCGTGGGCGGCATAGCCTTTGACCGTCTCGACGAGGTTTGGGATAAGGTCGTAACGCCGTTTTAGCTGGACGTCGATCTGGCTCCATGCCTCGTCGCACGTTATCCGTTTGGTAACCAAGCCATTGTAGATGGCGATGGCGACCACAATCAACAGAACCACGATTCCGATAGCTATATATAGGCCGACCATGTCTGTACCTTTCCGCCCAGCTGGGCTAAACAGCGTTTTCAGTAGTATTTTTACACGAACATCATCAACGTCCCAGCCGGGGGCGACTAGACTACATCTTTTGCACAAACCGCTCAGCCGGAGACAGCCAGGCTATATTCTGCAACATCGTCAAAACCGGGCCTGGGTTTTCTTTACTCCGCTTTTTTCTTGGCTGGGGCCTTCTTGGCAGGCTTGGCAGCGGGGGCGGTTTCTTCCACCTCGACATCTTCTTCAATCGCAGCAGGCTGGGACGCACTTGCCATCTCAGCCATGATCCAGCCATATATGTCCTTAATAGCCGATGCTGGCACGAACAACCTCGAACTGGCGACGTTGCCCTCGACCGTCCCAGCCAGGGCGACGGGAACCTTGCCCTCGAAAGCAAAGCCCTCTGGCAGGTTCGATTTTTCGCCCATGGTTTTCATGCCGCTTTGAATCAGGCCAAAGATATTGGCTGGGCTTATAACCATCGCAGCCATGACTTTGGCGGGCATGGTTTTCATAGCTTCTGCCACGCCCGGGTCGTCCGCGATATTGCCTCCCTTAGCCGCTGCGGCGATGACCTCCGCCAGGAAGCTCTCCCCGCCGCCGAGCGATACGACCAGGGTCGTCGCGTCCACCTCAGCGATGAGGAAGCGGATATTTTCCTCGCCGAGCACCTTGACCATGTTGGCTTTCTTTTCGTCGGTTCGCTTGGCGATTTTCTCGCTGGTAACCTCGATAGCGTCGACAGCCAGGCCCGCGACAGTCGCAACGCCTGGGATGTATTTGAACTCGAGCGTCTTGGCGTCAGCTTCCTGCTCGCCGATGGTCTTCTGGATAAGCTCGGTCAACAGCTCAGCCTTTTCCGGCAACAGAGCTTTGGTCTCCTTGGCGGATGTGCACTGGATAACCATCGCCGAGCCGAACAGCCCAGCTGTCTTTGGGCCACCGACTACAAACTGCATTTTCTCGACCTGGTCAGCAGACTTCTTGCCCAGGGCAATCATCCGCTGCTTGAGGTCAGCAGGCAGCTGAAGCTCAGCCATGCCCAGGAGCGCTTCGAGAGTCATTATGGTCTGGTCGACCATGACCTTGGATTGGCCCTTGGCAAACATTTGCCCGCCCGCCAGCGCGTATGGCAGGTTCGGCAGCTTGTTCAGCAGAGCTTTGTAACCGCCCTGGCCGGCGTCGAGAGAAGCGACCATCTTGCCCAGCTCGCTGTCGGGGACATACTCGACGACGCTGTTGGCGGTGATGCCAGCAGCTGCGACATTCAAGCCTATGGTCAGCCCTTCAAACTGCTCGAGCAGGTCTATATACATATCGAGAAACGCGGTGGGCAGGCCTGGCATGACGAACTTTTTGGTCGTACCTTCCGCATCGCCCTCAGGCTTGCTGGCGTCGGTGAGTTTTTGCATGAACGGCACGAGCACCTTCACGTTGTAGTAGAGTGCCACGTCGCTGCTCTTGAGCAGGTCTTGCTGAGCTTTGGAAACCGCCGCGGCGATGGTGCTTTCGCTGGTCATCATAGCGATAGCTTTTTCGCTTGGGCTAAGTGCGACGTATTGACCAAGCTGGGCGAAGTGGGCTGGGCCCATACCCGGGAGCATGATGGTCTTGCCGTCTTCGCTCAGAGGCATCGCGGGCAGGATATCCTTTGCGCTCTTCCCAGCCAGGAGAATAACCACCGGCGGCACGCCACCCGGGTCTTGACCCTTGGACATAGCTACGACATCAAGCCCAGCTTTTTCCATGTCCAGCAGAACCACCGCCACGCCGCCATTGGGGTTGAACCCCTCGCCGATGCCGACCTGCATAGCTGCGGTCTGCAAAATTCCGTCCGGTGCCATAGCTTTGAGCTGCTCGCCCACGCCTATCGCCCCGGCGAACTGTTCGATGTGGGTCATCAGATCCTTGAGATTCCCCGCCACGACGAACCCCATGCAGTCAGCGGGAATATGACCAAGCACGGACTCAGCCCTGGGCTGATCCATATTCAGACCAGCGGGCTTGGAGGCTGGAGCTGAGCCCGACTGGGCGGGCTTGGACGCCGACTTCTGGGCCAAGGCTCCGGTTAAAATTATCGTTATCGCCAAGGCCGCTACCAGCATCTGTCGTTTGATCATCTTGGTTCTCCTGTAAAAGTAGATTCGCATGTCAAGTAAGTTCGCACCTTTTTAAGTAAAGCTCGCACCTTCTACCTACAACCCGATTTCCCCGCGACGGTTTCGCCGAAAACTTGGGTGACTGATAATTGTACCCACCGCAGCCAGGCCTGGCAACCCTGCGGACGAGGAATTTCCTGACCGCCGTGTGCGAGATTAAACCCTGGTCTTACCATTAGGCATCGTGTGCGGGCATAAAACTGGTTGGTTATCCCGGGCAATTTCGGATTTTAGATTTCGGATTAAGCTCGTTCGTGAAACAATCCGAAATCCGAAATCTGAAATCCGAAATAAATCTTATGCCACAAAACACGGTTAAAATCTATGCAAAACAATAGTTACGGAAAGCCATGAAAAAATCTCACACACCCTGACCCCCGGCTCAACCAAGTGGCTCAGGATGTATTATCGGAAAATCACCCCAGCTGCTGCACAAAAAATATCCCCAATCCTCAACCCTCAATCCTCAATCTGAAATTGCCGCCCCAGCCAACGTCTGAAGAATGTTCAACTTGTCTCGCCAATATGTCGATAAGAAAAGCTGGCGATAAAATATAACAAACTCCAGGGAAGGAGTTCCCGATGCTGGTGCTGTCCAGACAACGCGACGAAACAATCATGATCGGAGACGAGGTACAGGTTACCGTCGTCGATATACGGGGCGACAAGGTTCGCCTGGGTATTACAGCTCCGCCGCATATAGCTGTGCACCGCAAAGAGGTTTACGAAGCTATAAAGCGTGAGAAGGCTGCCCAGGCCGAGTCGAATGGCCTGCCGCCCGGGCATGTCGAGTCGCTCGCGAACAAGAAACATGACAACGAACACCACGCCAGCAACTAGTCGCAAGAGGATACTCATAGGCTGTCCGCATTATCGACAAGACGTCGTCGGGTCGTACCAGTGTGACGCTGGGGGAAATTACATACTCAGGCCCGATGGCCAACTCGACCTGGCCCTGGCTAGGTGTGGCCAACTTGGCGGGCGATGCGCCCAACCTATGTGTGTGCTAAACCGCTGCAACCGCCGAGGCCCCGGCACATGGTACCCCACAGAAATTCGAGCAGGCCGCAGCGGGTTGGAACCAAAAGAACCCCGCGAAACTCCCCCGCAAAAAAAACGCGTCCCCAACCAAGACGACCTTTTCTGATTCGCAGGCTCGACCGTTAACCGATCTCGTTCCTTTTGGCTCATTGCGATCCGATCTTCGTTCATCAGCTCCCCTTCTAAGAGTAAGGAAAGCGGACATTTTAACTTTGCTAAGACCGGACATTACAACTTTGTTACGACAAGTGATCAAAAGTGTCTTTGACACATCGCGGGGCAATTGCTATAGTTAGACTGGAATTGCTTTGGTACAGGCTGTTGGACTATCTTCAGGCATGCGAAACATAATATACAGGTAGCATCGTCTGTCACATGGAAAGGAAATCTTATGGATACATATATATACCTGTCAATAAGTCCGGAAGCGTTGGTCGTTTCCATGCTACCACCTGAAAAGTTTGGGGAGTATCTTGCAACCGGGACGCAGAAGCGGCCACATGGCCAGGCGATGTTTTTTCAAATCAAGCAGGATTTCGTGAGTGATTACTTTGATTTTTCGAATATCAAAGATCGGTGTGTCCCGCACTCAGACGGCAGGCCTAAACACTCTGTGTATCTGGCAATCTATCGAGTACTTGAGCATGTACCGCTTGACGCGATTGGCAGCCTGTATCTGACGACCGCTCACGGGCGGACACTAGAGCTAAAGCAAGCTCAAGTCCCGACCGAGCCACCCAGCCATCGACATCTTTACCAGGAAATCTGCCCCGTTCATCCACTGATTGCCAGCTCGCTGGCACCGGAACAGTTCTGCAAGTTTATCACGGACACCTCCAGGCCTGTCTCCGTTCCGAAAATCTGCTTTGTCGAGCTGGAACTTGGCGACCTGGCCAAAGACCCATCAGGCAACGGGACGGGCCTGCCTTATCGACACATAGGCCATATCCGAAATTGCCTTGCCGAACTCAAGCCAGACGGTGAAAAACAGACCAAGACGGTTGACAGGCTGTCCAGGCCATCTATTCTGTTTCGCTGCATCGAGAGCGGATTTTACATCGGCGACCAGCAGAAGATATTTTACTATCCCTATCCGACACGCGAAGAATTGGCGGGCAAATATTATGCCTGGTGGCGATGTGCAAACGACGCCGAGATTGAATACTAAAAACTATACCGCAAAGTTTTCATTATAATCCGCGACAGCCGCATTGATAATATCATAGGCCTGCTCTCGGCTGCACACGTTCTTTACCGCCACAGCTGAGGCCTGCGTTGGGTCCATTTTGTAAGTGCCGAAATAGTGCTTAAGCCGTTCGGCATAGATATGCGGCAGGTTTGATATATCGTTTATGTCCTCGAAAATATTATCATTATCGAGGGTAGCGACGATTTTATCATCAGCCTCGCCGCGGTCTACCGTTTGAATCGCGCCGATTACTCTGGCCCGCAGGATAACTTCCGCACGTCTGATAGGCCTTTCGCTGATTATGCAGATATCGAGAGGGTCTTCGTCGCCTCGTTGCGTGCCCGATGACAGCGCCGCGACCCTGTTGCCGCAAAGTGTCCGCGGAATAAAACCATATAGCGACGGGGGCAGGGACGATGTTCGCTGGGGCCTGTCAACCTTTAGATAGCCACTGACTTTGTCGAGTTCGTATTTGACCAGGTCAAACGGCGTTATCTCGATAAAGGCGTTGACAACCGCCGGGGCAGATGGGCCTACCTCCAAGCCATGCCACGGGTGAGGCCTCGCCTTTGAAAACTGTTTGGATATCATAGCGTTCCTTTCATGGTAGAGCGAAAATCTTCGAAAGTTTGACCCACCGCCCTGCTGCGAATATCAATATTACTCAAACTGACCGATTTTCGGCAACCCAACCGCGGGGTTGTTGACTGGTTGATCTGCTGACTGGTTAACTGGTAAAAGATTACAAAACAAATACGCCAAAGCTCTCTGTCCAGATAAGACCTGGAAAACAAGGGTTTTCGACGCTGTAAAGATTTGTGTAATTCTTTACTAATCAACTAGTTAACC
>Ga0190284_1000778_pt1 | contig 16136 bp, 15 predicted proteins | sample 48691812_MG_FD_161668 | JGI IMG/M metagenome (GOLD analysis project Ga0190284, IMG submission 161668) | Hydrothermal vent microbial mat bacterial communities from Southern Trench, Guaymas Basin, Mexico - 4869-18-1-2_MG | ecosystem: Environmental > Aquatic > Marine > Hydrothermal vents >...
GTGCGACAAGAAGTCGCATTGTTTAGTGTTTTCAGTAGTTCAGTTAGTTTCTTGAAAACTTGGTATGTTTCTACCAATCCCTACACGGGCGTGCTTGCCATGCGCTGTATGGTCGGTGCGAAGCCCCGTGAAATGTACCGAACCGGGTTTGAAAGGTGACTGGAGAACCCATTGGGGAACCCTCCCCCGTTAAGGGCTGGGGACGGATGATAGGGTGAAAGTAAATGAATGTTCGTAAGCGCCGTAAATGAGCGCAGACCTACTGAGGGTTAACAGGTCGGAGGCCGCTTCCATGTGTTTGCGGCGTATGGTCAGGTTGCAGGTCTTGTAACTGCCTGCACGAAACTGTGGCACCATCGGCGTAGAGAATACACCTAAGTCATCCACCGGATGAACAATGCGGAACTTGGAAATACCGTTACTTCGCCTTATGCAATGTAGGGCAAGCCGACCGTAAGGCAGGCCGACGGAGGAACGGTGGTAAGAGGTCGGAAGAAGCAAAGGCCGTCATGTAACAGGACGGATAGAATACGAAACATGATTCAGGTTTAAAAGTTACGGTTGCCTCTCTGCCGTGGCCGAAATGAGCCGCTGACGTCCGACAGGTGTTTCATTGTGAGAGAGTTTGGAGAATCTTCTGAGATGAGAACGCAAATGACGGCTCGAAAAGCTGGTGCCCTCATCGACGATGTGAAAGGCTGGCAATCCGTTGTATGGAAAACTGTGCGGCGCAACGTCCGAAGACTGCAAATGCGTATCGCAAAGGCTGCTTCGGAAGGGAAACCCGGCAAGGTGAAAGCCTTGCAGTGGCTCCTGACCCACTCGTACCACGCCAAGCTCATGGCTGTAAAGCGGGTGACATCGAACAAGGGTAAGAATACTCCCGGTGCTGACGGAGTGGTTTGGAAAGATGTCAGAACCAGGATGCAGGCTGTCCGCAGTCTGCGTCGATGCGGGTATAAGCCTCAGCCATTGCGGAGGATATACATTCCCAAGAAAAACGGGAAGAAACGTCCTCTGAGCATTCCGACCATGCACTGCCGGGCCATGCAGGCATTGTACAAACTTGCACTGAGTCCGGTCGCAGAAACGACCGCCGATCCAAATTCCTACGGATTTCGGGAGCTTCGGTCGTGCGCCGATGCGGTGGCGCAGGCGTTTAAATGCCTGTCAAAACCAAATTCGGCAACATGGGTACTTGAAGCCGATATTAAAGGGTGTTACGATAATATCAGCTCTGATTGGATGATCGGGAACATTCCTATGGATAAGCAGGTTCTCGAAAAATGGTTAAAGGCAGGATATGTTGAGAAAGGCGTAACATATCCGACACGAAAAGGGACACCCCAGGGCGGCATCATCAGTCCGACCCTGGCCAACATGGTTCTCGACGGGCTTGAACAAGTTGTACGGCAGTCCGTACCACGCAGATCGAGAGTCAATTTTATTCGATATGCCGATGATTTCATTATAACGGGTAAATCCGAAAGGATTCTCGAAAACAATGTCAGACCGGCTGTCGAAAGGTTCCTTGCAGAGCGTGGTCTTGAATTATCCCCGGAAAAGACCAGGATCACATATATTAAGGATGGCTTTACGTTCCTCGGGCAAACTTTTTGTAAACATGGCAGGAAACTGCACATTATGCCTTCAGAAGAGGGAGTTCACGCCCTTATGCAACAGGTTGGAACATCAATCCGAAAATATCAGAATGCACCGACACCGTTTTTAATCAGGCGGGTAAATCAAACCCTTCGGGGATGGGGCAACTACCATCGCTGGGTGGTGTCATCGTATGCTTTCCGCAAAATCGACAATTATGTTTACCATCAACTCAGGCGAACGGTACGGAAAAAACATCGGAACAAACCCGGCAAATGGCTGCAAAAGAAATACTGGTCAGCCGCAGGCAGAAACACGTTTTCCGTCAGAAAGAAGACGAAAAAGGGTAAGCCTCGCACATACCGGGTGGCACGACTCTCGGAAATCGGCATACGACGATATGTCAAGGTCCGGGCCCATGCCAATCCGTACCTGAAAGAATTTGGCAGTTATTTCCAAAAGCGAAAGCATGACAGGAGAGCCAAAATCGCCTCGACATGGGGAGATGTGTGCAACCGGGTCACTCAACAAAAGTGATCTTTGAGATGCTTGAGCCGTGTGAGGGGAAACTCTCATGCACGGTTCTTAGGGGGGAAGGGGGCTGAGAGGCCTCCGACCTACCCGATCCCCCCCTTTGATAGATTTATCAATAAACAACAACTATTATGATTGGTATGAAATGCCTGCGAGAGATAATTTCCATGACATAGTCAGAAAATCGTTGAGCAGAGAAGGCTGGAAAATCACCCACGATCCTTATTTTATGAGATACGGCGACACAGAGTTCTATATTGATCTGGGTGCGGAAAAGGTTCTCGCTGCGGAAAAAGAGGGAAGAAAGATAGCTGTCGAAATAAAAAGTTTTCTCGCAGATTCGATAACTTATCAATTTCATGCAGCGCTGGGTCAGTTTGTCAACTATCGCGATGTCCTTGAAGAGACTGAACCTGACCGCACCCTTTATCTGGCTGTGCCTGCGGATATTTACGGCTCATTCTTCGGAAGCCGTTTCGGGCAGCTGGCGATAAGGAAAAACCGGCTCAGGCTGATTGTCTGCAATATCGGAAAAGAGGAGATAGAGGAGTGGAAAAATTAGAAAAATACAGAAACAATGTTACTGAGGTCATAAGAAAATATGAAAATATCGCTCCGTCCCGCGGAGATATTGAAGTGCAGACGGTTTTTGACAGAGAAAACGATCATTATCAGATACTGAATGTCGGATGGCAGAATGACAGAAGAGTTTACGGTTGCTCACTGCACATTGACATAAAAAACGGCAAGATATGGATCCAGCATAACGGGACAGAGCGGAGGATTGCAGGAGAACTGACCGAAATGGGGGTACCTGAGGAAGATATTGTTCTGGCATTTCATGCGCCCCACAGAAGACAATTCACAGGCTACGCTACAAGTTAAGGCATAACCCCATGTTGAAGCGGGTGCGACATGAAGTCGCTGATTTGATTGTTGATTTCATTCCTCATTATGAGGAATGAAAGTTCAACCTGTCGTGTTGCCGACAGTTTCTTACTCCGGCATGCGTCGCCGGTAACGGCGGGGTGTGAGAGCCCGGAGGACAATGTAACCCTTACGCCGCAAGGCGCAGGAGAGAAAATCGTGAGAAATTCTCAACTCTGGCAGCATCACAGGCCGGAGGGGAACTAAGAAGGACGATATGCGTAACATATGTGAATCGCCGCAAGTGTCGTGAACATTAACAAGCCAAAGATGCTGACAGGCTTGGACCAAAATGGTGAGGGGTATGGTCAGGGCAGTCCGCTTTTGTCCTGCGCAGCCTGCGATTCCCCCGGCGTATAGGCGGACGCCAAGTCGTCATGGTCAGATCATGCGGAACATGGTAAGCCCGTATTCCTCCTCATAGGCGGAGGTAGGGAGCCGCAAGGTGTACCGAAGGGAATGCGGGTAAAGGATGTCGGAGAAAGCGAAAGCCGCATTGTAATGATGCGGACAGCGGCCATGCCGCTGCCCGAAAGGGCGCAGACTTCCGACAGGTGGCGGATCACGGGAAAGATGAGGAAAGGTTTTGCCGCAGGCAGCACGGACAGACACCGGGCCTTCGTGCCGACAGGTGACGGCGCTGCGGACGGGCAACCGTAAACCGGATACGAATCCGTATCGTGAAGTCGGCGAAGACTGTTTTTCGCCGGCGGATGCTTCACGGTGTCTTATCGCTGCGTGAGCCGTGTGCGGGGAAACTTGCACGCACGGTTCTCAGGGGGCTTGGGGATGGCAACATCCCCCGGCTACCCGACACGGCGGGGGCGGTTTCTTGGTTGAATGTCTCAGCAAATCCCCCGCCGCCGCTTAACATGAACGTTATGTGTTTAATTTTAATATATTCAAATTCAGTTTAGTAAGCTTTTACAAAATGTTTAATTCAGTCTGAATCCAATGAATGTGGAAAATTTCAAGCACAGGAATTCATATAATTTAAAAGATTTGAATCTTAATTTATAGCGAGATAAGAACTAAATATATATTTATTAAATATTTCTATTTCAAGAAACTGAAAGCAAGGTAATGAAATGTCGATAAATTTCTGTTTAGGTGCTTAATCAGGAATAAAAATAGCTTTTTAGAACAGTTTTTAACAGAAAAATAATAACTATTTTTGATAGGTGATAACATGACTTTACGTTTTGACTCAACGAAAAGGTTTGAAAAAGAATTGGATAAATTTTCTTCAAAGGAAAGGAACGTAATAATTGAGAAATTTAATAGACTTTGTGAGTTTATCGAATCCGATCCTAACGAATTCTATAAACATGCCCATCAACCAGTAAAACTGAAGTTGGTTGATGATGAATCAACTTTATATGCGTTAAAAATTAATCGAAAGATACGGATAATTATGGCAATAGATGAAGACCCTTTATTTGATCAAACTATAATCACTTTGTTTCATGTTGTAAGACATTCAGAATTAGATAAAAAATTTAAAAGTATCGCTGAATCATTATACCAAAAACAATTAAGCTCTACTTTAAAGGTGAATAATGGCTAAAATTAAAGCACTTGTTGATGAATATGGAATAATACATGAAGGAAATAAAATATTACCAGATGATGAACATAAAGTTCAGTTGATTGAAGCCCTTGCTGAATTAGAAGATAATGAATGTCATAGACAACGTACCTTTCCTAAGACAAGGCTTCATAGAGTTACCGGATATAAAAAATCTGTATATAGAGCTGATATAAATAAAATATCTGGTTGGCGAATTCATCTGCAATATCACAAAAAAAGCAAATATTTACATCTGAAAGATATTATAAAAGGGCAAAAACATGACAATGTGATAGAAGTTATTAAATCAAAAAAACAGCGATATGAATAAACACATAACCCGGCGCTGCACCGGACGCAAAAAAGCCTGCGCCGGTGAGCTTTGTCGTTATTTTTGAAAACCCGCATAACTCCCCAGATGGAGCCCCCTTCATGCCCTTAAAAAATGAGGAATAACCTGTTATAATTCCTGTCGTACCCAGATATAAAGCAGATTTTTCTTCTTTTCCAATGAAGAGAGCCTTTGGAACCTCTTCATATATGTTGCCCGGTTTCATAAAAAAGGTTCTTTATGATAGTAAAAATAGAAAAATATAAAAGTGATGAAGATATCTCATTAACTTTAAATCGAAAGAAAATAGAACAAGGCGATATGAATTCCCTTTTTCTTTGGTCTGGAGAAGCGGATGATATTCGGCTTGAAATATATGAAAGCGAGACAGGCTCTGTATATGATGTAAATAAAGACTCAAAAATATCCACACCTGTTGATGAAATTATCTCGCAGTTTAATGATCAAAAAGCTGCAATTGCTGAAATTGAATCATCAGGCATTGAACATACAGATGATGATATGGAAGAAGAACCTTTTCCATACGATCCTGATTTAATAAGAGTTGATCCGAAACCTTATCAGGTAAATTTAGTTAATGAATTAATTGAAGAAGGAGAAATTGATCTTTCGCCAGATTTTCAACGCCATTTTGTATGGAAAAATTTCAGTCAGCGTTCACGGCTCATTGAATCCATGATGCTCAGAATTCCTTTGCCAGCTTTTTATTTGGCACAGGGTTCTGAGGGGAAATTTCAGGTTGTTGACGGTCTTCAGAGACTGACAGTGATAAATCAATTTTTAAAAAATGAATTTAAGCTCAAAGGTTTGGAATATTTAAAAGATTGTGAAGGCAAGTTCTTTAAAAAAAGAGGGAGTGAAGATAATATTGATCCCAAATATTCAAGAAGAATAAGCCAAACTCAACTGAGCTTTAATATTATTGATCCCCAAACACCGTTAAAGATCAAATTCGATATTTTCCGACGTATTAACCAAGTCGGGAAATCGCTTAAACCCCAGGAAATCAGAAATTGCATGGCATCAAAGAGAACAAGAAAATTTTTAAAAGAATTGGCAAGTTCTGAAGAATTTAAAATTGCAACAGATTATAGCATAAATCCTACAAGAATGGAGGATCAGGAACTCGTTTTACGATTTATCAGTTCTTACTATTCTCGGTTTATAAACAATGAAACTTTGAAGTATTCCGGCTATATGAATGATTTTTTAGATAATGCCATAAATATTCTTAACGATACAAAAGGAGAGACATATAGAAAAATTCGTAATGCGTTTTATCGTTCAATGGAAAATGCAGCTTATCTTTTTGGTAAATATGCATTCAGAAAACTTAAACATGAACACTTATTGCCTAACGCCAGAAAGCAGTTTATTAATAAATCATTATTTACCACATGGTCTGTCCTGTTAAGTAGCTATGAACCTGATGATATTAAGGATAAAGTAAAATCAAATCATTTAGTAAAGCCTTTGGCATCTGAAATAGAAAATAATAATAAGTATCATGATGCAATAACTACTGGTACCAATGATCTGTCTAAAATTAAAACATCTTTTAATGTTTCAAAAAAAATATTGGGTGACAAATTATGATTGAAAGCCTGCAAATCAAAAATTTCAAATGTTTTTTTGATGCTACAGTACCATTCAAAAAACTGACTATTCTAGCAGGCGCTAACGGAGGGGGCAAGTCTACCGTCATCCAGTCCTTGCTGTTGCTAAAACAGACAGCAGATAAAATTAAATATCATTCAATCAGAGATGATGATTCTGTTAATATCAAACTCAATGAAATATTCAATCTGAACCTTGGCAACAGCAAAGATGTTACCAACGTAATAACAGATTCAGAACATATTACGCTGACAGTTCCATTTCAAAATAAACCTGTATCCTTCCAATACAGTGCTTCCAAAGACGAGCCAGAATTATTTATATGTTTTGACAGTGATATCAGCGAATTGTTTACATCAGAGGACAATAAATTGTTATCAATACTTTCAAATTCATTTCATTATTTAATGGCAGAAAGAATCGGACCAAGGGATGCACAGCCAATTAGCGATCAGGATCAAATTTTTACAGGTTTTGCAGGCGAATATACAGGCTATGCAATGTACAAATCAGCCGAGGAAAAAGTTGCTGAGGAAAAATGTATTTATAATGATATTATAGGAAAGAGCAATCTGTTTAAAAAACAAGTTGAAGCGTGGATGGATTTAATTCTGCCTGGAATTGAAATCCGTTCTGATTTATACGAAGAAATGAATTCTGCCCGTGTTGGTTTAAGACGTAAGGGAAGTGAAACGGATTACTTAAAACCTCCTAACATTGGTTTTGGAATTACCTATGTTTTACCGATAGTAGTAAGCGGTTTAGTTGCAAAGAAAAACTGTATGTTTATTGTGGAAAATCCCGAAGCCCATCTGCATCCGCTTGGACAGTCAAAGATTGGTCAGTTCTTAGCCCAGATAGCGGGTGCAGGCATACAGGTTATTGTTGAAACTCACAGCGAGCATGTAATAAACGGTGTCAGATTGGCAATACTCAAAGATCGAATCGGGCATAGTGATGTAATCATAAATTATTTAAATCAGGAAAGAAAAGAACCTTTTCCGAATATTGAACCCATTACTTTAAATGAAGAAGTTGAACTTTCAAAATGGCCAAATGGTTTCATGGATCAGGAAGAAAACGATTTGGGCGAGATGTTCAGGTTGAGACAAATGAGGCAGAAAAAATGCTGACCGAATTATATCTGCTAAACCATTCATTCAGATATGTAAAAGGGATCACAGTTAAAGAAATAGGCGATAAGATAATCTCGTTATCTGCTGACTATGCTTTTATCAAAGAGAATGGTGAACCTGTGTATCGTCATGATTCGATTTATAATGAGGAAATTTATCCAGACCTGCCATTATATGAGTTCCTTTATAACTCTGAAAAAGGTGCAAGATTTAGCAGAGATATAAGAAGATATTTGCAAAAGATAATTGACCATTCCTCATCCACAACTCTGAATACAGATCAAATTGTTGAGCTTTTGAATGCTCATGATGAAAATAATATTTACGGACTTATCTGCCTTCATAAAATAGATTTTATTGATGAAATATTCCTTATTTACAATAAAAATGACTGGCTCTCTTTTCACAGATATTTTTTAGGTATTTATCCACTCTCAGAAGCCCATTTCTATAATGAGTCAGATAAATATTTTCCCAATCTGTTTTTTCACAATATTGTTAAATTTTCATTGAAAAATTTGGAAGGGGGATTATCTATATTTTCCAAAACTATCATCTCAAGCCTTACTGCATTAAACGATATTTTTCCAAAACACTTTAAGGCTAATCCGGTTAATCTTCTGGAAATTCTTAAATCATTTTCATCAGATTCGAGTATTAAAACAACTTTAGAGGGAAATATTAATCGAAAAGAAAATTTATCCTTTGTTTTCGATTATAAAGACAGCAAATCGAAAAGAATATGCAAAGAAAAAATATGCTGTGAATCTCATATGAAACTTGAAAGAAGTGATAATTATCCAGAAGATTCAACATATTATTATAATAGAATTTATTTTCATCCGGGAAAATCTCACCTGCATCAGGGAAAGATATTGGTCTGTCATATAGGTAAACATCTTTAATTGTCCGCCCCCAAAAACAATTTGCAAAATTGTTTTACATCATTTTTTAATTATGGATTACACATTTATTTATTATCACCGTATTCATTTTCCTTCAGCATCCGGGCAAACCATTCAGGTTCTGCGGGATTATCACGCTTTATCCGGAACATTGGGGACGGTTCATATTTTTTACCGTTCTCCTGTGCCGCACAGAAATGCTGAGATAAACGATTCGCTGAAGGACTACGGTTCCAAACTGACACCGCATTTTCAAATGCATTGTATTATTGACGGGTGGTTCGGTAAATCTCGGACAGAGAAGGAAGTCATTCGCCTGATACAATCGTCAGAGAAACCTGTTATTATCGTTACCCGAACCTTGTACCACGCGGAAAAGGCAATTTCAATAAGAGACAAATTCAGAAGCGGCCCCCCGATAAAGGTAATTCTTGAGCTGCATGAAACAGCGATTCCTCATATCGTCTATCATGAGCAGAAAAGAAATATCAAGGCGTTTTTCAGTCTCAGGAAGGAGAAAAAAATATTTTGCGAAACTGACGGGATACTGTGTACAGCTCCGCCTCAGTTGACTATCCTGGATCGGAGATTCCCGGATCACGCGCCTGCTGTCGTATTGCCAAATGCTTTCTCTCCATCGGCTGCAGGCTTAGATTTGAAAAGGGGAAATATCTTAAGGGCCGGAAAAAAGAGCTTTCACATACGATATGCAGGTCAGTTTTCCTTATGGAAGAATACCGATGTTATAATTGAGGCCATGAAATTTTTGCCTGACACTGTTCTTCTGGATATTGCCGGCGGAAAACCCGAAGACGAGGAGGGAACAGAGAAGATGCTCATGGAGAAGAGTCAGATTTGCGGCGTAGAGAACAGGGTAAAGTATTTCGGATTCCTGGCTCCGACCCGGGTTCCTTTGTTTTTGGCGGAAGCAGACTGCCTGGTGTTGCCTTTAGGAAACAATGTGCAATCCCGTCTCTTCACTTCGCCGATAAAACTGTTTGAATATGCGGCAAGCCGCGTCCCCATGATTGTCACACGGCAGCCGACCACATCAACCCTGCTCGAAGAAGGCGTTCATGCGCTTATGGTGGAGCCGGATTCGCCGCAGGAGTTGGCAGAAGCGGTCCGAGCCGTTTCAATGGATAAAAAAATGGCCCAAAAGCTTGCAGACAAAGCAAAAGAATGGGTGGCGCAATACGCGCCCCACAGACATACTGAGAATTATAAAAATTTTCTGTCAGCCATCATTGGTCACTAGAAAATTTTTACTCGTTCCCAATTTTTTACTCGTTCCCATGCGGAGCCTGGGAACGAGAATTTTCCTACTTTTCACCACTGACATAAGACCACTGACAAATGACAAACTACAACTATCCTGACCTGAGCAATGTCAGACGCGTCCTGGTGATCAAGTTGCGCCATCATGGTGATGTGCTACTGACATCGCCGGTGTTCAGCGTGTTGAAGAACAGACTTCCGCAATCGGAAATATTCGCATACATCTATAAAGAAACCTTGCCCATACTCGACGGGCACCCTGCCATCAAAGGCTTTCATTTATATGACCGCAAATGGAAGTCGCTCTCCTTCTGGCAAAGAGTCATTGAAGAGACAAGGCTTATACGGGAAATACGGAATCAGCGATATGATTTAATCATCAATCTGACCGAGGGAGACCGAGGCACTTATGTCGCATTGTTGTCAAAAGCGGCGTTTCGGGTGGGAGTACACCCTGAGCTGATGGGGAAATACAAGCGAAAAATTTTCACTCATCTTGTAAAGCATTGCAGAAATCCGAGACATACCGTTGAGCAGAATCTTGACGCTTTGAGACGGATCGGAATTTTTCCGTCATATCAGGAGCGGAATCTCTGTTTTCATATTCCAGAGGATGTCAGGAGGACGATCTTAAAATATCTTGAGGAAGCGGGGCTTCAGGAGAGAGCATACATTCTTATCCATCCTGCTTCACGATGGCTGTTCAAGTGCTGGCCTGGTGACAAGGTTGCAGAACTCATGCAACGGTTGAATGCCCAAGGCTATCCCCTGGTGATGTCATCCTCGCCGGATTCAAAAGAGTTATCCATGACTGAGGAAATCCTGATGCGATGTCCTGGCATCTCATTGCTTAACCTTTCCGGAAAACTCTCATTGAAAGAACTTGGCGCGTTAATTCATTCCTGTGCGTGTCTAATTTGTGTGGATTCCTTACCCGTGCATATAGCGAGTGCCTTAAAAACGCCGGTGGCCGCCATTTTCGGGCCGTCATCAGAAGATGCCTGGGGCCCGTGGAAAAATCCCGGGGGATGCGTCATCGCGGAAAATATTTCATGCCGTCCCTGTAATCTGGATGGCTGCGGCGGGAGCAAGGTGTGTGACTGCCTGGAACAGTTGCCGGTTGACAGGGTATTGAGTGTTATAAAGCGCATAATGAATTGAGTGAGCTGAACATCAAAGAAACGGATTTCTCTCAGAATCCGGCTCCCGTGCTTTAAGCTCCCTGTCCCTGGTCCAGATATGCACTTTATAACCAAAGCTGCTGCGTTTTTTTTTGTAATTATGCGCTTCCCGGATGATGGAAGTGTCTGTCAGACTGAGACCTTTTTGCATCTCCGGCTTTGGATGGAAGTGTCTGTCAGACTGAGACCTTTTTGCATCTCCGGCTTTGAAAACATTTCCCACAAATCCGGGAGGGATTCGATCTTTATGGATGGTGTGATAATCCACGGAGTTTTGTTCTCTATGCAGGACCTGACAGTCTGAGAAAGCTTCTCTTTCAATTGATTCCGGGAACTCTCCTTCGTTACATCTGCAATATGATTTCCCAATTCAAAAATACACGGAAGCGGGACAAAGAATCGGCTTTTATCTTTTATTGCCTTCGTGTATCGCTTTCTGATTTCTTTCACCGCTGCCTCATCAAAGCATCCCGGAACTCTGAACAGCTCAAGAAGATAGCTGGTGTCTATGAAAAAAACAACTGTGTTCATGGCAGATCCTCCAGCCAGGCCAATGCCCCGGCCTTGCGCTCCTCTTCAAAATTCGGTGCCAGATACTGCTCAACCACACGCCGCGTCACCAGATCGCCCAAGCGTCCCTGCTCAAGCAGTTCATCACATCTCGGCAGATCATAAAGTCTGACAAGCTTAAAAGTCTGTTGAGCGTTGTCCCATGCACACAATACCACGCCGTCCAACTGTTCAGGCTGCAACGCATCCAGTGTGGCAGGATTATGGGTTGTCACAAGCACATTCAGATTCCTGCGTCTGCAGCAGGATTCTATGGCCTGAGATAAAATATGAACTCGGCTCGGATGCAGACCGTTGTCAAATTCTTCGATGATTACTCTGGAATGCGGCTCCACTGTTTCAAGCGCAGTCAGCACAGCCAAACTACGCAAGGTTCCGTCGGACAACAAACGGGCATCCACAATCCGATCCTCATCATCGCCTTCTTGTAATCCGAAGATAACGTCATTGAGAGGCGTTGTAAAAAATCTGAATGCCCGGTAGGGTTCTTCAGGCAATTGTTTTATCCACCCAAGCAGACGATTCAGAGTCTCTTTTTCCTCGGTATTTCCCTGATCCAGTGCAAACAGAACAGCGGAAAGATTCGTTCCGTCCCGTGAAAGAATATTGTTGCCGATACGTTCATACGCCCGCATGAGATTCGGATGGGGATCGAAAACAAAGGATGAACGAAGATAATTCATAATACCATTAACCAGACTCACACAGGCATCATATTTTTTATTTCTGACAGCAAAATTTTTGTACTGGGAAAGAACAGAATGATTACTTTCAACAGAGGCCTTTGGATTGTGCCCGCGGGCAAAATTGTTGAATTCAATCTTGATATCGCCGGATGTGAAATTCTGCCGGAGTCCTATTGACTGAAAAATTATGGTTTTGTTGACTATAAGCGATTCTCCGATGATTCGTGGCTGAGGTTCCACTTTCATCAAATAAGAAAATTTGCTGTTTTTTCCTTCAAACTCAATCATTGCGTTGAATCCTAATGAAAAAGAAGTCACCTGACCATGTCGGGGGCAGGCCTGTAATCCGCCTCGGACCTCCATGCCTCCGACACCTCTGCCAACATCTGTTATCTTATGAAGCGGACGGCCGTGAGCAATAAACGAGAGCAGTTCAATACCTTCGATGACATTGCTTTTACCAGAACCGTTGGGGCCGATAAGTATGGTAAACGGCTTGAACAGGTCAAGTTCCGCGTTTGCGAATCCCTTGAAATCATAAAAATAGTGCATAATCGTATCCCTGTCAGTTTTTATAAAGTTGCTTTAAACGAAGCCGCCTAAAGGCGGAACTACGAACTTCACTACCGGGTTTCGCTGACATCAACAGACCAATGTTCCGGTCTGCGGACAATTCCGCCCTTAGGAATATCTTCTCCCACATAATCGCCATAACACTCAAGAATATTCAGGAAGATATCTTCTCTCCGGTTGAGATAAGCTTCAATTCCGGCAAACACTCCGGTCAATGCGTCAGACGAATGGCCGTTTCTCAGATCTGTCAGCCACTTGCCCTTGACACCCGGGACATTTTTCCTGATATCCCTGTTCACCCGCTGTCTGGGCATCAGCCAGAGGTCAACAACCGAGAAAAAGAAGTATTTCCGATGGAGATTGTCCCGAACCACAAGGCCCGAATTGGGTGAGTATGCAAGAATTTTTCTGGCGGCAAGATCATCTATGATGAAAAGATGTTCCTCTGGAATATCTGTCTCAGGCCAGTTGCGCACAGCATAATGCTGGCGTTTTTCTTTGACATCAAAAGAAAAATATCTTTTGGCCTTGGCATCGCCGAAACCGAAATCAAGCTTTTTGAATGAAGCTGAATTGTCATCAAAAGCGATCCGGTGATGTTCAAAATATTGTTTTATTTCCTGTTCAAAAGAGGGCAATCTGCTCATAATTTTTTTTTGAGTGAGTGTGGAGATAAAAGTTCTCCGAGTCAGCATTTTTGTCAGACCAAGACTGCCGGACGGGGTTTGCAATCCCGTCCGAAACCTTTGCTTTCGTGGATATACAAAACATTGCGGACAGGGTTGCAAACCCCGTCCGGCAGATGGAGTGTGGAAATGAGGCCCTGGCCGAAATTTTCACAGCATCACATCATCCATGCCTAATCATCTGAATCCTGCAATATTTTCATCCCCTTATAAATATAATGCAGGCCCGACATAATCGTCAAGCCTGCCGTAAGCCAATACAGAAAGATTTTGAGCCTGAGTTCAGCGTAAACATCGGGATTCAGAAGCGCAAAAAAAACGCTGGTCAACTGGGCAACTGTAGTGAATTTGCTGACAATACTCGGTTTCACCTCAATCCTGTGCCGCATATCCGTAATTTCAAAAATAGCATATCCGATCACGATGAAAATATCCCGACTGATGACAACCACCGTGAGCCACGGAGGGATAATTTGCAGGATCGCCAGACTGATGAAAGCAGACATCAGAAGTATTTTGTCTGCAATGGGATCAAGGTAAGTGCCCAGTACAGTGCGCTGGTTAAAATACCTCGCTATAAAGCCGTCCAAAGCGTCACTGATTCCTGCGATTGTAAAGATGACAAGTGCAAGGGGGAACAGACCTCTCATAACGCAAATCACAAAAAGAGGGGTCAGCAGTATTCTGGTAAGTGATAAAATATTGGGAACATTTATGGTCATTGCTTAATTCTCAGCCGTCCTTAATGGGGATTGGGCAGACCGGGGATGTCACAGCCGCAATGAATTGCCGGGCTGTTTTCATATCCCTGCGGGATGTAATGTGTAAAAAGTGGAATACACATATCCGATGTCTCGCTACAGGGATTTGATTTAGCAATGATATGGAATCCTTATTAAATCATATCCTCGCAGTTTCAGCGGACGGATAAAAACTACTCAAGTCATTTTGGTATAAGTTCTATTCTCAGTGTGTTCTGAGAGGTATCGTACAGTTTGACAGAAAATAATTGAAAGGTTTTCTGCATCAGGGCATCTTCAAATTCTCCGGCCTTTCCCTGGAATTTGACGCCGATGGTCGCTTCGTCACGTCTCCTCTCCCGGATATCTATTTTCTTTACCCCGGGAATATCACTTAACGCTCTGCGGAACCTTACGAAGTTTCCAAGATTGCTGATTCCGCTGACAATGATCTCCAGCATGTCCGACTTCCGGGAAGAACCGGTTCTGCTGAAAGCTGCTTCTCTCTTTCCCTGTCTGTCTGAAAATGAGAGGGAACCTTTCTGCCATATTCCTGCTATTTGAAAAGAGAGTTCCTTACCTGCAAGGTATCCCGCGGATAAAAGCGCATCCCGGCTCCCTGCTGTTTCATCAGTATTTTGATTTACAGCGGTTTGAAGGGAGGATGCGATTTCCTCACCTGTATCGGTCCGAAGAACCCGGACAGATACTGTCCCGCTGAATGAGAGGACGTTTTCCCTTGCCGCACCTGAAACCTTATATACCACAGACTTCCCGACAACGATGATATCTGCCTGCAAACGGGACCCCATTCTGACAGCCTCCTGATTATCAAGTTCCGGCTGATAATTTACAGGCGACTTAATCTCCGAGTCAGGGGAAAGGTATCCGTGCCTCACTATTGTGAATCCCTTTTCTTTCATTTTTTCACTCATGGCGTTTTCTGACACAGCACTGTCAAAAGCGGAAGTTCCTCCCCACCAGTACTGGGGCGTACTGTCTGCGAGATTCTGCTCTGCAATGAGGAACAGAATTCTGGGCATGGCTTTTTTTTCACCTTTGGCCTTTGCGAGTTCGCCTGCTGACAACTGTTTCTCCAATTCCTTCAGTCGGATGTCCGAAACTGTTGCCTCCAACATCACCCTGTATATCTTTCCGGACCTGAATTCTGCCAGGACTTTATATCCCTCGACAAATTTGGCGGTGTGATCATACAGGATTTCATCCAACTTTTCAAAATTGCGGACCAGAGCATCAAGGGGCAATGTTTCCAGAGCCACCAGATTTACCGCGGAAACCAGACTGTTTGATACGGCCTCTTCCCTTGCCTTTGCGATATTTTTATTACGGATCGTACTGCTTCCTATCACCTTTACTGTTTTTGCATCAGGAAGTTCCTGAGATAGCCCAATACCTGATAAAACCATAACAGCAGCAAGAGCAAACATTAAAAAGCGTAATCTGCAGATAATGCAGAAATTCATTTGTCCCTCTCCTTCAGTTAGAGATTTTCCAAAAAAATAAAATACCCGAATAATACCCGAATAATACCCGAATAATACCCGAATAATACCCGAATAATACCCGAATAATACCCGAATAATACCCGAATGTAGGGTGGGTGTAGCGAAGCGGAACCCACCATGACCTCACCTGTAAACCCACCAAAACCCCAGGCCGGATATCCGCACAAGGTGAGTTCCGCTTCGCTACACCCACCCTACATTTTCCTGAATCCTGAATCGGGTATGCAGGCCGGATATCCGAATATCCGAATAT
>Ga0190284_1000781_pt1 | contig 16118 bp, 8 predicted proteins | sample 48691812_MG_FD_161668 | JGI IMG/M metagenome (GOLD analysis project Ga0190284, IMG submission 161668) | Hydrothermal vent microbial mat bacterial communities from Southern Trench, Guaymas Basin, Mexico - 4869-18-1-2_MG | ecosystem: Environmental > Aquatic > Marine > Hydrothermal vents > Microbial...
CGACCAATCGGCGGCGACCGGTTTGCGCCCGTTGCCCCGGGCGAACTTGCGTGATTGCTTCTCGATATACTCCAGGATTTCGGTGGCTGGAGTCCCCGGATACGAGAAGGCGCCGGCGATGCCCGCATGCAGCGCGCCGAGCGCCACAGCCTCATCTCCCAGCAGGATCTCCGTCTTCATCCCGCTTCCCTGCTCTTGTGTTGTTGAGTTCATGCTTGCTGCACCGATCCGCGGCAAAGACGCCCCTGATCCACTCGCTCGACGCACCACCGACCCGCGCGGTATGACGAGTCGGTGGGCACAAGATGCAACCCGTGTGCCGGAGTTCCGGAACCCATGCAAAAACCGCCCGTTTCCCCACCCAAACGCGGATCGGAGCCGTGTCCGGGCTGCTGAAACGGTGTCATGCCGACCTGCTCCAGGGGCCGGCACGGAGCCGGTATGTGGAATCTCACGCACGGTTTGGGAGGTTTCAGTCGTAGCGACCCGCGGCGTTCCCGAACCCCACACCCATGGCAACGTCCTCGAACTCGGGATCCCGAATAACTCCTGAGTGGCTACATTAGGCTTATTCGAAGCAAACTAACACTAAAAAGGCGAACTGCTACGTAAACACATTGACCAACGGATCAACTGTGGTATAAACAATGGCAAAAGTGCAGCCGAGTAGTCTCAATGATATCCGCCAGTCGCGAAGGAGCCCACTCATGGAATCCACGAGCTTGCGAGATTTCCTGGAAATACCCTACGGGGAACTTGAGCAACTGAACGTCGAGGCGAAGAGCAATCGGGCCGAACGGGCTGATCCGCAGGCAATCGAGGACCAACGCCGGAAGTACCTGATGAACGAACCGCGGATCAAGGCGGTGACGGTGTGCTTCTCAGACATCGAAGGCCGCATGCACATGCTCGATTACGACAAGAAGTTCCTGCTCAAGTCCGTAGACAACCTGACGTTCGACGGGTCCTCGGTTCGCGGGTTCGCCGTCCAGGCGGAATCGGACCTGAAGCTGACGATCGATTGGTCGGCGTTCTACTGGCTGCCCGCCGACATCTTCGGGCCGGGAAAGGTCGTGGTCTTCGGCGACGTGCGTGATCGGGACGGCTCGCCCCACATCGCCGATTTCCGATCCCAGCTAAAGGCGTACACCGACGAAATGTACGAGAGGGACGGAACGGTCGCGATGGTGGCCCCGGAAACCGAGGGATTCCTGTTCCGGGATGCCGATGCCGAACGGCGCTATCACGAGACGGGCGCGTTCGAGTTCATCTCCACGGGCGGATACTACCACTCGCTACCGCAGGATCCGCTACGGCGGTTCATGGACAACTCCGCCGAAGTGCAGCGAGCCATGGGCTTCGACAACGAGAAGGACCATCCCGAGGTCGCCCCCTCGCAGTTCGAGATGAACTTCGCACACGCCCGAGCGTCTATCACCGCGGATCAGATCCAGCTCTATAAGCTGCTCTGCCGCCAGGTGGCCCAGCGCATGGGAATGACCGCCTGCTTTCTCCCCAAGCCGATCGCCGGCATCAACGGATGCGGCATGCACTGCAACATCTCGCTGATGCGCGACGGCAAGAATCTGTTCTACGACGAGCAAGGGATCGATGGGCTGTCACCTCTGGCGTGGGACTTCGTCGAGCGGCTTCTGCACAGCGCTCCGGACATCTGCCTCGTGCTGAATTCCAGCGTGAACGCCTACCGCCGGCTCGACCCGCAGTTCGAGGCCCCCAACCAGATCAAGGCCTCGGCGGCCAACCGCGCCGCCATGATTCGCATCCCCCTGGCCAACGAACGTTCCGCGCGTATCGAGGTGCGATCCGTCGCCCCGGACGTCAATCCCTACCTGTTGATCTACACGTTGCTGCGCACCGGACTCGAAGGTCCCAAGCCGGACACCGCCGATCAGGAGAAGCGCACCCGCACCCGCTTCTTGCCCGGCAACATCCACGATGCACTCCGCATCTTCAAGAGTAGCCGGTTCGCGACCGAGCTGCTGGGGGAGGACATGCAGGCCAAGCTCGCCGAGGTCAAGCAGGCGTCAGCCGACCGCTGCCCGCGCGAACTGGGGACACGGGTCAAGCGCGAGGAAGTCATGTTCCACCACGAGGTAACCAACCAGTACCTGTGGAGCCTGTTCTAGAGCAACTTCAGTCCAAACGTAGCGTCCGGCGTCTCGCCGGACGTCTTCTACTCTCGGCCTGCGGGGACGCAGGCCGCTACAGTTGGATTGAGAATGCTCTAGGTCAAGGTCCAAGGTCCAAAGTTTAAGGTTGATCGACGCGTGGGCGGCGGGGGCACCCTCGGCGGTGATCTTCCGTGCAGCGTCGCCAACTTGTCCGTGACGAAAAACGCCGGTGCGCCGCCCGTAAGGGGCGGCGCACCGGACGGAATCGACACAGCCTCCGGGGCTCGAAGGAACGCCACCGAGCCTCGGTGTTGTTATTGGGCCTGGTCAAAGCCGTAAATCAGATAGGCTTCGCCGCCGTTGGTGACTCCTTCACCGGTCATCGGATCAACCCGCGGATGGGCCAGGATGGACCCGATGGCGATGTCGGCGTTTCCATCATCATCCACGTCGCCGACACCGGAAAGGCCTTGCGATCTTCCGTACTTCTTGGCGGCGTTCACCGTCGTCGAGTCGCCGCCGCCAAGCTGATCCCCAGCGCGACGCCCCACGATGATGACGCCGGGCAACGCGGCCGTCCCCAGCTGGTCGATGGAGATCACCATTTCCCCCAAGTGTGCGGGGTCGTCGGAGACCCAGCCAAGGGGGCTCGCGGAACTCCGAATAACGTAGACCAGACCGGCACCCTGCAGTTCGTCCCACGTGTCGGTCTCGCCGTCGGGAACACCGGTCGGCCCGGTAACGTCGTCCAAGCTCCCATCCAGATCGCGGTCCAGCCCCGGCGTGTCCAGCGTGTCGTCGCTGTCGCTCAGATTGGAGTCAAACATGGGACTGGCGTTGGGGGCGGCGATCAGCAGGTCGTCGGTGCCGTCCCCGTCAATGTCGCCGGCGTTGGCCACGTTGAAACCGAACTCACTGCCCGCGTCGATGCCGGTGATCAGCGCCGCCTTGTGCTGGGCCAGCAGCGTGTCCACCGTGATGCCGCCGGCGGGGCTGGTCAGTTGATTGGATGAGAAGAGGATCAACACTTCGCCGGTTCCGCCGTTTCCGCCGGGGATGCCGATGACGACGTCGTCAACGCCATCGAAGTTGAAGTCGAAGGTGCTGGAGGTGTCCTCATCCCCACCAGCGAGACTCGTCCCGAACAGCCCACCGCTGCTGCTTCCGACGACCAGCACACCGTTGAGGCGCAGGGGATCAGTAGCAGCCAGAGCGACCTTGTGGAGCACATAATCACCTTCCAGACTGTTGGCGCGGCGGAACACCACGTAGACCGCTCCATCGCCCCCGTTCGCTTCAGGAGCCCCCACGACGTAGTCGGCCCGTGAGTCCTTGTTGAAGTCGGGAATGCCCAAAATGTTCTGGATGTTCTCCTGCGGCTGGCCGGCGATCTGCAGACCTCCACGAAGTGATAGCACGTAGTCGCCTCGATCGAAGATGAGGTCACGGCGAGTGAAGGAGGAGCCAAACGGAGGACTCGCCCAGTTGGTGTGACCAGAGCCGCCCGCGCAGTACATATGCGGCTTCGGTGGAATACTGGTAACCTCAGTTTCCTCCAAAGGCACTCCGTCCTCCAACCCATGTTGCCACAAATCACGTCCAGCAGCGGTGAACAGATACGCGACGCCCGCGTTTTCGATCTCCCCGACATGCGCCATGGGGTCAAGATCACCCCATTCCGAATCGGTGTCCTCATCGACGGCATCACGGAACGGGGCGCTAATGATCAACTCCGTGCCGCTCCGGGCGATGGACATGCCGAAGCCGCTGAATTCTTCCTGTTCCCCAGGCCCGGGATCATACGTGTATTCCGGATGTACCGCCGGACGACCGATGATGCGGCATCCCCACGGCTGCTGAGGATCGTTCCAATCCACATCCGCATCCTCTTCCTCGCCCAAGTGGCGATCGCGATAGAACCCGCTGCCGATCTCCGGATCCACTATCCGCGGGTAGTCGTCCCAGGTGGAGTAGTACTCCGTTCCTGCATGCATATCCACCAATGGGATCCCGGTATTGAGCTCCGTTAAGCGGTCAAGCACCGGCTCGACGTTAAACTCCTTGTGGTACTCGCAATCCGGGGGATCATCTCCAGACTGGCAGGGCAACCTGAGTTCGGTCATCGCTATGCTGGTGGTGTTTTCACAGAACGGATTCGTCTCCGAGTCCCAATTGAGCGTCCACCCGGAATCAGGATCGCAGGTGAACTCGTCGCAGGTGCAGACGCCCTGGCCCGGATAATTGGGGTGACAGGTCGGGCACAATTCAACCAGCCCTCCACACGGGAAGGCACATTTGCTCGCTCACGTGCACGAAAACTTGTAATTGATGAAGTCGCGGGCCATATGGCGAGCGAACCCGTGCTTGGGTTCGATAAGCGTGTCCGCCTCGCCGTCCGGGGTGACCCGGGGGTCGTTGTTGTGCAGGCACCCGTGGACGTGGTCATACGCATTCCAACTTCCATCCTCTCCCTCAACACACTCGCTGTCCTCTTCGGGATCGGGGCATTCACTGTCGGTGTAGAGGCTGAAAATGTCGGCCATCCAGGCCCATCCGAGGGTACACGTTCCAGGCGAACCGTCGTCATCTCCCGGTTCGGGGCCCACGACCTCCCTGTTACCCATCCGGTCGTCGAATTTCATGCCCACACGTTCGAGTTCGATGCGCGACCCGGCTTCGTCCAAGCTGCCATCCCCCCGCATCACCGAGTTCTTGCTGCTCAGCACCACGACACCGCCGTTTTCGAACATGGTGGGTTGCAGGAGCGGTCCCTGCGTCTCACGGTTCACGGCAACGAATGGGAAACCCACCAACAGTTCGCCGATGTTGTCACCGTCCATGTCCGCGCCGATGAGCACCGACGTCGGCCCCCAGGTGTCGCCGACCTCCAGGTTGGGTGGAATGCCGGTGAGTACCGTTCCGGGAACCTCCGGCGAACTCACCCTGTTAAGGTTGTAGGAGCCGGCGTACCGCTGCTGGTTGCCCCGGATGATGTAGATTTCGCCGTCGCCGATACCGCTGGGGTTGAAGAAGCCGGGCTTGCCGTACTGGGCGACGATGAAGAAATCATCGATGCTATCCTGGTTAAAATCCTCGCCGCCGCCAGTGACCGAGCCGGCGTTGTCCTCGAACTGGACGCCCTCGAAGATCGCGCCTTCAGAGGTCTCTTTGAAGGCGTTGGCCAAGTCGCCCACCCACACGATCCGTGGTGAAGAGGTGACCCGTACCAGACTTGGTGCAGTAACGATCATGTCCTGCAGGCTCGTGTCCTTGAACACCAGACGCACGCTGATTTGGAACAGGCCCGATTCCGCGGTGATGAACGTAGCACTCTTCACGTCCGCGTCGGTCGGGTCCAGAATGCTGATCTCCGTGCCCGTAGTCGGCGTGCCGTCAGCGTCCATCATGAGGCGGAAGACGTCCACCGTGGCGTCGTCGGCCCCCACGTTGGTCGTGGTCCATCGGACATCAACCTCGGTTCCGGGTGGGACGGTGTCGGTCAGATCCGGACTCGAAACCTCCAGGTTGGGAGCAAACGGGTCCACCAGAATGGTCCCCGTGGCGTAATCGGTCACCGCGGCGTTGACCCCGTCGTCGAGGGTGGCCCCCACGTAGTACGTGTCCGCCTCGAGCGTCTCGGGGTTCAGCGCGTAGGACGTTTCACCCGCATCAAGGACATCGATCGCGATTTCGTTGCCCGAGTCGTGCTGCAGGTCCAGGTCCAGGAACAGCGTAATGGATGGGCTGATCGGATCCGCTTCGCGGATGGTGCCCACGAATTCGATATTCACCGGCGAGTCATCCCCCAACGTCACCATCACCTTCTTCTTCGGCTGGGTTACCTCGATGGTCGGCGCGGACTCGGAGGCCGGTGGTTGCGCCTCGACAATGGTGATGGTGAAGTAACTGAGCAGCGTCCACACCTGATCCTCGTCGCCGCCGACTACCGTCTGTTCCACCGAGAGCCCGGACCGCGTCGTGGAGAGACCCACGTAGTAGGTGCCCTGGGGCACGGCGCTGGTGTTCCACGCTACCGGGGCGGACTCACCCTGCCCGACGCGGATCTGCGTGCCAATCTCGTTGGGCGGCGCGTCGAGGAGGGCATTGGTGTTGATGTGGAAGAGCCGCCAGTGAACGGCTCCCTCCGAATCGTGCAAGTCGAACCCGATCATAACGTCCACACCGGCCTCGGCGGTGATGTCGGCGGTGGGCTGAGTGAACTCGGGCACTTCTGTGCCGGTGACTTCCAGCGCACCCGGACTGAGGCAGCGGTACTCCTGGTCGCCGACGGTCTCGCGGATGCCCACGCGGAAGTACCCCGCGGGGATATCTGCGACATAAAGGGCAAAAGACTGGTCGCTGCCCGGGCTCAACCCCTCGGCAACGATGACGTCCTCCCCAATCTCCGGGGCGTTTTCATCGGCGCTGGCCACTTGCACGTAAAAACCGCGCACATTCGTGGCGTTTGCACTGATGCTGTATTTCACCATCAACTGAATGTCGGTGCCCAGCTCGATTTGGAAGTTCCACGGGAGGTTGGTAATCGCACAGGAGATTTGTCCCGGCGGTGGGTCTGTGCCGTCCGGCGTTCCGCTTCCAGGCGACGTAAGATTGCACGCGACCGTTAATCCGATAACCGCCGCCAAAGCCACGCCCAGCACGCACACAGACACAACGAAACGTTGCTGAATGACTGTTCGGTTTATCACGATGGGTTCTCCGAGCCGATGGCGGTCATCAGACCAGCCGAATACGCTTTCACTTGTAAGTTCTTATCGTCAAAACACTAACGGCTGCTGCCGCCGAATCACCGAGGGCTATCATCGCCGCAATCGGATCCGACAACCGAGTTATACGGGTGCCCCAAGAGGCCTGTCAACCGGACTTTCGCGGGCAAACAGGCCCACAGCCTACTGTGGTCGGCTGACGCGCGGGGAGACAGCCGCGCACGCCAGACAAACGACCCCACTTTCAATTCGGCAGAACACCATGATCCGCTTGACCTCAGTCCTCCGGCTCCGGTGTGCCTGTTGGCGCCGGTCGCGAGAGATGCCGACTATCGGTCGTTGACTTCTTCAGGGGGGGCCTTACACTACGGGGTTCTGCTCGCGATTATCGGCGGTTCGCGTGCGGTGGCCCTGTGAGGGGGGCTCATCTCGGTATAGGGGTGCACACTCGGGTGGCCGAGTCCTATCGGCTTGTAATAGGGAAAGGTATTGTGCCGACGCTCTACGTGCTTCGAGGCCCGGACAAGGGCCAGATGTTTCAGGCACCCGACGGACCGGCGGTTGTGGGGCGCCAGTCCGAGCACATCCCGTTGACGGATGACGCGGTTTCGCGGGAACACGCGGTGATGAGGCCGGACGGCAACCGCTGGATTCTCGAAGATCTGAACAGTTCCAACGGCACGTACGTCAACGGGCAACTCATCCACGACCCAACGACACTCAAGCGTGGTGACCAGATCAAGGTCGGGGCCACCCTGCTGGTCTTCCGCGATGACGAATCGGTCGAACGGTTCAGCGGCCCGACGGCGACCCATAATCTCGTCGAGTATGCCGGTCCCACGGGCTCGGCGGAGGGAACGGATTCGTCGATCCTCTACGCCGTCCCCAGTTCCGAAGAGAGTGTCATTCTAGCGACGCCGGAGACTGCCGACGCGGTCCATGCCTGGAAGCTCATGTACCAGATCGCCGAGACGACCGGGACCATCGTGGACGTCGAGGATTTGCTGGAACGAATCACCGATCTGGTCTGCGATCGCTTCGTCTTCGACCGCGCGCTGCTGCTCATGGGCGATCCGGATGACGAGGAATTCGCGCCCCAGGTGGTCCGTTGCCGAGCGGTGAAGAAGGGAGAGCACCTCAAGGTCACCGCCTCGCGAACGATCATCAACCACGTCCGCAAAACGAAGAACGGAATCCTGTGTGCCGATGCCATGACCGACCAACGCTTCGCCAGCGACGACAAGACCAGCAGCATCCACGGTCTCCGGATGCGCAACGTGCTCTGTGTGCCGATCGTCGCCCACGATGAGGTGCGCGGAATCATCCACCTCGACTGTGCCATGGCCGAACACAAGTACACCCATGAGCAGCTCCGTCTGGTCACCGCCATCGGGCGAATGACCGGGCTGGCGATTGACAACGCGCAATTGCTGCAATCGCGGATGCGAAACGAGCGCCTGGCGGCGACGGGTGAGACCGTTGCCTACCTGGCCCACCACATCCGCAACATCCTACAGGGGTTGCACAGCGGTTCGGACGTGCTGGAGATGGGCCTCAAACAGGAGAACCTCGAGACCATCCGATCGGCATGGACGATCATCCAGCGCAACCTGGACCGCACGCTGCGCCTGGCTACCGATATGCTGACCTTCAGCAAAGACCGCCAACCCACCGTGGAAGCGGTTCAACTGAACAAACTCATCGAGGACGTCATCAGCCTGGCCCAGCGCAACGCCGATGAAAAGCGTGTCGCGCTGGGGACCGACTTTTCCGAGATTCCTCCGACCTTCCTCGATAAGGAAGGAATCCACCAGGTGATTCTGAATCTGGTGCTCAACGCCATCGACGCCTGCCCGCAAAGCGGTGGGCGTGTGGTTGTGAAAACCGCGTATGATTCACAACACACCACGGGTATCGCTTCCGTCAGCGATAACGGTTCGGGGATCGACGTGGAGGAGTTGGCCCACATCTTCGAGCCGTTCCGCTCCACGAAGGGGCAAGGAGGGACGGGTCTGGGGCTGGCCGCCGCCCGAAAGATCGCACACGAGAACAACGGCGAACTGACGGTCGATTCGGCACCCGGCCAAGGAGCCACGTTCACGCTGACGATCCCCGCGGGCCGGACCCAGATTCTCAACGCCACGCGAACCAACGGTTCACCGCAAGCCGGTGCCGAGTCCTGACTGCCGCATAGCCACAACTCAGCACTCACTCAGGTGATTGACCCCAGCGCAGCTTGGTGACCAGCCTGTTCCAGTTGGGGTAGAGGGGGTTGCGCACCAAACGCAAAGGGGCGGCGGTGCGGGTGATCACGACGCGGTCGTTCACCTGAAGCGAACGCGACACCTGCCCGTCCAGGATGACCGTACTCCCTGGGTTGATCTCCTTGGCGACGATCTCGATGCGCGAGTCGTGCTCCACGACCAGGGGTTTATGCGTCAGGGAGTGTGGGCAAAGCGGTGTCAGCACTATGGCATGAACACCCGCCTGCACGATTGGGCCGCCGGCAGAGAGGCTGTGGGCCGTTGAGCCTGTGGGCGTGCAGACAATCACGCCGTCTCCACTGATGTCGGTGAGCTTCTGCCCGTCCAGCAGCACGGACAGCTCGATGCGCCTGAAGGGGGAACCGGCCTGGATGACACAATCGTTGAGCGCCCGGTCCGCGAAGCACAGTTGACCATCCTCGTAGACGTGAACGTCCAACATCATGCGCGTCTCAATCAGCGAAGGATCGTCAATCGCCTCTCTGAAATGGGTTCGCAGTTCTTCGACCGAGAAATTCGCCAGAAACCCGAGCCGCCCGAGGTTCACCCCAATCAGCGGAATCTGGTCGGTTCCGAGCGAGCGAGCCACGCCCAGCAGAGTCCCGTCACCGCCCAGGACGATGATCACCTCGGCTCCAGCTTCGAAGGCCCGATGCCCGTCCAGCCCCAGTTCCGCGCCAATCAAGTTGCATCGATCGGACGCAAACCGCTTCAACTCAGCCAGCGTGACGGTCACCGACGTCTTGTCGGGGTTGCCGAGAATGAACAGTCGTCGACGTGACGGGGAATGAGACATCGTAGCCGGTTTCAGCCCGAACCGTGCCGGGAGGAGGCGGCAACACACCCGACGCGCCCCCCGGGAGATTCCACATTCGTCACCAATCGGTCTTCGCCGACACCGGTTGCGCGGGCGGCGGCAGGGTGGCGCTCGATCAGTTGCATCACCGCCGCGGCGATCCCGGCGGCATCGATGCCGGCCTCGGTCAACTGCTCCCGGCGGCTGCCGTGAGCGATGAAGCGATCAGCGGGTATGCCGAGGCAAAGCGACCGCCCGGCGTCCAAGCTACACTGCTGGGCCGTCTCCAGGACGGCCGACCCGAAACCGCCGCTGACCGAATGATCCTCGACCGTTACCACCGGGCGCCCGCCTGCGAACGCGGCGACCACCATGTTGGGGTCGATCGGTTTGGCGAAGCGGGCGTTGACCACGGCAACCTCGATCTGGTCGGTCGCCAGCAATTCCGCCGCCGCGAGTGCATTCGTAGTCATCGTGCCGTAGGCCAAAATCGTTGCGGCGTCGCCCGCACGCAGCTTCCGCGACACGCCGACGGTGAAGGGAGGGCACCCAGGCAAGGGTTCGGGAACGGTGTCGCGCGGATAGCGGATCGCCGTCGGCATCGGCAACGACAGACCCAGTTTCAGTGCTTCGCGCAGCTCCGGTTCGTCCGCCGGCGCCATCAGGACCATGCCCGGAAGACCACGCAGATAAGCGATGTCCAAAAAACCGTGATGCACCGCACCATCACCGCCGACAAGACCGGCCCGATCGATGCACAAGAGCACCGGGAGTTCCTGTAGGGCGACCTCTTGGAAGACCTGATCGAATCCGCGCTGCAGGAAGGTGGAGTAGATCGCCGCGACCGGGCGCATGCCGGCCTTGGCCAGTCCGGCGGCGACATCCACCGTGCAGCTCTCGGCGATCCCACAATCCAGGAAGCGGTCCGGGAAGCGCTCGGCAAACTTGTCCAGCCCGGTCCCATTGGGCATCGCCGCGGTCAGCGCGAAAACCTTGTCGTTGTCCTCCGCCAGCCGCATGAGGTTCTCGACGAAGGCCCGGGTCCAGCTTTTGCCCGGTCCGTTGTGGATCGTCACCTTGCCGGCTTCGACCTTGAACGGTTTGGGGCTGTGGAACTTGCCCGGATCGGCCATGGCCCACTCGCAGCCGCGCCCCTTCTCGGTGTGCACGTGCAAGAGCACGGGGTGCTGCACGTCCTTGAGGATGTCGAGCATTTCGATCAGGTGGGCGATGTCGTGTCCGTCGATAGGCCCGACGTACTGAAACCCGAGCTGCTCGAAGATCTGGTGGGGGGCGAGCGTTGCTTTGATTCCCTCTTTGAGTACGTCCAAGGTGTCGAACATGGGCTTGCCCACGAGAGGCAGCTTGGGAAGGAGTTCACGCACTTTGTTCTTGAGGTTGTCGTAGCGTTGGCTGGAGCGGAACTTGGCCAAGTGCTGCGAGACCGCGCCTTGCGTCGGCGAAATGCCCCACGTGTTGTCATTCAGCACGACGAGAAACTGGCGGTTGAGTGTGCCGGCCTGATTGAGCCCCTCGAATGCCAAACCGTTGACGATGCTTGCATCGCCCACCAGGGTCACCACGCGCGTGTCGCGCCCGAACGACTCGTCGCCCCGGGCCAGACCCACCGCCGTGGCGATCGCCGTGCCGGCGTGTCCCACGTCGAACACGTCGTACTTGCTCTCGGCGGTGGAAGGGAATCCGCACAGACCGCCGGCTTTGCGCAGCGTGTTAAAGCGATCATTACGCCCGGTCAGCAGCTTGTGGGGATAGCACTGATGCCCCACGTCCCACAGCAGACGATCTCTGGAAAAATCAAACGTGCGGTGCAGGGCGATCGTCAACTCGGCAACACCCAGGTTGCTGGAAAGGTGCCCGCCGTTGCGCCCGACCACCGTGATGATCCGCGTGCGAATCTCCTCGGCGAGAGCATCAAGCTCGTCGGGGGACAGCGTTCGCAGGTCCGCCGGGCCGTTGATTGTCTGCAGAAGCCCCATTGACTACCCCATGAGTCTGTCCCGTCTAGCGGAGGCACGGCGTCCGGTCAACCGGCCCGCTCTACCAGGAACTTCGCCAATGCGTACAGCGCTTGGGCGTTGCCCTCGAATGTCTCCAGAGCGGCGACGGCCTGGTCGACAGCGCGACCCGCCGCCAACCAGCTCTGCTCCATACCTACGCACGCCGGGTACGTTTGTTTGCCCGCGTCCGCATCCCGGCCGACGGTCTTGCCGGTTTGTTGGACACTGGCGGTTACGTCCAATAAATCATCGGCGATCTGGAACGCCATGCCCAGTCGCAATCCATACAGGCCTACGGACTCGGTCTGCGCTGAATCGCCGCCCCCGCTGATCGCCCCCATGCGGCAGGCGGCCTCGAGCAACTTGGCCGTCTTGCAGCGGTGGATGTGCTCCACGCGCCCGAGTTCGACCGGCTGCGTCTCGCCCTCCAGATCGGCCACCTGCCCACCGACCATGCCCCGCCAGCCGGTCGCCTGGGAAAGCTCGCGGACCAACGCCACTGCGCGGCGCGAGTCCTCAGCAATCGGGCAGGCAACGCCGACCGCCGGCACCGTCAGCAACTCAAACGCCAACGCCAGCAGTCCGTCTCCGGCGAGAACCGCCATCCCCTCGCCGAACTTCACGTGGCTCGTGGGACGCCCCCGACGCAGATCGGCGTTGTCCATGGCCGGCAGGTCGTCGTGAATCAGTGAGAACGCGTGAACACATTCGATGGCAGCGGCGGCGGGCAAGGCCGCCTCCGGTGGACCACCCACCAGCCGACAGCACTCGGTCACCAGATAGGGACGGAGCCTCTTGCCGGGAGCCAGCGCCGAGTAGCGCATGGCCTCGCCCAGGGATTCGGGAACGTCTTTCACAGTTTCCAAAAACTTTGAAAACTGCTGATCGAAGCCCTCAGCGAACCGTTTGAGCATTGCCGAGATCGGTTCGGCGAGTGTGGATTCGGGCTTCACAGGGTCGGTTCCGAGTGGCAAACGGGGACAACACCTAAGCTAACCACAGCCTTCGAGTATACCGGTCGTCCCTCGCAGCAACAACAGCCGCTGAACGCGGCGCGGCGGCGTGACGATTCTTGGTGGCACTTGGCGTCCGCTGCTCCGAGCCCGGAGCGCGAGCGACGGGAAATCGTACGACCCGTCGCTCGCGCTCCGGGCTCGGATAATCAGTAAGATTCACCTTCTCCGATTCCAATTATCATCGACTGAGACTTGGCAGGTTACGCGTCACGGGTTTGAGGTGGAACATCATGAAAGGGACACGCCTGCAAGCGATGGGTCAGCGAACCCGTCTCTTGGGCTCCGGGCTCGGTCGGACGGTACATCATCGCACACGGATGTTCAGACCCGTTTGTGGGTTGTGGGCCCTTGTGATCTTCGCGGGGATTCAACCCTCAACGGCACTCTCCACGCCTCATCCGCGCGAGGGAGCAACAGCCCAGTCCGACGTCTGGCCGCTGCCGGCGGCCCAGGCCGTTCTGCGGGTAGCGCGATCGGATGACGGGCTGGACTTCATCGACTCCGGCGAGGTCTTCGTTCCTCTGGCGGCGGCACCGGACCTGGTGCGCCTGCCCGACGGAGACCTGCTGGCGCTGTTCGATTACGCCGCGGGACGCACGCGCAAGGGCGCGACCGTGATGGCTGTCTCGCGGTCCGGCGACGAGGGCGAAACCTGGTCTCCACTGCAAGCCGTTCGACTCGAGGGTCTGGACGCACGGGTGATGGGCGGTCGGTACGGCGACTTTGTGCAAACGCGGCCGGACCACCTGCGCCTGTTCTTCGCAGCCATGCCACGAAAACCCACGACTCAGCCTGGCGATCCTACCCACGACAAAACCCTCATACACTCGGCGGTGACGCGCGACGGGGTGAGATACCACCTAGTTCCCGCTACGGGCGTGCGGCTGGGCGGTGACACCGACTTGCACCCGACCGCGTTTTGCACAGCCGGGGGCATACACGTTTACGCCGCTCGACTCATGGAGGATCGAGGTGTGAAGGACAAGCCCCACGACATCGCCTACCACGTGGTTTCGCGGGACGGACGGCGTTTTGTGAAGCTCGCGCCCGCGCACGTGCCGGACGTGCGATTCGTCGGCAGCGTGCTTCCGGTGGACCACGGCTTTCGCGCGTATGTCACATCCAAGCAGGGCGTTCGCTCGCTGTTTTCAAAGGACGGCCGCAAATGGGACGCCGAGGAGGGTGTGCGCTTGGAGAATGCCTGGGACCCGGCGGTCGTGCGGTTGAAGGACGGGTCGTTCTTCATGCTGTATTGTGCCACACGGGTGCGCGAGTCGGTGACATCCTCCTGTCGCACACAGGGCTCATCATCCGAATCGAATCGTAGCGCAGCCGTCGGGGGAGCAACGGAGGGTGGGGTTCGTGTGTCCGCAAGTTCCGACGGTGCAGCCGCCGAAGATTGCGCCGAGGGCGAGTTCGATTACGACCAGTGGGCACGCGAAATGGGCGAACCCGGCTTGGTCCCCTTGCCGAGCGGAGAGGAACTGGCCCTGTTGGGTGAAGCTCCGCTGATCGACCCCGGCGTAGTACGTTCCGTAGCGAAAGCCGGCGACCCCGGCGCGCCCGCGGAGGCAGTGGACGATGCCACGGAACGGCATGGTGAGTCGTGGACCGAGACGCTCGAGGCAGACTTCGCCGCCGACCGGTTCGATGAACCGACGAACGACGACGAACTCAGCTTCGCCCCAAAACCCGATCTGGAGAACCACATCAATTACTTCGAATGGTTCCAGCAGCACATGACCGGTGAAGTCGGGGATAGCGCGTGGGACATCTATTCCGAACTGCTGGCCCATCCTTGGGACGAATCGGACGGCGGTTCACCGCTTCCTCCGGATCTCGTCGACATGTTCAGCGACAACACCTACGACGGGCCGCCCGGACCGTGGCACCCCGCCACCCATCCGCGATGGGAGGCGTCGAACCGGGCGGTGCAGGAGTTGCTGTCCCGCTTTCGCGACGCGGGTCTGAGTGAAGAATACGCTCGGCCCATGCACGTCACCGGGGAGAAGCCGTTCGGTTCGGTCGATGGAGAACCGATGCTGATCGATATGCTGCTGCCGTCCCTGCGCGATCATCGTGCCCTGGTCAAGGCAACGCTGGCCGACGCCTGGCGGATCGGCGCGGACGGACGGGTTTCCCCCGAGCGCACGCTCGACGCTTGGGAAACGGTGCTGCGCAACGCGGAGCACCTGAGATCCGGGACCACCCTGATTGAGAACCTGGTGGGGATCGCGGAGCAGGCGATGGTCGAGACAAACGCTCGCTGGGCACTCAAGCACGGCGTCTTCGACGAACACGAGTTGGAGCAGGCCTTGGACGTTCTGACCGAGTATGACATCGACGACCGGGACCCCGCGTGGTGGCTGAGGGGCGAGCACGCGATGAGCATGCAGACCGTGCAGGTTCTCTTCGAGGGGACCGACGGCGACGGCCCTGACCTGGAGCTGGCGGCGAGGGTCGCGCACCTTGTCGGCGGAGGCGATGCCGGCGAGGACCGTCTCAGACGGATCGCGGCCATGACGCGGGACGATGCCCACGCCGCCATCGACGCCTTCGACGTCTACTACCGCGAACTGGGCGAGCAGATGCGCACCGGCTACCCGAATGTCCGCGCCGCCGACATGGACGCGACGGCGGAACGGTATGTGCACACCAACGCCCTGACCGAGATTCTGCTGCCCTCGCTCAGCCGGGTCCAAGTCCTACGGACGCGCAACGAGACCTTGCGCCGAGCGACGCAGTTGTCCTATGCCGTCCACCTGTTCGAGGCGCACCACGGGCGCTGGCCGGGGTCGCTCGACGAACTATCCGCGGAGTACGGCGCCCGCATGCGCACCGACCCCTTCACCGGACGCGACTTCGGCTATCGTCTCACCGAAGGGGGGCCGACCATTTACTCGCTTTCGGAAAACGGACTCGATGACGGCGGGGTCCACTCGTTCCGCTGGGGCGACGAGATCACCAACGAGACCGAATCGGACGACCACGTTTTCTGGCCGCCGCAGGAGCGCCGGTAGCATTCCGGTCGAAATCGAACCGCGATCGTCACAGGCTGTCGATTTACTGTGTAGCGTCGCCCCTTGTGGGCGGCGCCCCCGCGTTTCTCGTCACCCACAAGGGGTGACGCTACATCGGGGATCGCCGTGGGCGAGTAAATCGACA
>Ga0190284_1000782_pt1 | contig 16111 bp, 15 predicted proteins | sample 48691812_MG_FD_161668 | JGI IMG/M metagenome (GOLD analysis project Ga0190284, IMG submission 161668) | Hydrothermal vent microbial mat bacterial communities from Southern Trench, Guaymas Basin, Mexico - 4869-18-1-2_MG | ecosystem: Environmental > Aquatic > Marine > Hydrothermal vents >...
AGGGATTATGACAAAAGAACAATCGAGTGCTACGACACCGTCACGCACGGCAGGCGCGGCAGTCCGCGCCATCAGCCGCCGGCCCGCGCCGTTATGACAATGCCCATCGTCGTACGCTTGTTTTGGGATTAGGGTGAGCAGGGAACGCACAAACGAGCAGAACTACATGTTGATGTCACTGACCACTGCGGATCATTGGCTGTGTGACTATGGGATTCCCGTGGTTGTATCGAAGCCGGTGTACAGGGAGTTTCAGAAGTATGCTCGCGATGGTGCTCCATGGCTGAAGAGCATCGAGGGCATCCTTCACGTCAATCAGGACATCCCGCTTGCTGAACTGATTCCAAAGGCACTCGGCGCCTCGTTGTCCCCAGCATCTCAGGATACGCTACGATACCGCCCCTCCTTGCCCAAGTGCTATATCTACATAAGTTCTCCTTTGTCGGTCAAGTTCACATACAACGATTGATTCCCTCGTATGTCCGAGACGACCGCCTCGATCAGGCAGCGTTGATGACGGGGTGCGTCGAACTTGAAGACCTGGTCGGTGGCGGGCTTCAATGTGCACGTGCCACCGAAAATCGCTGCGTAGCTCAGCGGAATCATCAGCTTCGACACACTCAGGTGCAGTCTCTTCGCCCAGTCGTTGACGGCGGGAATCAGCATCGCGACGACGGGCGTGTTGTTCAGGAACACACTCCGGCCTGTCACTGGCCCCATGATCCGAAGTTGGGCTCCGGTCAGCGTACGTGGCCGCCCGAGCAAGCGCTGCCCCAACCAGTCGACCCCGCCGGTTTCACACAGCCCCGCCACCACGATGAACAGCACGCCCACCGTAACCAAGCCTGGGTTGCTCAGCCCCGAGAGCGCTTCAGGTGCGCTCAACACGCCAAGCCGCCACGCACCATCCACGTGGATCGGGATAACCATGAGCAGGGTCAGCCCGCCCAGCAACACCACGTCCGGGGCGATGCGGCTGAAGGCAAGGAGACCGATTACGGTGGTCACGACGCCCAGCGTTATGAGAACGTCGACCTGCATATTTCAACTCCACTCCACATGCCCCGCGGCGTTCAGGGGATGTTGTTGGCTGTGCGTCGCCTTCTACGGCTCATTGAAGGCCTGATCGAGCACGTAGTTCACCGGGGCTTGGATGATGGCCGACAACGCGGCGCTTACGCCATTGTTCACTCCGTCCCGTAGACCATCTTCGCATCCCGCAGCCAGCATGAGGGCCAGCGCACCGAGTGCCAGGAAGATTGGTTTGCCCTTCTTCATCCTGGTTTGCTGTTGTTTCATGAGATGTCTCCCTAAGGTCCAGTAGGGTATTCCGCGCCCTCTGGTGGGCGCATCGTTCCTTAAGCTCCAAGATTCGGTTGTCACCGTTCGCTGATCATGGTCAAAAACGAATCGTGGTCTGAACGTAGAACAGATCGCCGTCGTCGGCCGGGCCGGTGTTCCCGACGAACGAACCTGGGAAAAAGTGCGAGTACCCTGCCTCCAACTCGACACGTGGATCGATCCTGTACCGCACGCGCAGTTCCAGCTCCTGCCCTACGAAATCACCGCTGTTGCCGTTCGGGTCGTGCCGCTTGGCGTTGACCCAGGCATCGTTGTCGCTGGCCAGCCAGTACGCCCCATACGACGTGTCCACCCGCAGTTTCGACGTTGGCCGCAGCGTCAGCCTGATCTTTGGGCTGATGCTGTTTTGCCACGCGAAGAGGTCGGTTGTGGAGTAGGGATGGGTCGCCTCGAACAGACGGTCGAATCGCTCGCTCAGGCCGTTGTCTGGATCGCGGTCGCCGCTCGCATAGAGCGTCGAGAAGCTGACCCGTGGCCTCCAGGCATGCTCGAACGTGTAGCCTATCTCGCCGTAGACTCCAAATGCGCGCTGTTTGCGTTCCCCATCCTTTCCGAATTGGAAGACCGTGTCCAAATCGTAGTCGAACCGCGTGTCACCGACGGGGCCGAACACGTGGAGGCCAAGCGTGTGAATCTCCCGGTCGGCCTGATCGCGATCCTTACGGTCTTCATCGAGGATGAAGTAGTACGGCTCGAGAGTGACGTACTTGGACCAGCCCCGCCAGACTCCGACGAGACCATAGAACCAGCGCTCCTCGTCGGGTCGGTCGGGAGAGGTCATGCGACGCTCCACCGGTTGAACCGCGAAGAAATCGAACTGCCATTCGGCGGAGGGCTGCCCAAGCCGCAGCCGAAAGCCGTCAAACGAATTGGTCGTGTTGCGCCAGCGGTTGCGGCCAACGAGGCGACGATCGATGTATTCGAGCGTCATTCGTCCCGCCCGCAACTGGAGCGGATAGCCATCGCCGACCGCATCCTCAAAGTACAGTTCAGCGAAGGCCTGGAGGAAGTCTGCTTCGTCCACATCGCGGTTGCGCTCAGGGAAGTCGCTGTGGAACTGTCGGGAGTCCTGAAACTCGATCCCGAAGCGGAAGGGGTCCAGGATCTTCCGGACGCCCACGTAGACGCGAGAGCGGAGCAGGAACTGCTCGTCGTCCACAAGGTCCGGGCGCCGAGAGTCGGAGCGGTACTCGAGGCGCGTGCGATGCTCGAGCCCGAACTCCAGCCAGTCCAGCTTCTCCAGGCCGGGAATGCCCGACTTGTCCAGCGTCTTGACATAGCCCGGCGGTTCCGTATCCAGCCGCGTCCCCCAGGCTTTGGAGATCCGAGGCACAGGTTTCGTCGTTCCGACCTCGTCTTTGTCTGCCGGCCGCGTCGTTGTGCCTCGGGCCTCCTCCGGCTGCGGATGGACAGGCAGGCTGGTTTGCGCCAGCAAGCTCGAACCGGTCGCGAATAGCAGCGCACCAGCCAGAACGGCCTGTCGGCGGTAGCAAACAACGCGTGTCTCAGCCATTGAACCTCTCCTCAGGTTGTCTGGAACAGTCACTCCTCATTTCAACCCCTCAGGCATCGCCCGAGTGCATGCCGCTGTACTGCATCAAAGCGGTGCCGCGAAGACCCGCCGGCGTGGGGTGCCCCATCATCTTCAGGATCATGGGCATCACGTCGTAGATCGAAGCGTCTCGGTGATCCGCGCTCAGCGAGGGATGGCACAGGATGTGCAGACCCTGCTGTGCATGGTTGGCATCGTCCGGGCCGGTGTCGTTTTCACGCGTGTAGATGTCAGGGTTGCCGACGGTGCCGACGCTACGCCAGCGCAAATCGCCAAAGATGACGAGCAGGTCTGGCGGGACACCATTGATGTTTTCGTAGATGGCCTCGGGCTTGTACGCTCGCGTTCCTAGCGCGTGTCCCTGCGGGTCGAGCATTGACTCCAGCTTGGCGATCAGCTCCTCGCGGAGCGCTTCGTACCGGGACTGCGGTACGGTTCCGGTCGGCTCGCGTCCCTCGACGTTGATGAAACAGCGGCCGTAGTAGCCGCCCTCGCCCCAAACCTGCGTTCGCGACCAGTCCACGTCCTCGAATCGGAATCGCTTCGGTTCGGTGACCGGCTCCTTCATCACCAGCAGGCCCTCGCGAATGAGCCAGTCGTTGAAGCACACGCCGCCTTCCAGCCGCTTCGAGCCGTGGTCGGAAACGATCCAGACGGCGGTCTTCTTCAGGTCGATTTCCGCCAACAGCTCCCCGATCAGGCCGTCCAGGTGCACGTAGTAATCGTGAATGACGTTCTCGAACGGGTTGCCGGGCGTGTAGCGATGGTGCTCCGAATCCATGAACCGCCAGAAGCCATGATGGATTCGATCCACGCCGATTTCGACCATGAAGAACAAGTCCCACGGTTTCGTGCGCAGCAGGTGCTTGCAGACTTCGAAACGCTTATCAGTCATTTTGTATATCTGCTCGCACAACCAGGCCTTGTCCTCGGTGCGAAACTCGGGCACGTCCACCATGTACTCGCCGACGAGCTTCGCGATTTCTCGCTTCAACGTCAGCGGATGCGTGTAGTCGCTTTCGATGCTCGGCGTCAGAAAATCTGTCACCATGCAGCCGTTCGGGGGGCGCACGATCGGGAAGGTCTGGGGCACGCCGACGGCGATCGTCTTCTTGCCGGCCTTACCGAGAATGTCCCAAACGTGCGGCTCACGAACGTCCAAGCTCGTCGCGGTGTACAGACTGTCGTAGCTGTGGTCCCGGCGGTTGCGGAATCCGTAGACGCCGAGTGTGCCAGGGTCCTTGCCGGTGGTCATGCAGGTCCAGGCGGGCACAGTGATCGGCGGCAGGCAGCTTTCCAGATTCCCGTAGAGCCCCGACTGCATCAGCCGGCGCAGGTTGGGCAGATCGTCGTACCACTTGTCAAACACGAGGCTCGGTTCGCAGCAGTCGAGCCCGATCACGGCGACTTTTTCGATGCACATGGCTGACCCATCCTTTCCAGCTGTCGCGTCGGCGCCTGTCCCGAATTCGGGCGACTCCACTCAATCCGCGCGGCCGTCATCAAAGAAAACCCTCATTTCCTTTGGCGTGATATAGACCTCGCTGTCCTTGGTGATATTGAGCGCTTGATAGCGCTCCTGTGACGTTTCCACTTGGAGCACCTCACCAAAATCGGTGAGCACTTCGACTCTGACCTGCGGACCGGCGGCGTTGATGAACTGCACGCGGCCGCGTAGGCGCGGTTTGCCGAACAGGTGGGTGTTGATCTCCAGGTTGTGTGGACGCACGAAGATCCTGGCTGGCCGCGAGCCCGTTGGCAGCTCGTCGGGGCATTGTATCTCGATCGCATCGAGCTCGGGCGTCAGACTGTCCACCCGCCGGTGGAAGACGTTGACGGTCCCGAGGAAATTCATCACGAACGCGCTGGCCGGGTCGCGGAAAACCTCGTCGGGAGTCCCAACCTGCTCGATGCACCCGGCGTTCATGACCACGACACGGTCAGCCACTTCGAGGGCTTCGTCCTGGTCGTGGGTGACGAATACGCTGGTGACGTGGATTTCCTCATGCAGCCGCCGGAGCCAGCGTCGCAATTCCTGACGCACCTTCGCGTCCAAGGCCCCGAAGGGCTCATCGAGGAGAAGCACCTTCGGCTCGACGGCCAGCGCCCGGGCCAAGGCGACCCGTTGGCGTTGCCCGCCGGACATCTGTGACGGATACCGCCGGGCGAATCCCTCGAGCTGCACCAACTGCAGCAACTCGGTGACACGCGTGCGAATCTCGTCGCGCGGCGGCCTTATGCGGCGCGGCCGCACGCGCAGACCGAAGGCCACGTTCTCGAAGACCGTCATGTAGCGGAACAGCGCGTAATGCTGGAAGACAAAGCCGACGCGACGCTCGCCCACATGCCGCGCTGTGGCATCCTCTCCCTCGAACAACACGCTGCCGGCATCCGGCGTTTCGAGCCCCGCGATGACTCTGAGCAGCGTCGTCTTGCCGGAACCGGACGGCCCCAGCAGAGCGACGAGTTCGCCGGGATTGACATGGAGATTCACCTCCTTCAACGCGGCGAAGTTCCCGAAGCGTTTCGTTATGTTGGTTACCTCGATGCCCATCGCTCGCTTCCAGACCGTTCGGACGGCTTCTGTGCCGCGGGGACGCCGTCTGCGTTGCCGCGAACGCTCTTCTGTAACCGCCATTCGACGACGCTCTTGGCGGCAATCGTCAGGAGCGCAATACCCACCAGTAAGCCGGCGACACTGAAAGCCGCGGCGAACTGGTATTCGTTGTAGAGAATCTCCACGTGAAGCGGCAACGTGTTCGTTTCGCCGCGGATGTGACCGGAGACGACGGAGACGGCGCCGAACTCGCCCAGCGCCCGGGCCGTGCACAGGATCGTGCCATAGGCCAGACCCCACTTGATGTTCGGCAGGGTCACGCGAAAGAAGGTCTGCCAGCCACCGGCGCCGAGACTGATCGCAGCCTCTTCATCCTCGCGGCCCTGGGCCTGCATCAGCGGAATCAGCTCCCGGGCCACGAACGGCAGCGTGACGAACATGGTCGCCAGCGCGATGCCCGGCCAGGCAAAGATGATCTGAATGTCGCGCTCTCCCAGCCAGGGACCCAACAGGCCTCGGGCACCGAAGAGCAAGATGAAGACCATCCCGGCAATGACCGGTGACACACTGAAGGGCAAGTCGATCAGCGTGACCAGTATGCTCTTGCCGCGGAGCCGGAACTTCGTGAGCGCCCATGCCACCGCGACTCCGAACACGACGTTCAAGGGCACGGCGATCGCGACCGTCAGCACCGTCAGGCGAATGGCTGCACGGGCGTCAGCGTGCGTCAAGGCGGCGACCGTGGTTTGCCAGCCCTTCTCAAACGCGCTAAAGAACACGATCACCAGCGGCACAATCAGCATCAGCCCGAGGAACGCCACCGCGGTCAGAACCAGCGCCCAGCGGACGAATGCTGAGGATTGCTGGACGGCGGTCCCACGCGTCGCATCAGCGAATTTGGCGTCGGCTATGATTGTAGTCATCGGCGTTCCTTCAATACGCAAGACCAGCGGCAACGGTATCTAGACCGGTGCGCTCCGCCTCGCCCACGCCTGGAGTAGATTGATTACCAGCAGCATCACGAACGATAGAACCAGCAGCGCGAGCGCCACGGCGGTTGCGCCGGCGTAGTTGTATTCCTCCAGCCGCGTCATGATCAGTAGCGGCACAATCTCTGTGCGTCCCGGCATATTGCCAGAGATGAAAACCACCGACCCGTATTCGCCGACCGCCCGCGCGAAGGCCATCGCAAAACCGGCGAGCACAGCGGGCAGAATCGCTGGCAGAATCACACGGACGAACGCTTGGAGCCGATTGGCCCCAAGCGTCGCCGCAGCTTCTTCCACGTCCCGGTCGATGTCTTGCAACACCGGTTGGGTGGTGCGGATGACGAACGGTAAGCTGACAAAGGCCATGGCGATGATGATGCCAAGCGGGCTGTACGCAGCCTGAATACCGACCCTGTCCAGCAGGCCGCCGAGGACGCCGGTCGGCGCGTAAATCGCGGTCAAGGAGATGCCTGCGACGGCCGTCGGGAGTGCGAACGGCAGGTCAACGAGCGTGTCAAGAAGCCGTCGGCCGGGGAAGCGATACCGCACCAGAACCCAGGCGATAAGCAGTCCGAAGACCGTGTTTACCGCGGCCGCAATCAGCGCCCCACCGAGGCTCAGGCGGTAGGCCGCCAACGTGCGAGGAGCCGTGAACGTCTGGTAGAGTTCCTCCCAACTCAGCCGTCCGGCGCACAGACCTAGCGTCGAGAGGGGGATCAGGACCAGCAGGCTCATGTACAGGACCGAAAAGCCCATAGTGAGCCGGAATCCCGGGATAACCGAACGTTGTCCTGATCGCGTGATCTTCACCGGTTACGTCCAAGCTGAAGAGGCAGGCCCATTTGACTACGGTGCAAAGATCTGATCGAAGAGACCGCCTTCGGCGAAATGCCTCGTGTGCGCGGCTTGCCACCCGCCGAACTCGTCGTCCACGGTGATCAGCTTCACCTTCGGATAACGATCCGCGTACTTCTTCGCGACTTCCGGCATCCGCGGACGGTAAAAGTGCTTGGCGATCAACTCCTGCCCGACTTCGCTGTAGAGATATTCGAGATACGCGGTGGCCACTTTGCGCGTGCCGCGCTTATCCACCACCTTGTCAATCACTGTCACGGGCGGTTCGGCCAGGATGCTCACGGAGGGCACGACAATCTCGAATTCGCCCGGGCGCAGGCGTTTGGTGACCAGCAGGGACTCGTTCTCCCACGCCAGGAACACGTCTCCGATGCGGCGTTGGACGAAAGTGTTGGTCGATCCTCGTGCCCCGGTATCCAGCACGGGCACGTTTTCGTACAGCTTCTTCATAAACTCGAGGACCTTGGATTCGTCGCCGCTGTATGTCGTAGATGCGAAGCTCCAGGCGGCCAGGTAGTTCCAGCGGGCACCCCCTGATGTTTTGGGATTCGGCGTAATCACGGAAACATCCGGCCGCACCAAGTCATCCCAGTCCTTGATGCCCTTTGGGTTTCCCTTGCGTACGAGGAATACGATGGTGGAGGTGTACGGGCAACTGTTGTAAGGTAGTCGTTTCTGCCAGTCGGCCGGGATCAGGCCCGCCTGCTTGTGCATCATGTCGATGTCATAAGCCAGGGCGAGCGTCACGACATCGGCCTTGAGCCCGTCAATGACCGCCCGCGCTTGCTTGCCCGCACCGCCGTGCGATTGTCGGATCATCACCGCCTGACCGGTTTCCGCCTTCCAGTGTTGAGCAAACGCCGCGTTGAATTCCTCGTACAGCTCGCGGGTCGGGTCGTACGACACGTTCAGTAGAGCGAGTTTCTCCTCAGCAGCGGCCTGAGAACCGACTGCCAGGCCGGCGCTTACGATCACTGAGAACATCGCTGCTTTATTGAGCACTGCTTCTTACTCCTTTTCGTTACTTATTCGTAAGCTCGTGCTCGCGTGCAGGAGACGTTCTGGCGAGCCGTTTCCAACCCGTACGTTTCCGGCTGGGGTTCAACATCGATGCCGCGTGGCTTCTTCCAGGCGCCCCCGCTAGGTTCGAGGTAAACCGCCTTCACCGGAGGTGGGAAGGTCCTCTTGCTTCGCGAACTCCGGGTACTGTTTTACCATACAGTCCTCGCACAAGCCGTGAGAGAACACCGCTTCCGAGCGTTGAGTGATATACTCTTCAAAGGGAACCCATTTGCCGTCCACGTGAATCTTTCTGCAAAACATGCACATTTGCAGGAATCCTTCTAGGTAGCGAATCCTCGCCAGCGCACGGTGAGTCCAGGACATCACGCCTGCCGCGACAGCCAGGATGGCAGCCGATTCCAGGAGGCTTTCACGCCAGTTTATTGGCGTGGCCGGTGCGGCTAGGAGTTTGTGCGGGAGGTCGAACAACTCGTTGCACCATAACAGGCCGACCGCTACACCGAAGCCGGTTCCCGTGAAGAGGAGGACGTTTCTCGTAAGGGCGCGCTTGCTCATGATCGCGTCGTATCTTCTATTCGGTTCTTGCTTCCCGGTGCTGAATGCTGGTCGAAGGGTCGCCCTGGTGATTTTGGACCGAGGCCGGGCTCCGCTCCGGGACTCGAGGGCTCGAAACGAACATCCGCCCCCGGGCGTCTGGCGGGGAATGTGATGCCATCGTCTTCTGCGTCGTGGCAGTTGTCACACGCGGGCGGACGATCAAACCGATGGTCCGTGTGGCACTCTTCGCATTCACTCTCATTGTGGTTCTCGTCCAGAAGCTGTCCCGTGACGCGGTGATCGAACGTAGCGGGGCTCCACTGGCTGTGGCATGCCTTGCACTCCCTGCCAGGCTTACCGAATGGCACGCGCGTGTGGCATTCCCGGCAACTCTTGCCTTCGTGATACCTGTCCAGCGGCCAGCCGGTACTGGCATGATCAAACGACTCGGGCTTCGGCTGGCCTTCCTGCCAATGGCAACGCCCGCACCGGCCGGCTTGCCTGCCCGTCAGATTCATGTCACGCTTGTGGCAGCGGATGCACCGTCCATGATGCTCCGCGAGCGTGCGGGGTTGTTTCTGTTCCCTCTCCCTTGTGTGGCAGCGCGTGCAGCTTCGCTCGTGGTGACACTCCACGCATCTAAGGCCAAAACGATGGGTGTGCTCCCGATGGCGGAAGATCACCTGGGTCTGCGTGATCGGCAGGGACTTGCTGTAGATATCCGTATCGGGCTCAGGGATCGGACGGTGCATCATGCTTAGGATGTCGTCTTTGGTTGGAGTGGTAACCGCCTTCCCGTTTGTCAGCCTACCAGCCTTTTCACGATGGCAGATGTCGCAGTCCCTTTCGTTGATCCACTCCCGGTGGCAATTAAGACACTGCTGATGGTAAGCGCCTCTCAAGGCGGGCTTGTCAATATCGGCCTCCGCGTCCGACACCGGATGACACGTTCTGCAAGCGGGGTGCTCCTCCCCTTCGGGTGTATGATGGTGGCAGATAACGCAGCCCTCTGTCATCTCGGCCATGTCGGCGTGGCCCTTGTGATCGAAAGGCACGGGTAAGTAGGCGTCCTCGAGTTGATTGAGAACGACTACATCGGGCCCCCGATCGTGGGGAAGGTCCGCTCGGCGAGGTCGCAAGCAGCGTCGCAAGCACCTGTTTTGGGGTGTCGGGGCATCGCAAAGGTGGCAGGCACGGCAGTCGGGATCATCTACTTTTTCGAGGATTGCCCCGCCTTCTCGGGCCGGGGGGTGACCGGGCGGCGCTTCCACACCTTGAGCCGCCGTCGACGAGACGCTGACCGCCAGGACAACCCAACAGGCCAGTCCGACGCGACGGGCGGCGTCAGATCCCCGTAAACGAGATGGAACAGCCTGTTCGCCGATGCCGCTTTCGCCCTGCTCGAGGGGCGTGATCACGGGAAAGTAGATCACGATCCAACGCCAGAGGAGAATCAAGGCCGCAAGCGCACCGATGGTGAAGCCCCATTCGGCAAGAGACGGGAAGTACGTCTCCGTCGTATTCGCCGGTTGATACCCGATCCAGTAAACGTTCGTGCGGTTTACAATCACCCCGATCATCACCAGCAGGGAAGCGATTGACAGCCACCGTGGGGAATAGCGGACGCGATGGAGAAGGAGCATGACCAGGGGTACTACCAGACCGAAGACCATTTCGATCATAAACATGGTGTTTTGTCTGGAACCTTCACTCAGGTGCACATAACTGCGGCGGACGAGCATGTCGCCGACCTTGAAGCCCAGATAAATGGTGAGGAGAAACGGGACGTACCTCGCCAAATCGCCCAAGATCCGCATGGGAGGCTTCAGCTTCAGGGCCCACGAACCACAGATGCATGCAAAGATGACCGTTGGGAAACCGGCGGTAATGGCGGATATCAAGAACAGGAGCGACAGGATCGGTGTCCACCATAGCGGGTGGAGTTTCGACGGTGCGAGAACCATCACGTGCCCCAGAGACGATTGGTGCAGGCAGGAAATGGCGACGCCGAGGACGATCAGCACACACATGACTCGGCCAGCCGCACGATTGACGAGAGAGCAGAGGCGGTTGAGCCTCGGGTAACGCAGGTCACCGACGAAACGCTCGCAAAAAACGGGAATGAACTCAGCCCAGAGCACCACCATATAGCACATCACGCACATGCCCACCTCGAACAGCGCCGAGTTGCCTTGCCACATGCTCGGCAGCATGGGGTGCCAGATGTTGTAGTACCGGCCCAGATCGGCAGCCAACGCCACGCAGGCGAAGGTGTAACCCAGCAGAGCGGTAATCAGGGCTGGGCGGGCGAGCGTGTGGTAACGGTGGCGATGGAAGACGTGGGCGATCGCTGCGGTGGTGAAACCGCCGGCAGCCAGCGCAATGAACGACACGTCCGCCACGATCCAGATACCCCAGGGGTAATGCTGGTTGAGGTTGGTGCTTGCTTGCAGGCCGAACAGAAAACGATAGGCCCCGAACAACGCACCGATCGCCATGAGAATCAGTAAGCCCCAGACGCCGGGCGTGAGAAGTTTGCGATCTATGGGTATGGGCTGCTCGTGGGCGTTCACTCGGTTTGTCCTTTCCTAGCTGTGCGTGCTTCCGCTTCGGTGACTCACCGGGAATCAGGTTCTAGTCAGCGACCGATGCCACGGGTTGTTGTTGCTGATCCTCCCCCGGCCGGCTCATCCACATGGCGATGGCGAGCGCACCCGCCCAGGCCACGGGAGGCACAAAATGGTTAAAAACGCCGTGCTGAATGGCTTCGCTGAGGCGTGATGGCGCCTCGGGCGCCACCTTCAGAAAGCCGATCTCTTCAAATGGCGTACCGGACAAATACAACCACGATGTGCCACCGGCTTCGTGCTCACCGTAAATATGCTCTATGTAACGGTGCGGGTGTCGTTTGATTCTGCTACGCGCCCGGCTGAGTAACTCACTGCGTCTGCCGTAGATCAGACATTGCTTCGGGCAGGCCAGGACGCATGCCGGAGTGCCGCCTTTGTGGGGATTCCCTTCGTCTGAGCAGAAGGTGCACTTGCGAACCTGAGGCGTCAGCACATTATCGTACTCGTACCTCGGGATGTCAAATGGACAGGCGACCATGCAGTACCGGCAACCCATGCACTTCCAGGCATCGTACGTGACCGCTCCGTTGGGTTGTTTACGCAGGGCGCCTACCAGGCATGCGGACACGCACGCCGGATCAAGGCAGTGCATGCAGTTGCTCTTGACGTAGACCGGCGCAGCTTCAGCCTCTTCACCTCGACCGCGAAACATGTTCACCGTCGTGTAGCTCTGCGGAGTCGGGTGACGGCGTTCCGCGAACACCGATTCGTCCAGGAGCTCTTCTTTCGTCGGCACTTCAAAGCCGGCCACTTCCTGGCAGGCGGCCTCACACTGGCGGCATCCGTTGCATTTGGTCAGGTCCACGAGGACGCCCTTCGCGTCGTCGGACGACAGGCTTCTCTCAGAAGCCGCTGCCTGGCCGGCGACCGCATTGATGATCGAGGCGCTCACGCCCACGCGTCCCGCCGTCTTCAGGAACTCTCGCCGGTCAACGTTCATAGTGTCTGCCTAACCCCAGAGTACTAACCCAAACGAGTGCTTACGCTTGCTCCTCGGCAATGTCGTTGCCTGGTATCGGAGCACTCTCGCCCATGCACCGCCCTTCGTCCGACATCGTCCTCGCCACCAGCCAGCTTCTCTGCAGTTCCACCAAGCGGGTCTCAGAAGCGAAGGTATGCGTACCCCCGGAGCTGGAGGTCCGCGATTCGCGGATAACCATCCGGCACGAGCTTCACACCGGGCAGGACATCATCCATGGTCCACCCGTGCTCCCGCATGGTCTGCGAGCACAGCTCGACGCGAACGCCTGATTCAACGAGTTCCCGAACGATCGCCTTGTTTGGGTTGTCGCCGTCCCGTTTCGTGAAAAGCCGGTACGGTTTATCCTTCAACATCCAGTATGCTGCGTCGTCGTGGACAACCGCGGTAACGTGTAGTTGATGCTCAGGGATGCCAGCAGCCCTGTACCCTTCGACGAGCCTCCGCACGCCGATCAGCCCGACGCCTACGCCATCCTTGGACTCGTCCTTGTCGACGCGACAGACGACCGCAACATCGGTCCTCACCGCGACTGGGCTAGGATTCGCTGGTGGTATGACCCAATCCCACGACTTGAAGATGCCGGCCCCTTCCGACGACGCCAGGAATTCGATCAAACGTGCGGCAGAAGGCTTGGCCTTCCCACGCTCTGTGAGGGCAACATTGCATTGGCGATAGATCCGGTAATCGTCACTCACCGGTACCAGGTCCGCATGATCATGAAGCGGCAAGTACCAGATATTCCACGTGACCCAGGCATCAATGTCGTCCCGCTCCTTCCATGTCCTTTGGGCGGTGTCACTATTCGGAGCGAAGAACACGATGTTCTTGCGAAACACGCGTATCGTTCGGACATCGCCCCCTTTACCTGCCATGTCCTCCCACAAGCCCGTCTGTCCGGAGCCCGTCACTACCATCACGCGCATGCTCGGTCGCAAGAGATCCGGAAAATCACGGATCCCCTTCGGGTTGCCCGGGCGCACGAGGATGGCGGACGGGCGCAGGTAGAGCGGCGTTACGGAAGAAGGGTCGATCTGAAGCTCCCCAGCGCGAACGAGGTCGGACATCATGAACTCGGCGCTGCAAAACACGACGTCCGCGTCCACCTTTGCCTTATCGAGCCACTTAGTGACCGGCCCCGACACGACTTCTACTTTGACCTCACTGTTGTCCTGGAAGGCCATCGCCGCCTCCTGCATGGCTGGAGATGGACCTTCGGACCCGTACACACGTAACATGTCCGCTGCCGAAACGTCAGCAGCACCAATTGCTCCAAGCACTAGAACCAGGACGCAATGGCGAAAGTGTGAATGACTCGTGCACGTAAACATAGCTTGTTCTCCTGTTTCCTGACGTTCTTGTCGTCTTGCGACTTCACCTAACCTTCGCCGAGGGGCTGCTTCATGGTCGCAGGTACACATGGCCCTGGCGCTCCAGCTCGACGATCCGCGCGCACACGCTGCCGACAACCCTGACCCCCGGCAGAATGTCTGCGCGCTTCCATCCGTGGGCCTTCATCGTCTCGGCGCAAAGCTCTATGCTGACGCCCTCCTGTACGAGCTCCTGGATGAGCAATCTGTTGGGATTGGGCCCTTGCCGCTTGGCGAACGCCGAATAGGGCTCGTCCTGCAACATCCAGTAGGCAGCGGCGCCATGAAAGACTGCGCTGATGTTCATTTCACTTGTGTGGAACCCCACGGACTCGTAGTCCGAGACAAGCTCTCGAACGCGTGCTAGTCCTCTGCCCACTTCTGCTTCCCAAGCATCTTCTTGCACGTCATGGACCCTGCGAACCACACCGCGTGGCGCGAGCGGTACGGAATCCGCTGGAGTCGTGATCCACCCCCACTTCGCAAAGATGCCGGCGGCCTCGGGCGTCGTAAGGAACTTGACGAATTGTCCGGCTGCGGGCTTGTTCTTGCCCTGCTGTGTGATCCCGATACTGCACTGGCGGTAGATGACGTAATCCTGACTAACGGGCACCAGCGCGGAGTTCCGAGAATCCGCCTTGTACCAGATGTTCCACGTAAGCCACGCATCGATCTCCCTCCTCGCCAGCCACAGCCGGCGCGCCTCGGTACTGTTGGTGGCGAATAAGACGATGTTGTTCCGCAGCGCACGCACGGTCCGGAAGTTCCCCTGCCTGCCGGCCATGTCTTCCCAGAGGCCCGTCTGCCCGGAGCCGTTCACCACCATCACCTTTACACCAGACCTTAATAGGTCAGGGAAATCGCGGATGTGCTTTGGATTGCCCGGGCGCACGAGGATGGCTGAGGGACGCCAGTACAGGGGCGTCACCGAGGCTTCATCGAGGCCTCCCTCCATGTCGCGGATGAAGTCGATCATCATGAATTCGGCGCTGCTGTAGATCAAATCCGCGTCGCCCTTGGCCTTCGCGAGCCACTTGCTCGTGGCATCGCCGACCACGTTCATTTCTATGCTGTTGCGCTCGCCGAAGACTGATGCCGCTTCCCTGATGGCGGGATACGGCCCTTCAGGACCGTAGACATGCAGAACGTCCTTCGCAGAGACCGTAGACGCGCCGATTGCTGACAGCGTCAGGCCCGAGATCAGGACACGGGAAGCAAGATGGATTGGACGTAGAAACATGACTTCGTCTCCTCTGTTTGGTGCGCTCACCGGTTCAACCTTCATCGACCATGCCATCGCAGACGGCTGTTTCTGCACTCGAAACGCGAAGCAAGAGTGGGCACGAGCACGCGCTCGTTTTTTCCAAAGCCTCGCTGTCGAGCCTGCGTGCTTAGCTCGCACACACCCCATTCGGCTTCACGCCCGCATCCTCCAGCAGCCGTTCAATTCACTCGAGGTCCCCTGCGCCCTGAAGCAACTTGCGGATAAGCTCCAACTCGTGCGCGGAGTAGGCGGACGTTCCGTTCTCCGACTGGCCGCGCGTTGCCTCTTCTCGCAGTATGTAAATCACGAACTCCTGTACGCTCTGGAAGCCCTTCTTAGCCGCGAGAGCCGAAAGCTCCTCGCACAACTCCGTCGGAATCGCCAAAGCTGTTTCTCGCTCGCCCCGGGATCGTCTACCTTCCCTGTCCCCGTACGTCTTTTCGTCGTCGGAACCGGAACGATGACCGCGGGGCCCTGTGGCTCTGAGTTGGTCATCCGTCTTCCCGGTCTCGCTCGACATCGCGCTTGCTCCGCGATGCAACCCCACGGTCCCGCCGCGGAATGCGCTCCCGGCGGGAGAAGCAGCGTGCCGCTGACTACGACGCATTCGTCCAGGCCCTCGGAAACGCCTCTCGCTACGGGGCCGCAGCAGGAGACCATGATGCACCAGACGTGCCAGTGCCCTGATTCTGCTTGAACCGGCTTCCAGGGGTCTGCAAGGGGGATTCGTGCTGCTTGACAGGCCTGCAACTTGCATATACGATAGGGCAGGCTATGCAATAAGATGGCGCCGTCGTATGCGATAGGAGCGTCGACGCATGCAAAGGTTCATGACGCTGCTACTCAACGTGTGGCGGGAGGCTTGCCAGTGCATCGAGATCGGCGAATCGACGTCGCGGGTTACGCTTCTGCTCGGCAAACGGTTGCCGATTAACCTCCTGCTGGTCCGCCGCGTTGACCTGCAACGATGCTGTGTGGAGACCATCGGGACGG
>Ga0190284_1000783_pt1 | contig 16105 bp, 14 predicted proteins | sample 48691812_MG_FD_161668 | JGI IMG/M metagenome (GOLD analysis project Ga0190284, IMG submission 161668) | Hydrothermal vent microbial mat bacterial communities from Southern Trench, Guaymas Basin, Mexico - 4869-18-1-2_MG | ecosystem: Environmental > Aquatic > Marine > Hydrothermal vents >...
CACCACGGGCTGCTAGTTCGAGCAAGACGCCGTGCGAGAGAAATGAGAGCGGGGCGGCATTCCTGTCGGGGTCGATCCATGCTATGATGTACTATCAGCGCCTCGGACCGACCGGTGCAGAACAACGGCGGTAAACCCGATGAGCGGGGCGCGGTGAAAATGTCTGTGGCACCGCCGCCAAAGGCGGTGGAGACGTGCGGATAGAGGTGTCCGATGGTGTCCAAACCTTCGGTGTCGGATGAGCAGTGGGACCTGAAGGGAAAACCCGATTTTCCCGCAAGCGGGTGCAATCCGGACGCCCGTCGCAATAAAGGTCCTGGGAACAATCCCACGACGTGCTCGGTTCGGTACGGCCTGATGGATTATGTCGGCGAGTTCAGGTACGGGTCGGGCGTGCTGTCCGGCTGCGGCCGCAAAGTCGTGATCCAGACCGGCCGAGGCATTGAGATTGGCGAGCGGTTAAGGCTGACCTGCACCGGCTGTAACAATTCTATCTCCCGTGAACAGATGGTGACCTACGTCAAGCACAGCGGCTCTGAGGCCTATCTTCTGAGGGCCGGTCGCGTATTGCGTGAGGCGACTCCTCAAGACATACAGGAAGAAACGAGGATCAATGAGGATTCGAACCGCAAACTCGCGCATGCAATTGAGTTGTCCCGAGAGCGGGACCTACCGATGAAGTTCATCGCATGCGAGCACCTGTTTGGGGGCGAGCGGATCATCTTCCATTTCATGTCGGAGCAGCGAGTTGACTTCCGCGATCTCGTGCGTGAATTGGCTCACGAATATCACACTCGCATTGAAATGCACCAAATCGGCGCACGCGATGAAGCCCGGCTGGTGGCGGATTATGAGGTCTGCGGCCGGGAATGTTGCTGCAAAAATTTTCTGAAGAAGCTTCGGCCGGTGACCATGCGCATGGCCAAGCTTCAGAAGGCGACGCTTGACCCTTCGAAGGTCTCGGGACGGTGCGGACGACTGCGGTGCTGCCTGCGTTTCGAACATGAAGGCTACGAGGAGTTGAATAAGACACTTCCGAGAATCGGCGCGCGCGTCCGAACAGAGCGAGGCACGGGCACCGTTAAGGAACGTCAGGTGTTGACGCAGTTGTTGACGGTGGAATACGACGACAACAACCAGAGGGAAACGCTCGGCGTTGAAGCAGTGCTCGGAAAAGGTGGTCCCAAGCAGAATAAGACGGATCAGCCGCAGCGGCGCGACAAGGCAAAGCCCGAGAAGGGCGGCAGCCGTGCCGCAGATGCCCCAGAGGCGGCGGCGGCCGGCGCATCCTCGGAACATCGATATGCAAAAGAATCGCCGAATGGCGCCAAGCGTTCCGGCAAACGGCGGCGTTCCTCGAGAAGAAGGCGGCGTCCGAATACGGCTTCTTCGCCGCCCGTGGAAGCAGCGGACAGCGCGACAACGGAGTCGAAGAACAACGCATCCACGCCTTCAGACGGGGATGTGGGCGGCGTATCACCTGGACTCGGTTCCGAGACGGAATCACCTCCCGGTACGCCGGCGGAATCGTCCACGCGGAATCAGCAGCCGAGACGACGGGGAAGGCGAGGCAGGCGGCGGCGCAAGCCCCGTGCGGGTGGGGGCGCGTCCGATGCGTCAGCATCCGGTCCTCCGGAAAAAGAGAAAGATCGCAAAGCGCCCGATCAATGACAGAAAGCACGAACGGTGAAGAAGACTCTGGATGATGTTGTGAAGAAACTCGGGCACTATCCCCTGGAGGCGTTTGAGTTTCTGGGCAAGGGGCTGGACTTCACGGCGCAGAGGATCCACGGCCCGCTCACGCCCGATCTGGGCCAACTCCTCGAGTGGCTGGAGACTAAAGGGGTCGGCCGGGAGGACCTGCGGCGTCTTGTCCACAAGGGGAAACTCCCTCCAGTGATCTTGAAGCTTATCGAGAACCTCGGCGGGCTCGAAGCCACGATTCAGCGGCCGAACCGCCATGTCAGCGGCGAAGAGCTATGCTGGGGACTGCGTGACTTGGCCACCAAACAATGGGGCCTGATGGCAAGCGTCGTCTTGAGACATTGGAGCATCCGTTCCACAAAGGACTTCGGTAGGATGGTCTTCGCCCTTGTGGACAACGGCCTGCTCCAAAAAGAACCCGAAGATACTATTGCAGATTTCAACGATGTCTACAATTTCGACTCGGCTTTCGACGGCTCATACAAGATCTCGACCACGCAGGATTTGACGACGGAGTGCGATGCGGAGTAGTCTTATGGCCGGCTCTACACAAACGCGCAAAGACTACGAATGGGAAAAGGAGTTCGCGCCGCGAGTGACGCGCAGGCATCTTACCCTCGTCGTCACGGTCTATTGCGCGTGGATCGCGCTGCTGGCCGTACTCGCCATGAACTGCTGGGGGGTGTTAGATTAACGATTGATATGGCGGTTTCTCATCCCCAACCTCCGACCCACGATACCCAACCGATAACCCCTCCTGTTCCAGACCCGACGATCTTCAGCGCCAACATTGCCGCACTCGAAGCATTTCTGCCCACGACCGCCGAGTATCTGCGTACAGCGACACCGCCCGCATCCATCCAGTTCGTTGCCGGCCGTGACGCGTCGCCGACATTTGCCTGGACGGACGAGCAGGATCGGCTCCACTGGCTGGGTAGGACATCGATGCCATCGGTGAGTGGGCCCGCGTTGGTGGATGCCTTTGAACCGGGGGAGCGTAATGTCCTGCTCTGCGGGTTCGGACAAGGGGGCGAGGTTCGTCTGTTGCTCCAGCGGCTCGCACCGTATCAAGCGGTCATGGCCGTCGATGAGTGCGCGTGGGCGGTCTCGCACAGCCTGCGACTGTATAACTTTGCGGACGATCTGCGGAATGGCCGGTTGCTGCTGTTCGTCGGGCCGGACGCGTGGAAGGCGCTCCGAGACTTCCTGCTTGATCACGATGGCACCCTGACACCCGAGCGCGTCCTATCGTGGCCATGGTTCGATCCGGGAATGGTCACGAATGTGACGAACCACTTGTCCGCAATCGGCTCGGAAGTCTCCATGCATCGCGCCTCAAAACACGCGGAACTGCGCCGCGCGCGTGCTGAAGACCGTGGCTCATCCGGCGAACATTCCATCGCAATCGTGTCCAACGTCGCGGAGGCACGGATTCGAACATTCGCACACCGGCTGAAGGTCGCAGCGGATTCACTGGGCCGGCACTGCGTGAGCTTCGTCCTTGACAGCCCCGCGACGGTCCACCCCCATGCGATCGAATCGGCCCTTTGGGAGGCCTCGCCGGAACTTCTTGTGCTGCTCGACGTCGCGCCGGACGCCCTTCAGTACGAATTGCCCCCGGCTCCGAAGTTCGTGGTCTGTACGCACAGGCAACCCATCGCCACGAGTTGGCTCAAACGGCTTCCGTCGTCCGTCAAGCTCGGTGTCATGACGGAGCAACAACGGGCAAAGGCGGTCGAATCCGGCTTCGACACATCGCGGTTGCTCCTCCTGCCGCCCGCGGCGATGGCAGGGTTGGTTGCGCGAACATCCCCCGACCGTCAGCCGTTAACAACCCGTGGCAAAATGGAAGACAGCGGTTCAGAAACGCCGCTTGTGACCGTGACAACCACCGGCGAGACGCCGGTGCCACAGTATTGCCACGGGCCGTCAGCCGTCAGCGATCAGCCATCAGCCATTATCGTCATCGCCGGGGGATGCGACGCTACCGCCGATGCCGTTGGGCTGCATCTGGCATCTCACCGTGCGCTTTGGGAGGCTGCCGCGAGGATATTGCGCACTCAATGCGACACGTACCATGACGACCGTGCGGAGGCCGTTCTCCGGGAGGCGGAAAAGGAGTTGCGGATCGAGCTTGACAGTCAAGAGGTTCGCCGTGGTCTCGTGACGCGAATCCGCGAGATTTTGGGCCCGGCAGTCGTCCGGCGCGCCCACTGTCTGGCCCTGGCCGAGGCCCGTATCGAGTTCGATTTATTCGGAGGCTGGCGCCACGATCCGATCCTGGGCAAGTACGACCGCGGCCGATGGCCAGCCGATTGCGGATTGGCGATTGCGGAATGTGGATTGGGCATTGATGGCAATCTGCAATCCGCAATCGGCAATCGTAAATCCGCCCTCTCGGGACGTGGGTTGATCATCTCGATCGAATCGTCAGGTCTTATACGATCCGCCCTGCTGGATGGGATTGCCTGCGGACTGGCAGCGGCCGTGCGGTCCCATCCATCGGATCGCACACCGGCAGGGCTCTCGACGGTCCTCGACCCGATCGAGCACGTTTGGCGGTTTGAATCGCGTCAAGCGCTGGTGGAGCTCGTGCGGAAGTTCCAAGATAGGCCGGCCGCATTTCAACAGCGCGCGGCAACCGCCACACGCCACATCAACGCGCACCACACGTGGACCTCTCGACTGACAGCGATTGTTCAATCGTCAATCCCCGACCCCTGATCCTTCTTCATCTCTCAACCGTCATCCTTCATCCTTGTCTTCCGGTCGTTGCGGCAGGCCGCCGTGCTTGATGATGAACCGTGTGAGGCTTCGGAGGTGTCGTCCACCTGCCACGCTGAATGGATTCCGGCTGAAGCGCCGGTGGGCGTGGATACATTCGATCTGCGGGCAGTACATCACGGACTGGCCCCGTTGCCACATCCTGTAACACAGATCGACATCTTCGAAATACAAGAAGAAACGTTCGTCGCAAATGCCGTCCTCGCCGCAGTCCTCGCGTCGAAGAAACATAGCGGCCCCGAGGCCCCAATCGACGGGCACAGGTGCGGTGCGATCGAGATCTTCATAGTGGTAGTGACGAAAAAACGCAGGGCGATAGTTCAACATTCGCAACGGCGAACGAGCATAAAGCACGATCCACCAGGTGTAGAACCGGCGAACAGAGTATTGTACTTCGCCCGACGGATAGCGAAGCAGCGGCAACACGATGCCGACCTCGGGATGCGCGTTGAGGTAATCTACGGCACCGTCAAATGTCCCGGCGGTCATGCGGACGTCGGGATTGGCAATCATGACAATCTCCCCTTGCGATTGTCGAAAAGCACGGTTCACGCCGGCGGCAAAGCCCTGGTTGGGCGAATCCAGAACCGTTATGCGAACGGCCGGGTCGTTTGGCAATCGGGGCAAGTCGCCCGTGGAATTGTTGGTCACGACCAATTCCACATCGTGGCCCGCGCGCGGCGGGTGTCGACGGATCGATTCCGCAAGCTCGGTCAGGTCCTCACAGGACCGGTGGTTCACGGTCAACACACTGATCATCATTAAGCTGTCAGCTTTCAGTTAGTACCGTAGGATGGGCAATCTTGCCCATCTGTTGACGTCTCTATCAGCGTGGGGTTGCGCTCATAGGCGCAGGGGTCCAACAGATGGGCCATATGGCCCATCGTACGCGTGCGTGCGAGAAAGGATTCTCGCACGAGCGATAACTGTCGATGTTCATCCTTCATCCTTCACCCTTCACCCTTCATCCTTTACCCTTCATCCCATGCGGGACCTGACGTGCAGTTTCCACCAGTCTCGCACAAGGAGCGACTCGATCCGCGCCTCTGTCCGGCGGTTGTTGTACACATCCTCGGGCAGTCTGGGCGCCCCGCCCCTTCTACGGGTGGGGGACGGACTACCTGATCGTTCGGCCACTCCGGTAAGGCACTCATTCCGTGCCCGTTTCTCACGGATGTGGGCGACATGACGCAACGCGGCCCATTTGCCGGCGATGTACGCGAGGAATCGGCCTTGTCGGAGCTTGTTGGCGCCCTGCGCGGCCAGAAAACAGAGGTGCGCAAGGAGGTACTTCCGTCGGAACCGAGTGGGCATGTTGGACCACCAAACGATCTCGGCGTTCCGCGCCGAATTAAAGTGATACCTCCAGCCCGCCGGATCATACGACGAACTAAGGTGATGGTAACAGATCGATGCCGGTGCAAATACACACCGGTATCCCGCCCAGGCCAGCCGAAATCCCAGGTCCACATCTTCGTAGTAGCTTTCAAAGCGTTCATCGATACCGCCCGCTGCCGCGATGGCCTCGCGCCGGTAAAACGCCGAAGCCCCACAGGGCGAGAACACGTCACGATCCAATCGAACCGCGGTGTCTCGGGGTCGCAAATGGTTCCGTTTTACGGCTCCCCCGGCCACCGAATAGACGTCTCCCGCAGTATCAATCAAGTGAGGCGGCTCGGCGAGCAACACCAACGAAGCGACGGCCCCCACCTCAGGCGCATCGAAGGCTCGCAGCCCCTCGGCGAGCCAATCCGAATCCACATGGGTGTCGTTGTTGAGCAATATGAGGAAGGGGGTGTCGGCCGCCCGGAGCCCGGTGTTGCAGGCAGTGGCGAACCCTCGGTTTGTCTCGTGGCAGATGAGCTTAATCAAGGGCCATTGGCCGCGGAGATAGGCGACGCTGTCGTCCGTCGAGGCGTCGTCTATGACGGTGATCGTGCAGCGTGGATCAGACTGAGCCGCGAGGGATGCCATCAATCCCGGCAACATCTCCCGGCCGTTGTAATTGGGAATGACGACAGTCGCGATGGGTGGCGTAGGGTACAAAGGTTCAGGATTTCAAGGGTTGGGCGAAGCGTCCAGCATCGGCGTGGCAGTACTATACTTGACCGTGGCCGCCAATGCGACCCTTGGGTAGGATGCAGGTGTGAATACGGCAAGTCCTGATGTAAGCCGGCAGCAGTTTTGCGTGCGGCGGCGGGTCCGCGCGGTCAAGGTCGCCATCGCCGCAAGCCTTCTAGTCTGCGTACTCGAAATCGGGCTCGGCCTGCTTCTCAACCTGGAGTGCCTCATCGCCGAGGGCGTCCATACCCTACTCGATGCCCTGGCATCCATGATCGTCCTGGTTGCCGTGTTCAGGGCGGCCAGGCCTGCGGATCGGGATCATCAGTTCGGGCACGGCAAGTATGAGGCCCTCGGCGCCACCGTTGAAGGTTCGTTTATCCTCGTCGCCGCCGTCGGCATCGCCTATCAGGCCGTGGGAAGCATGTTCAGCGGGGAGACGCCGGCGGAGATTCCCTTGTTTGTTTGCTTCGTGATGGGTGCGACGGCGGTGTTCTATATGGGCGTCTCGATGTATCTCATGCGCGAAGCCGCGAAGACGCAGTCCCCCGCCATCCTCGCCGAGGCGCTGCACCTCCGCACACACATCTACATCACCGGCGGCCTTGCGGCGGGGTTGCTGGTCGGCATGTTGGGAAACTGGCCGATCATGGACACGATCCTCACTCTGGCCGTGGCAGTCTGCCTACTCGTGATCTCGGTCCAGATCCTCCGCCAGGTGCTCAGACAATTCACGGACGCGGCCCTGCCGGCGGCCGAAATCGAGACGCTCGGAAAGATCATCGACCGATACAATGACCGGTTCATCGAGGTCCACGGCTTGCGAACGCGCCAATCCGGCGTTGAGCGGCATGTCGAGTTGCACCTGGTTGTCACGCCGGAAACACCCGTGGCGGATGCACACGGGCTCAGCCATGAAATCGAATCGGCCATCGGCGACGAGTGGCCCTCCGCCAGAACCACAGTGCACATCGAACCGGCCAAGGCAGATCGCATGCATCCGGCCGGAGAAAACGGGGATCAGCACAAGGTGAGAACCGACGATGCCTCGCCCGAAGAGAGAGAGTTCATGCACTGAAAGTGCATCTAATACTACAACGCTAGAAGCATCGGTCGGCCATCCGAGCCCCGAGCGCGAGCGAGTGGAATCTTGGGGACTTGGGCGCCTTGATGGTAACCCCGCGCTTGCGCTTGGGGCTCGGATCCATGCCACGCCGCTTGTGATTCCACCGGCGAGACGCCGGTGCCACAGTTATGACCAGGCCACAGTTATGATCAGGCCACAGTTATGATCAGGTCACGGTTATGATCAGGCCACGGTTATGGCCTGTGCCACAGTCTTGCCAAGGGTTGCTAGAACCCGTGCTGGTCAGTCTTTGCCGTCAACTTGCTCTTGTGTTGAAAGCAACCGCTCGATGAAGCCCGTGTCGATCTTCGCATTGGCGAAATGGGAATCGCGGAAGATGTCCTTCAGCACGGGAATGGTCGTCTTGATCGGGCCGATGTGAAGCTCGTCCAGGCAGCGTTGCATACACTTGATCGCTTCGTCGCGGCTGGGACGATGGACGATCAGCTTTCCGATCAGTGAGTCATAGTAAGGGCTGATCGTGTAGCCGGAGCAGATGTGTGAATCGAACCGGACGCCGGGCCCACCAGGCAACCGCAAGTCTTCAATCGCGCCCGGGCAGGGGCGGAAGTCGTTGTCGGGATCTTCGGCATTGATGCGCGTCTCGATGGCCGAGCCGTTTCTCGGCACATCTTTCTGTCGGAGGGAGAGCTTAGCGCCGGTTGCAATGCGGATCATCCACTTGATCAGATCGATGCCCGTAATCATCTCGGTGACAGGGTGCTCGACCTGGATGCGTGTGTTGACCTCCAGAAAGAAGAAGTTGCCTCGTTTGTCGACGATGAACTCGACCGTGCCCGCCGAGAAATAGCCCGCGGTCTCGACGATTCGTACGGCGGCCTTGCACATCGCCTCGCGGGTCTTGTCGCTGATCGCCGGAGAGGGAGATTCTTCGACGATTTTCTGATGACGGCGCTGGAGCGTGCAATCGCGATCCCACAAGTGGACGCAGTTGCCGTGCTGGTCGGCGAGTATCTGCACTTCCACGTGACGCGGCTGCTCTACCAGTTTCTCGATGTAGATGCGGCCATCCTTGAAGGCGTTCTCCGCCTCGACCCGAGCGTTGCGGAATTGTGTCCGAAGCGTAACCTCGTTGTGGACGACACGCATCCCCCGGCCGCCGCCGCCGGCGACAGCCTTGATCATAACGGGATAGCCCATCTCGTTGCAGGTCTTGACGGCATGCTCCTCGTCCTCGACCACGCCGTCGCTGCCGGGAACGGTCTTCACGCGGGCTTTCTTCGCGAGCTTCCTCGCGGCAACCTTATCACCCAGCAGGCGGATGGACTCGGCATTGGGACCGATGAATTCAATCTGACTGTCGCGGCACTGCTCGGAGAAGTCCGCGTTCTCTGCGAGAAAGCCATAGCCGGGGTGTATCGCGTCGACATCCGCCACCTCGGCCGCGGCGATGATCCGGTCCGCGCGAAGGTAGCTTTGCGATGGCGCTGCGGCACCGATACAGATCGTTTCATCGGCGAGGGTGAGATAGGGTGCGCCGCGGTCCGCCTCGGAATAAACCGCGACGGATTGAATGCCGAGCTCTCGGCACGCGCGCATGATGCGCAACGCAATCTCGCCACGATTGGCGATGAGAATCTTCGAGAACGTGCGTTTTTGTATTCTGGATCGGGCGGACCTTGCCGACACGGCGTCTCCAGTTCTGGCTGTCAGGGTGGCGCCTCGCTTGTTTGATTTCGTCCCGAAGGCCATCAGCCGACTCGCACCGTCATGATGACTTGGCCGAATTCGACGGGCTCTCCATTCTGCACATCAAGGGACTCGACGGTTCCGGAGACCTCCGCCTTGATCTCATTGAACACCTTCATGGCCTCGATGATGCAGACGACCATTTCGGCATTGACCTTGTCACCAATCTTGACGTAGGGCGGCGAGTCGGGATCCGGTGCCGAGTAGAAAGTGCCCACCATCGGCGAGGGCACCTTGGTCAGGGTCGGGTCTTCCTCCGGCGCCTTCACTTCGTCTTTCGGCGTGGCCTGTTCCGCCACAGCCGGTGGTGGCGCGGCCGGTAGCGCGGCCGGCGGCGGTGCAGCAGGGACGGCGGTGATCTGCGTCACCTGGCGGTCGCCTCTGCGAATCAGAACCCGTTTCTCCCCGTCGCGTATCATGATCTCCGACAGGTCGTGATCGACCATGAGATCTGTGAGCGTTTTGATTTCTTCGATGTCCATCCAACCCACTTTCCGACGGCATTATTCACTAACGGCCACCTGTTTGGACCGAACACTGTGACGATGATATACGCCCGGCAGCCGGTGCACATCGCAGGCCGACCATTCTATAAGGATCGCGATTCTAGCCCATTGTCTTCGCACAGGTCAAGAAGCCTCCAAATGAGGGGACTGGTCTAACGCGACAGCGCCACATACAATTTGAGGTGGAGTTTTGGCCCGCAGCCCCCTGCGGAAGCGGGGGGGTCTTGCGGGTTTGCACCCATCCATGAACCCCTCGCTTCCGCGAGGGGCTGGACGCAACCCCTGAGAAGAAGCCGACGTAGATGCATCACACAACCTCCTCCAGTTAATCCTGCTGAATGCGAGCGACGTACGGTGCCGCGTCTTCCTCGCTTAACCACTTGACGTGCATGCCGTCTTCGTCTCGAAACAGGACATGCCGACCACGGGTGAAAACGGCCGCGTGCGAACCGCGACAAGCAGCGAGCGGCAGTGATCCATCCGGCCCCGGTGACTTCAGCCAATTCTGGACGAACAGGGCGTAATGTTTCGCCGGCAGAGCGGCTGAGTCCTTGGGAAAGCGCTGCCATTGAGATTCCAGGACCTCTGCCGGCTCATGATCGAGGGAGGCAGATTTCGCCATTTCAACGTAATGCTCGAGAGATTGCCTGCACTCCCGACGTCGCACCGTCGTCCGCTGCCAAGCCACGATCAGGACAAGTACAACAAGCCCGAGTAGGAGCCAGGCCGTGCGCCGCCAGAAAGCCAGCCGACGACGGAGGCTCCGCGCCTCGGCAAGCAGCATCGACGAATCATCCGCCCTCGACCGATCCGGTTCATGTTGGATATCCTGCATCATCGGAGCCGCCCACCAAGTGGTATTACGTTTGTCACAGTGGCGAACTGCCGTGGACCACGACGGTCCGGACAGCATACGCCTACAGTGTACTGTTGTTCTTGTGGCCGACAAGGCATGTAGGAAGTCGGATAGTGGTCAATGATCAACAGATGGGCAGGATTGCCCATCTTACGCCTCTTCTCAAACATGTTATGAGGGAAGCGACGAGACTTTGGCGACGACGGCCGCAAACACCCGAGCCGCCCCAGCCTTGACGAGGGCCCGCTTGGCTTCATGCAGCGTCGCACCCGTCGTCGTGACGTCGTCGATGATGCACAGTCTTCGCCCAGCCACCACAGAGGGCTTGGCGACCCGAAAAGCCCCTTTAATCGCCTGCATTCGCTCCTGAGCCGACATGACCGGGTCAATGTGAAATGGACGCACATAGCGCGTCATCTTCAAGGCCGGCTCCACCTGTCCGTGCCAATCTCGCACAGCCGCCCGAGCCAGCAGTGCCGTCGGCTGAAAACCGAGCGTCAGCCGCCGTCGCCAATGTGACGGGACGGGAATCCAGAAATCCACCAATCTCGGATTGAATTGTCCCTGAATCGCGTCCCCTAGCATCCTGCCCAACAGGTGATCGAGAACGAAAGCCCGCTTGAATCGCAGCACCAGAGCCCGCAGAGTCCCGTCGTAGCGGCCCGCTCGTACAAACCGATCAAACCGAGGTGCGGATTTTCCCAACCGGCAAGCCGTGCATGTGCCGTCGATCAGGAGATGTGGGCTGCGGTCCTCTCCACAGGTCGCACAGTATGAGCCGCCGACGGAGGCCACGAGTTCCCATGCACAAACCGCACACAATTTTCCGGATTCCGCGTGGATTGCCTTCTTGCAGCACGCGCATGTGCGAGGCATGAGGAGAGCGGTGATGTCCACGACGACTCTTGCCGCTCGGGACATCCATTGGCTACCGGTGCCGGCCATTATTGCCCGTTTTCTTAAATGTAGTGTGGCACCGGCGTCTCGCCGGTGAGGTTAGTCAGGCGATCCTTCCAACCCGGATGCCTGGTCCGTCGCCTCAGCGGTGGGTGTCGTATTCGTCTCCTGCGCCGGCTCGTCGGGCGGGGCGGCTGCCTCGTCCTTGTTGGTTTCATCCTTGGCGATCCGCGCCACCGACACGACCTTGTCGCCGGAATCAGGTCTTATCAATCGCACGCCCTGCGTCGCCCGTCCGATCTCGCGCGTCTGAGAGATGCCTGTTCGCAGCATGATGCCGTTTGACGTGATCAGCATGAGTTCGTCCTGATCGTTCACGGCGCGGAGGGCAACGACGTTTCCATTCCGCTCGCTGGCCCGGATGTTGATCACCCCGCCGCCGCCGCGCTTCTGAAGGCGGTATTCCTCAATATCCGTGCGTTTGCCGAACCCGTTCTCGCACACCGTTAGCAAGCTCATTCCCGGCCGGATCACCACCATGTCGACCACCTGATCGTCATGTTTCAGTGTGATGCCTTTGACGCCCGCGGCCCCACGACCCATCGCCCGAACGTCGCGCTGGTTGAAGCGTATCGCCATCCCCTGACGCGTACCCAGGACGATCTGATCGTTTTCTTCGGTCAACTCCACATTGATCAGCGCGTTGTCCAGGTCGAGCGCGATCGCAATGATGCCGCTCGGGCGCGGCCTGGAGAAGGCCCCCAGGGCCGTCTTCTTCACCGTCCCCTTGGCCGTGGCGAAGAATACATACTTCTCTTCAAATGCCGAGACGCGCAACACGGCCGTGTAGTGTTCGGAGTCCTGGATCTTCAGCAGGTTGACAATCGACCGTCCACGTGCCGTCCTGGCCATCTCCGGAATATCATAGACCTTGAGCCAATATACCCGGCCGCGATTGGTAAAAAACAACAGAAAGTCGTGCGTCGTCGCGACAAAAATGTCTTCGAGGAAATCACCTTGTTTGGTGTCACCGGCTCGGACCCCTCGCCCGCCCCGACCCTGGCGGCGATAGACGTCCGGCGACATCCGCTTGATGTAGCCGGTGTGCGAGATCGTGACGATCATCGGCACGTCTTCGATCAGGTCCTCCATGATGAATTCGCCGACTGCGCCGGTGATCTCCGTGCGGCGCTTGTCCGCATACTTGGCCTTTGTCTCGAACAAGTCCTCACGGACGATGTCGAGGACGAGCGCCGGATCCCGCAGGACCGCCTGATAGCCGTCAATCTCCTCGACGAGCTTGCCGTACTCCTTGGCGAGCTTCTCCACTTCCAGGCCCGTGAGGCGTTGCAACTGCATCGACAGAATTGCACCGGCCTGGACGCCGGTCAGGTACTGATCCTCCGTCGTCGCCTGCCGCGCAAAGGCCTTCGGCAGCAGTTTCACCATGGCCGCGGACTCGTGTAGCCGAAGCGGGCGGTCCATCAAACGTTTCTTCGCTTCCTCGGGGCTCGCCGACGCCTTGATCAACTCGACTACGGCGTCAATATCCCCCATCGCCAGGATCAGGCCCTCTATGATGTGGGCACGCTGTCGGGCCTTCCGCAACAGATACCGCGTTCGCCGCGTAATCACATCCTTGCGATGGTCGAGATAGTGCTCCATGAGCTGCTTGAGCGACATCGTCTGCGGCTGCTTCCCGACCAACGCGATGTTGATCACTGTGTAATTCGTCTGAAGCGGCGTATGGCGGAAGAGCTTGTTAAGCACGACCTCTTCGCTGACGCCTCCCTTACACTCGACAACCAGTCGGATCGGATGCTTTCGGTCAGACTCGTCCCGTATGTCGCTGACCTCGCTCAAGCGACCGTCTTTCACGCACGCGGCGGTCCTTTCAGTAATCGTGCTCTTGAGGATGTTGAATGGGATTTCGTCCACCACGATCCGCTTGCGGCCGTTCTTCATTTCCTCGATGTGCGTCTTGCCACGCAACGTGATGCTCCCCCGGCCGCAGGAATAGGCGTCGAGAATGCCCTGTCTGCCGCAAATCATACCGCCGGTCGGGAAATCAGGGCCCGGCACGATCTTCATTAGATCCCCGATGCTGATGTCCGGGTTTTCGATCAGTGCCACCAGCGCGTCGCATATCTCGCCCAGGTTGTGCGGCGGAAGGTTCGTCGCCATCCCGACGGCGATCCCCGTGCTGCCGTTGACAAGCAGGTTCGGAAACTTCGCCGGCAACACGAGCGGCTCGGTCCGCGTCTCGTCGTAGTTTGGAACGAAGTCCACCGTTTCCTTGTCGATATCCTCCAACATATCCGTCGTCGGCGCCATCATGCGGGCTTCGGTGTAACGCATCGCCGCCGGGGGGTCGCCGTCGATCGATCCGAAGTTGCCCTGCCCGTCGATCAGCGGGTATCGCATGATGAACGGCTGCGCCAGCCGAACCATTGTCGGGTAAACCACCGCATCGCCGTGCGGGTGGTAGTTGCCTGTCGTGTCGCCGGAAATCTTCGCGCACTTTCGGTGCGGTGTGCGGGGGCCCAGCTTCAGATCGTGCATCGCGGTCAGGATTCGCCGCTGCGAAGGCTTCAACCCGTCACGTGCATCCGGTAGCGCGCGTGCCACGATCACACTCATCGCATACCGCAGGTACGAGTCTTGCATCTCTTCAACGATCGGAAGGTCTTTGATCGCTTCTGGCCGCTCTTGATCGCTCATATAACCATCTCGCCAACCGGTCGATGCTGATATCGCCGGACACGTGTCAACAAACAGACCACCGGCGCGTTCGAACCACGTCCCGGCCTGGGTATTGTAACCTCAATTCGCCCATCGTACGAGCGCAAGGGCGCCCGCCGGCAAAGCTGGGGGCCATGACAGTTCAGGCGGCTCGCGAGTGAGCCAAGCGGAGCGTGATATCGCCCGTGCCGCGTACCGAATCCGAGCCCCGAGCGCAAGCGAGCGGGTCCGAAGACCTTCGGTCTGTCCGTGAAGACCCCGCGCTGGCGCTTGGGGCTCTGATCAGCTCCGCCTGATCTGTCATGGACCCGCAAAGCTGTTTCGTGTGCCGCATAACGCGTACGATGGGCAATCCTGCCCATCTGCTGAACCCACACACACGTGAATGCGCCACCATGGTCGAAACTTAACAACAGATGGGCAGGATTGCCCATCGTACGGCATTGCGCGGTGTTGGCATCGGATTTGTGCGACGAGTGGTTTCGTCCGCCCCTCCGGGGCGGAACGGGATGCGTGCCGACCGGGACCACGGGTTCCGCTTCGCTCCACCCGTGGTTACTCGCCTCGGCCCCTCCGGGGCCAAGGTGCTGCGCAACAGACCAGCAAGGCTCCCGTGAACGGTTACGAATCGAGGAAGCGGTGTCGAATCACTTGGCGAACGACCTCGGCCGTGCGACGGTAATGGGCCTTGGGTCCGCGTTTGCGGCTTTGCAGTGCCGCGGCACCGACCTCCACGAAAGCGACCCGCCAAGCTACTGATCTCCTGCGCTTGATCGGGACTCGCCGTGGGCCGATGTTCATCCTCGGCTTTCAGCCTTCATCCTTTGTCCTTTGTCCCCGCCAACTGATCCTGCATCGCCTCGATCGCCGGTCGCAGGGCACCGGCCGAGAAATCGAATGCGACGTTTGCAGCGGCAAACAACTCCGGCAGCGGTCGGCGACCACCTAGCGCAAGCGCGCCTCTGTAATCTCGAACGGCAGCGGCATAGTCGCGTTGTGAGTTCAGCCAGACGCCGAGCGCGCCCAACTGGGCGATGCCGTACTCGACGTAGTAGAACGGCACCGTGAACGGATGGCCCTTCCGGTGCCAGAGATATGGCAGCACCTCCTCGTGGCCGCTGTAATCGACCCAGCCGCCGAAACGCCGATCCAGGTCCGACCACGCCGTCTTTCGTTCGTCGCGCGTGTGCTGCGGATGCGTATAGGCCCAGTGCTGGAACATGTCGATCATCGCCATATACGGAAAAAACCGAATGATCCCCTGTAAATGATCGGCCTCGGACCTGGCACACTCGCGCCCGTCGTAAAACGCCCGAAGGCGGTGCCCGGCGAGCAACTCCATCGACATCGATGCAACCTCTGCGAACTCGATCGGCGCGCTCCGCAGGGCGGTCAGTTCTTCATCCCGAGTAGCAAAAGCGTGAAACGCATGACCCCCCTCATGCAATAGCGTCCGCACGTCACGCTCAGTGCCCACGGCATTCATGAAGATGAACGGCAGGCGGCGGCCCTCATACACAATCATATAGCCGCCGGGGGCCTTGCCCTTGCGACTTGCCAGATTCAGCAGGTCCTCGCGCTGCATTCGCTCGAACTGTTCGCCGAATACAGGATCCACCTGCGCGAAAATCCGCCCGCACCCGGCAATCAGTTCCGTCGCCTCCTCGAACGGCCTCAGCGGCGAACGGCCGTGGGGATCCACCGCCATATCCCAAGGGC
>Ga0190284_1000784_pt1 | contig 16104 bp, 17 predicted proteins | sample 48691812_MG_FD_161668 | JGI IMG/M metagenome (GOLD analysis project Ga0190284, IMG submission 161668) | Hydrothermal vent microbial mat bacterial communities from Southern Trench, Guaymas Basin, Mexico - 4869-18-1-2_MG | ecosystem: Environmental > Aquatic > Marine > Hydrothermal vents >...
CATCTCCACACCCTCGGAGGTCATGCAAATACAACCGTCCGACAGCACGCCGTCAACGTCCAGCACAAGCAGTCTGATTTTACCAAAGTCGATATCTCGCATTTTATCCTTCGTCAGTTTCAAGTAAAAATTCACCATGAAGTTCATGGTAAAAAATCCCGCTGCCATCCGGCCTGGGCTCGTTTTTGCGATTTCAACTATCGCCCGCGGTTTTTAGGCCCAGGACGTCCTGGACGTCTATCACGCCGACGGGCTTGCCGGCATCGTCCACCACGGGCAACTCGTCGATGCGATACTGGTTCATCATAGCTTCAGCCTGGCTTGCGAGATTCTTCAGACCAATCCGCTTGGGGTCTTTGGTCATCAACTCAGCAACGGGCCGCCTCAGCAAAGGCTCGCCGGCGTCTCCCGCCTCGATGAGCTGTCTGCGAATATCCGCGTCGGTCAAAATCCCGCTCAGCCGGCCTTGCTTATCAGCTAACAACATCGCGCCAGTCCGCCGGGGGACCTTCTCAGCCTGGCCAAGCGCCTCGCCCAGGGTCAAGCTGTCAGCCACCACGCAAAGCTGCTCGCCTTGGCGGAAGGTCATAACCTCCTCGACTTTCAGGAAATGCCTTCCCAGGGCACCGCCGGGGTGGAACAGTGCGTAATCCTCAGGCTGAAAATCCCGCAACTCCATCACCGCCAGAGCCAACGCGTCGCCCAGGGCCAACATCACCGTCGTGCTGACCGTCGGAGCCAGGCCCAGCGGACAGGCCTCCGCCAAGTCGCCATAGCAAATCGTGATATCACCGTGGCCTCCCAGCGGAGAGTCCGCCCGCCCGGTAATCGCGATTATCGTCGCGCCGCGTCGCTTTATGTGGTCCAGCAGGGCTAATATCTCCTTGCTCGAACCGCTGTTGGACAGCGCGACCACGACGTCCTGCCGCTCGAGCCTGCCCAGGTCCCCATGCAAAGCTTCGACCGGATGCAGGAATATGCTCGCTGTGCCCGTCGAGGCAAGCGTAGCTGATATCTTTTGGCCTATTATCCCAGCCTTGCCCACGCCGGTGAGTACCACCTTGCCCGCGCAGCTGAATATCGCGCGGGTGGCCCGGACGAACGAGTCCCCTTGCCCAAGTCTATCCGCAAGGGCGAGAATGGCTTGGCCTTCCGCCTGAAGGGTCGCCTTGCCGTTGGCCACGAGTTGTTCCGATTCGGAGTTCATTTGATAAGAGCGGTATTATGACTTGTCCGACACGCCCGGGTCAAGTAAAAGGGGGATATGATATTCGGAGATAACATCAGATTGTTGCTCGTATTGGCTGGGCCTTTGCTGCTCAGCCTGGTTCTGCACGAGTTCGCCCACGCGCGGGTTGCCCTTGCCTTTGGCGATCCCACAGCTTTGCGGGCTGGACGAGTAACGCTAAACCCCCTGCGGCATCTGGACCCCATCGGCACGATTGCCTTGCTGTTCGTGGGGTTTGGCTGGGCCAGGCCCGTGCCGGTTAATCGGTTTTTGCTGCACCCGCCCAAGCTGGGCAATATAATGGTATCCCTGGCCGGGCCGGCGACGAACCTGGCCCTGGCCCTGCTGGCGGGAGTTTCGCTGAAAATCCTCGCGACCCTGCCCGCAGCGAACCTCGATAGTCCGATGGGCGAGATGATATTCCAAACCCTGCTGATAACCATGGGCATAAATATCATACTTGGATTATTCAATATGATACCCCTGGCCCCACTGGACGGCCATCATATCCTCGGCGAGCTCCTGCCGGAGCACATGCGATATGGCTATGCGATGTTTCAGCAAAAATTTGGTATGATGCTGCTGATGATGCTCATCCTGGGCCCGAGACTGCTGAGTTACACATCCGGCAAAGATATCCCAGGCCCGATAGCCTGGGTCTTCCACCACGCAATGGGGGCGGCTGTGCAACTGCTGGGGATCTGAAAAAGTAGTTCGTTGCCAGCACTATTGGTACATTCGCATCGAGTTTTTCCGTGGTTTTTCTAATTCACGCTTAGGCGGAGTTCGTCGTAGCGGACGTCTATGTAGGCGTTCAGGCCTGCAAGTTGGCCATTGTGCTGGGCGACATATTCGTCGAGATATTTCAGTTTGCGGGTTGGCGAGACAACCCAGTCGCCGCCCTGGCTAAACGGGAATCGGCCAAACCGTATATCCGTAGCTCGGCCCTGCCCGCTTTGGGCGTAGAGACGAAGTTCAGGCTCGGACTCGGAAATTCGCCTGGCATGGTTACGAACGTCCACCACGGTAATCTGGTTCGCCCAGTGTCTCCCGGATATCAGCCCTGCGAGTTTCAAGCCATTGGCCAGGTCGGCGGCCCGCCAGGCCTGACCCACCGCGGGGGGCGGAGTCTCGACGCCCTGGATGAGAACGTAATGAATTCGCAAAGGTCTGGCTGTCAGCGGTACGGCGTCAGCGACGGTGTAATATCGATAGGCTTGTCCAACTTTCGCCGCCCACTTTGGCGTTGAGTCGCTTGGCAGGACCACGCCGTCCTTGTCCACAAAATAGACCCTGCCGGCGTATTGCACCCGCGCGGCAGGCTGACGATATGTCGCCCGCACCTGCACCAAGCCTTGCCCGGAAGCTGAGCGAGTGCGACGAACCAGCTGAACCTGGGCCACCCACGGATTGACCTGCCCGAGACGATACACATCTCGGCAGAGCGACTCGTCGGAAAACTCCGCCCGCGGCGTCAAGGCTTCGTGCAACTCCCGCAACAACGACAGCGACATCCAGCCCGGCGCGTCGAGCAACTCGACACGATATGACACAGGCCCAGCTAGCTGTTTGCGAGCGAGCACCGAATGCTGCATTCCCCAAAAGCCGGCCGCGACACCAGCCAGTACCAACAGGGCGAGCAGGAATTTTTTGCGTATCAATTTTTTCATGTCAGCGAGTCTCCCCGCTCGCAATTGCATGCCTGGGAGGCCCGGCTCATAGCCAGGGTGAGGATTTTATCCACCAGGCCGGGGAATTCGATGCCTGCTTGCCGAGCAGCCATGGGCAAGAGCGAGTGGGACGTAAAGCCTGGTATCGTGTTTATCTCCAGCACCTGAGGCTGATTTTGGTCGTCGAGAATGAAGTCCACCCGCGAGAAATCCAGACAGCCCAGCGCTTTGTGTGCCGCCAGTGCCTGGGCCTGGATTTGACGGGCTAGCTCCGGAGCCAAGCCATGGTCGAAAACGTATCGCGTGTTGGCGTCGTCAGCGTACTTGGCATGATAATCGTAGAAGGGCTTAGCCGGGATTATCTCCAGCAACGGCAGAGGTTTTTCGCCGAGGATGCTGACGGTAAACTCCCTGCCCGGGACGAACTGCTCGACCATCGCACGGTCGTAGACGTCCAGCAATTCTTCGAGGGCTTCGTCGCGGGCTTTGGTGTCCCGGCAGATGTACACGTCCACGCTCGAGCCGCCATCGACAGGTTTGACGACGACCGGCGGAGTTATCTCGCCAAGCCAACCCGCTACGTCCTGGGCTTTATGGAACTTCTCGATGATCATCCAATTCGGTGTAGCCAGCCCAGCCCGCAAGAACACCTGCTTGGCTGCAGCTTTATCCATGCCAAGCCTGCTCGCATATGGTCCGGACCCCGTATAAGGCAGCTGCCGGGCTTGACAAAGTTCCTGCACCTCGCCAGACTCGCCGAAGTCGCCATGCAAGGCGATGAAGACCGCGTCAATGCCATCGCGGTCGAGAGCCGAGGTGTCGTGCGGAATGATATCCGCACGGGTTACGCGGTGGCCTATCTCTTCAAGCCCAGCTGCGATGGCGGCTCCGCTCATCAGCGAAACCTCGCGTTCGGAACCCGGGCCTCCCATAAGCACCGTCACATCATACATTTGCTGCGAATCTTCCATGATTTTTGTCATTTCCCTACTTGTCTATTCTATAAAAAAAAACGGCAGAATACGAATGACACGATTTTTTTGAAAAAGTAATCAGCCTATTGGTTGGCAATTGCCGACCCTATTTACTAAATCGGATTTAGTTATCAGACTTTTAAAATCAAAACCGCTCGATGCAATTTTATTCTTAAAAAATCGTGCTATTCGTTTTTCATTCGTGTAATTCGTGTTCTGCTTTTTTCCTATTCCCTACTTGCCTGTTGCCTAACTCCCCCCTTTACCATACTTCGATTTCCTTTTCCAGGTTCACGCTGAATTCCTTAGCTACGGTGTCTCGTATCAGGTCTATTAGTCTTAGCACGTCGAATGCTGTGGCTCCTTCCTCAGCTAATATGAAGTTTGCGTGTTTTTCCGAGACATACGCCCCGCCCAGGCGTTTGCCCTTTAGCCCCGCTTTGTCTATCAGTGCTCCGGCGCTTAGGCCTCGCGGATTTTTGAAGATGCACCCGGCGTTTCGTACGCCGAGTGGCTGGGTGTTTTTCTTGTATATCCAGATTTGTTTCACCTGTCGCAGCACTCGGTGCGGGTCGTCATCGGTGAGGAAGAACCTTGCTTCGAGGATGAACTTCGACGTTATATTCGTGCTGCGATACGCGAATGCCAGGTCAGCTCGGTGTCGTTGGAATATCTCGCCGTCCTCGTTCATAACGGTTACGAATTCCACCGCGCTGCCGATGTCGCCAAAGGCTCCGCCGGCGTTCATTCGCACCGTACCACCCACGCTGCCCGGTATGCCCGTCAGGCCTTCCAAGCCGCTGCGACCCTTGCCCACGCAACTCAGCACGACATTGCCCATCTCAAGCCCAGCTCCGACGGTAACACCGGTTTCGTCGAAATTGCAGTCGCGGAACTCGCCAGCCTTTAGACGAATCACCGCGCCTTTGACCCCAGCGTCAGCTACCAGCAGGTTCGCTCCGCTGCCCAGGACGTATATCGGCACGGAATTTTCCCGACAGCGCGCGACTACCTGGGCAAGCTCGTCCCGCGTGCGCGGCTCGATGAAATACTCAGCCGGGCCTCCCAGGCGAAACCATGTGTGGTCAGCGAGTAGCTCGCCGGGTTTAACTATCTCTTCAAAGTCTGCGAATAATTTCATCTGCTATTTCCCATACGTTTCCCGCGCCCATCGTTACTATCAGGTCGCCCTTCCTGGCCCGGGCCAGGAGGTGTTTTACTATGTCGTCAAACGTCTCGATATGTATAGCCTCGCCGCCTCGCAAGCGAATCTGGGCTACCAGATCCTGCGAGGAAACGTGGTCTTTTTCCTTCTCGCTGTCGCGCACGAAGTAGATCTCCGGCAGAATAACTTCCTCTGCCAGGGCGAAACTTTGGGCGAAATCCTTCAACAGGAACCGCGTTCTGCTATGCTGGTGAGGCTGAAACACGCACAATATCCGCCGGGGCTGATAGTGGTCGCGGATGGCTCGTAGCGTAGCCTGGATTTCCGTGGGATGATGCGCGAAGTCGTCCACCACTGTTACGCCCGCAAATTCGCCCTTGAAGGTCATACGGCGTTTCGTGCCGGCGAAGGTTTGTAGCAGAGCTGTTATCCGCCCGCTCTCCAGCCCGGCATGGTGCAGCAGGGCTACCGCAGCCAGGGCGTTGTACGCGTTGTGCAAGCCTGGCAGCGGAACCAGCAACTCGCCGAAGCGTTCACCGGCTTTGTGTATTTTCATGTGAATTTGCCCCCGGATGCCTTTGGAAATTTCTCCGCGCCAATGACAGTCCCTGGCCAGGCCAAACGTTTCGACGTCGCAGTTAGCCTGGTCTAGAGCTTCGAGCACATTGCGGTCTTCGCCATTGGCTATCATTACCCCGCCGGGGGCCAGGCCTGCTGCGAACGCGCGAAAGGCTTCGATTATCGCTTTCAGGTCGGCGAAGCAGTCGAGGTGGTCTTCCTCGATATTCAGGATGGCTGCGTATTGCGGGTGGAGGTTCAGGAAGCTGTTGTCGAACTCACAAGCCTCTGCTACGAAGCACCGCCCGGCTCCAGCTCCGCTAGGCCCGCCGAGCTGGTCGACCGTCGCGCCGACGATGAAGCTAGGCTCAGCCCCAGCCTGGTGCAAAACGTATGCGACCATGGCGGTGGTGGTACTCTTGCCGTGCGTGCCCGCTATGGCTAGGCCTGTTTTTTCGCTCATCAGCCTGCCGAGCATCTGCGAATACTTCAGTACATCACAGCCTCGCTGGCGAGCTGCAAGCAGCTCGGGGTTCTGCTCGTTGATAGCAGCGGAGTAGACGACGATGTCGCATTGCTGGGGTATATTTTCGCCGCGTTGGCCCGTGGCTATGGCAGCTCCACGATCGGCCAATCTCTGGGTCGCTCCGCCTGGCGAGGCGTCCGAGCCTGAGATAACAGCTCCGCGGTCAAGCAGCATCCCCGCCAGTGCGTACATACCTGACCCCCCGACACCTATAAGGTGAACAGCCAAGCCTGCGTATTTCGACCGGGCGGGGATTTTCCGAGTTTTATTCTCCAAGGCCACCTATTCTATATCGCCCAACTACGCGGGTTTGCTTTAATCCAAGCCAGGGGCAAGCGTCCATAGCAAGCGAACCACGGATGAACACGGATTTTTTGTGAGTTATCATAGGCTGTGCAATTCGAATATCCGGACAGTCCTGATTTAAAGTTGTCATGTTCTGCTCTATGTTCATTGGCATTCGCTGCATAGACCAAAGATTATCACGCGGTGCGTTCGCTGGGTGAACTTTTGCTTTTCGCAAGCCCGCGAGATATGCCCTTCCATGCCCGTGTCGACAAACTCGATGAACTTGCCACACTCGTCGCAGACCATGTGCTCGTGATGCTCGCGTCCAAAGACAGGCTCGAAGTGGGCGTGGGCGTCGGTGTCGCGAATCTCGCGGACAAGCCCAGCTTGTACCAACAGGGTCAATGTCCGATAAACCGTTCCCCGACTAACCCGGTCGGCTCCGCGGGCCAAGTTGCTAGCCAGGTCGTCAGCCCGGAAGTGGTCGTGGCGATCCAGCGCCCGCTCCAACACGATCCGCCTGGTCTGGGTTATCCGGTCGTTGCGGCTTTTGAGAAAGCCCACGAAAATCTCCCACGCCTCGGCAAAAAGGCAGTTGCGATCGACGGATTTATCTGCCAGGCCCGGGGAACGACGTTTTTTTTGTTTTTGAGATTTCATCCTAATTTTCCGATAACCGAAAATTGCGATTGACCCTCTTTTCCAAAACGCTATAAGGGTATGACTATATATTTTTGGGAAGCCTGGTTGGGCTTCCCTGGTTCAGGCTGTTTCCGACAGCCACAACATGAGGAAAAAACTATGACGTATATAATTACTGATGCTTGCACGATGTGCGGAGCCTGTGCGGACTCCTGCCCGGTCGAAGCTATTGCCGAGGGCGACCCGAAGTACACCATCGACCCGGACACCTGCGTCGACTGCGGTGCCTGCGTCGGGGAGTGTCCCGTCGAAGCTATCGTCGAAGGCTAGAACCAATAAGCCACCCGAGCTGAGGAACAATTCAGCCCAGCCAGGAAATCCAGAGCCTGCCTGCCGTCAACCGATGGCCGGTGGGCTCTTCTCAACTCCATGTGAACAGTATAAACGCACAGGGCAGGGGAATGGGATAAAATTCTCCCAGGCGTGAAAAATTATCGCTTTTGCATGAATCCGGATGCTATACTGAAATTATCCGGTACATTGAGGGTGTATCATGGCGACATCTTCGCGGGCGGCGTTCGAGTTCTTTGTAGGTCGTGTAGGCGAGGGGAATTCGGGGGACACCATACTTAACTCATTCGTTCTTCGGCACCAGCGAAAACACCGTCAAGACGCAAACCTGGACCGCTGCGGCTGCATATGTACTTGTTGCTGTTGTCAAAAAACACATGGCTCTCGACCAGAGCATCTGCGGAATTCTACAAATTTTAAGCTTGGTACTTTGCGACAAAAGGTCTATTTTACAGGTGTGTTCAGAACCAAATTACAGTTCCGAAAAGCTGGCTGATCGTAACTCTGTGCCACTATTCGACTTTTAACGGGACACTACTGTTTTGGATTTCAGATTTCGGATTGAGCTAGTTTCGTAAAACAATCTGAAATCCGCAACCTAAAATCCGAAATGTGTCAAGACAAAGTAGAAATGTCCGGTGTTTCTGCAAAGTTAAAATGTCCGGTTAGTACTACAGCGCGAAGTAAGCTCAAGTTATTGGGCTGTTTGTTTCGATAACTCTTTATAGGAACGCTAAATATAAGGAGTGTCGGCATGGATGTCAAGCGAATCAAAAATATGGGCAAAGAACTGAACATTTTTCTGGCTGAATTTGACGACTGCTTCGCACGAAGCGAGTCGCGGGAGAGGCTACGGAATTACATCGGCGGACAAGTATCGGATTTGCCACGAAAAAGTATTGAACCCATCGCTCTGGCCGCTGGCGTTGTGCCACGAACATTGCAGTGCTTTCTCGCCTCGGCCAAATGGGATGAGTGTCGCATGCGAGATCGTACCCAGTGGATTGTGGCTCGCGACCATGCCAACCGCCAAGCCATCGGCGCAGTTGACGGGACGGATAATCCCAAGAAGGGCACGCACACCGCTGGGGTTCAACGGCAGTGGTGCGGCAACACCGGCAAGATCGACAACTGCGTAGTCAGCTGTCATATTTCATACACGGTGGGCGACTTTCAGTGCCTGCTCGATAGCGATTTATATCTCCCCGAATCATGGGCCAACGATCCGGCTCGCCGCAGGGAGGCCCGCATTCCCGACGATGTTGTGTATCGAAAAAAAACCGCCATTGCGTTGGAGCAAATTCACCGGGCGATAGGCAATGGAATTCGTGTAGCGGCCTGGACTTTTGACGGGGAGTACGGACGGGACGGGGAGTTCCTTGACGGGCTTGATGAGTTGGGGCAAAGTTATATTGGCGAGGTTCCCTCGGACTTTAGCGGCTGGGTTCACGAGCCGCAGATATTGCATAGCCCCAGGCCTCAAGAAGCCTATAGACGCGGGCGAAAACGGCGGTATCCGCGACTGGCGAGGAAGGCTCTCCCAGCCAGCGAAGTGAGGAATCTGCTGGTTTATTCGCGTCAATTTCAGAAGCAAAAATGGAAGCGATTCAACATCAAGGACAGCGAGAAAGACCCGGTCGTCTGGGAGGTTAAACACACGCCGTTTTACCGCAAGCATGGCCCGGCGGGGCTGCCCGGCCCGAGCCATACTTTAATCGTCGCCCGCAATGTTTTGAATCCGGATGAGATTAAATACTTCGTGTCCAACATGACCGCCGGGCCTGGCGGGGTGTCGCTGGAGTGGATGTTGTGGGTGGCGTTTTCACGCTGGCCTATCGAGCGATGCTTTGAGCTGGCCAAGCGAAACCTCGGCATGGATCATTTTGAGATCCGCAGCTGGCGTGGAATTCACCGGCATCTGTATATCAGCCAGTTGAGCCTGCTGTTCCGCAGCCGCGTTCATAAACGCCTCGGAACTAAAAAAAACGCCGGAGATTTTGTGTCTGACCGTCGAGCAGGTTCATCACGCCGCCGGCGCGGAAGATAATATACCGACAAGCCGCCCGCCGGATTACATATTATCAGAAACGCAGTCGACAAGCCCGCGAGAGCCACACGAAACGAACTCTTCACCGTCCGCAAGAACTGGGCATCGAAGCCGATCGATTAACCTCGTGTATCCCGGATAAATTATGACTACTTCGCGCTGTAGTATTAGTAAAAGCAAAAAAAGAAATATGCGACGCGTATTTTTAGAGTTTGGCAACGTCATTCGAAATTCGTCATTTGCTGTTTTCCTGTTGTCTATTTGCCTATTGCCTACTTGCCTAGTGTGCAGAGTATCGTCAGGGTCAGGGCTGCTCCGATGCACAGTGCCAAGCCAAACGCCAGTGTCGGGCTTTCCGGCGTGGTTGGCGAGGCTGGTTTCATGCGGACGAACAACAGTAGCAGGAACCTGCCAATTCGGCCTAGCGTTTGGCGGAGCATTCGTTTGCGGAGCAGTATCACCAGGGCCATGGCTGCTGCGATAGCGAAGCCGTAGAACATGGTCGCCAGTGCGAACTCCCAACCAGCCAGGGCACCGATAGCTCCCATGAGCTTGACATCTCCGCCGCCCATGCCCCCAGCCATCCGGGCCAACCAGAGAGGCCCAGCTCCCATCGCCAATCCCAAAGCTGCGTCGCCCAGGCCCATGCACCCAGCCCGGCCCCACAGCCCGCCCAACAAGCCATGGCCTATCAGCCCAGCCAACATGGCGGGGTAGGTCGTCCAGTTGTATATCTTGCCCGCTCGCACATCGGTAACCGCTGCAGCCACCAACACCACAGCCAACACCGCATACGCCCAGGCGTCCGGGCCGAGGTTGGTCATTCAGTCGGGTCCGTACCTTCGCCAGCCTTGATTTCGTCGTACTGCTCCGAAACCCAGGTGCCGATGTCGTTCTTAAAATAGATAATCACACCCAGCAAGGGCAGCACGATAGCAGCGACGATGAGGATGTACTCGATCATGTCCGCGCCCTGCTCGTCTCGATGCAACGCCCGCAAACCTCTGCCAACCTGTCTCAACATATTCACCATAATCTATACCTCTCGTAAAAAAAATTGCTAAAAAACCGCAACCGTTCATGACACACAAAATCACCATGAAGCAAATGAAGAGCATGAACTTTTTGTTGTCTCAAAAAATTGAAAAATCTTCAAAGCCTTCATGAGTTTCATGGTGCAATCCGCTTTTGTCGCATAGCGCAAAGCTTTGGACTGCTAAAAATCGTCTACGGAAACGGCAGTGTTATTATACATGTAACGAACCCATAATAGCTAGCCAATGCGTCGAGCATTTCGCGAAACGTGTAGATAATCGGCAAGCCAAACGCCGCGACCAGCAACGTCCACTCGACCGTCATCTGACCAGCCTGGTCCGAAATTAACGATTTCAAATTCTTCATAGTAAACAGTAAAAGCAAAAACAAAAGAAACAGAAACAGCGAACCACGAATGGACACGGATAAACACTGATGTTTTTCTTTTTGTCATTCCCAGCACTTATTTGCCATGCTTCAAAATAGTTGTTGACTTAAACAAAGAGACTCACGATATCCTATACTCCTGCAAATAAGTGCTGGGGGTATTTGGGCATTGGTCCTTTTCCTCTTTTGCTGTTGCTGATTACTTTTATAAAAAGTCAAATTCTTCATGTCCTTCATGGTGATAATTCACTTTGCGAAAAACTTTTTCGCGGCGTTCCATTGTTTTCGCAGGAGTTGAACTTTCGGTTCGTTGGCGAAGGCGGAGGTTGTTTGGCTCCATGTCAAGGCTTCGCCCTGGTCATCTCCGCGATACTCGAACATCGGCTGAATCTGGTATTGGCCATCAGCTCCGAGCGGTAGAATCTCGCTGATTTCCGTGATAATCCGCTTGCCGTCGTTTCGGCGGGACATCAGCACGACCAGGTCTATCGCCGATGCTACCTGCGACCGCAGGGCTGGCAGGGGCAGTTCGACCCCGCTCATCATCGCCAAAGTCTCCAGCCTGTGCATAGCGTCGGTCGCGGTATTGGCGTGCAGGGTGCTCATGCTGCCGGCGTGGCCACTGGTCATAGCCTGGATCATGTCGAGCGCCTCCCCGCCACGGACTTCGCCGATGACGATGCGGTCAGGCCTGAGACGCAGCGACGAGCGGAACAGGTCGCGGATGGTTACTTCGCCCTTGCCCCAGCGGTCGGAAGGCCTGGCCTCCAGCGAGAGCAGATGACTTTGCTGTAGTTCGAGTTCCGCGGAGTCTTCGATGGTTACCACGCGTTGGCCATCGGGTATGAAGCCGCTGAGGACATTTAGCAGGCAGGTCTTGCCGCTGGATGTTCCCCCCGCCACGAGCAGGTTTTTCTCCGCCAGGACAGCTACGCGGAGGTAGTGCATCGCCTCCTCCGTCCACGTGCCAAGCTGGGTGAGGTTGTCAGCGTCGAATGTAATTTTCGCGAATTTGCGAATGGTCATGCACAGCCCGCCCCTGCTAAGTGGCGGGAGAATAACGTGCACCCTGCTGCCGTCGGGCAGGCGGGAGTCTATCAGAGGCTGATCGTCGGAGATCCGCTTGCCGGTGTATTGCAGGACATTGTTCACCGCTGAGCGCAGAGCTTCGGCGTCGGCGAAGCGGGCGTCGGTGCGGATAAGTTGGCCTTGCTTCTCGATGAAAATTTCGTCCGGCGAGTTTATCATGATCTCCGCGACCGCATCGTCTCGCATAAAGGGCATGACGGGCTGAAGAAAATGTTCCACCGTCGCTTCAAAGATATTTGTCCGAGCCATATTTTCACCTGTTGGGCAGTTGGCAATCCAGGTAACCGTCGCACAACAGTGTACTCCCCAAGCTGGCCAGGATAAAGGATTTCTTGCACCGTCCTCCGAAAAAAAACGAGTATTTTCCTTGCTTTTTGCCGCTGGGTCTGCGATAATGGCTGGCAGTTGGTTTTTCGTATTTTGCCTCGTTACAGCGAGGCTGATGGAGTGTACCATGACTGGCGAGAATGCGTATTCCGGTGTGGATTTCGGGCAGTATATTCGTGTGGAGTCTGACATAGCGGCTTCGCTGGTAGCTACAGCTGACGAGCTTGCCCATGCCGAGTGCTTCGACCAGGAACAGCGGGCGGAAATATACGCTATCCTCCAGGCCCTCCAGTCCGACACGGAAAACCATCACCAAACCATAAAACTCCTAGCCAAACGTATGAACGAGGATATCCCCCATGCTTGAACAGATAGTGCTTCGCGAACGGTTCGAAACCCTGTTGGGCCAACAGCGCGACGCACTGGGGCGGTACGAAGCGGCTGCGGGCGATACAACAGGCCAAACGCGAGGGCACCTCGACCAACTCTGCCGAGACAAAAAACGTCATATCCAACTTACCCAACGGCTACTGGAAATTGTAGAATAACGGCGAGTCAATTGCAAAACTATGCGGGAGTGTAGCACAGCCGCCCTCGGCTGTGGTGAAATTGCTCTATTTCCAGTGTTTTTTATACGACCTTCCCAGCCGAGGGCGGCTAGGCTACGTTTTTGCAATTAGCTTATAGCGAGGTGTATTCTGACTATGACCGTTGACATGTTGCGAGATGTTTTGGGGTGGTGTGCCATAATCAATATGGCTTTGCTGCTGGTGAGCTTTTTATTCTTCCGTTTCGCTCGCACTTGGATATATGGGCTTCACGGCAAGTGGTTCCATTTGTCGGAAGAAAAGTTCGACGCGATTTGGTACGCCATGCTGGGGTGCTTCAAAATGGCGGTGCTCATATTCAACGTCGTCCCATACTTCGCCCTGCTCATCGTCGGGTAAATAGGCAATAGGCAAGTAGGGCCGGGTGGCGTGTCTAGACCGCGGCTGTTTGCGGGGTAGCCACGGGAATTGCAATTCGTCACGTGGTTGCAAACACCGCAACCACGGCACCCGGGCTCAAGCTGAAATCTGAAATCCAAAATCCGAAATTGCCCGGAATAACTAACCAGTTTTTATATCCACACACGATGCCCAACTCTGAGACCAGGGTTTAATCTCGCACACCTCGTCATTATTAACTCAAACTTTACTCGTGTATCTCGTTTTTGTTTGTATAATTCCTGTTCGGTTTGTACCCCGATGAAAAAAAATCAAAAATCCTGATCGTGTCTTGTGTTGGCTGGGCCAGGGCCTATAATCCGACGCCACAAAAATAAAAAAACTTCACGCTCTTCATGTGTTTCACGGTAAATTTTTGTGTGGCCATGAACAGCTAGGAATTTGCAGAAATAGACCATGGCTTTATTGAGAGATTATTTGACCGAGCAGACGCTCCGGCACGTTCAGGACGCTTTTTCCGCGGTGGCTGGTCAGGCGATGGTTATCTGTTCGGCTGGGGGTCAGCCTGTTTTCGACGCCAACTGGGACGCAGCTTATCCGCTCGACGTGCCGCTTGTCGTGGACGGCGAGACCATCGGGCGAGTCCGCACAGCAAGGCCTACCGCAGCGGGCGGCGTGCCCTTGCGGGGCGTCTTGCAGCAACCTTTCCTCGATAAGCTTCTCAAGCTCATGGCCAACGTTTTGGCGGAGTTTTGTCGTGGCACGACGAACCGACGACGTCGGCTAAGTCAACTTGCCACGCTGCATCGCATGATGGAAGAGTTCAATGGCCCGCACGAACTCCAGGACATTCTCAGTAGCGTTACGCGAACCGTCAACAGAATGCTCAAAGCCAAGGCTTGCGCGGTCAGGCTTCTCAGCCCAGACGGCAAGGAGCTTGTCATCCGGGCGGCGCACAGCATCTCGCCGCAGTATCTGGATAAAAGGCCTATTCTGCTGGCGGACAGTCCGCTTGACCAGAAAGTTTTCGAGTCGGACAAGCCCGTGTATGTCGAGGATGTTCGCCAAGACCCGCGAGTGGTCTACCGCGACCAGGCCCGGCGGGAGGGGCTGGTCAGTGCCCTTTGCGCACCGCTTATCTACAAGAAAAAACGCCTGGGCGTGCTGCGGGTTTACAGCGGCACGGTTCGGCAGTTCGACTGGTTCGAAAGGCAGATGCTCCAGACCATCGCAGGCGGGGCAGCGGCTGCTATCGCGGGGGCTCGGCTTTACAACGAGGCTGTCAAGTCCTTCAAAATGAAACGCCAATTGACCATGGCGGGGGAAGTTCAAAGGCGAATGATACCAAAAGATCCGCCGACCCTGCCGGGCCTGGATATAAGCGCAGCTTACGTGCCGCACAAAGAATTGGCGGGCGACTTTTTCGACTTTATCGACCTGGGCAAGGATAGCACGGGCCTGGCGGTATGCGACGTCGTGGGCAAAGGGCTAAGAGCGTCGCTGCTGATGGCTTCGATCCGGGCGTCGCTGCGGGCACATGCCTCGCACGTGTATGACCTGAGCGACGTACTCCAGCGGGTCAACCAGGACATGTGCGAGGGCACGGTGGTGGGAGACTTTGCCACGATGTTCTATGGCGTGGTAAATGCAAAAAATCGTGAGCTTGTATATTGCGGTGCAGGGCACCTCCCGCCTATACTTGTCCGCGACGGCAAGGCCCAGGACCTGCAGGCACGAGGCGGGGTTATCGGGATGAGCAGCGATATGGACTATCCCGCTGACACCCTTGCACTGGAAGCGGGCGACGTGATATTGGTCTACACCGATGGGCTTAGCGAAGCTATGAACTTCGATGACGAAATGTATGGCAGGGCCCGCATAGCGGACGCGCTCGAGGTGGCGGTAGCCCAAAGCTACCCGGCTGAGAGTATCATCAGACATTGCCTGTGGGACCTACGACGCTTCGCAGGCTTGAGAGGCAGACTGGACGACCTGACCCTGATAGCAATCAAGGTTTTGTAGAATAGGCAAGTAGAGTCCACGGATTACACGGATTTTTGAGAAGATTACACGGGTTTTTCTTTGTTTTTAGTCAAAAAATCAACGAAACCGGAGGTTCGCTAAATCCTTTTTGAACCCGTGAAATCTGTGGACTCTTGACACTAGTAAACGGTAGGACACGATGGATACTGAACAGACAAATCAGCTGGCGTCGCTTAGGCTATTTTTGTACGAAAGGCCTGTGCATCCAGAGTTGTTCGAGATTCTTAGCCAAGTCGATCTTCGCATGGCTGGGTATGAAGCCTGCGTCTGGATAACGGGCCTGGGACATGTCGTGAGCTTTTTCCGCCAAGACCAAACGCTCGTGGAGGTGGTCGCCGATACCGAAAATCCGCTGCCCAAGCAGGGCCTGGCTGTCACTCTACCATTCCGCGGCGAGAAAGACCACGAGCAGAAAAACCTGGACGGCATCAACTACATGATGAACCTCCAGGCTGAGAAAATGAGCCGACGCGTCTACGAACATACGCATCGCGAACTTGCCCACCAGAGCCAAAAGAAGGGCTTGTTCGTCCCGCTGCCCAATTTGACGCACGATTCGCTCGAAGCCTTTTCGTATGTCGACTACGACGCCAAGCCAAACCAGCTGCATGTCCTGGCCTATCACGCCCTGCCCGAAGCGATGACCCTCGTCAAAACGCAATCAATATTCGAACTGGGGTGAAAAACAGTTATCAGTAATCAGTTATCAGTAATCAGTTGTCAGTAATCGGTAGAAGCAAAAGAAACAAAAACAGCGAACCACGAATGAACACTAATAAACACTAATTATTACACGAAAAACACACAGGAAAACTGGATTCCCGCTC
>Ga0190284_1000785_pt1 | contig 16027 bp, 12 predicted proteins | sample 48691812_MG_FD_161668 | JGI IMG/M metagenome (GOLD analysis project Ga0190284, IMG submission 161668) | Hydrothermal vent microbial mat bacterial communities from Southern Trench, Guaymas Basin, Mexico - 4869-18-1-2_MG | ecosystem: Environmental > Aquatic > Marine > Hydrothermal vents >...
AGCTCTGAGCCAGAATGCTTTTTATAGCGTCTTCGATGGTTTCGTCACTATTAAGACAAACTGTTATTATGGAAATCTTCATATGTTGTCGTGCCTAGAGAGAACTCGTGCATTAGTCATTCTGCAGTCCTTTTTGTCAAGGCTGTGGTATAAAGAGTAATCAGCTTGTCGACAATATGCTCCCAGTTATAATGTTGCCTGACGAATTCGAAAGCATTCGTACCCATCTTGGCTAGGTGTTTCCTGTTTGCAATCAATTCCGTGATTGCCTTTGCAATATCTTCGGGAGCAAGCGAGACTATTTTTCCCGCATTGGCTGTTTCAACCTCCGCAAAATGGCAATCCGGCGAGATCAGCACGGCTGTTTGACTTGCCAGTGCTTCCAGAATAGCCATGGAAAAACCTTCCGCATTTGAAGGCAGGCAGAACAGGTCTGCCCTGGCTAGCAAAGCCTTTTTCATCTCCCCGGAAACCATGCCCGGGAAAAGAATATTTCCTGCTCTTTCTTTCGCCTTCAACCCCTCTTGCATGCGTTTTTGCAGCCCGTGTTCGTCTGGGCCGGCCATGACAAGCACGGCATCGGGAAAGTCGTTGAGCACTTTAAGAAACGCATCTATAAGCCTGTCGCCTCCCTTGGTCGGGTGAAGTCTGCTCATGAAAAGTATAACTGGAACCCCGGGAGCAATCCCCAGTTTTTCGTGCCATTCAGGCGGCAACTCTTGCCAATAATCTTCGACAGTTATACCATTGGGAATTACTTCGCAGTTTGTATCAACGCCAAGCATTCTGTAGCTGTCTGTTTCAAAGTCGGTTAAACTTATCAAAGTGTTGGCTTGCCGGAGAATCGGCTTTTCAATAAAACGAATAAAGGTGCGTTTTTTCAGAGGTCTATATTTTAGTTGTTTCGGGTTAAACACGCCGCGTTGATGATAAAAGAGGGGCTTTCCATATTTGAAAGCTGCCCTGACAGCTGCGTGCGTCGGATAAATAAAAGGCAAATGAGTATGGACTATATCTACATTCGGCACAAGTTCATCCAACGCCGAACGCATTCGAGGGGCATATAGGTAGCCTATGGATTTTGATATATAGGGAATGAAAAATAGCCATTTCTTCAAAAGCCCCTCACGCTTGAAATACCAAACCTCTACCCCGTTTACATCAATAGCCTGGTCAGTGGGAACGTCCAAATCCTCGTCAAGATTACTATTGGTTGTAAATACGGTAACCTTGTGTCCTTTCTTGACGAGCATTTCAGCCTTAGCCGAAACGGAAATAATAGGCCCGCCAATGCGATAAGCCGGTTTGTATCCAGGTGCTGTATACAAAATATGCATTTATGTTCCCTTGCGTTATCTAAGCTTTATAATACCGGAGGGTCGAGTCGATGCCTTGGCCTATGAGACAAGCCTCAATGTTTTTTAAGTGGCTACCCGCGATGGTGTTAATCAAAAGCGTAAACCGACAATCATGTAATGGAACGATTTCGCTTAAGAAATTCACCATGTAGGTCAGTCGCCCGCCTGATTTTACATTTTTAGCATGTTAACCAATACTTTTTTCATACAGGGCCTTATGACAAAGTGTGAGGCGCGTGCGGCAGTGAACATTTGTTCGAATATTTTGTTATTCGAAACGACAAAAGGACGATGATTGTTGACAATAAAACCGTCATTATAATTATTCCAGAAACTATATGGCAGAATTCGCCATAAAGCAAATGGCCTGTTACCCCCGCTATGCTCGGATAGAAAACCAAAAGAAATACAAGTCTCAACCCCCTGAATTTGCCAATATGATTGATAAAATAAGCATAGAAGCACAAGTTCAAAATCATTGCCAAAGTAAGCATGAGCATGCCTGAAATTATCCCTAGCGAGTAGCCAAAGTTTAATATGTTCTCAGTTATGATCCCTGGGCTTAAATTAGTCGTTCCGGTATAACGAGAACCACGATCGAATTTCGTTAATACAACACCACCTGGTTCAAATTTCGCTGGCCAAATTTTGCGAGGAACAAAATTTGTAATTCCCGCAAAAAAAGTAGTTCCATATTTATATTCGGTGTACTCTCTGGAATAGACAATATTCAAACCTTCAATACCGTATTCAAATGTTCGCAGATTAAGTTTTGTCCATGGCTTATCCAGGGCAGCCTCCAAAATACCTTGTTTTGCCAATTGGCCCCTTGTGCCCCCCAGGAAAGAGGCAATCAGGAATAACACTAAACCTGTAATGATTACGTGTTTAATTTTGACGCGTGTTTTCAAGTAGTGGTAAATTACAAGCAGAAAGACGAAATGGAACAAGAGGAACCCCCTTGACCCCGACAACAGGGCCAAGAAGACAAATATCGTCAGGTGAAACAAGTAAAACAGCCACCAGATTTTTTCGTGTTTTTTCTTGTAGGTTAAACCGACGGCAAAATAAACTAAATTAACTACCGGAAAAAACTTTATTAGCAGGAGCAGAACCCCTAAACCACGCCACTTTTGGACACGCAAAGAAATGATACCCCCATACGAATCCAGGCCACCCATAATATGAATAAGATATATCTGCGAAATAATAGGGAGCAAAGAAATGCACCACAGTGTTAAAAAAAACCTGGGAGGAAGCTTACTGGGTAAGTTTGGTTTTATTAATTTAGAATTACTTTTGGATAATAATTTGTTTTCAAAAAGGGACGCCAGCATACCGATCAAAATATAAGTAAAATAGATGGAATAAATATACTTGTTCTGGTCGGACAGGAAAATGTCGAGGAAGTATATTGACAATGATAGATAGTAAAACTTAGCTGGCGAAAAAATATCCCTGTTGCATATCATGGAAAAAATCACAGCGAAAACCAAAAATACTAAAAGCGTGAACTGGATCATGGTTTTATGCCTTTCAGTACGGTTTTCGCCCTTTTTTCCCATGTATGATTCTTGAGAAATGACTCATAAGTTTGCCTGGCTAAACGCTTCCGGTATTCTCGATTTTCGCACGTTATAATGGCACTTACCCATTCATCAACATTATCAGGCTGTACTAAAATAGAATTATCCCTATTTAAGATTTCCCTCACTACGAGCAAATCTGAGGCTATAATAACCCTACCGGCGGACATGTATTCAAAAAGTTTTAGCGGCGACATCCAAGAACTGGTGTTTAGGTTTCTACCTGCGATACTTAATTCAGCTTGATATGGCATGAGCAAAACATCGCATTTCTGACAAATACATGTGGTCATACGAGGCTTAACAAATCCATGAAAGTAAAGATTTTGAATTTTATATCGTTTCCAATAAGCAATATCTTTTTCCTCGCCTCCTACCAGATGAAAATCATACTGTGGCAATCGCTTTGCACACTGAACAATAACGTCGATTCCCCTTCCTTTATAAAGGTGTCCCACATATCCCAGTTGCAGTGTGTTTCGCGTACTTGGCCAAGGGTAATGTGTTTTTTCATCTAGGTCCGGTGTGTCTGCCGCATCATGGCAAACTTCAATTTTAACTGGTTCCTTTAGCCTTGGAACATAAAGTTTCTTCAAAGCCTCCGATATGACCACAAGTTTTACAAATCTCGCCTTCTTGAATAGGCATTTTTCCCAAAAACTTATTAACCTGTTATACGGTAAGCCATGTGCCTCATAAATAACTTTGAACCCCATTCCTGCTGCAAGCAAAGCGCCGTAAATGTCTCGAGAATAGATAAGGACGCTCTTGGGGTCGTATTTTTTCAACTTGCTGTAGAGCATGGGCAACAAAACAATGCCTGTGCCTTTGATTTTTTTGTAGGGCAAAATAACCAACTTAAAGTTGCTGTCTACTCCGTAGTAATCGTAAATATTCTCAAGAGGGCCATGGTTACGGTGGCGGGCGACAAGGACTGTTTCGTGGCCACACTTAGCAAAGGCCGCACACATCCTCATAACGTGAATGCTATTTGCAGTACGTGATGGCACTTCAGAGGCTGAGAGATATACAATTTTCACTTTGCGTGTACCTGTCAATACTACAACACTATTTTAGTCCAATGTTTCTGGGTGGCAGGCCAACCATTTTAGAGTCTATTATTTTGTATTTTGCGAGAAGATACAGCATAGACATTGAACAGCCCAAGAATTAAAAATTCAACTCGTTTTACTTTATTGCATTTTGTTATTCGCCGACGTTCGCCAAAATTCTACGCTTTAACGCTTGATAAATCCTGGAAGACCAGCGAAAACCAATCCAATTTCCAGCTTCTTTAATCGGTTCAAATTTAGGCAGCTTGTCTTTCCAACGTTCTGGATGGCGAGATCCTACAAACAACAAATAAATTGCTGCTTTCTTGTTTTTGCTTTCAGCTTCGTAAATTACTTTCAGTCCGTTCCTCCGAAACATTTCCCGCAGACACGATGGCGCAAACCGCCAAAAATCTCCAAAGGAATCTGTCTCGTGCTGCATCTGGGAAAAAGGGACTACGACAATTACAACATCCTTCGACATGTTGCAAATGTTTGAAAAGGCTTTTTGCACATCGAAAACATGTTCCAGAGTCGTATGGTTGAACGCAACGTCAAAACGCTCTCTTAGTTCGCTTGGCAAGTCATTGGCCAAGTCAACAAAATACTCATTTTTTTGCTGCTGAATCCCTCGATGTCCAGTGTAGTTTGTGTAATGGTAGCTTGATGCGTTGGTGAAATATTCCTCATATCGACCCCCTTCTTTGTCTCGGTCATCCCATGCGGAGACATTAACGACCTCGCCCAAAAAAAGCGGCGACAATTTTTTTATTTCTCGATTTGACCAGATTCTTGCTACTCTAAACTGCCTATCTGTTAGCATGTATGCCTCTCCACTTTCTAACGAACACGATTTCAAAAACTGGTTGCCCTAATTTTTCCGCCTTCAAACAATGCACAAAAACTATCTATTGAAAGCGTAGCTAGAAGTAATTAAATTAGAAGCTAATGCCACATTTCCAGCTATGCTCTCAAATTTATCACTGATGTTACTTTGAAACATACGCGTCTGTTGCAAAACATTTAATGCGTATTGCAATTCGTTTTGTCCTTTGAGGCTATTAAAAAATTTCACATCCTTGCCGTAATTCCTACCGGCGCTGTCTGTTTTTAATCCAAGCATATTTTTGACAAATCTGTTCGCCCGGCCTGCTTGACAACTTATGTTGTAATATATGTTTCGACTTAACGAGCTTACTAGAGGCCTGCCGCCAAGTCTTTTTGTCGGCAGGCTAAACAAGAACTTAAACCTGGACGCTAACATACGCCGATATATATTCTGATTGAGTTTCTCTTCAAAGCATTGAGTGGACATAACGTTGAAATACTCTCGGCCAAAATGAGGGCAACACCATAATTTGTCATCCAGTGGAACTACATTAATAAGTTCCATCCTGCCCCTGACAAAAATATCCCAGGCATCCAGGAATTGCCATGGTTTATCATGTTTCTCCACCACAGATTCTTTGAGAAGACGTGCGACAATTTGTATCGCTTCTTGTGGTTCCAAATGCAATAGTTCAGATACTTTGCTCAATGGAACATAACATCTTGTTTTAAATAATAAACTTGCAATGTCCTCAAAACCGTTGCATGAGCTTAACATGTCATCATCAGAACGAAGGTGAGAGCCAGTTATTGCGTCGCCTCCTGCTCCCCAAACAGAAATATTTCCGTTTATTGCTTTTTGGGAAATATATTTATTCATTTCCTTTGGCTTGGCTGCAAAAGCAGGATAGGTGTACCCGCTATTCAATGCCCTCTCGCGTAAAACGTCTGTGTCATAGTAGTCGTCAGCTATGGGGAAAACATGGCTTCTAACGCCGATCGTATTGGCTAACAGTTGGCCGACCTGGAAGTCAATAGTATCTTCTCCTCCAAAAGTGGTAAGACATATACGTTCCGATTCGACACATTCCATGACAGCGCCCAGGACGCATCTTGAATCAAATCCCCCGCTCACAGGCAGTATTATATCTCCGTTTTTGGGAAGAACATGGCTGACTCCCTCCACAAATAATTCCGCAAGCTCTTCAGGTGCCACTGAGCTTTTGTCTTGATAGATATGCTTCTTTCTCCACACAACCCTCCCCGTCTCTCCATTGCTGTCGATTACGATTGTCTCTCCACCATTGCACCTTTTAATATTTTCAAAAACCGTTTCTTCTGAAAGGTGGTGACCAAACAAAAGCAGGGAGAGAAGCCCGTCTTTGCAAGGAACTAAATCAGGCTCTATGGCGTCCAGAATTTCCCCAGCCTTTGGCGAGGAATAAACTTTAGAACCTTCCAACGAATAAAAGAGTGGCCAAACTCCCAATCGATCACAAAACAAGTGAATTTTGCCGCTCGTTATATAGACCCCAGCAAAGAAACCGTCAACATCCTGCAATTCGGGCCAATTGCCAGAGCGAACAATTTCAAACAGTTGTTCGCTATCAATTTCACTGTTTCCCCATAAATATAAAACTTCATCGTTGGCGTCTTCTCTGCGCCATTTTACAGCCTTGTTAAAATCTTTTATTATCATTCGCTTCTCTTCCTCGTCTTTTTGACTCGCCAGCCTTCTTTATATTATTACAATGCTGCCGAGCCAATTGCAAAACTATTTGGAAATGTAGCACAGTCGCCCTCGGCTGTGTTGAACTTGCTATATTTCCAGTGTTTTTTTACACGACCTTCCCAGCCGAGGGCGGCTAGGCTACAGTTTTGCAATTGGCTCTGCCGTGAAACAATTCATTTTTTTTGAACGGACACATTTAAACTAATTTGGTTCTCAACAGCATGATCGTTCGGTCTTCAATAATCTCGAAAGGCCTGTTTAGCAAGGCGGAGGCGATTTTGCGCATAGCAGACAACTCTATGGGATGATCGTGTTTTGGACCCAAAGCATCAAACGTGACGAGAATGGCATATTCGAGCATATCCTCATCGGACATATTGTTGTACTGTGGAAGGTGTCGATAATTAGCAAATGGCACGAAAAACCAGTTAAACGCACGACCAATCTTAGTTTTATTCGTCAGGTTAGTAAAATGCCACAGCGGCTTGGAACAGCGTCGGATAATATTGTAAAGAGTTTCTGGCCGAAGTCTTCGCGTTATAGGTAACAGAAAATACTTCCAGCGAAAGCGTTGGAAAAAGGTATTGGCGTACGAGTGAACAAAGACCGAGCCATCATCCTTTACAAATTGGAGAATATGGGCTAGGGGTTTTTCTGGATCGGGGGTATGTTGCAGAACCCGGTGGCAATATACAATATCAAAGGATTTCTTTTTGAGCGGCAAGTCAGTGATACTTGCCTGCACGAACTGGACATTAGGGTTGTCATTAACATTTTTCTTTGCAACATCACTTGCCGCCAAGTCCACCGCCACGACCTTGCACCCGAGAGAAAGCAGTATCTCTGTGTCGCTGCCTGCACCGCAACCACATTCTAGTACAGTCTTACCTTTGAAAAATTGAGGAGGCCACTGGGTTCGAGTCAGGATAGTATCATATTTATCAGTGGTTTTATTTTGTGAATCCAATTGAAGCTTGGAAAATGTTTCCCACTGTAGAGCAAAGTTTCCGGCATAAGAAATATCTGGTATAAATCGGGGAATCCCATTAATTATTGGGAAGTGGTCTGCCTCTGTAAAAAAAGTATCGTTTTCAACTTTAAACTGTTTTCCATGGAGTTGGAAATAATCAAGAAAATCTTGTATCATCTTTGTGTTCCTTTCTTAGATACTCAGATAATGGACATGTTGCTAATCGCGACTTGCTAAGCACCCCTGAGCTTTCTCAAAAACGCTAGGCTTGCTACTATTTGTACAGCAAAGTATAGAATTGACGAGACAATCCCACCCCAAACCCCATAAATTGGAATAAGTACTATATATAAAATTGTCCCCATAATAACACTAAGTATGGTGCTATAATTAATTTCTTTATTCATTTGATGTTTAATCATGAAGTTTGATAGAAGCAAAAATAAAAAGTATATTGGAATAGCAAATAAATATAGCTGTACAAATGGAACCACTTCATCGCATTTGGAACCGTAAATGTATATTATTGGATATCTGATAAGCTGGGATAGAATTATGGGTACTAAAAACGAAAGTAGGAAAAACTTGTAAAAATAGTTGACATTAATTTTTTTTGACTTAAATATTTTTGGAAGCACTGCTTCCACCGTGCTTTTTGTTGCCGTTATGAGTACGCCTACAAGCTTCATCACCAAGCCATAAACAGCTACGCGATCCATCGGGAGAAAGGCTGCTACCAAAAGAATATCTACTCTTCCAAAAACTATTGAAGATAATTCCATTATAGTTAGGGCATAGCTTTGTTTTTTCCATCCAGAATCAATTTTAGCGTTTCTAAGTGATTTTAAGACATTTGCGTGATAGAGAATATTGAACGCACTGTGTATAATGAAATATGTCAGAAGTATGGCAATAATGTCTTTCGTGAAAAGTATTGCTGCTCCAATGGCCAAGAGACTTGTCAAAAATTTTGCCAGATTGAATAGGGCCAGCTTATAAAACTCGGATTTGCCTTTCAAAAATAGTATCCAATTCTCCAGGCTAGTCACAAATGGAAAAAATAAAGCCGCGATAACCAAGCACATCCCTAATGTTTTAGTTTTGAACAGGTAGAATAGAATACCTGTTATTATTAATGTTGGGATGCCAAGCAGGCTCCATAAAAAGCTGAAATTTGTTGCTTGCCTGTAAACACCATCACATCCTAGTGAGGCCGCTCTGAATACTACAGTTCTGCTTCCGGAAATCGAGATTATTGAGAATAGGCCAACTATTGCCATTACAAACAAATACTGCCCATAAAGTTCTTTTCCGGCAAATCTGATAAATACTACAGACATTGCCAAGCCCGACCCGGCAAGAATCCCGGCATTCAAATTTGACCAGAAAATATTGGTCAAATGTGGTTTCAGGCGATGCATAATATTGCTTCTATCTTTCCGTTTTTAATTAACAGGAAACCGTTTTGCGTTTATAGCGATGGCTGTTTTTTTGCCAGAAACAGTACAGTAACTTGGGGTTTTCCCAATTCATAATAATAGGCCAAGGGGCATTCTTTAAGGAGTCTGTACCAGGTTTTTTTGCGACTCCTTGCCTTTTTGCCAAAATTCAAGGCAAAACGCCATAAATATACCAAGCACCAAACTGGCAATTCCAGCGAGAGCAACCATGCGTTTTTTCTTAGGCCCAACTGGCTCATCAGGCTTGAATGCCATCGAAACAGCCTTTACCTCTCCCAGCTCCATTGCCTTGGCAATGCGAGCTCCTTCTATTTTCGAGGCCAAAGTTGCATAGCCTTTCTTGGCAATATCCAGCTGTCGATTTAGTTCCGTAAGCTTTGTTCTTTTTGCGTTGATCGCCACTTTTAAGGTCTTTACTTTGGCCTCTAACCTCTTTACCATTTCTTTCGAATATGAAAGCGTGAATTCAATTTTTGCAATTTCTGTCTCAAGAGAATTTTTCTGGCTTTGAGCTGTTTTCAACCGACCATAAAAAAAATCATAATTGGCCTGTGCCATATTAAGATTTTCATTAAGTGTTTTTAATCTGTTATTGTCGGCAAAAACACTGTTCTCCAGAGCTACCCACTCTTTTTCCTGCTGTTTTAATTTCGAACTTAAAGACTGTCCGCGCGTTTCAAAAAAGTTATATCCACTTGTAAGGGATAAAAGTTCCCATACAGTAGATTCCGACAAATTCTCTGCTATTGGGCCTTGACGGTTTCTTAACATGTCCAAATTAACTCTTGAGTTTAGATTGGCTTTTGTAGATTCTCCTAGTTGTCTTATCTGGGCTAGGCGAACTTTATCATTTACCAGGTTTGTTTTTTTGCGTTCTACCTCTGCTCTCAGCAGCATTATTTTTGAATCATTTATAAAGTTCTCAACTTTTTTCCTGTTATTTTCGAGATTCTGCCTTGCCATTAAAACCTTTTGTCGCAATACGTTCTGCTCGTCACTTAAAGTCTCGTCAACAAAATACTCTTGGCCAAGTTTTTGAACATTAAAAGCCCCAAGCCAAGTGCCGTCTTTTGTCATAGCAGCAATATCGGCATCTACTTTCATTAGCTGCCTTTTCTTTTCTTGAAGCTTAAAGTCGAGTTCGTGGACCTTTGCATAATGCGCCTTGAGCTGACTAGAGTTTTCCTTCAACTCTATTTCCGTAAGCAAAAGTTGTTCTTTAACGTCAAAATCCTTTACCGCCTGCTCCGCCTTAATCAAGCTGCCTCCAACCAACTTGAACTGGTCTTCAATAAACTTTCCGGAACCCTTGAGTTCACCTGTAATTATCTCTAAGCTGTATTTGACATACTCATCAGCCCAGATATTTGCAATATCCTCAGCAGTACCGGGGTCTTTGTCTTTAACGGCCAGCTGTAGAATGTTGGTTTCTTCGGTATCTTCAACATCCAACTTCCGATAAAGCCCCTCAAGTGTTAAATTCTTATCCCACTTCCCCTCTAACTTTAGCCGATTTATCACCCTTTCTAATACAGCGTTGGATTTCAACAGAATCTTATGCGTAAGAATTGATATAGCCGGTCTCTGTGCAACATATGCTCCCGTTTTTGTTTTTTTAGAATTCAGGAAAATCTTGCTAGGCGAAAGGGCACTTTGTATCTTTGAAGGCATGATCATTACCGAGGCGGAAGCCTGGTAAACTTTCGGTAAAAGCAGGCTTAAAATTGCCGTTACGATAACAGCTATCAAAAAAGTGCCTATTATTAACTTTCTCCTTTTTACAATAATCTGAAAATAATCCATCAGGTTTATTTCGTCTTCGTAGACGCTTGCATTTTCCGAATCGTTATTTTCCAAATTTGCCATATTTTAACCTTTCAGTTATTAGTAATCAGTTGTCAGTTATCAAAAAAACTCTTTGTGTTCTCTGCGTTCTTTCACGGTAAAAATTGTTTTTGTTTTTCAATTAGTGTTCATTACTGTCCATTCGTGGTTCTTGTACTCTGGTCGGCTATAAAAAGAAAAATTCGAAGTAGCTGGACTCCGTCCCCGTCGGGTGTTTTTGTCGCCCGACAAATAGCACGCATCGAGTAGGCACACCTGGCTATTCCGCATATAGCTGTGGTGTCCCGGTGCATCCCGGTGCCATCCGCCATTCGCTAATACACATAAGGGTAAACAAAAAAACTGGTTGACTGGTTGATCCACTGAATGGGAAAAGATTACAAAAAACGGCACCAATCCGCCAGCTATATCTAATATCAAATATCCAAAAAACCGCGAGGGTTGGCCTTGTCCTTCGCAAATATCAAGCCAAGAACGCCCCGCTCACTCCGCTCACTATAGCCACCCGCCCGCCATGCGAAGTTGCATGACCTACGAGGAATAATTCTCGCCGGGGGATGAGGCGGCGAGAGTTTGTTTTTCGTAGGCTATTTTATCCTGCTCCTCGAAAACCGTATCCAGGGTGTGCTCGTCGAGCAGTCTGCCAAAAAGCGACACCCGCCTTCCGATAGCTTCCAGGGAGTCTTGTACCGGCACGTCGATTTCCACATGAATCAGCACCTTGGCCAATTGCGAGCGTACGGGGATGCTCAGGTGCATCGTATCTTCCGCTCCGTTATCTGTAGGCCTGCTGTACGTCAGTGTTTTTATCTCGTCGCTGGCGGGGTCGCGATATTGAATAACGATCCGCTCGAAGCCCATCTTGCGGGCCATCCTCCGCACAGCAAGCCACCATTGCTTAAACGTCCACGCCCGCTTGATGCGATTTTGCATATGTTCAAAATCTTTGCGGTCATTGCGAAACTCCCGCATGCGAGCGAGGTTGGACTGGACTTGCTCAAACATTTTCCGGAACCGCAGCACGCCAGCTATCCTGAACACAGCCAATAAAATAAGCATGGAAACCACGAGAACTATCAGCTCGCCACCCTCTTCCCGCAGAAACATCATCAGCGCAGCCAGGCCTACTATAGCCAGCGTGATTAAATACATTACGATGACGGTGTTGCGGTGATTCAAGCCCATATCGAGCAGGCGGTGGTGTATATGTCCGCGGTCGGCGGAGAAGATACTCCGCCGCTCCAATACCCGCCGCACGATCGATATCAGCATGTCGAAAAGGGGCAAGCCCAACGCCAGGGCGGGCAGGAGCAAGCCTACGACCGTGGCTACTTTCGCGGTACAAATAACGCTGGATGTCGCGAGGAAGAACCCCAGAAACATACTCCCGCTGTCGCCCAGGAATATCTTGGCTGGGTTGAAATTGAAGAAAAGAAAACCCACCAGACTCCCGAACAGGATCGCCATGAGAATCGCCATTGCCACCTGCCCGGTATAGGCGGAGAAGACGCCTATCACAACGCAGGTCGTCGCGCAAATCCCCGCGGACAGCCCGTCGAGTCCGTCGATAAGGTTCACCGCGTTGGTTATGCCGACGATCCAGAGTATCGTAACAGGCCAGGCCATCCAACCGAACCACCACCCAAACAAAGTAACCTGGTCGATGCGGATTCCATAGCTGCAAACGACGATAGCTGCGATTAGCTGGACGGCAAGTTTCGCACTTGCCCGCATTCCCCAAATGTCGTCAATCAGTCCGAAAAGAAAAACAAAGCCGCCGCAGACGAAGAGGACGAGAAGTTTGCTGTGCAGCTCCCTGAAAACCTCACTGGCGTGCGTGTCGAAGAGGAGCATGCCGACAGTAACCAGAATCAGTGAAACAAAGATAGCGACTCCGCCGATGCGAGGGGTCGGCAGAGCGTGCACGCTCCGGGTGTTTCTCGGTGCGAAAAGTTTGATTCTGTGCGCGAACCAGACCATCCCCTGCGTAACCACCAACCCCAGCAGCATCGCAGAAAGAAACACACCAGCGTATGTCCACAGCATTCTTTGCATAGCTACCAAAACTCACCAAAAGTGTTTTAGTCGTTCCAGCCAAGAGGGTAAGATATGCCATCCACCACCGATTTGCAACAGGATTCTGGCTGGCGGACAGGTTGGTTGTGCGACATAAATTTGGGGCGGGGTTAGAATGCCTTTCAAACACACAGCCCGGCTCCGGGGGCTTACGCCCCCTGCTAAAATTTGGCCGGCCCTTCGGGGTTAAGCAGAAAAAAAGCGTGAACGGTGAGCTAATTGCAAAAATGTAGCCCAGCCGCCCTCGGCTGGGAAGGTCGTATGAAAAACACTGGAAATATAGCAAGTTCAACACAGCCGAGGGCGACTGTGCTACATTTCCGAATAGTTTTGCAATTGGCTCTGGTTACAAATAAATATTCCCTTCTCTGCGAACTCAGCGTCTCTGCGAGATAATTGCATATAGCCACACGAGCTGGCTTGATTTTGCGACGGAAAGGCTTTATAAAGGCTGCGATGTCCGAAGAACTTGAAAATATCGAAAACGCCGAAAAAATCCCTAACGTATTGGCTTGCGATTGCGGCAATAGCACCATCGCCCTGGGATGGGTGCATAGCGAGACGGTTTGCGACGCTCAGTCTTTTGCCCTGGGGGCCCCAGCTGAGCTGGCCCAGGCCCTGTCTAAGCTATGGGCTAAGATGCCCCAGCCTAAGTGCGTCGCAGCTGCCAGCGTGAACCCCTCAGCGACGAAGGCTCTCCAAGCCAGCGTCAGACAGGCAACGGGCCAGGACGTGTTGGTGGTAGGTCAAGGCCTGCCCCTGCCGATCGAGGTCTCCCCAGCCTTGGCCAACCCCGAGCGAATCGGCACGGACAGGCTGTGTTGCGCGGTCGCAGCTTACGACAAGCTAGGCTCAGCCTGTGTGGTCGCGGATTTCGGGTCGGCTGCGACTATCGACTGCGTCAACGACGAGGGCGTCTTCATGGGCGGAGCGATTCTCCCTGGCCTGGCCATCGCTGCAGATGCCCTGAGCAAGAAGACAGCACAGCTGCCGCGGGTGGAACTCGACCAGCCTGACGGGGTTTTCGGCACGGACACCGCAGGGGCTATTCGGCTGGGTCTGGTCCGCGGAATGCGAGGGGCACTGCGAGAGCTGGCAGAAGCCTACGCGACCGAGCTTGGCACCTGGCCTGCGGTTATCATCACCGGCGGCGAGGCGAAACTCATCTGCCCAAACCCAGGCCAAAATGGCCTGGTTCAAGCACTCGTGGAGGACCTCTGCCTCCGCGGCGTCGCTATGGCGTACTACAAATCGCTGCTGCAAGAATGATGGCCGTTCAATTTCGGATTTCGGATTTCGGATTGCTCGTGTATCCAATCCGAAATCTGCAATCCGAAATCCGAAATAAATACCATGGTTGATATGCCTACAATCGCGAGTTTGCAGACCCCGCCGGGAACGGGTGGGATAGCTGTTATCACCCTGACTGGGCCTCAGACCAGGCGGATAACAGGCGAAATTTTCCACCCGCACCAATCGCAAGACCCAGCTGCGGGCCAGGCTGGTCTGTCTACAAAAAACTCCGGAATGATGCAACTTGGTTTTCTACGCGACGGAGCGGAGAAGCTCGACGAAGCTATCGTTGCGACCCTGCCCGGAGGCGCGGTCGAGATAAACATCCATGGCGGCTCAGCCTCAGCCAGGCTGGTCATGCGACAACTTGTCAAACTCGGAGCAACCGTCGCTCCCCAAGCCAGCCCCGTCGGATTCGACCCCGCCCATCCGCAATGGAGCAACCCGGCCATGGGCTGGGAGATGCTCACAGCCTTGCCCGGAGCGGCAACTTTGCTCTCAGCCTCCGCCATTACCCAGCAGTGGACTGGCGGGCTTAGCAAACTCGCCCGCGAGGTGCTTTTGGATATCGACAGCGGGCTGAAATCGCAAGCCTTGCTCGCCGGGCGAGCAGCCGAGCTCCGCTGCGCTGCCGACGGGCTGGAACTGATGCGAAAGTTGCTTGACCCGGCGGAGGTTGTCTTAGCTGGGCCTCCAAACGCGGGTAAAAGCACGTTGGCCAATAGGCTGGTGGGCCGGGCGGTGAGCATCGTGCACAGCCAGGCTGGTACCACGCGCGACTGGGTGCGAGAGCAGGCCATCGTCCATGGCCTGGCAATTTGGCTGACAGACACCGCTGGGCTGTGGGAGGTGGATCATATTGTGGATTCCCAGGCGGTAAGCCGGGCCTGGGGGCGAATCGAGCAGGCCGATCTGGTGTTGTTGATGGGTTGCGAAAAAACCGTAGATATGCCAGCCCATATCCCGCCGGAGAAAATACTGACCCTGACGAGCAAAGCTGACGCTCTGCCATCGCATCAAGACCGCCAGGCCGCCAAGGCCCTTCGCGTTTCCGCCATCACTGGCGAGGGAATAGACGCCCTGAAAAACGAGATACTCACCAAGCTTGGGCTGTGCGACATAAACCCCGCCAAACCAAGAGCCTTTACCGAGCGACAGGCCAACCTGTTAAACGAAGCAGCCCAGAGCATATCCCAAAACGACCTCGCCAAGGCCCAGACCAACCTGACCCACCTGCTGGAATAGTTAGCTGGCGAAAATGGTCGGTAATGCAATGGTCGACCCTACGACCCATTCCCTATTTCCATATTGCCTATTTGCCTACTTGCCTATTCCCCACCTGCCTAATCTCGTTTTTTGTTGTCAAACCAGACTTGGCCGTTTAGTCTATCCCTTGGCCGAGCGGTACGGTTCTACCGCATGGGAGAGATGCTGTGATTGTTTTGAATCTGCTGGACATTATACCGGGCAAGGAAAAGGACTACGCCAAATACCTCAGGCTCGTCCAGCCCATCCTCGACCGCCATCGCGCGAGGGTTCTGCTATACGGCCTGACGCGAATGATATACAAAGGCGAAACCGCCCAGGAATACTGCGGCATTATCGAATACCCAAGCATGAGAAACCTCAAACAGTTTTCGCACGACCCTGACTTCGAAGCAATCAGGCCACTCCGCGACGACTCGACGAAAAATTATCTACTGACCGCCATCCAGGATTTTCCCACCATGGACGACGCGGCAGAGTTCCTGGAAAATGGCAGCAAGTAGGGAAAAACAGCAGAACACGAATGGCATGAATGAAAAGCGAATGGCACGAATGTTTTTT
>Ga0190284_1000787_pt1 | contig 15990 bp, 18 predicted proteins | sample 48691812_MG_FD_161668 | JGI IMG/M metagenome (GOLD analysis project Ga0190284, IMG submission 161668) | Hydrothermal vent microbial mat bacterial communities from Southern Trench, Guaymas Basin, Mexico - 4869-18-1-2_MG | ecosystem: Environmental > Aquatic > Marine > Hydrothermal vents >...
GCCGACGTGGCGTTCACCGCCGAGTCCGTCCACGACGCCCTGCTGGTGCGGCACGACGCCATCCACAAGGAGGACGAGCAATTCGGTGTCTACGTGCCCGAGGTCATCGAAGGCCAGCCGGACCCAGAACCCAAATTCGTTCCCTGCCGGTTCAGCATAGACAACGGCCTGTTCGCGGCTGTGGCGAGCGGCGAGATCAAGGAGGGAGACATGGTGTACACCAAGCTGCCGCATTCGCCGGAGGAAGACGAAGACTAGAGGCCATCACAAAACCCTTGTGGGACCGGCTTTCCAGCCGGTCAAGACAGGCTAGAAAGCCTGTCCCACAGTTTCGGGATAGGCTCTAGAGCCGGCGGCGCGATAGTGCCGTTTCCAGAAGGGTTGTTGCGGTTTCGTCAGGACCGCTCCCTCACGGTCGCGGCTCGGTTCAAGGGCCCACAGGCTCTAAACAGCGATGGAGAAGTGCCAGTATCTTATTGGAAACGGCACTAGCTGCCGGCGTTGTCGTGAACACTCGCAAACGCATCCGCGTTGAGCCGCGTTTATCCGCGGCAGGATCTGGCGAGTCCGGCTGTTCGTCTGGTGTGGAAGTCTGTCGGGATACTCGAGTATGATTAAAGTCGCCTCGATGACCAAGATCTACCAGATGGGTGCCAGCGAAGTCCGGGCGCTCGATGGGGTTGATCTGTTCATCAACGAGGGCGAGTTCGTCAGCATCACCGGGGCGTCCGGTAGCGGGAAGAGCACCCTGATGCACCTGCTGGGCTGTTTGGATCGTCCGACCTCCGGCACGTTCGAGTTTGACGGCGCCGCGGTACACGGATTCAGCGACCGGCAACTCGCCCGCATTCGCAACGAGTCCATCGGGTTTGTGTTCCAGACGTTCAACCTGATTAACCGCACGTCGGCCCTCGATAACGTGATGGTTCCACTGGTCTACGGGCGGCGTGGTTCGGCAAAGGCCAAGGGCATCGAGGCCCTCGAACGCGTGGGGTTGGCCGACCGCGCCAAGCACAAGCCCAGCGAACTGTCCGGCGGCGAGCGCCAGCGGGTGGCCATCGCCCGCGCGATCGTCAATCATCCCCGCCTGATCCTCGCGGACGAGCCCACTGGAAACCTGGACTCCAGGATCGGCGAACAGATACTCGATATTTTCCATTCGCTGCATGCCGACGGCGCCACGATCGTCCTGGTCACACATGAGATGCATGTGGCGGCCCAGGGTGGGCGGCTCATCAATATGAAGGACGGTAAGATCACCGACGATTTGACCATGATCCAAGAGCTGCGCGAGCAACTGCAGCGCTCCAGCACCCGTTACATCGGTCGCAGCGAAGGAGCGTCGCTCGGCGAGGCGCGACCCTTAGAGAGCGGGGTGGCGGACTAGCGGCATGTTCTTCTTCAAGATATGCATAATGGCCTTGCGGAGCCTGTGGACCAACCTGCTCCGCACGTTGCTGGCGACGCTCGGCGTGATCATCGGTGTGGCCGCCGTGGTGTCGGCTATGTCCATCCTCGAGGGGACCAACCGCGACATTCTGAAGCGTTTCGAGTCCATGGGCGCCGACCAGATCATGCTGTTCAACGGAAGTTCCCAACGTCGCGGTCGTCGTAGCATGCTTCCGTCGCTGGAGGCCGAGGACGTCGAAGCTCTCCTGGAGTGCGCCACGGTCAAAGCGGTCGCCCCCGAGGTCCAAAGCGGGGCCCAGATCAAGTACTTCAGCAAGAACGAGGATGCCACGGTCCTGGGCACGACCGAGAGCTACGCGGAGATCAACAGCTACAAGGTGGCGGACGGTCGTTTCCTCACACCTGAGGATGTGCGCGCCGCTAGAAAAGTTTGTGTGCTGGGGCATGAGGTCGCTAAGCAACTGTTCGGCGCCACGCCGGCTACCGGATTCCGCGTGAAGATCAAAGGTCTGGGCTTCGCCGTCATCGGGGTTATGGAGAAGAAGGGGGTTCTGGGATTCCGTGACGTGGACAATCAGGTGGTCATCCCGCTGACGACGGCCATGAAGCGCGTGTTTGGAATCCGCTACCTGACCATGATCACCGTGCAGGCGCAGGGGCAGGAGTACGTCAAGCCGGCCATCCTGGAGGTCAGCCGGGCCCTGCGCGGATCGCACAACATTCGCGCCGGTCAGGACGACGACTTCACCGTCTTCACCCAGGAGCAACTCAAAGCCCAGGTGTCCGACGTGACGAAGATCTTCGCCATCGTGCTCTACAGCATCGCGGGAATTTCGCTGGTGGTCGGCGGGATCGGGATCATGAACATCATGCTCGTGTCCGTCACCGAGCGCACGCGTGAGATCGGCGTGCGCATGGCCGTCGGGGCGCGGCGCTGGGACATTCTCAAGCAGTTCCTCATCGAAGCTTCGATCATCAGCGTCTCGGGCGGGGCGCTGGGCGTGCTCTTGGGTTTGGTATTCACCGACCTGCTCGAACAGTGGACCCGCGTGCTCAAGACCCACACCGCCGCGGCGGTCATCTGGTACGCGCTGATCATGGCCACCACCGTCGGCATTGTCAGCGGGATCTACCCCGCCCTCCGCGCCTCCCGCCTCGACCCGGTCGAAGCCCTGCGCTACGAGTGATCGCACGCCGGGCGCCGCTCTACTCCCGGCTGGGCATCACGAACAGCGCCACGTCCTGCTCTTCGTCGAAGCGTACGGTGCCGATGAGTGAGAAACGGTCGATCGGTAACGAGAGGCTGGTCGCAAAATGGGCCACCTGAAAAGGCGGTACGGAAGCACTGACGGCCAGGGATTCCGGCGGCGCGGTCATCTGGTCCGACGGCAACTGCAAATGACCCAACGAAGCCCGCAGGTCCACGAGCACGGTATCTTGGCCCTGGTCAGAAACGGACTGGGCTTCCAAGGTGACCCCGCTCATCACTTGCCGGACCAACGGCTGGTAACCGATGGAACCCTCGTCCACAACCGGCTGGGCGCCGACCGTGACGTTGTGCTGTCGCCCCGCGGCGGTATAGACCCGTTGGCCTTCGAATCCCGAAAGCGAGGCGCGGATGACATCGAGGGCTTCGGACCGATCTCCCAGCAGCTTGCGAAACTCTTCCGCGGAAAAATCCTTGCTCTCAAGCAGCTTGCCAAGTTCGGCTCGCTCCCGGGCAGCCGACGGCATCAGGACGAAGCATGCCTCCAATCGCAACCGCAGCGATCGCGAAGCCTTCAGAAGGTCCAGCAGACGTTCAACTTCGGCGGTGATCTCCGGCGTGTTGGTCACTACCAGTTGCCCGGTGTAGAAGCGCACGACCCCATACACGCCACCGTGCTCGCGCCAGGTGTTTGTGGCGATGATCTCCATGATCATACCCTTAAGCAGTTCAGCGTTCTTCTTCTGGCGGTTCGGCTCCGAATCCTTCTTCTCCTTGGATTCGGATGCCACGAAGGGACTCTCGCTTCTGTCGGGATTCTCATTGTAGAGGTCGTCGCTACGCAGGTCGCTGAAGATGGCCCGGTAGTCGGGCACCTCCAGCAGCAACGAACGAATGTCGAACACGCGGGTCTCAAGCGTGGGCGTGCCGCTCTCCTGCCCCTCGACCGGCGAGGGGAGGCACAATAGACACCCCAGACCTACCGCCAACAAACACGCACGGAATCGATACAACGTGGATAGCAACATGGCTTGATCTCCTGTGTTCAATCGACAATTACTGGATCACGATCCTCGCAAGCTTGCGCGCACCCAACGTGCGGTGCGATTGGATACACGAAACGTTGGTCCTGGCGCCACTCAGGGCTACTTGCGGCTGCTCATCTTCGTCGTTGACTGACTCGTCTTCTTCTTCGTCCTCGCCGGGCTTGTCACGCTTGGCTGTGTCGAATGCGCGGGTTGTCGGCCACGTCGGTACCGGAATGCTTGGCATCCGCCCCCACCTCTGTGCAGACGGGCAGGCATTCGTGCAGCGCGTTGTTACGAACATCGCCAGTTGCTGCATCTCGAACCGCCCGCCACCCGGTCGAACATCCGAACCCCCCGCCGTTGCGGCGACCTCGCCAGAGAGTCCCGAAGGTGCCGACGCGGTTCGCTCCCAGGCCGGATGATCGTGGAGCAACAGTACGCTCATCACCAAGACCGCGGCAGCCGCCAGGCCGGTCCCGATCCAGGTAATCCGCCGCTGGTGCAGCATGGTGAGACGTTGTTCGATCCGGTTGACCAGGGCCGGCGGAACCGGCTCCAGATCGCTTCTTGCCCGGCGGAGCAGCGCGTCCAGTTGCCGCTGCGTCTCCAGTTGCGCGCGGCATTCCGCGCAGCGCTGGAGATGGGCGTCGAACTCGGTCTTCTCGGGCTCGTCGAGCCATCCGCCGAGGTAGTCATCCAGTCTGTCACAGATTCCCGCACTCACCGAGGCACCTCATCGCGATGTTTCCAGAGCTTCCAGCCGGCGGCGGAGGGTCTTGCGCGCCAGCGAGAGACTGGCCTTGACCGCTGGGGAACTGATGTCCAACACTTCGGCGATCTGCCTGCAGGACAGGTCTTCCATCGAGAACAGGTACAACACTTGCCGTTGTCGCGGCGGGAGGGCGTCCAAGGCCCGGATGACCCGCCCGACCTGTTCGCGCTCCGAGACGATACGCTCGGGCGACCGGGCGTCGGCCAGAGCCGTGTCGGCCAGGGCGACGGTTTGGGCGGGCGGTAGCTTGCTACGCCGCAGTTGATCGCGCCAGAGGTTCGCCGCGATCTGAAACATCCAGACGCGCCGGATCTTGGCGTCCCGCAGCCCTTGGCGCCCTCTCCAGGCTCGCAAGAATGTTTCTTGAGCGATTTCTTCTGCCGTATAGTGGTCATGGGTCAACCGTAAAGCAAAGCGGTAGACACGCTCGATTTCATCAACCGGCAGATTCGTCACGACCCTTACTCGCTTTCCTGTTCCGAGCAGCGCCGTAGAGTACGCCCTCGGGCCATCCGCCGGCAACCCGACAGCCCGTCTCCGCAGGAGGTCAGACGAACCAAAGGCCAAAAGGTCAAAGAGTTTCTTGCCGCCGTTTTCAGTCCGGCGGGGTCGCGGTTCGAGGGTGCCCGGCGCATACCGGTCGCCGGGTGGACCCGGGTCCATGACAGAATCGACAGCCCCTATATCGCAAAGTCGTTTTGTCGGCCTGATTCCAGCCGCGGAGCGGCGACGGAATAAAGCTCAGGGCTTGCGTTGCTTTGGACGAATCCCGCCTTCGGGCAAACCCCGCCTGCGCGCGGGTGAAAACAGAGTCGATTTGCCGTATGATGCAGTTCGGGTGCGATGCGTTCGCGGTTCGCAAGGAGATTGGCGATGGGTCCGAAGGAAATGGAGATCTTGCGCGGGGTGTTGGCTGTCGCCGTAGCCGACGGACACGCTACGCGCGGCGAAAAGGGCGTGATCGAAGGGTTGGCCAAGAGGGCCGGGGTGGATCCGGCATGGCTGCGCCGAATGACCGAAAGAGCCGAGCAAGGCCGTTCGGTGGAAAGCTCGATGTCCCATCCGGTGCTGGAAGATCCGGCGCAGGCGATGAAGTTGCTGGTCGGTGTCGCGGCCATCGATGGAGAGATCACGGAGGCGGAACGGTCCGCGCTGGTGGACATCGGCCTGAAGATCGGATTGCCATCGGACCAGTTCGGGGAGGTCTTCGAAGAGGGAATGGCGACGGCCGATAAACTCCGCAAGAAACGAAAACGCTAGAACAAGTTCTTTCTTGCTGTAGCGCTCGAGAGGTCGCCTAAACTGTCACGGACCCGGAAACGGCATTTGATTTTCCCCAGCCCGAGCGATAGCCTGTGCCGTTGATTCTGAACGTCCGTTTCACCGTTTGGGGGATAACCATGCTTACGGTCGAGTCATCTTACATTGCCAAGACCGATCCGGAAATCTGGCCGCTCATGCAAGCCGAGGAAGAGCGCCAGCAGAACACCATCGAGTTGATCGCCTCGGAGAACCACGTTTCGCCCGCGGTTCGCGAAGCCGTCGGGTCGGTCTTCACCAACAAGTACGCCGAGGGGTATCCCGGTCGGCGTTACTACGGCGGTTGTGTCAACATGGATGGCGTGGAGGACGTCGCCCGCGAGCGGGCCAAGAAGCTCTTCAAGTGCGATCACGTCAACGTGCAGGCGCACTCGGGCAGCCAGGCCAACACCGCGGTCTACCTGGCGGTCCTGAAGCCGGGAGACACGGTCCTGTCACTGGACCTCGCCCACGGCGGGCACCTGTCCCACGGGCTGAAGGTGAACGTCAGCGGGCTGCTGTTCAACATCGTCCCCTACGGCGTCAGCCGTGAGACCGAGCAGTTCGACTACGCCGAGATTCGTCGCTTGGCGCTGGAGCATAAGCCCAAGCTGCTGCTCTCGGGCGCGTCGGCCTATCCGCGGACCATCGACTTCGATGCCCTCAGCAACATTGCTCACGAGGTCGGATGCCCCCACATGGCCGACATCGCCCACATCGCCGGGCTGGTCGCCGTCGGGCTGCACCCCACGCCGGTCCCCACCGCCGAGTTCGTCACCACCACGACGCACAAGACCCTCCGCGGACCGCGCGGCGGCATGATTATGGCTAAGGAAGACTGGGCCAAGAAAATCGACTCGCGCATCTTCCCCGGAACCCAGGGCGGACCGTTGATGCACGCGATCGCCGGTAAGGCTGTCGCCTTCGGTGAGGCCCTCAAGCCCGGGTTCAAGACCTACCAGGAGCAAATCCTCGAGAACGCCCAGGCGTTGGCCGAGGGATTGATGTCGGCCGGCAATCGCCTCGTTTCCGGAGGCACCGACACGCACCTGATGCTGCTGGACCTGCGTCCGGCGTACCCCCAGGTCCCCGGTAGCGACGCCGAAGCCTGGCTCGAAAAGGCCCACATCATCACCAACAAGAACATGATCCCGTGGGACGAGCGCAAGCCGATGCACACCAGCGGCCTGCGTCTGGGTACGCCCGCGATCACGACGCGCGGATTCAAGGAAGCGGAGATGAAACAGGTCGCGGCGTGGATCGATGAGGTTCTCCGCTCGGAGGGCAACGACAAGACCATCGAGCGCGTCAAAGGCGAGGTCCTCGATCTGTGCAAGCAGTTTCCGATACCGTAGGCGCACGTTCGTTTTGGAGCAGGCATCGCGCATGGATTACGCCGGCGATTACTTCTTTGCTCGTCGGCGGTTGCGCGGGATCGGCTAGGTTCAATCTGGTTCCGATCGATCAGGGGCGCATCTCGCGGACCGAACCTTCGTCGTCGAGCTCCACGCCGCAGAGTGCTACTACTCGGTCGACGGGGAGCGAATCAGCATCGCCATAGCTGACGAGAACATCTCTTTGATTGGCGAGTGGGGCAAGCAATCACTTGTGTGGTTGATTGTGCTGGACGGTCTGCCGGCGCACAACGCCCGGGATTTCCTGCCGTTTCTGGTAGAGTCGGGCCCGCTGACCATGAACGGCGGCAAGCTTGGCCACGCGGTCCTCGTTGCGATACGAGGTGTTGCCCACCACCGGACGCCGGGGATGCTCCACCTCCGTCCCATTTCGAGTTACGATGCGCACCCGGTCCGGGTAGAGAAAGAGGATGCCCGGAATCAGCCCCTTCTCAAGCATGAAACGGAGCTGGCCTGTGTTACGCCACTGCGGACGCCCGACGCCCCGAGCACGGGCGGCGAGCGCCTACAGACACTTTTGGGCACTCGAAGGCGCTGGCGGTGGCGACCCTCGCCCATGCCATCCGTCACGGATTCGCCACCCGATTTGGGATTCACCCCCGCAGACACCCGGTGTCCACCGTGAGTTGCCAGGCAACTGAGCGAGGCTTATGCTATGGCTAACTTCCTGGAGCGTGAGCATTCGGTACAGCGACCAGAGGGAGAGTCTCGTTATGGCTGGACCGTTGCCAGCAATAATAGAGAGGCGGATACGACCGATGATGGTACACCGACACTGTGTCCGGAGGCTCACATGATTCGCCCACCGATGTTGAAGCCGCGTGACACCATTGGCGTGATCTCTCCGTCATCAGCTGTCGCCGCCCTCTGTCCGCAGAGATTCGAGCGAGGCGTGGGCAATCTCGAAGCCTTAGGATTCTCGGTCTTGTGTGGTACGCATGTCCGGGCTCGGAAAGGTCACACAGCTGGCACTCTAGCGGAGCGCGTCAGCGATCTGGAATCCATGTTTCGCAACGAGGAAGTCAGCGCGATTATTGCCACCATCGGAGGGTTCAACTCCAATCAACTGCTGGATGAGCTTGATTACGACCTAATCCGCTTGAACCCGAAGATCCTGATGGGCTACAGCGATGTGACCGCGCTGCTGCTCGGAATCCACACCATGACTGGGCTTGTGACCTTTCTGGGGCCGGCCATCCTGCCGCAGTTTGGGGAGCACGATGGGCTGCATGAATACACGGAGGCGGCGTTTCGTGCCGTTTTGATGACACCTAGCCCACCCGGGATGTGGTCTCCCTCCCGGTGCTGGCTGACTGAACGGCTTCGATGGGACGACGAAGACACGCGTCCACGTCGAGAAGAGCCGCACGCGGGACCCCGGGTCTTGCGACGCGGGCAGACCACAGGTCGCATCCTCGCGGGCAACTTGGGGACGATGCTGGCCTTGTTGGGCACGCCGTATTTCCCCGACCTCGAAGGCGCCATCTTGTGCATCGAAGAAGACGAGGTAGAGGAACCCGCCACCATCGACCGCATGGTCACTCAGTTGCGGTCGATGGGCGCCTTCCGGCAGATTGGGGCGCTCGTCGTCGGCCGGTTCGACGATCAGGTCGGATTCAGTTCCGACGATCCGCTTGCGGACCTGCTCCTTACGGCAACTCGAGGTCTTGATCTCCCTGTGGCCGTCGACTACGACTTCGGGCACACTGATCCTGTGTTCACTCTCCCCAACGGCGTTTTAGCCAGGATCGACTTCGGCGACGAGGCGCACTTCGAACTCTTGGAGGCCGCCGTGATCCAGCGGTAGCCTGAGGGAGAGCGGAGCCTGGAACCGCGTATCTCCTTGGCGCACAGCTCCGAAAGCGGCCCGGGTAAGCTCGGCCTGGCGCGAACGGTACGCGTGAAGAACAGGCCGTGGATAGCACCAGCCACGGCCGAGAGGCGGAAATGTTCATTCGTGCGAATCCCCGAGCAGAAGTAGTCCGAAAAAAACTTACATTGCGTCTTGCTCAGATAGCGAAGGTGTGGTAAAGTGCATTCATGCGTTTTCTGGGGCTTGGCGTCGTGGAGCGCTAAGTCGATGAAGTAGGCATTTTCTGGGGAGACAAGAAAATGGCTGATGTACGTGATGAGATGCGCCCGCAGGAAGTGAACACCGAGCAGGTGGAGATTCCCACTCTGGTGAAGCCAGAAGTGATCATCGACGAGGAGATCGTTGACCTGTACGCTGCGGAACTTCTCAACTAGTGCTTTAGAAACACTAGACTCCTGGGTCAAGGGCGTTGTGCGCGGGCAGCGGTACGGTGGTTCTTCGGCTCTCGGCGGCCCGGGATGCGATCTGAGGAGTCAGGTTTGGCTCAGCTGTGGCTGCGGTGGAGCGTCTCTTTTTTTGGGCGTTCCTGAGTGGCCCGTGGGTTGGTGCAGTTCGCTTGCCACTTCGGTCCGGGCAGGTTCAGATCGATCTTTGAATCAGGCTGGCCCTCGTATGCGGTGGGGTGCACGCAGCATCTTTGACGCTTGGTACTGGGTGTTTGGATGGTGCGGTGTTCTCGCGTCCGGTGCGGAATGCGCGATTGGAGTGAAAAGCAACGACGCTGGTGACGTGTTGCGCCTGAACTGGGGCAGGCCGGCGGCGCTTGGCTAGGCGCGCTGGGGAAGTCCACAGGAGCGCGGGTGCGAGAACGGATGGCGCCGGAAGAAACGTCAACATCCAAGGCGACGAGCTACGCGGTGAGTGTCGGTCTGATCGTTGAGCGGGCTGCCTTCGTCCAAGTCATACAGTCGCGGCTAGACGGACACGAATTCGACTGGGTAGACGTAGATTCTGGGATACGCCTCGGGACATGTCGGGGGAGGCGTATTGCGGTGGCTGCTTGCGCGTGTGCTCCCCCCTGTGCGATCAGACTGGAGCAACTGAAGAAGGTCTACCAGGCGGAGCAGGTTATACGCATCGGGACGTGCGGTGGGTTGCAACCGACGCAGCGTGTTGGCGAAATAGTCGTGGCCACGGAGGCGATTCGAGGCGAAGGCACGTCGGCGTGCTATGTCGAAGCCGGGTGGCCGGCGACGGCGGACTTTGGCTTGACTCACTCCTTTGAGCAAGCGTTGATTCAGCGGGGTATGGCGCACCATATCGGTACCGTGTGGAGCACGGACGGGCGTTACGTTGAGTCCGACGAGGCGACTCAAAGGTACAGCGAACTGGGCGTTTTGGCCATCGACATGGAAAGCTCGGCGCTGTTTGTCGTGGGGCGCCTGCGCGGCGTACGGATTGCCTCGGTCGGCATTATCAGCGACCTGCCAATCAATGACCTAGGCCAACAGGTGAAGGGAATGAAGACCCGCGCAGATTTCCAGAACACCGTCATGCCTGTCGTAGACCAAGTGGTTGACCTTTGTTTGGAAGTGTCATTAGGAGCGAACGCCAAGGATGCGTCGGTTGCAGGACCGTGAATCGGGCACTCCGCGTTGGTCGGCCCAGGCCAAGTTTACGACTCCAGTCCCTCCCGCTGGCCTCTTCAGATCGTTGGCCTCGACGGCAGCAGTGCTTGACGTGGGTTGTGGCAACGGTCGGGCACTTGCGTACCTCGCTGACAGGGGATTCCGTGATCTGATCGGGATTGACCTATCAGGGGAATTGGTGCGCCAAGCCCGCACCCAGGTCCCGATTGCCCGTCTTCTGGTTTGCCGGTCCGAGGCCATTGCGCTGGCCACCGCGTCCATCGACTTGGCTCTGTGCATGGCGGTGCTATCATACTCCGTGGCCGATGTGGAAGCCCGCCGAGTGGTTGCGGAATTGTACCGCGTCGTTCGCCCGGGGAAGTCGCTATACCTAACTGACTTCGCCGAAGATCCTGACCTACGGTGCCACTATGTTGCCAATTCGAATCGCCTGGGTTGCTGGGGCATCGTCCGGACCCAGTACGGGATCGTGCGTCACCGCACACTGGACCACCTGCTCAAGCTGTTCCATGGCTGGCAACCGGTGGATTGTCGTTCCGAACCCCTGCTGACCTGGAGCAACCGAATGCAGCCCGGTGTCGTCGTGACGTTACGCAGAGGCGCCTCGTAAATGGGCGTGGGCGGTATGGATCGAAGCGAAGCGATTCGGGCGCAGATCAAGGCAATCCTCGTTGAGGCGTTGGTGCTCAACATCGAACCAACGCGTATCGGCGACAACGAGATACTCTTTGATGGCTACCTCGGTGTCGATTCGGTCGCAGCGATTGAAATCCTCGCACATTTAGAGGACGTATTCGAGATCGAGATCGAAGATCAAGATATCGATTTGGCTTTCTTCAAAACCGTTGACTCCCTGGCGAAAGTTGTTGAGCGTCACATCGCCAAACAGGATGTCGAAGGTACGGGGGGATGAGCTTCCCCCTGGGGAGTACTCAGTGGCGGGGAGTGGGCATGTCAATGTACATGTCGTGAAGAAACCGCATCGAGATAGCTGCGAGTGTTTCTCGGGACGCTGATGAGTAAAAGTTGTGGTTGGCCCGCTCCACCCGGGCGAGGCGGTGGGGGCGCTGCGTGCTTCCCAATGCAGCGCTGTAGAAGCGCGCTGCGGCAGAAGCCTCTTCGTCGGCTTCTGCAAAGACAAGTAGAACCGGTGCCGCCCGGCCGGACCTGCTTCCACTGTCCCGTGTCAATTCGTCGGCCGCTCTTGCCAGGCAGGACGCATCTGAGGGCTCAAGCGCTACTGGTGCGGAGAGCGGTTCTAGCAACACTCTTTTGACGGAAGTCCAGTGAACGTCTCTGTGCCAGAGTCGCGCCCAACCACGCACGGTCAGCAGCTTACGGCCATAGTCCAGGCAGCGCCACCAAGCTTGTTTCCAGGCAGTTCGATGGGCTTTTGTTTGGAGGGGCACTTCTGGTGACCACAGAATCAGGAAGTCCGGCCGGATGCAATGCGTCGCAGAAAGGGCCACAACGGCGCCCGAACAGAGCCCAAGCAGGCCCAGATGCTTCAGCTTCCCCGCAGACCGAAACACTGTGCAGGCGGTCAGGGTGTCCTTCAGCATACTGGCGATCCCTGCTCGCAGCGCGTCGCCGTCGCTGTGGCCTCGTCCGCGGAAATCAAACCGCAGGACATGCCAACCTGCTTGCGCCGCGTGCCTGGCAAAAGAAACGAATAAGCGGTGCGGTCCGATCGAATAACCCGAGAATCCGTGCAGCATGACCAGCCCCCGTTCCGAAGGTCCGTCGGGCCGATGCCAATGGCCACGCAGCACTTGACGGTCAACTTCGAAAGAAAGCGGCTCTTCGTGACTCATCGTGCCCTGGTGCATTGTGGCGGTTTCATGCCGGCTGCGCATCCTGGCCGCAAGGCTCACGGCGTCAATCTCTAGTTCAGCAGGAACCGGAGTCAACCATGGTCTGCCCCCGGTTCACGTGTCAGCCGTTGTAAAAGCCGGTATTCGTTCCTCCAATCGTAAACGTTCACGGGTCTCCTGGCAAACCCACGGCAATGTACCTGTTGTCGTTCCTGACAACGCCATCTTTGCAGAAACGGACACGTGGAACCGAGGGCCAGCCAGCACATTCGTCGCCAACAGCGGTGAATACTGCCGTTAGACTGCAGAACACCAGCCCGGCCGACTTCAGAATCCGCCGTCGTCGGAAGTGCTTCATTGGCACTTGCGGCGCTCTCTGGACCCGCATGGCCTGAGGCACCCGCGAACCGCGCCACGTCGCTTGTATCGTGGGTGGGAAACCGCTATACTATCGGACAAGGGTAGAGACAGAGAGGCGCTCTACCGCTCGACAATTGGTGAGCAAGGCAGAGAGAGACGCCGAAAGGCGGGCTCTCTTTTTTCGTTGCAGGAGAACACAAGATGCGCGTGCGAAGACTGGTTGCGGCATTGGCTTTGGCGGTCGGCCTGGTTTTGGCCGGGGCTGGGGCTCCGCCGACGGCCTTCGCCAACGGGGATTGGAAACAGAGAGTCCCTGCCAAATGACCACGTGGGAAATGGCGAGAGATGCTTTCGGGCCGCTCTACTTGCCCGACGCGCATGGGGCCGTGCGTTGCGACCCGCGATCGATATCGAGTTTCTTTCACAAAAGGAGCAGAAGGATGAGAAAGTCTGTTCTAGGCACTCTGTTGGTTGGGATGCTGGCGTGCACGGCCAACGCCATGACGGTTGGCATGGAGTTCCGGGACGGCGGTGGGTACTACTCCGCTAACTATTGGGAAAACGTGTGGATCGATGTTATTATCAACCTGGCACCAAGCGATACCCTGAGTGGTATTGGATTCGCCCCCATCGTTTCGTTCCCCGTAACGGTGGTTAGTTCTGAGCCGGGCCCGGGCTTCACTGACGGGTCCAGCCTGCCGGGTTGGGTTAACTTCGGCATCCAGGGCGGGTACATGCATAACGACACCATGGAGAACATGGACGTTCTGGTCGGTAGCTTCGACGTCCATATCGGCGAAGGTAGCGAGTTAAGTAACGAATACGAGATCTACTTTGATCATGCCACCGTGTTCATCACCGACCAGTTCGGTAACGAGCTCACCTGGCATGCGGGCTACGCTCCGACGTACTCCGGGTACATCGCGTACCACAACTGGGGCAACCCCGGTTGGACCGCCAAGGGTGTTCCCGATCAGCCCACCCCGAACCCGCTGATTCTGCACGACGGCACGATTCCGGAGCCCGGAAGCCTGGCGCTGTTGGCACTCGGTGGGTTGGCGTTGCTGCGTCGTCGCTAGGTCTGACCTGTTAGGGTCATCAAGACGACAGCCTGAGTAGTCTTTTCTGCGGAGCCGGTGTTCTTGCCGGCTCCGCTCGTGTGCATACTGCGACATAGCGGCTGCCGGCCTGCAATACGAGTACCGTGGTGCTGTTCTGGAGTTTCTAGGCCCCCGGGCCTGCTGAAACGCCATGGTGCCGCGTCTCTGCCGTTGCGATGTTCGTTTGCTGCAACATGCGGTTATCGTGGACGCACGGTCGCACCGAACCGCACGCCCGCCGATCCGTTCATCGCCACCGCAAGCCTGCGGTTCACCCGGCAGCCATACCTACAGTGTGGCGGCGGCACTCAGATACCCCGAGAACACCCAGAGGGCCTCTGTTCGATTCCGGCATCTACTGACATCGTGTGGCATTGGACAAAAAGAAAGCACCGCGAGCCCGAAGACCGCACGGTGCTTTCCGGAGGGGAAAGAAGCCACTGTAAAAGCCGAAGAGGACAAGGCCCACGCCAACAGGTCCCCCGGTTATGCTCCAAACCAACCGCAGAAGACGGCACGGTGTCCTCCCCCGCTGAGAAGGACACCGTGCAAGAGTTCTTTCCCTCTCTCCTCCCTCCCTCTCCCAGGAGGAGCATACATTGAGCATCCTACCGATGATGGGATGCAATGCTATTAGGGAAAACCCTAGTTTCGAAAGTTTTTTTCGTTTCCTTGATCGTGAGGTCCGCGATTATTCGAGGTGAGCTTGGGATAAGGTAGGGTCCACGTGGAGCACCCGCGGGCATACAGAGAAGGACCGCCCCAAGTGGGACGGCCCCCAGTTTTGTGGCACGGCGAGACGCGGGAAGCTCCTATCCCTCCTGCTCCTCCTGTTTGCTCCTCCTGCCCCTCTTTTTTCCCACTCCTCCGTTGCTCCTCCACCATACCAACGAGGGGAGTGTAGCCGCACGGTCTCGCCGAGTCAAGTCGAGGGACCCGCGGCACCGCCACCCCCAACCACACTCCTCCACGCTACCCAATCTCGGCGTCCGCTGGTCCCCTTCTTGCCCCCTTGCCCGACGGATGCGGAGATTCGCTTGCCTGGCGGGCGCTAGTGTGATAGTTAGTTAGCGAGCGATTGCTTATTAACGGGGTGTCAGTAGGGCTATCTGGAGAGCAATCATGGGGCGGCCGATTCGGTTCAAGAACGCGATCTACGATGCGGCCGTCAGGCTCTTCGGCGAGCAGGGATTGACCCGGACCGGTATTCGCGAGATCGCCAAGGTCGCCGGTGTCAGCGAGGCGGCACTCTATCGCCACTGGAAAGGCAAACGCGAACTCGCCTGGGACATCTTCAAGCGCGGGCTGGAGGAGCTTCACGCCGCCATGACCACGCAGGTTCAGCGCGAGGCACCGTTCTGCGAGGCCGTGCGCACCATCGTGCGTATTTTCTACGAAGCCTACGACCGCAACCCGCAGTTGTTCGGCTACCTGCTGCTCAGCCAGCACGAACTCTGGAAAACCAAACCGGACAGCTTACACGACCCGGTGGCGTACTGGTTCGACTTGCTCCGCGCGCGGGCGGCGGAATTCCAACTCGACGAGAAGCTCGACAGCGACGTTCTGGGCCCCATTACGCTCGGCATGATGCTCCAGCCCAGCATTGCCGCGGCGTACGACAGCGTACCCGTTCCCTTGTCGCAGCACACCGAAACCGTCACCGCCGCCATCTGCCGCGTGCTCGGTGTCCCGTGGACGCCAAGCAGTCAGTGCTGAGTGCTGTCATCGGCCTCCGTGCCATCAGTAGTCCAAGGTCCAAGGTCTAATATGACAGCGCTACATGACGTTTGCCAAGACCACCCCGCAATGGCAAAACAAGTTAGCCCTCCAAGGGCGATACTGGGTAGCCAGGGGCGTAAGCCCCTGGAAACCGTTGCCGACGAGAACAAGCCCTCCAAGGGCGACACTTGCCTGCATACGACAGTGTCGCCCCCTTCGAGGGCTGAGAATGCGGTCTGCCCACGCTCTGGGGGCTTACGCCCCTGGCTACCGAATGTCGCCCTTCTATGAAGCCGGGTCCGTCAAGAGCAAAAAGGGTTCGATCGGCCTAACCTTCTATCCGAGTTTCCGTGAAGGGGCTCCGCCATAGGCGCTGCCTTGATGTCCACGGCTCATTCAACTGC
>Ga0190284_1000788_pt1 | contig 15989 bp, 14 predicted proteins | sample 48691812_MG_FD_161668 | JGI IMG/M metagenome (GOLD analysis project Ga0190284, IMG submission 161668) | Hydrothermal vent microbial mat bacterial communities from Southern Trench, Guaymas Basin, Mexico - 4869-18-1-2_MG | ecosystem: Environmental > Aquatic > Marine > Hydrothermal vents >...
GCGGCGTACTGGCTGGCCTGTGGTGGCGTCGTTTTGCAATACTTAGTGTACCTCTTTTTTGGCGGTCTGTTCCTCAATGCGGCACGGGGTTCCTGGATAGCGTACGCCGCCTCAGGCCCGGAATCGACGGTAGCGTCGTCCGGCGGTCGGGGTTGGTTCGGTGTCAAGCCTTTGGAACCGCCCCAACCAGAGCCAGAGCCCGAGCCACCCCATCCCGCGAGCATCCGGCCAAAGTCGCTTCCGGATGGTGATGAGCCGCCCCCCGACGGTTACCTGGCCTCGCTGGCCAAGGAAGACGATGAACCGCCAACAGCGTCGTATGAATAGGAAGTCAGGGAAGGTGTAGAAAGACCACGGGCTCTTCCCTTCTGCTGACCGGCGGGACGCCGATGCTCCCCGATTTGCGCGGATGTCCGTCCCCCACCCCTGGAAGGGGCGGGGCACCCAAGTTGGAAGGGGCGGGGGACCCAAGATGACCAGGCCCAACGAATCAACATCATCCAGGCGTGACGCCGATCTGTCACGGTATGCTCGCCAGATTATCTATGAGCACTTGGGCGAGGAGGCTCAGCGGAAGCTGCTCGCCGGCCATGTCACGCTGATCGGTTGCGGCGCGTTGGGGTCGGTATTGGCCGACACGCTGGTCCGGGCAGGGGTGGGCACTCTGCGAATCGTGGATCGCGACTACGTCGAACTCAACAACTTGCAGCGGCAGATCATGTTTACGGAACAGGACGTCGCCGATGGAGTCCCCAAGGCCGTCGCCGCGGCGGATCGCCTGGGCGGGATCAACTCGGATGTTACCGTCGAACCCGTGGTCGCAGATGCAAACAGCGCCAACATCGAATCGCTCGTGGAATCCGCTCAGTTGCTCCTCGACGGTACGGACAACTTCGAGACGCGGTTCCTGATGAACGACGTGGCGGTTAAGCACCGCCTCCCCTGGGTGTATGGGGCGTGCGTTGGCGCGGACGGCATGGTGATGCCGATCATTCCAGGCGACACTCCCTGTTTGCGATGTGTATGGGATCAGCCGCCGCCGACCGGGATGAATCCGACGTGCGACACGGCGGGTGTGTTGGCGCCGATCGTCCACATCGTCGCGAGCCTACAGGCCGTCGCGGTGATGCAAATCCTGACCGGCCAATTGGACTCGCTCCACCGCAAGCTCGTGCAGGTTGATGCCTGGAGCGGCCGATTCGACGAATTCGACATGCAGAGCGCCTACGACGAGGGCGACTGTCCCTGCTGCAAGGGTGGCATCTACGATTATCTGTCCGGGCAACGCACCGGCCGCACGGCTGTACTATGCGGCCGTGATGCCGTTCAGATCAGTGTCGGGTCCGATGCCGGCGTTGATTTCAATGAAATCGCGGCGAAGATCGTGCCGGTGGCAAAGTCGAGCCCACGGATCAACCGATACTTAATGCGATTCAACGTGGATCGCTATCAGATCACGCTGTTCCGTGATGGACGGGCGATCATCAAGGGGACCGTCGAGCCGGATGAAGCCCGAACGGTGTACGCGAAGTACATCGGTGCCTAACCCTGCAGCGCAAAGTCGTCTTGTTCACCGGATTCCAGCCGCGGAGCGTCAGCCATATTCAGCCGCGGAGCGGCGACGGAATATAGCCCAGGGCGAAGCGCAGCGAGCCCTGGGGCAACGGATCACGGAATCCACAGCCCCCAACGGGGGCGACGGAAGGACTTTGCGCTGGTGTGCTAATAATAGACCGAGACGGCGGCCCTTCTGTTTGAAACCCTGGGCTTCCGCCCAGGGCTATTTCTAATGAGCTGCGACGCGAAGAGGATCGCGTTTTTCGAGAACTCGAAATCATGACATTCTCTCACTTTTCTCCACGGGCCGGAGGCCTGTGCCACAGTTCAGTATTACGGAAGCCGAGACGATCTCTATGGATCGTGCCGTTGGCGGCGGCGCTTGTGGTACTGCCTAGTTGCCAGGAGTTTGTCCACATGGGCCAACTCAGCGATCAAGAGGCCGCGTTCTCGATCGGCAATGCGAAAATCGAACAGCAACAGGAAGACGGCAGTTGGAAGCTGCTCGGCAATACAGACGGCAACGGCCGGTGGTGGATCATGAAGAAAGAGGTCCGTAGCGGCGGCAGGATTCGGATTACCAAACCAGGCTACCACCCGTTGCACCTGCAGGAGAGTAAGTTCCTTCAGGAGTACAACCTCCTGATGATCCCTTCGGACTACATGGGCTCCGGAGAAGACGACAGTTCGCCGTGGGGCAACCGTTCACCCGACAGCACAGATCATCGTCGAAACTGACGCGTCGAAGGAAAACAAGGAGATGCAGGACGCCGAGTGGATCATCGTTGCAGGTTTCCTCATGATCGGAGGGTTCACCTTTCTGAGGCTGGTCGCCTCGGCGCGCCATGCGGCCGTCTGTCAGGCTAAAGCCGAACGGCTAGAGTTGGAAAGAACCCAAGCAGAACAAACCAAGAGAGCGCAAGAAGAGCAAGAGACCGCAGTCATCGAGGTTGGATCTCCGTAGCCTGCTGTGTCCTTCGCTGCCGAACCGTCGATCGCCATCATGTCGGGGCGACGGACAAAGTTGTGCCACAGATCTAGAAGTTGTTTACGTGCCCTACGTCTTGACTGCCCTCTGGAGCGGCGCTACAGTATCAGACTGAAGCAATTCGTTGCCAGGCGGGGCTATCCGCGTTCGATCGCCGAGAGACAACACGTATGTCCGAAGCACCTCAACGATTCGACCACATTCGCCGCTGGGCCCGGATCGGCCGGCTGCTCGCCCTGGCGGGATTGGCTGCCATCGGCGTCGTGGCAGGGTACCTGTTCGCCGTGGACAGTGAGACCCTTCTTGCGGAGAGCGGGGGCGGTTTTGTGCAGGCTCTGGTCGGCGTCGGCCTGATTGCCGCCGGCCTATTCTTGGCTGCGGGTCTGATCTTTTTGTGGAGCCTGGTTGATCTGGGCCTGAAGATTGAAGCCAACAGCTTCCGCGTGTACGACGTGCTGCGAGACATCGAGGGGCCGCTGGAGGAATACCGAGAGGGCATACGTAGCCTTTCAGAGAACTCGCAGCTCTCCGACGCCGCTCGGGCAATCATGCACCGCGCCAAAGAGCGGACGGCCCTGCGGCTGGCCATCAATGAGGAGATCATTCGCGGTGATTGGGAAGCGGCCTACGCCCTTGTCAAGCAGCTTGAATCCCGCCACGGGTATAAGAATGAGGCCGCGCGCTTGCGTGAGGAAGTCGATCGTTCCCGAAAGCAAGCCGGCATGGACCAGGTACATGAATCCGTGGAACAGGCCTGTTCCCACATGGCGCAGCGCGACTGGGATCGGGCGCGGCGTGAGATGGATCAACTCCTGGCCGAGCATCCCGGCAATGCCGAAGTGAGAGACTTGCCCAAGCGCTTCAGGAAGCTCCGCGACGAGCACAAACGCCGGTTGCTGAAGGAGTGGGACCAGGCCGTCCAACGAAACGAAGTCGATCGCGGCATCGCGCTGTTGAAGGAGCTTGATCAATACTTGACGCCCAACGAGGCGGCGGCGCTCGCAGAATCCGCGCGTGGCGTCTTCCGAACGAAACTCCACAACCTCGGCGTGCAGTTTTCCCTTGCCGTGACCGATCACGACTGGCAGGGATCCCTGGATGCGGCAGAGCAGATCGTCCAGGAGTTCCCCAACTCTCGGATGGCCCAGGAGGTCAAACAGCGGATTCATATCTTGAAAGAGCGGGCCGCGGATGCCGCAACGAAGCCAGAACCGACAAGCACGCCACAGGATTGACGGCCAAAACGTCCGATATACAATCTGATTGGGGGTTACAACGCGGAGGTCAGGGATGACGTTGCAGATGTCACCTAAACCCACAGCGCAAAGTCGTCTTGTTCGCCGGATCCAAGCCGCGGAGCGCCAGCCATATTCAGCCGCGGAGCGGCGACGGAATAAAGCCCAGGGCGAAGCGCAGCGAGCCCTGGGGCAACGGATCACGGAATCCACAGCCCCCAACGGGTGCGACGGAAGGACTAAGTACCGCTCCCCATCGATAGAGATTGGACATCCTGCCAGCCGAGCGGTCCTCCCGGCTCGCGCCAGACTCCTGGTTCTGTTCTGCATCACTTGCATACTGGCGGGATGTTCTTTCTGGGCGAAACAGGACCGCGGCGGAATTCGGCAGTCGGCGAAGGCGCCTACGCCCACCCGCCAGCCAACGCCGAACGCCGACCCCTCCCTCACGGTCGGGGCTCTGAAGCCAACGCCCCCGATCGCCTACAGGTATCCAGACGCCCCGCCGGTTCTCGACGCGGAAGGGTTGCGGGCCTTCGTTGGTAGATTCAAACACCGGGTGGTGCTCCTCGATTTCTGGGCATCCTGGTCGCGTCGGAGCCGCACGGAGATGCCTGAACTCGCCCGTTTGCAGACCCAACTCTCCCTGGAAGAGTTCCAAATCGTGTCCTGTAATCTGGACGAACCTGAGAAATGGAAAACGCACATAGTCCCGGCCCTGCATGATGCCGGGGCAAATTACCCTTGTGTCGTGGTTCAACGGAGCGCCAGATCAGCCCTGCGGTCGTGGCTGGCCCCCGACTGGAGCTTTGATTTGCCCGCACGATTCATCATTGACCGCCAAGGCCGTATTACCGCACGGGTGATGAGCGGCACGCCGCTGGCTTCAGCACGGCAGGAAGTCCGTCGACTCGTCTTGGACGATGGCGCCAGCGCCGATAGAGCAAGCAGGATGGCCGGCGTCACGGCACTGCGTGTCAGGCTGATCGACGTCACCGCAGGCGAGGGATATTCACTGTCTGAAGTGTCTGTCGCCTCGCCCGATCCGCGCGGCCTCGCGGAACAGGCGGTTGAACTGATCGCGGCAAGAATCAACCGTTCTGACAATCCGCGCATCGCCATCCTGCCGTTTGCATCATCGCGCGACCGTCTGCTCGTTGGGGCCTTCAGCCATAAGACGACCCAACACGTACTGGCGACATTACGAAATCGCGGTTACTACGATCTGGTCAGCCCTGAACGTGCGCAGAGCATGATCGACAAAGCGGGCACGACGTCGCTGGCAATTGAGTTCGATCCTTCTGTGGTTCAGGGCCGACTCGGGTGTGATTACCTGGTCATCGGCTGGCTGCGGGGAGACGTTGTGCACTCAGCGCCGAATCAATCCCTGGCAACCGACCAGACGCATTTGACGCCACGCACCGCCACCGTGGGCCATGCTGACGCAGACGACTGAAGCCCTCACGCCTGCGATGAAGCCCTTCACCAAACCCAAGGCTTCCGCCTTGGGCTGTTGTTGTTTCGACATTCCGGCGTTTCGGCGTTTCGACGTTTCGACGTTTCGACGTTTCTGCATTATATTTCATTCCCGGCCGCAGGGAACCCAGTTCCCCACCTGGCGCAGCTTGGGTGCCACTGGCAGCTTGCTGCCAGTGCTAACGACACACTTGATGGAGGCGCTTATGCCCAAGGATTGGCTCATCCCGCCGCCCTGGTCCGGCCGAGATCAACTCGCCGCGGCGCTGCGGATCTCGCCTGTCGCCGCCCAGGTGTTGCACAACCGCGGCATCGACGACGTCGAGGCCGCCCGCCAATTCCTGAATCCCCAGCTTACAGACATTCACCCCCCCGAAGACCTGCCGGGCGCTGCGGCCGCCGCTCAGCGGATTCACACGGCGATCGGAGCTGGCGAGAAGATCGTGGTCTTTGGCGATTACGACGTCGACGGCATCACCGGCGTGTCTATTCTGTGGCACTGCCTCCGTCTTGCCGGCGCCGAGCCGGACTTCTACATCCCCCACCGCCTGGAGGAAGGCTACGGCATCAGCATCGATGCCATCAACACGCTGGCGGATGACGGCGCGCAGCTCGTCATTACCGTGGACTGCGGTGTGACTGCCCTCGAACCAGCCGCCCGCGCAAGGCAGCGTGGCATCGACCTGATCATCACCGACCACCACAACCCACAGACCGACGACGCCGGAAACGCCCAACTCCCCGACGCGATGCTCGTTCATCCCGACATCACTCCGCCTGGGCAGACCCCCTACCCCAATCCAAGCCTCTCCGGCTCCGGAGTTGCTTTCAAGCTGGCCTGGGCCGTCGCGCAGAAGGTCTCCAAGGCCACGAAAGTCCGGCCGGAGTTTCGAGAGTTCCTGGTCGATGCCACCGGCCTGGCAGCATTGGGCATCATCGCCGATGTCGTGCCGCTGACCGGTGAGAATCGCATCATCACGCACTACGGCCTTCGCGGGCTGCCGCATAGCCGCCTGCCAGGCGTTCGGGCATTGATTCAATCCACCGGCCTGACGGGCAAAAAGCTCGAAGGCTACGACGTCGGATTCAAGCTCACCCCGAGGCTGAACGCCATCGGCCGAATGGGTCACGCCCGCCTGGCCGTCGAAATGCTCACACGCGCCGAGCCGGGGGAAGCCGTCCGTATCGCTGCAAATCTTGAACAGCAAAACCGCGCCCGCCAGACATTGGAGCGCGAGATCACGAGCAAAGCTCGTCAAATGGTCATCGAGCAGGGGCAGGACTCGGATGCCGTTCGTGCCATCGTCCTGTCATCGGAAGACTGGCACGCCGGTGTGATCGGCATCGTCGCTAGCAGGATGACCGATGAGTTTAACCGCCCCGCCGTTTTGATCGCCCTGAGCGACGGGACGGGTCAGGGCTCCGGCCGCAGCATCAGGAACTTCCCGCTGCACGAGGTCCTCGCCCACTGCCGCGAACATCTCCTCGCCTGTGGGGGTCATGCGATGGCCGCCGGCCTGAAGATCGACGCCGACAAAGTCGATGCCTTCCGCGACGCCTTTCAGGAACGTGCCGGACAACTCCTGACGCCCGCCGACCTCAAACCGAAGCTCCATCTCGACGACGTCATTACGCCGGCACGGCTCGATGAACAACTCGTCGCCGACCTCGCTCGGCTGGAGCCGTTCGGCGCCGGCAACGCCGCCCCCAGACTCGCCACAGATTGGCTCGAAGTCGTCGGCGAGCCCCGTGCGGTGGGCGCGGCAGGCACCCACCTCCAGGTCGCACTGGGCGACGGACGCACGCGGTGCAAAGGCATCGCCTTCGGCTTGGCCAAACTATTGCCACAACTACTGGATCACCGTCGATGTCGCGTGGCGTTTCGGCCGATCATCAACGAATGGAACGGACGCCGCTCCGTTGAGATGCAAATCGTCGACTTTCGGTTCCCCGACCCAAGGATGAAAGATGAACACAAGAGGGTAGTGCGGGCGTCACGCCCGCAGTCGCAAAAATGAGCACAAGGATGAAAAATGAACCCTCCGGCAACCTTACTACGTCTTCATCCTTCAGCCTTCATCCTTCATCCTTCATCTGTTCTCTCGTCATCGTGATCGCCGTGTTGTTGTTGGGAGGACCCGGCCTTACAGAGGGTGGGCTCGGCTGGTCCGACGCGCCCAACCACACGTTCGACGGCATCTTCGTCCTCGAATGCGTCAAGCAGATGCCGTTCGATCACCCGCGCGCGTGGGCCGAGCAGTTCTACATCCAGCACCCCTCCCTGGGGATCTTCGTCTATTGGCCGCCGGGATTCGCGATCGTCGAGGCCGTCATGTTTGCCCTGCTCGGCGTCACCATCGCGGCGGCCAGGATGACCGTGCTCGTGTTCGCCGTCGGAGCCGGGTTCCTGATGTACAGCCTCGGCCGTCGCTGGTTCGACCGGCCGACGGGACTGTTTGCGGCGCTATTGCTGATCACCTGTCCCCACGGCGTGCTGTGGCTCAACGACGTGATGCTCGAATGGCCGGCCACCTTTTGGATCCTCGCCGCCGTCTATGCCTATCAAAAAGACCGCGATGCTATACGCCTTGTCCCAAGCATCCTGTGGCACGGGCCTCTGGCCCGTGATGACACACCGGCGAGACGCCGGTGCCACAGTCTGGGGCTAAGGTTTAAGACGACGCTTTGGTCAATCGCCCTGGCGATCGCCATCTCGGGGGCATTCTTCACCAAGCAGACAGCCGGCTTCATCCTACCAGTCATCCTGCTGCACGCCCTGCTCTCGCGGGATCGGTGGCGATACCTCCGCCGGCCGGCCTTCGTCGTCAGCATGGTTGTTTCGGTCGGCTTGATCGCCGCCTATACCATGTCGACACGACAATTCACGGCTTTGCCGGCCCAATTACTGGCGCCGTCGTTGGACCTCTCCGAGATCGGGCACTGGCTGCCTGAAATCCTCGGCTGGCCGCTGCTGCCTGTCGCACTGCTGGGGTTAGGCACCCTAATCCTCACCCCGGACCGTGCCGCGCGCGGCCTGCTATTGATCTGGTTCGGGGCGTGGACCGTCTTTTGCCTGCTCATCGCCGCCAAGGAACCGCGGTATTTGTTCTTCTCGATCCCGCCGTTGGCGTTCGCCGCCGCACGGTTTTTCATTTGGCCGCCTGCCCCAGAGCCCTCGGCCCAGCGAGCCGGGTCGTCCCCGAGCGCGGTCGAGCGAAACCGGCCCTCGTACCGGGGGGTACGTTCAACTACCGATCGTCAATCGTCAGACGCCCCGCGCATCGCCTTCCTCACCGCGTTGGTCATCGTTCAGGCGGCGTTGGCCCACACGAAATCCACCGGCCGCCTGCCCGACTACGCCGCCGCCGTCGCCGAACTGGCGTCTCGCCCCGACGCCGATCTGGTGCTCGTGGACGCCGTGCGCGATGGGCAATTCGTCTTCGACGTTTATCAGAATCCAGATGCCAGAAACAAGATTATTCCTCTACGAGCGAGCAAGCTTCTTTATGCCCGTGCCGCCCGGATGAAGTATTCCGGGCAGACCTTCGTAGAGACCGACCAGGACATCGTCGACCTCCTGGACCAATACGCCATCCGATACATCGTGATCGAGTCGGCACTTCCGAAAACGCATTACATCGACGCCGACCCGCCGCCGCGTAAGCTCCTGCGAAACCTCCTTGCGACGGATTCCCGATTCACGCTCGTCGAGGCGTGGTCCCTTCGTTGCGATGACCCGATATGGGACGACGTGGAGCTTCGCCTGTATGCCTACCCGGACTGCCCGCCGAGAAACTCCAAGACCGTCACACTTTCCTTCCCCGCCATGGGCCGCGAGGTTACCTTCCAACTCCCATAACATTGATGGCAAGCACTTCGCATCGGCAGGGTAGCCCCGACAAACAACGCTGCCGCGAGAATCCCTTCTCGCACCATCTCCCCCCGCCCGCAGCCTCCCGCGGAAGCGGGGGGTACTCGCGGGTCTGCACCGATCCATGAACCCCTCGCTCCCGCGAGGGGCTAGACGCCTTCTTCTGCGAACTTAATCTACGCAGTGTGCTTGGCTTACAACTCGCGCACACCGTATGTGGCGCTGTAGTATTAGGCGTGTACTTCTCAAACCGGCATTCTTATCCGCGAATTCGTCACGTGAAGGCCCGCCGCCCAACGCCATGAATGATGATCGTTCACGCAGCCTCGCAAATCCTATGTGCCATTGTAGTTTCGTTCCTCGATGCCGCCCTCAAGAAAAGAGGTTCGGCTTCCCGATATGGCTAACAACGCATGAACGCCTGGCGGGAGAAGTGCGCTTGTTGTGCCGCCCCGCGACCGCCGGGACACTCCAGGACCTTCGCTGAGACATGGGGTGAACCGCTTGCGATCGGGCCGCGTATGCGTGTAGGATGCTTGGCTTCACACGGAGGTGGGCCTGACATGTCTGACGGCATTACCACGACGAGTATCGGCGTAGAGAGGGAATCGCTCCTAACTGCCTATCGTCTGCGCTCCGAACATGCACAGCATTGGTCAAGCCCGTTCGCGGCACGGCGCGTGCACTTGATCGGCATCGGCGGCTGCGGGATGAGCGGTCTGGCGGGTGTGATGCTGCGGTGCGGGGCGATCGTCAGCGGCTCGGACCTCGAGGAATCGAAAGGGTTCGTCCGGTTGGCGGAATTGGGGGCGACGATTCGGATCGGCCAGGCACCCCTGAACCTCCCGTCGGATTGTGACTTTGTCGTCTATTCCGCGGCGATCAATGAAAAGAACCCCGAGTTGATCGAGGCGCGGCGCCGCGGCGTGCGTTGCATCAAGTACGCGGAGATGCTCGGTGAGGTTATGCAACTGCGGACCGGCATCGCCATCGCCGGAACGCATGGAAAAAGCACGACGGCGGCCATGCTGGCGTACATCCTGCGACGGGCCAAGACCGATCCTACGTTCGTGATCGGGGCCGAGGTCGGGCAGCTCGCCGGGGGTTCCGGCGTTGGGGACGGACCTCACTTCGTCGTGGAAGCCTGCGAGTACGACCGATCGTTCCTGAATCTGTCACCGAAATACGCCGTGATCCTGAACATCGAGGAAGATCACCTCGATTGCTTTCGCGACCTGGGCGCGATCGTCGAGGCGTTCGGCGCCTTTGCATCGCATGTCGCGTCGGACGGCGTTGTCGTGGCGAACGGGGAGGACACGGCGGTTGCAGGGGCGGTTCGCAAGACCGCGGCCCCGGTGGAAACATTCGGATTCAGCGATGCGATGTACTGGCGTGCCGTCAACATCACGCAGACACGGAGTTGCTACGCCTTCGACGTCCACCGCGACGGCGTTTTTCTCCTTCGGGCGCGCATGGACAAACTGCCGGGGCGGCACCAGGTTTCAAACGCCCTCGTTGCCACGGCCCTGGCCCATCATGCCGGCGTGTCACCAGAGTGCATTGTGGAGTCACTGCCCCGGTTCGCGGGGGTCGAACGGCGGCTGACCGTCCGCGGAGAGATGGGGGGCGTTTTACTGCTGGACGACTACGGCCATCATCCGACGGAGATTCAAGTTACGCTCAGGACGGTTCGCGAACACTATCCCGACCGGCGATTGTGGGTGATCTTCCAGCCCCATCAGCACTCGCGGACGCGCTTCTTTTTGAACGATTTCGCGCAGAGCTTCGGCCTCGTGGATCATTTGTTGGTGCCGGACATTTATTTCGTCCGCGACAGCGAGGCGGAGCGCCATGCCATTTGCAGTAGTAACCTCGTCGATCGCGTGCGAGACAACGGCGGCGATGCACTCTACCTGCCCTCTCATGACCAGATCGTGGAGCACATCCTCGCACACGCGAAGAGTGGAGATATGGTCTTGACCATGGGCGCCGGCGACGTTTGGAAAATCGGGGATGAGCTTGTTCGACGATTTGGCTGATGTTTGCCGGCGGAGCGTACCGCTGGCGCCGATGACGTGGTTCGGACTGGGCGGGCCCGCGGAATATCTGATCGAGCCCAGGGACGAGAACCAGCTTGCAGCCGTCGTTCGGCGGTGTCACGACAATGGCACCACCATCCGGCTTCTCGGCTTTGGAGCCAACGTGTTGGTGCCGGACGAGGGCGTTTCCGGTGTCGTCGTTCGCCTGACCAGTGAAGTGTTTACGAAGACGGAGTACAACGGGGTGAAGGTGGCGATCGGTGCCGGCGTGGACTTGACGCGGCTGGTACGTCACACGGTCCGGAGGGGATTGGCGGGTGTTGAAAACCTGGCCGGAATCCCTGGAACGGTCGGCGGCGGGATTCGCATGAATTGTGGCGGCCGGTTCGGAGAGATCGGCACGGTGGTGAAACACGTCCGTGTAATCGCTCGAGACGGGGAGATCCACGAGCGCGACCATGATGATTTGGAGTTTGGATACCGGCACTGTGCTTTGGCCGGTGAGTTTGTCGTCAGCACGACGTTTGAGTTATCCGAAATAGATCCTGTTGAACTCGTTCGTCGTTTTCGGCGCGTATGGATGTACAAGCAGAACACACAGCCGCCGCTCGGTACGCAGAGTGCAGGGTGTGTATTCCGTAATCCAGACGGCCGGTCGGCCGGCGCACTCATCGACAAGGCCGGTCTGAAAGGCATGCGGGTCGGCAGCGCCTATGTATCGCAGAAGCACGCGAATTTCATTCTATCCGACCGGGGCGGTCGTGCGGCGGACGTGCTCGAGCTGATCGAGTTGATCCAGGTTCGGGTGGAGGATCATTGCGGTATTCGTCTTGAACCGGAATTGGAGATTTGGTGACCGGAAGGATGAAGGATGGATCGCGGATCAGGGAATGGTGACTGTGTTTTGTTACCTATTTCTGATCCCGGATTCCCGACTCCCGGTCCCTGACACCTGGAAAGGCACAACATGGCCACGACAAAACCCAAGTTCGACGTCGCCAAGAAGGCGCGGTCGCCGGCGATACAGAAACTCGCAATTACCGTCTTGTCCGGCGGACCGAGCAACGAGCGGAAGATCAGCCGCGAGAGTGGCGAGGCGGTGGCGGATGCGCTTCGGGCGCTCGGCCATGAAGTGCACCTCGAAGACATCGGTCCAGACAACTTGGCGGCGTTGGCTAGGCAGGTGGACGCCGTCTTTGTCGCTCTGCACGGCCCGTTCGGCGAGGACGGCCAAGTGCAGCAGATCCTGGAGCGCCGAGGTCTCGCTTATTGCGGCTCGGGTCCGGAGGCCTGCATGACGGCCATGGACAAGGCTCGGGCAAAGGCAAGGTTTGCCGACCTGGGTCTGCCGACGCCACGCTACGCAGTTGCCACCACGCAATCCATACAGGAGGCGGTGGCCGCATGGAGTCTGCCCGTGGTTGTCAAGCCGGTTCGGGAGGGCAGCAGCCTGAATTGCCGGATCATTCGGGATTTTGAGGGGTTCCGGCCCGCTGTCGAGCAGGTCGTTGGGGAGTACGGCGAATGTCTGATCGAAGAGTTCATCCCCGGTAGGGAAATCACCGTCAGCATCCTCGGCGAGGAAGCCCTGGCCCCTTTGGAGATTCGCACCCGGCGCGAGTTCTACGACTACGACGCGAAATATGTCGATGATGATACAGAATACGACTTCGACATCGACTTGCCCGAGGATCTGCTGGAACGCATCTCCGAGATGAGTCTTCAGGCCCACCAGGGGCTTGGCTGCCGCGATTTTTCCCGTGTGGACTGGCGCGTCGATGACGAGCGATTGCAGCCGTACCTGCTGGAGGTCAATGTGATCCCCGGCTTGACAAGCCACTCTCTGTTGCCGAAGGCGGCTGAGAGGGCCGGGCTGTCGATGTCGATGCTCTGCCAGCGCATCATGGAGCTGGCACTGAATCGCAAGTTTTCCAGGTAGCCGCAGGAGCGTCGAAGGCATTGTCGCGGAAGAAACTCAAAAGGAAAAAAAAGCAACAACGGGATGCCGATGAGACAACGGCCTCTCTGTTGACGCTGGATGACGAGACCCGAAAGCTGCTGCAGCGCGGCGGGTTGTGGGCGACGGTGATTTGCGCGCTGGCGATTGCGATCTACGCGGGTTTTGGACGTCTTAGTGAGACGGTCCACGCCTTTGACCGTTATGACCGCAGGCTTGCTCTAGAATGGGTTGATCTGCCCGATTGGCTGAAGCTGCGCGACAATCGCCACATACTCGACAGTCTCACCCGCCAGGTAGATCTACGAGATGATGATCGCTTGCTTGACCCGATGCTTGCCGAGCGCCTTGGGCGTTCGCTCTCCGAGCCTGACGTGGGTTGGATCAAATCCGTTGATCGTGTGACGCTGCGACCGAATGGCGTGGTGTCTATCAGATGTCAGTTTCGGCGTCCGATGGCGTGGGTTCGGCACGGCATGTATTGCTACCTTGTGGATGAAGAAGGCGCCCGCCTGCCGGGCAGGTATGATACGACGGAGTGTCGGGACAGTTCCCTGCTGATGGTCATCGGCGTGCGGGCGGGGCCGCCCAGCATCGGTGACGTCTGGCGCGGCGCCGACCTGTCCTCGGGGTTGAGGCTGGTCTCGCTGCTGGCGGGCAACGCGTTCCGGCATCAGATCGACAGTGTTGCCGTCCTAAACCACGACGGAAGGCTGGACCACAGCCGTCCTCATCTCGAGTTGGTCACCGACCGGCGCGGCAGTCGCATTTGGTGGGGCCGGCCGCCGGACGAGGAACACGGTACGGAAATCACGGCCGCGCAGAAAATCACCCTGCTCAACTCGCTTTACCGCCAATGGGGACGGATCGACATGAACCGGTCCTACGTGAACATAATGACTTGGCCCGACAAGGTTGCGATGCCGGCGGTGAAGCGCTCGCCCAGGCCAGCGCGCTTGCTTCGCGGCTAAACGGCCAATGAAAGGATGAACAGTTTGGGTGCCCCGCCCCTTCCAGGGGTGGGGGACATATCCCGGAGCTGTTCAATCGTGAGCGGAACCAGCTTTGGTTCGATTATCCACCCACCGTGGAGAATGCAGAGTGTTGTTGGAAAAGGGATTATGGTCGAATCGAACAACCGTTGCTTCTTACGGTGTGCGTCTCGGCCGTTAGATCCCGCTCGTTAGCTCGTTACACTCTGCGATCTTTGCGTGTTTGCGATAAAGCGACCGTGATGGAGCTGGGGCTGGTTTTCGCGGCTCAGGCAGGCTATTCTTGGGCGGGAGTTGTAGGCCGAGACTGCATTGCGTCGCCGTGACGTCTGCGATTTGCTCGGCATGTCCAATCCCGCGTCAGTGAATGCCATGACACCACAGCTTGATCAGGAGACATGGCTCGGCACGTTTCAGGAGTTGCTGCGCTATTACCTGCCGCCTTTGGAGAGTTCGCCGCTCGTGAACGTGGGCAGCTTGGCGGCGGTGGCGTTGGGTTTCTTCCTGGTCTTTCGGAGTTGGAAGTTCGAGCGGTTCGTTGTGGCGAGCTTCGGGCTCGTCATCGGCGCGTGGCTGGGCTATTGGCTGTCGCTTATTGTCGGCACGCCGAAACCCGTCACAGCGGCGGTCGTTGCCGTGGGAATGACGGTCGTCGCGTACCGCACGTATCGTTGGTGGCTTGCGTGTGGCTCGGTGGTCATTCTGTTTTGTCTGGCGATTGTCTTTCAACTGGGCCGAGGGGACTTGCAGCGCTACCTGCCTGACCTTGCCGAAGGTCTCCCGACGATCCAGGGTGACATGATTGAGCAGCTTCCCAGCGCCGAGGAAATGGCCAGCAATATGTATCCGAAGTGGTCGGACCAGCTCGCCAAGATGAAGGACCCACTGTTGCGCGAACTCAAGGCACTGGGGCCGGTCGGCTGGTTGTTTCCCGTGGCGGCGGCCATTGTCGGCGGTCTGTTGGCGTACTGGGCGTTGCGGGCGTTCTCAGTCATTTGGCTGGGGTTCGCGGGGGCGGTGGTCTTTTTGCTGGGCGCGGCAACATTTCTGTCCACCCACTGGCCGAATGTGCGGACCTGGCTGATCGCCGAGCCGCAATACCCCGCCGGCTTTGCTATCGGGCTTTGGCTTCTGGGCCTCATCCTTCAAGCCAAAGAGGCGCGAATCCCGAAGAAACAAAGCGCCAAACCCGCAGGCGCACAAGAATCCTCTAAATCATAAACTTATAGAGACAAACCATGCCTGATGTTGGCGCCGTCTTGCCGGCATCGACCACAGCACGGTTTTGTGGAGGGGTACACCCATGGCGATCTGCGACTGGTGCGGGATCAGAGAGGCTTTCCTGGTGGGGACCGCCCGAGAACCGGAGACCAGGCGGCCGCGTCTGCTGCTGTGCAACAAGTGTTGGAAAGAGAAATGGTCAAGTGACGATTACGACGCCGAACCACTCCCGCCGCGTCCTGAGAGGCTGAAAACGGTCCACCGCATCACGCCGTCCCGTTACCCCGTTCGAAGATCAGGTTGGAATGCCGGTGCTACACCTGACTTGCATGGCATTCAGGATCCAACCGTAGCCAAGGCCGCGGGACCCGATGGTGAGGCGGCCCCTTTGACAGACTTTTTCTTGCGCCCATGCCTGCCGACGACCTCCACCGATTCGTCCCCCAACAACGCCTCGACGTCGGCGATGAAAGTCGCATCGGGGCGCACGCTCAACGCGGCGTCGCACCGGATGACAGTCGTCAGGTTTCCAGGCGATTGGATGCGAATGTAAACGGGGCGATCGCCGGAATGAGCCTGGCAGATATCTCGCAGCCGTTCCAGCCTACTGGCCTCGAAGCCGATGGTCTTCAGCCTGATGAGTACGGAATCCG
>Ga0190284_1000789_pt1 | contig 15986 bp, 13 predicted proteins | sample 48691812_MG_FD_161668 | JGI IMG/M metagenome (GOLD analysis project Ga0190284, IMG submission 161668) | Hydrothermal vent microbial mat bacterial communities from Southern Trench, Guaymas Basin, Mexico - 4869-18-1-2_MG | ecosystem: Environmental > Aquatic > Marine > Hydrothermal vents >...
AAAACCGGTTCCAATAAATCCTTCATATTTCAGGGACTATAGAAAAGGCATCAGGTATACCTCGCTGGCCGGGCCGGTCACAAATCTGATAGTGGCCTTTCTGGCCGGTCTTCTTTACGGTTTATTCTTTTATCTCATTATAAGATTGTCGGGCGGACTTATTGATGATGGGAGCATCGGCTTCAGGGTTTTTAATATTTTTAACCAGTTATTCAGAAATACTATATATATTAATATATTCCTGGCTATTTTTAATTTTATTCCAATACCGCCGCTGGACGGTTCAAAGATATTGGCATCTTTTTTACCTTATCAGACGATGCAGAAGTATCTTTCAATAGGCAGATTTGGTTTTATCTTTATCTTTATCTTTCTTTTTCTTGGCGGTGGATTATTCTGGACAATAATATCTCCAGTTTTTAATTTTCTTTATAATATCTGCACCTGGTGGCAATACCTTTTGACATAAGACGATTAGGAGAATAAGAATGAAAAAGAAAATGTTGACTGGTTTTAGACCTACTGGCAAACTTCATATCGGGCACCTTCACGGAAATATTAAAAATATGATAGAGAATCAGGATAGGTACGAGAATTTTTTCTTTTTGGTGGATTGGCATGCTTTATCTACAGAATATCAGGATCCTAAGAATATAAAGAATAACCTTATAGATTGTGTTATAGACCTTATTGCTCTTGGAGTCGATCCTGAGATCACTCATCTTTACCGCCAATCGGATATTACCGCTATCCCTGAGCTGACACTCTATTTTTCCATGATAACGCCGCTTTCCTGGCTTGAAAGATGTCCGACCTATAAAGAACAGATAAAAGAACTCGGGGCCAAAGATCTTTCAACGCTTGGATTTTTTTCATATCCCGTGCTTATGGCCGCAGACATCCTGGTCGTCAATGCAGATATAATACCGGTAGGTGAGGACCAGCTGCCGCATCTCGAGATAAGCAGAGAAATAGCCAGAAGATTCAATCACCTGTATGGGGATTATTTCACTGAGCCAAAGGAACTTCTTTCAAAAAGCACAAGGGTCCCGGGTATTGACGGCCGGAAGATGTCAAAAAGTTATGGTAATGCTATCTTTCTTTCTGATGATAGCGATACAATAAAAAAGAAAGTAAGGCAGATGGTTACTGATCCTGCCAGGATAAGAAAAACAGATCCCGGCCATCCAGAAGTTTGTAATGTCTTTTCTTTTTATAAGATATATAAATCCGGAGAAGTCGAAGCCATTGAAAGCAGGTGCAAAAAAGGTGAGATAGGATGTACGGGATGCAAAGACGAAATGGCATCGATCATATCTGTATCTCTTGAGAATTTCCGTTTGAAGCGGGCTGAACTTGAAAAAGATAAAAGCCTTATCCATGACATCCTTGAAAAAGGTAGTAAAAAAGTATCAGGAATAGCAAATATTACAGTTGAGAATGTCCGGACCAGAATGGGTATAGATTAGTGAATACGGCCGAAGTGCAAGACAAAGATTATAATTTAGAATATGAAGATATTTTCAGTGGCCCTATTTTTTTACTTCTGGAGCTAGTACAAAAGAAAAAAATAGATATATATGATATATCCTTAAGTTATATTATAAATGGGTTTATGGAGCATATAAAAGAAAAGAGTGAAGTGCTCCTGGATACCATTTCCAGCTTTACCTACTTTTCATCAACTTTGCTTGAAATAAAATCACGCTCACTCCTTCCTTCTAAAAAGACAGGTGAAGCGGAAGAAGGGGAACTTGATATAGATATCCTTGAAAGAAGGGAAGAGGAATACCGGATATATAAAAAAGTATCTAATTATATAAGCAGCAGGATCATCCGGGAGTCGCTTTTTTACATTAGGGAAGCACCGATGGAAAAAGACTTTTTAGATACTTTGCCGGATTTTACGAAAAAAATTGAATTAAAAGATCTATGGCTGACTGCCTGCAGGATGCTTGAGAAAGAAGAGCTTGGGCTTGATCTTAATGATGTTTACAATCACCGTTCTACCATAAATATTTTTAATGAGATGGGAAGAATAAGGGGAATGCTTCAATCAAGAGAAGATATCACATTCAGGGAAATATCTTCAGTTTATGAAAAAATCATGGACAGGATCATAAGTTTCCTGTCCATTCTTGAATTATACAAAAATGAGGAGATAGAGATAATGCAGTTTGAAAGTTTCGGGAACATAGTTATTAAAATCAGATGATAGATAAAGAAGAAAAAATAAATAACGGAATAAATGATAGATTGAACCTTGAATTTTTTGGTGAGGAATGGGTAAAGACCTATATTGAGGGAATATTATTTATTTCTGAATCACCGGTCAAAATTGATACGATATCCGAATCCCTTGATGTGCCCGTGAGCAAGATCAAACAAATATTAAGAATGCTTGAGCGGGAATATATAGACCAAAACAGGGGTTTTGTCCTGAAGAAGATCAGCGGTGGATATAGGCTGTATTCAAATCCCGCATTGAATGAAGTCCTTCAGCGTTTTATTAAAACAAACATAAGGGCCCATCTTTCACAGGCAGCCCTGGAGACATTGGCAATAATCGCATATAGACAGCCTATTACCAGAACGCAGATCGCTGAGATCAGGGGAGTCCGCACCGATAGTGTAGTGCTCACATTGCTTGACAAAGGATTATTGAGGGAAGCAGGGAAATTAAAAGAACCCGGGAACCCTATTCTTTACAGGACCAGTGATAGATTTCTTGAATTACTTGGGCTGAATAATCTCAAAGATCTACCACCACTTAAGGAATTTACAGAAGATGAGCAGACCACTGAAGATTAGGCTTTCCAAGTATTTAGCTGACTGCGGCATATGGTCCAGAAGAAAGTGCGGGGACCTTATTACTTCAGGAAGAATCAAAGTCGACGGACATAAGATAACTGATCTTTCCGTTAAAGTATCTAATTCTTCAAAAGTCTTATTAGATGGACAATTGATAAAGCCTCAAGAAAAAATTGTGATCGCATTAAACAAGCCCCCGGGATACTTATCTACAGCCAGTGATGAATTCGGTAGAAAAACAGTGCTTGACCTTGTAAAAAATATTAAAGTAAGGCTCTATCCTGCAGGAAGACTTGATATGGATTCAAGTGGCCTGATAATACTTACCAATGATGGCGAACTGGTATATAATATTACTCATCCAAAGTTCATGATCCCAAAAACTTATCGGCTGACGATCAGTGGAAATATTTCGAAAGGGGACCTGAAAACACTAACAGCCGGGATAAAAATTGATAATAAAAAGTTAAAACCTGCTGAGGTCAGTATAATAAAAACAGGATCATCATATCAAATTTTAAGAATACAGATCCATGAAGGCAGAAAGAGGATACTGAGAAGGGTGATGAGCCATCTTGGATACGAGGTCCTTGGTTTGAAAAGGGTCATGATAGGGGGTCTTGCCCTGGAGGGACTGGAGGAAGGCCGTTGCCGCGTTCTTAAGAATGATGATATTAAAAAGTTATTGATCCCGCTTGATAGTATTAATAAATTAAAACAGGGCAAATCATTTAATAATTCCTGAATAATTATTAGAATTTTATCCAAATCTATAATATAAGAATAGTGATGACAATAAAAAATAAAATAATCTTGAGTTTCCTGATTTTACTGATCCTTATATTAATAATCGGTTTGATGCAGAGCTGCTGTCCTATCTCTAAAGCTATAAGAGGAATAATCAAGGATCCTTCCATGGAAAGCGTCAGTAGAAAGGCGGATGAATACGATGAGTCAGTCGTAGATCATGGTATTTTTTCAGGAATTCCAAATAACTACAGGATAAGCACTGTCAGGATACCAGGCCAGGCAATCGATGTTGATATTTCTGGTAATTATGCATACCTGACCAATGATCTGGGCGTGTTATATATAATCAATATAATCGATAAGGAAAAACCATTTGTATATGGTAAATGCCCTGATATTGATTCTGCCAATATCGTAATAGCCCATAAAGATACAGCATATGTATCATATACTGAGTGGCTTGAAGGAGAAGAAGACTACTATACCGAATGCGGTTTTAAGATAATAGATATATCAGATAAGGAAAACCCGCTTGTGGTTGGTGACTACAATACCGGTAATGGAAACAGGAAATCTGTTTTTGGTTTATTTATTGATAAAGATCATGCATATTTAAATACCACCACCTATTTTGGCGAATCAGAATCCAGCACTCTGGAGATCGTAAATATAACCAGCGGCAGCGGACCATTTATTGAAGGTTCGCTTAATATTGAAGGGTCACCTGCAAATATATGGGTAGAAGGTGAAAGAGCTTATTTAAATACAAATTACTATGATTACGAAGAAGATGATTATACTGGTGAAAGCAAATTCCTGATCATTGATATTTCTGATAAAAGTAATCCAGTTATTATTTCTTCAATGGATGTTCCCTCAAATTCATGGGGAATATATATAGATGATGGCAGTGCTTATCTATCAAGTAATAGATCCGGTGACGAAGAAGACTATTACGAAAGCATGCTGCAGGTAATCGATATTTCAAATGAAAATAAACCTGAACCCGCAGGTTCACTTAAACTCCCCGGGGGTGCATGGGAGATCGATATAGCTGGTGATTTTGTTTATATTTCTGACCTGACCGGAGGAATATATACGATCGATGTATCTGATGAAAATAATCCATTTATTTCAGGCAGGCTAAATACAGGCGGTACTTCATATGATATAACCACTAAGGGAAATTACGGATATATTGCCGATGGTTTTGACGGCCTGACTATAATTGGCCTATCAAAAGAAGATGGTGCATGCTCCCCATTCTTAGCTGAAGAAGATAAAAATATGTCTCCAAGGGCAATAATAGATATCATTGGAGACCAGGTAGGAGATTATTATATAGCTGGAACTCCGGTTATTTTTACCGCTCTTAATGCATTCGACCCGGAAGGTGCCCCCATAGATTATTTATGGACAATAGAAGGTGATACTTTTGAAGATTTCAGATCACTTGATCATATCTTTGAACAGCCAGGAGATTATGAGGTCTCGCTTGAGGTCGATGATGGTTATAACACTGATGCGGCTACAGTAAATATAGCGGTAGCAGATATTGACCAGCCTTTAGAAAATATGATCCCCCAGAGTTTTTCAGTGGAAATAGAATACATTTTGACCAATAACAGCATAGAGACATTAAATAATATTGAATGCTTTATGAGAATTCCTTTTAGCTATAATCCATACCAGGAAATAAACGGCATCAGGACAAGCATCCCGGTGAGAGAGGAAATATTCGATAATCACTGGAATAAACTATTCAAATTTGAAATTGAGGATGATCTACTGCCGGGAGAAAAATTATCTATAAAATCGATTATGGATATCACAATGTTTGAATTTGATTATAGGGATATAGGCCGTGAACTCTATTATGATGAAGATGACCCTGACTTGGTAAGATATACAGGAGAGGACCTTTTCATAGATTCTGATAATCCAGTTATCATGGACCTGTCAAGAAGAATTATCGGTGATGAGACAAGTCCAATAAAAATTGCTGGAATGCTTTATAATTATATAGTCCGTAATCTTTACTATGATTATGATAGAGCCGAAAACAGAGAATACGAGTTCATGAATGCTTCTGAGATCCTGGAAACAGGCAAAGGTGTATGCTCGGACTATTCGATCTTATACACCGCAATGCTAAGGTCAGTAGGCATCCCGGCAAGACTTGCTGCGGGAATACCTGTTTATACTATCCTGTACGAAACAGGTAAAGAGCTCGATGTCGGACATGCATGGGTTGAGATCAAAATACCGGGATGCGGCTGGATCCCGGTCGATATTACAACTGAGGAGGATTTCTGGACCAGCAATTATTTCCTGGATATAGTTACAGAGAGAGGTCCAGGATATATCTATGAACACTCGACCATGGACTGGGGGAGCTATTACTATGATGGTTTTGACTATTCATGGGATGGACAGGATGTGCCGGATGTGGATCAGGATTTTATTTTCAGGGTAAAGAACCTTGAGTTGGAAAATATTTTGAAGGATTGACATGTCTGGAAAATCGGCAAGAAACAATAAAACGATGGTGGCATTGTTTTCTTTGATCGTCTCCGTGATCCTGGTTGTCACGAAAGTGATAATTGCAATCCTCACTAACAGTATAGGGGTATTTTCCGAGGCTCTCAATAATGGTCTTGACCTTGTTACAGTACTGATCGCATTTCTTGCAATAAGGATGTCACTCAAACCTGCCGATAAAGATCATACATATGGACATGGAAAATATGAAAATCTTTCTGCTGCAGTGGAACTTATTATCATTTCGCTATTGAGTCTATTCATCATCTACCGGTCGATCCAAAGGATAATATACAGGGATTTTCAGCTTAATATCCATAATTATATATTTATCATTCTTATAATTTCAGTGATATTAAATATCATTAGGGTGTATTTTGTAGGCAGGGCTGCAAAGATACACCATTCATCTGTTTTTGAAGCAGAATTCCTTAATTACGCGACTGATATTGCAAGCTCCGTCGTCATTATAGCCGGCCTGTTTTTTTCAAAGTCAGGATTTCTACTTGCTGACCCTATAGCCTCTATTGTCGTTTCTATAGCAGTCCTGATCTTTGGGTTGAAATTGTCAGTTAAGGTCTTCAGGAATCTTCTTGACTATATTCCGGCTGAGATAACTGATAAGATCATTAAATCGTCTAAAACTTTCAAAGAGATCAAATCCATAAATGAATTAAGGATACATGAAGTTGGAAATATAAAATTCATAAACCTTAATATAAATCTTGAAAAGAATCTCTATCTTTCCCAGGTAGAGAAAATAAAAGAGAGATTTAAGCAAAAAATCGAAAACGGCAATCCCGGCTGCCGCATAATCCTGGAAACTAAAGCTGATTACAATAAAGATGATATTTATTCAAAAATAAAGGAAATTATTCTGAACCATAAAAATGTTAAAGATATTCATAATATAAATATCTACCAGGTAGACGACCGGATAGATGCATCAGTGCATGTACAATTAATAAAAGAGCTGGATCTGAGCAAAACAGAAAGATTGACAAAAAAAGTAGAGAATGAACTCAAAAATGAAATAGTATTATTAAGAAGCATATACATTCACATCGAGGAAGCTAATATTAAAGAATCCTGGAAAGATATTACTATTGACTCGAAGTCATTTATAGACCGGATAAAGAAAGAAGTAAAGGAATATGCAGTTCCTTCTACCTGCCATAATTTTACAATTCTTAAAAAAGATAATAATTACAATATTGCCTTTCACTGCAGACTTGAAAAAAACCTGAAAGTGGACCAGGCTCATTCAGTGACCACTATACTGGAGGATATCATAAGAAAAAAGTTTAAAAATATAGAGGAAATATCAATTCATGTAGAACCGGATAAAAGGTGACTAAAATGATTCCTGATAATAAAGATAGAATAAGTGTCCCTACGACTTTCATCATTTTTGGTGCAACCGGTGATCTTGTCAGGAGAAAGATAGCCGCATCTTTGCTTAACCTTTATAGCGAGGGGCTTCTGCCGGACAATTTTCAGGTACTCGGCATTTCCAGAAGAGACTATACTGACAACCAATTCAGAGATTTTATTTTTGAAAACTCCCTGAAAAAGCTGGGGAATAAATTCGGCAAAAATATTATAGATGCCTTTTTGAAAAAGTTGATTTATATCAAGGGCTACTTCAATGAAAAGTCGACTTATAATAGAATCAATGAATGCTTGCTGAGCAAAACCGGTGGATTGAATTTTTGCGATAATAAACTGTATTATCTTGCTGTTCCTCCAAAATTTTACATGGACATATTTAACAATCTGGCAAAGTCAGGATTGACATTATCATGCAGCCCCAAATCAGGTTGGACAAGGATACTTGTTGAGAAGCCATTTGGCAGAGATATCAGCACAGCTGCAAAGCTGGACCAGATGCTTGGCAAACTTTTTATGGAAAAACAGATATTCAGAATAGACCATTATCTTGCTAAAGACACAATAAGGAACATACTATTTTTTAGATTTTCCAATATTATTTTTGAACCGGTCTGGAATAATAAATATATTGAAAAAGTTGAAATAAAACTACTTGAGGATCTGGACATAGGCACGAGAGGATCATTCTACGATAATATCGGCGCTCTGCGGGATGTAGGCCAAAATCATATCCTTCAGATGTTGGCACTGGTGGCTATGGAAAATCCTAAAGGTCATAGCGCGGAAAAGATCAGGAATGGGAGAATAAAAGTCCTTACATCTCTTGTAAATATGGATAGACCCGAGGATATTGAAAAAAAGATAATCAGGGGTCAGTATAATGGTTACAGGGAGCATAAAGATGTAGACACGGGCTCGATGACAGAGACATATTTTAATATAAAAGCATTTATTTCAAATAAAAGATGGAAAGGTGTCCCTTTTTATCTGGAAAGTGGGAAAGCTCTTGATAGCAAAAATACTGAAATAGTAATATATTTTCACAATATTACAGACTGTCTCTGTCCGAAAGAATATAAAAATCTTAAGCACCAAAATATATTAAATATTAAAATTTTTCCAAAAGAAGGAATATTTATAAGGTTCTGGGCGAAAAAACCCGGGCTCTATACTGATCTTGAACCAAGAGATATGGAATTTGAATATAAAACGTCTGAGAATAAAGGTACCGATGAATATGAAAAAGTGCTGCTTGATTGTATGAGGGGCGACCAGACATTATTTACAAGCACTGAAGAAGTCAAACTGGCCTGGAGATACATCACTCCAATACTTAAAAACTGGTCCGGTACGAAACTTCATATATATGAAAAGAGCAGCTCTGTACCAATAATCAATAGAAATGGGGAGTTTCATGAATGATTTTAAAAAAATTGAAAGACTATCAAGGCTGATAAGATACTATATACTTGTTTCTACGACCAGTGCAGGATCAGGGCATCCTACATCTTCCCTTTCTGCCGTTGAACTAATGTCCACACTCTTCTTCGGAGGATTTTTTAGATTTGATCCCAATAAGCCAGATCATATTAATAATGACAGGCTTATCTTCTCAAAGGGCCATGCCTCTCCCCTCCTGTATTCACTCTGGGCCGCAGCTGGCGCAGTTGAAGAAAGCCAGTTATTGACTCTAAGGGATTTCAACAGTGATCTTGAGGGACACCCTACCCCAAGATTTAAATATGCCGAAGCTTCTACGGGGTCGCTTGGGCAAGGTCTTTCTATTGGGCTCGGAATGGCGCTATCAGCAAAATATATTGATAAATTACCATATAGGACCTATGTGCTTCTTGGAGATAGTGAAATGGCTGAAGGTTCGCAATGGGAAGCAATGCAACTGGCTTCATATTATAAATTAGGAAACCTGACAGCAATTCTTGATCTAAACAGGCTGGGCCAAAGAGGCGAGACTATGCTGGGCCGTAATTCTTCTGGATATGAAGAAAGGATCAAAGCTTTTGGATGGAATACAATAGTGATAAACGGTCACAGTATTGAAGAAATAGATAAAGCCTATAATGAAGCGGTAGAAAGAGATGATATGCCCACAATGATAATAGCAGATACGGTTAAGGGGAAAGGCGTCAGCTTCATCGAGGATATTAATGGATGGCATGGGAAACCCCTTTCCGAGGAACAGAAAGACAAGGCCCTTATTGAATTAGGCACAGTAGATAAAGATCTTATTGGAGAACTTGTCCTTCCGGCCAATATAGAAAAAAAAGAATATGTATCCAGGTCAGCAGGCAGCAGCTACAAACCTGGCGGCAGTTCTTATAAGATAGGGGACCCTGAGTCTACCAGGGAAGCATATGGAAAAGCACTTATAAAAATATATGAAGATTTTCCGGAGATAGTCGTCCTTGATGCTGAAGTCAGTAATTCTACATATGCAAAGATATTCGGTGATAATTTCCCTAAAAAGTTTTTTGAGATGTTTATAGCGGAACAAAATATGGTAGGAGCGGCACTGGGGCTATCCTTAAGGGGAAAGATACCGTTTATATCGACATTTGCTGCATTTTTTAGCAGAGCATTTGACCAGATAAGGATGAGCCAATACTCAAATACTAATATTAAATTTTCCGGCTCCCATTCTGGAGTATCCATAGGACCCGATGGTGCGTCACAGATGGGTCTGGAAGATATTGCGATGTTTCGTACCTTAACCGGTTGTTCTGTCTTTTATCCATGCGATGCTGTATCAACAGAGGCGCTTGTTAGACTTTCTGCATCGTTTAAAGGTAATTCATATATAAGGACCACAAGAATGAATACTCCTGTTGTATACAGCAATAAAGAATCATTTAAAATAGGTGGCAGCAAGATCCTCAGGGAGGACAGTAGTGACATTATTACTGTGTGCGCAGCTGGCATTACGCTTCATGAAGCATTAAAAGCATATGAGGAATTACTAAAAGAAAATGTTCATATTAAAATAATAGATACTTATAGCATAAAACCAATTGATGAAAAAACAATAAAGGATGCTTCTTTAAAATCAAAAGCAGTGATCACAGTTGAGGACCATTTTCCTGAAGGAGGACTCGGAGAAGCTGTATGCAGTATCGAAGGTGTTGAATGTCCGGTGTATATTATGGCTGTAAGAAAGATGCCAAGAAGCGGAACCCCGGAGCAACTGTTAAATTATGAAAGCATATCAAAAGAAGCTATAATTAAAAAGGTCAGGGAAATTGCAGGTATCTGACTATATTTATAACCATTGTATTTAAAGGAAGGTGGTCATCATTAAGATTTTTATTGACTCAAGTAAATTGGGGGAGATCAGCCAGGCATATGATTACGGACTTCTTGATGGAGTAACGACTAATCCCTCTCTTATAAGGGCCGCTGTTGACGAGGAAAAAATAAAAGGTGGAAGTATTGACATTGAAGACTATATTAAAGAGATCCTTTTACTTACCAGGGGTTTGCCTGTAAGTCTTGAAGTCATAGGGACCGATTCTGAAAAAATGATCGATGAAGGTAGAAGGATTTATAAGCTATTTAATCCTATTGCAGGAAATGTTTATGTAAAAATACCAGTTAACCCTTCAACCGAGAGGAAGAGCAGTAATAATTTTGATGGGCTTAAAGCTATCAGGACACTATCGGGAGAAGGCATCCCTATCAACTGTACCCTCATTTTTACACCCGAACAAGCATTAATGGCTGCAAAGGCAGGAGCATCTCTTGTTTCCCCCTTTGCCGGGAGGATCGATGATCTGATACGTTCGGAAAATAATCTTGAATTTAAAAAAACTGATTATTTCCCGGCTTACGGAGAGGAAAAGGATGGAGGTATCCTTGAAGACAATGGAATAATTTCAGGTATCGACCTGGTGTCCCAGATAAGGGAAATATTCGATAATTACGGCATATCGGAGACAAAAGTCCTTGCAGCGAGCATAAGAAATGCACGTCAGGCCAGGGAAGCAGCACTGGCCGGTGCGGATATTGCAACACTTCCGGTGAGCGTAATCGAAGAGCTTTTGATCCACCCCAAGACCATTGAGGGGATGAAGGGATTTATTAAGGATATTGTTCCAGAATACAGGGACCTCCTAAACCGGAAGAAGTGATTCGACCTTTTATTGAAGGTTCATTTAATACTGGAGCTATCATGCAAATATTGCACAACTCTAACAGGAAGGTACTTGACGCCAAAGCGTCAGACTTCTTTGCATATCATACAAAAAATATACTCAATAAGAAGGACACTGTGCTCTGGGCTATGCCTGGCGGTAGGAGTGTTTCGGGCATATTTAAATTATTGGCTAACAGGGATGACATACCATGGGAAAAAATACATCTCTTTATGGTCGATGAAAGACTTGTCCCTGCAGGTGACATAGAGAGCAATTACAGGCTGTTAGATGAAAACCTGACAGGCGACTTAGTAAAAAAAGGTAAAATAACGGCCGGCAATATTCATCCTTTCATTTTTAAGCCTGGAGATGCTGATCAGGGATCTGGTGGATATGAAGAAGAACTTAAGAGATTCGGAAACCATTTTGATATTATCCTTTTAAGTTCCGGAGAAGATTGTCATATAGCGGGCATCTATCCGGGCCATCATTCTGTAGAAAACAAATATGAATATTTTTTTACGATGGATGACTCTCCCAAGCCCCCAAAAGACAGAATGAGCAGCTCCAGGACCCTTTTACTAAAAACCATGGCTGCAGTGCTTCTTTTCTATGGACATTCCAAGAAATGTGCATTTGCTGATTTTATGGACAATAGTATTGATGAGACCGCATGTCCTGCAAAAATTGTTGCAAAAATAAATAATAGCCTTATTTTGACTGATCAAAAGAAATGATGAATGATAAAACCGAAAATATCTTAAAATATGAAAAAAGTCCGTATCTGCTGCAACATGCAGGCAATCCCGTAAACTGGATGCCCTGGGGCAAAGAGGCCTTCAGGCTTGCCCAAAAGCAGGATAAGCCTATTTTTCTTTCAATCGGGTATTCAACATGCCATTGGTGCCATGTGATGGAAAAAGAATCATTTGAAGATATAGATGTTGCCGACCTGATGAATAAGACTTTTATTAATATAAAAGTTGACCGCGAGGAAAGACCTGATATTGATAAAGTATATTAATAAATATTTCATTCCGAATAAAATAGTGATCTACAAGTCAGGGGATCAAGATTTTAGCCGGGCCATCGGGCTCAAAGCATTTATCGATGAACTGCACCCGATAAACAATAAGCCAACTGCATATATCTGTAAGAATTATTACTGTGAACTTCCTGTCACCAGCAAGGAGGATCTAATAAAATCATTAAACATTATTGGAAGATAATAGAGGTAATATCTGCTTAATTTCTCATTTTTTATTCAATTTATTCAATGGAGCCTGATTTGATCAAAAAAGAAGGATTTATAAATACAGATGTAAAAAAAACCGTAAATGCTATTATTGATTTCATCAGAAGATATGCTATTGACCTGAAAAGAGATGGTGCGCTGATCGGTCTAAGCGGCGGACTCGATTCCTGTGTTACCCTCAAACTCTGTATTGAAGCTCTCGGCCGTGACAGGGTAATAGCTATAATACTCCCTGAGAGAGACTCGGACCCCTTACAAATGAGAGATGCAAAGAAATTTGCTGAAAGTCTTTCTGTGAGGTATAAAGTTAAAAGAATCTCACTAATACTATGGTGGCTGGGTGTATACAGACTTTATCCTCCTTCTTTTTTATTTTCACGCAGCGTGCAGAGAAAATTTGTCATAAACCATAGAAAAAAACTGTCAAAAGCTATTGGCAAGGATCTTTATCTGGCAAATTTAGAGGGAGGGAGCAATCAGGAATTAAATAAAGGTCTTGCATTTTACAGGGTCAAGCACCGGATAAGAAGCAGTATCCTTTTTTATTATTCAGAATTATATAATTATCTTTTTGTGGGAACATCCAATAAAAGTGAATGGCTTACAGGCTTTTTTGTAAAATATGGAGATGGAATTGCTGATATCATGCCCCTTATATCACTCTTTAAGACACAGATAAATGATATTGCTTCATATTTAAATATTGATACTTATTTTGTAGAAAAAGCTCCCAGCCCTGATCTTATACCGGGGATTACCGACAGTGATATGTTAAAAATGAATTATGGAAAGCTTGACCAGATACTTGCTGGTCTGGAAAAGAACATAACTGAAGAGAAGATCAGCATATTATCAGGTGCCACTGAGGAAGAGATAGAAAGGGTTAGATCCATGATATCTAAATCTGAAAACTTGAGGACCTGGCCAATAGGGTTTAAGCAATAAAAAGAAAATATCAAGACAGGCGATCAATCCACGATGATGTATATTGATCTCAATATTCACAGCCTAAAATAAAAAAATCCCGAGTTATCTTTCACCATAGTTTACACCTTAGGTTACTAAAAATCTCGGGACATATCCAAAAACTTTTCTCAGGGACTTTTCAGGTTTTTAACCTGGAAGTACTTTCTTTCAAAAATATTCCCTGGTTTTGCCAGAAAGTTGCCTCCTGTTTAAGGAATGCATAAAAGATATCAAAAATAAATTTTCATGTCAATATTATTTTATTTTTTTAAGTATTTTTATAAAAATCGTCAATAGATCATTTTGGGCCGCTACTTCGACAAATAGATTAATTAATAATGAAAGGTATTGTAAAATATAAGAATAAAAACCAGATATTATTGGCAAAAGCCTGGATTTTATATATAGTATTAGCTTATTTTTAAATCTTTGCAGGATTAGAAAATTGAGTAGTGAATAGAATATAATGAAAAAAATTAAGAACATAACGGTAATAGGTCTTGGGCTTATAGGGGGTTCTTTGGCCATGGCGCTTAAAGCTCTTAAAGATGGATTTATAATCACTGGTTTCGATATAGAAGAAGAAGCGATGAATATTGCTAAATACCGGGATATTATTGATAGGGTTGCCTTAAGTCCCAAAAATGCTGTCAGCAATGCTGATCTTATCATAATAGCCACGCCTATAAGCAAGACAATTGAAGTTGTCAGATCAATAAAAGATGGGCTTAAAAAAGGTGTGATCATCACTGATGTCGGAAGTGCAAAGGAAAGAACAGTGGAGATGGTCAATAATATACTTCCACCTGATATATTTTTTATTGGTGGACATCCTATGGCTGGTTCTGAAAATGAAGGAGTCCTTTCTGCAAAACCTGAACTTTTTAGAAATGCTTTCTATGTTCTGACTCCTACAAATAGCACTGCTACTGATAATTTGCTCACGCTTCATACTCTTTTTACAAGGATCGGGGCAAAGGTAATCTCCATCAGTCCAAAAGAGCACGATGAAAATGTAGCATTGATCAGTCACCTGCCCCATGTTCTTTCAACAAATCTTGTCGAGCTTGTCGATGACCGGCAAAAAAAATTAAAGAATCTTTTCCGTTTGTGCGCCGGAGGATTCAGGGACATGACGAGAATCGCAGCTTCAAATACTAAAATGTGGCTGGATATTTCACTTGAGAATAAGAAAGAGATCGTTAAATCGATCGAACTCTATATAAATTATTTAAATAATTTTAAAGATGGTTTGTTAAAAGATGACTCCGAGTATATAAAAAAACATTACCAGAGGGCTCAGAAAGCAAGGACAAATCTACCGAAATATGTGGAGAAAGATATCTCCAAACTATATGAGCTTAAAATCGCTATCCCTGACAGGTCTGGTGTTCTTAGTGATATAACTCTTGCAATAAGTTCCAGGGGAATAAACATAGAGGATATTTCCATATTTCATTCTACTGAATTTTCTGATGGAGGTATATTAAAATTGTTGGTCCAGGGCGATAAAGATAGCCGGTTAGCCAAAGAAGCGATTGAAAAAGCAGGATATGATATTACTGTAAAGAAGGTCCTGGGTGAATAATGTGAAAATCCATGGAGCAAAAAGTTTAAATGGAGAGATAAGGGTGCCTGGAGACAAATCGATCTCTCATAGAAGTGCCATCATATCTTCAATCTCGGGGGAAAAGGTCATTATAGAAAATTATTTATTTTCACAGGATTGCATAAACACAATAGAGATTCTAAGAAAGCTTGGTGTGAAAATAGAAAATACAGATAATGACTTAATGATCCATGGAACTAAAACTACAAATATGACCGAACCCCGGGTCGTGCTTGATGTTGGAAATTCTGGAACTGCTCTCCGTCTCATGGCCGGAGTTCTTGCCTCTACTGGCTTTATGTCAATTCTTAGCGGAGATGTTTCGATCAATAGCCGTCCGATGAAAAGAATAATAGATCCTTTAAGATCAATGGGCGCAGCAGTATATGGGAGAGATAATAACAAAAATGCGCCTCTTGTAATATTTGGAAATAAGAGACTTAAGGGGAAGAGATTTGAATTTTCACTTTCAAGCGCCCAACTAAAATCCTGCATTCTTCTTGCAGCCATAAAT
>Ga0190284_1000790_pt1 | contig 15971 bp, 15 predicted proteins | sample 48691812_MG_FD_161668 | JGI IMG/M metagenome (GOLD analysis project Ga0190284, IMG submission 161668) | Hydrothermal vent microbial mat bacterial communities from Southern Trench, Guaymas Basin, Mexico - 4869-18-1-2_MG | ecosystem: Environmental > Aquatic > Marine > Hydrothermal vents >...
GCTGGACATGGCGGTGGAGTTGGGGGTGGTTGAGAAGCGGGGTTCGTACTACTACCGTGAGGGTGAGAGCCTGGCGCAGGGGCGGGAGAACGCCAAGCAATTCCTGCGCGAGCACCCCGACGCCGCCGACCAGATTGAGACCGTCGTCCGAGAGATGATGGCTCCAGAAGTGGCTGTGGAGCCTGTTGCTGCGCTCGAGATTGAGGATGCAGGCGAGGCCGACTGACTGAATCTTACATTCTGTATTCTGTTTCACTGGCTGGAAGTAGCCACGGGTTGATCTCAAGTGCCGGCGCCTCTTATATGAGAGTGTCGGGTGAAGAGTCTAGTCCTTCTCTGATGCACGTAATTGCTCTGCTACTGGAGTTTGGGCAAAACGCCCATTTTGGTAACCTGGGTGGTCTGGCGGGCATTTTGACGCTATATGTTGCGGTATTTTAGTGTTGCCCTCCATATATAGGGGCTAAGGCAATAGACATAAGTTTATCCAAACTCCGATTTGCTAAGGTCCTGTCCCAAAGGCAAGATGCTCTTACCATCTGCTGCCCACGTAGAGGTGCGGAGTTGTTTAGCGACCGTTTGGGCGGGCTTCAGGACAAGTGTGGGGAGTGGAACGAGGGGAATTTGCATCTACCGTAGCAGGGCGATTGCAACGGGTGGATTGTGCCTGGTGCCTGATTGAGAAGGTTATATCCTGCCCTTAGCCGGGTAAAGGGTTACATTGGCTCCCTTTTGAGATTAACGCTGACGGTCACGCGTCAACGCAAGCCGTGGCTTCTTAAGCCACGGCTTTGTTTTGTTTATGCTGATGTACTATGGCGGGAACGATTACGGCGCTGCGATTTCAGAAGCGTAACAAGAATCGTGTCAGCGTCTACATTGACGGTCAATTTGCCTTTGGGCTGGCCGCTATTGAGGCGGCTCGCCTTCGGGTTGGGCAGGCGCTGAGCGATGGCGACATCGCTCGGCTACAAGTGCATGATGAAGTTGAGCGAGCCTATGAACGCGCACTCAACTTCCTGTCATACCGTCCTCGCAGCGAGGCTGAGGTGCGCCGCAGGTTGCGCAAGAAAGGCGTGGAGGATGAGGGTGTCGAGGTAGTGGTCGCACGCCTGACGCGGGCGGGGCTGCTGAACGATCGGGAGTTTGCCCGCTATTGGGTGGAAAATCGACTGCAATTTAACCCCCGAGGAGCACGTGCACTGCGCCATGAATTACGGGAAAAAGGGGTTCCTGCCTCTATCATCGCTGACACGCTGGCGGACTTCGATGAGGAAACCTCCGCTCGTAGGGCGGCAGAGGCCGGCATGCGCCGCTTGGCACATCTCGAACCTCGTGATTTCCGCCGGAGACTGGGAGCCTACCTGGCGCGCAGGGGCTTCTCATACGCGGTGGTTAAGCCGTTGATTGAGGAGATGTTGGAGGCGGTACGCTGCGAGGTTTTATCTAGTATCGAAAGCGAGGGAAGAGATAATGGGTGAATGGATGATTACAGTAGTAGTAGCGGTCCTAGCGTTGGCCGCAGGATTCGGGCTGGGCTTTTTAATCCGGCGTTATGCTGTTCAGGAAAAGATCAAGAAGCAGCAGCAGCGGACTGAGCAACTGTTGGGGAAAGCGGAGAAAAAAGCCAGTGAGACCGTGCTGGCTGCCAAGGACGAGGCGCTCAGGATTCGGAACAAGATGGAGCAGGAGCTGGAGCGGCGTCGCGCGGCCCTGCGGCGAGAGGAGGAACGTCTGCAGCGGCGGCGCGATAAGGTGGATCACCGTCAGGAACGGTTGGAACAGCGGGAACAAGTCCTTAACAAGCGCCAGAGTGCCCTGGACAAGAAGCGTAATCTGGTAGAACGGCTGGAACAGGAACAGATGGTGACGCTGGAACGGATGGCCGGATTGAGCCGCGAGGAAGCTAAACAGGAACTCTTGGAGGCCGTTGAGGAGGATGCCCGGCAGGACATGGCGCGAGTGATTCGCCAGGTGGAGGCCGAAGTTAAAGAGGAGGCTGATGCACGCGCTCGTGAGATCATCACTTATGCTATCCAGCGTATGGCAAGCGAGCAGGTAGCCGAGTTGACAGTCTCCACGGTCCCGCTGCCCTCCGATGATATGAAGGGACGCATCATCGGCCGTGGTGGGCGTAACATTCGTGCCTTCGAGAATGCTACGGGTGTGGACGTAGTGGTGGATGACACACCTGAGGCAGTCACCATCTCTTGTTTTGATCCAGTGCGTCGCGAAGTCGCCCGTCGGGCAATGGAGCGGTTGGTGGTAGACGGGCGCATCCACCCGGCGCGCATTGAGAAGATCGTCGCGGATAGCCGCAAGGAGGTCGAGCGCATCATCCGCGATGAGGGCGAGCGAGCGGCCTACGAGGCTGGTGTTCCTGGGCTGCATCCCGAGATCCTTAAATTGCTGGGGCGGCTTAAATTCCGCACCAGTTACGGACAGAATCAGCACGCCCACGCCATTGAGTCGGCCAAATTGGCAGGAATGATCGCGGAGGAACTTGGGGCTAACGCCGAGATTGCCCGCGCCGGGGGGCTGCTGCATGACATCGGCAAGGCGGTGGACTTTGACACGGAAGGGACACACGCGGGCATCGGGGCCGAAATCTGCCGGCGCTACGGCGTCCCGGAAGCGGTGGTGCAATGCGTAGAATCTCACCACCACGAAGTGGAGCAGAATTCCATTGAGGCTGTCATCGTCGAGGTTTCTGACGCCATCTCTGGTGCCAGACCGGGGGCGCGTCGCGAGAGCCTGGAACTCTACCTCAAGCGTATCCACGCCCTGGAGGAAATTGCCAGCTCCTTCGAGGGAGTGGCGGAGTCTTATGCTATTCAGGCCGGCCGCGAGGTTCGGATTATTGTCAAGCCTGATGAGATTGACGACCTGGCGACCATCCGGCTCTCCAGTGACATCGCCAGAAAATTTGAGGAGAGTATGGAGTATCCGGGTCAGATCAAGGTAACAGTGATCCGCGAGGTGCGGGCGGAAGAGTATGCGAAGTAGTTAAGGTAGATACGCCCGCGGATTCTGCTGGACGCCGTAGTAGCGCACCTCGAAGTGCAAATGCGGGCCAGTGGACCATCCGGTGCTGCCTACCGCGCCGATGACTTGCCCGCGTTCTACTGCCTGCCCTGTGAAGACGTAAATATTGCTCATGTGGGCATAGTAGGTGGCAAAGCCATTGGCGTGATCAATCACGACCAGGTAGCCGTACCCCACGTCGGTCCAGCCCGCGAAACTGACGAAGCCGCCATCGGCCGCCAGCAACGCACTGCCAATGGGAGCCCCAATGTCAATCGCCCGGTGGCCGTACCAATACCCCTGTGTGATCCTGCCCAGCACCGGCCACTGGAACCGGCCTGTGCCACGGGCACCTTCAGGGACAGATCCGGCATACGCGGTGACCACTTTGGGTACATAAGGTTTCTCGCCCCCTGGTATAATGAGCTGCATCCCTTCCGCAATTGAGTGGTCTGGGGGTTCCAGGTGATTGTACTCGCAGGTGATAATTACCTCGCATTCTACTTTGTACTCTTCAGCGATGGATTCTAGCGTGTCGCCCTCGGCGACCTCGTGGTAGGCCCCGTCAATGGGCAGGATGGTTACTTCCTGGCCGATCCGCAGCAGGTCGGGGGCGTCCTCGATGGCTGGGTTTGCCCAACTGATCGTAGTAGGCTGCAAGCCGAAGATGTCTGCAATGGACTGGACGGTGTCACCCGCCTGGACAGAGTACGTAATGATGTCCAGGCGCGGGCGCTCGGGAATGATGGTGTGTGGTTGAGCTAACCGGGCGATGGCTTTGCTGCTGGTGCTAATCGGCACTACGTTGTTTTGTCCATTGAGCTTGGTCAGCACGTCCTCGGCCGTCTTCTCGTTTTCCCCATCTCCGGCGGAGGCGGGCGGGGCGGGCATAGGCGAGCCGGAAGCAGCCTGTGCTGGCCATTCGATGTCGCTCAGCCCGATGGCCATGATTGCCACGGTAATGACTGCCAGGTGTGCGCTGGTGCGTGTGAACAGCGGAAGCCAGCTATGCCAATCTCCGGTCAGCCGGTAGACTGTGGTTGCCAGCCAGGCGAGGGCGTGTGGAAACCCGTCTTGGAACCAACGGCGGGGGGAATGCTCTCTCGTTGTATTGGACGGCTTGGCATTGCGCCGTGATAGCTGCATCAGTTCTCCTGCCCGGTGTGCGTGAATCCCCCTGCTATGGCAGGTAGGCCTGTGGGTCCTGAGGCACGCCGTTGTACCGAATCTCGAAATGGAGGTGGGGTCCAGAAGACCAGCCAGTGCTGCCGCAGTAGCCGAGTAACTGGCCTTGATAGACCGCCTGTCCGCATCCCACAACGATGTCACTGAAATGGCCGTAGCGGGTGATGAAGCTATTGCCGTGATTGAGTTCGACCAGAATCCCGTAACCGCCATTCCATCCCGCTATGGTCACTACGCCGTTGTCTGCAGCGTATAGGGGGTCGCCCAGCCTGCAAGCGTAATCGAGCCCGATGTGCGTCGGGTTACGTGGGTCGTGGAAGTACCATCCCGACACGCGGGAACTGCCGGTGGGAAGGATGAACCAGCCATTTGCGCCGGGCCCGGTAAACGTCACGCCGCTGCAGACCCCCCAACTCAACTGGGATGCCCCGGCCGTGGCGTATTGGGGCTGTGGCGGTGTCCAGGCCACTTCCTCGCTCTTGCCACCAGGCACGACGAGCAACTGTCCCTCGCGTAGTGGCTTTTCCTCTTCAAGATCGTTCCACTCGTTGTACAAAACTGCAGGCTCTACCTCGTAGTCGACTGCGATGCTTGCCACCGTCTCCCCGGCACGGACGGTATGGTATGCACCGTCCACCGGGGGGATGAAAATCTCAATCCCCGGGCGGATGAGCCACGGAGCATCTTTGAGGACTTCGCGGTTGCTCCAGGCGATCGTTTCTGGGGCCAGACCAAACTGAGTAGCGACGCCAAAAATGTTGTCACCTGGCCGGATGGTGTAGGTGATGACCTGTGCCCGCGGCCGCTCTGGAATGGTCGTGTGAGGTATGGGTAACCGGGCAACTGTGTCGGTGCCCAGAGGGTGGGATTGGTTGGTAGGTCGAGGCGGCGTGGGCAGCGATGGGGTCTCCGGCTCTGTGGGAGAGGCCATCTTGAGCGGGGACCCTTCATTGGCGTCAAGCGAGTTTCCTACGGCGGCTCGTGGTGCCGGGACTCCTACACCGCTGAGAACGATGGTAATCAAAGCCAGAGCGATGATGCTAAGGTGGGCCGTAGCGCGGGTCAGGAAGGGGCGCTTGGCGCGCCAATCCACGCAGGTGCGCCAGATTGTAGTCACGCACCAGGTCGCAAGGCGCAGAAGAATGGGACGTGAGTGGGAAGGGGCGGCGATTGCTGTATGGCGCTCCCCTTCGGTGGATGTCGGAAGAGATGATTCCTTCATTGGATTTGATCCGAGGCCATGCAACGACAGTCGCTAGCCTCGCGAGTTATTAGGGTGTGGCTGAAAACCGATAGGACGCCCACTTTCAGCCAGAAAACCCCTGCTGATGCCGCGCGTCCGCCCTTTTTTTTCCTCCAACTCATTTTAACTCGATTTATTATACCACCAAAGAGGTGGAATGACAACTTCCCTGCGCCAGCAGACGGCGAAGTATGGACAGTGCCGCCTCGACAGCCTGGGCACGGTGGCTGATACGATTCTTCTCCGCCTGCGGAAGTTGGGCCATCGTGCAACCATAATCGGGCAAATAGAAGACCGGATCGTAACCGAAGCCTCCCTGTCCTGCTGGCTCAAAGGCGATCAGCCCTTCGCATACTCCTTCGGTGTTATAAAGTTCCCCGCTGAGTGTGGCAATAAGGACCACGCAGCGGAACCGGGCAGTGCGTTGCTCCCAGGGCACGTCGCGCAGTTGTGCCAGCAGTGCTGCTGCTCGATCGGCGTCGTGTCCTGGAGTGTAGCGAGCGGAGCGAATACCAGGGGCACCGTCCAGAGCGTCCACCTCGAGCCCTGAATCGTCAGCCAGTGTTAGTAGACCAGAGATACGCGTGTAGGCCAAAGCTTTTTGACGGGCGTTATCAGTGTAAGTGTCGCCGTCCTCCGGGACCTCTACCTGTAGGCTGAGTTCAGACGGGAAGCAGAGTCTCGCTTTTAGAGGTGCGAGCAAGAGCCGGAACTCACGCACTTTACCCGGGTTCTGAGTGGCGATGAGGAGTTTCATAGCAGTATGTTTCTCTAATCTTAGCACAAATTGGCCATTTGGGCAAATGCCGGTGACTGGATGCGGTTTTCCTGACCCTCTCCAGACCATTTTATGTATACAAAAGCCAAAAATCTTGACTATAGGAGATGATTGTGTTATAATATGTACCGCTTATGAATTACTGATGGCCTCGCCAGGTTGGGTTAAGGGCGGGCGACTAAGAGCTTATCCGAAAAGTCGCTGGTATTTCTGGATAGATACTCAGAAGTGGCCGTGGAGAGCCTTTTAAGCCTGCTATGATTCGTTTTGATGTCTCTGCTCTTACCAAGGCTCGGCTTGGTGCATCGCTTACCCTGAGTGTGGACACTGGGCCCCAGAGCTTGGCCGACCTGCAGGTCAACTTCCTTCGCGGAACTATCCATGTGGTTCGTATACAAGGTGGCTTGCTTGTTCGAGGCACTGTGGAATCGCAACTGGGGCTGGAGTGTGTCCGCTGTCTGGATCCCTTTGTTCTCCCTGTTACCCTGGAGTTGGAAGAGACGTTTCGGCTACCGGGACCAGGCCCTGGGTCAGATGTGTCCTACGCAGTGGGTGATGGTGGCTGGCTTGATCTGGCTCCCCTGCTGCGTGAGCAAGCGTGGGTAGTCATCCCGATGAAACCCCTCTGTGACCCTGATTGTAAAGGGCTATGTCCGCAATGTGGTGCGAATCTTAACATTGAATCGTGTACGTGTGAGAGTGTAAGGGTTGACCCGCGCTTGGTTTTGTTGAAAGACCTGCTGTAGTTGAGAGAGGGAATGTAGGAGACCTATGGACGTAGTTGGGGAACTGTTGGAGAAAGCGGAAGTTCAGGGCTACCTTACTACAGATGACATTCTGGGCTTATTGCCGGAGGCCGAGGAGCTCTTGGAGCAACTGGAGGAGGTTTTTATCTTGTTGCATGAGGCAGGGGTCGAAGTGTACGATGACAAGGTGGATGCTGGGGCCGGGGAAGAGCGATCACTAAGTATTACATTCAGCAGACACGAGATGAACGGTCACGATTTGAGCGGGATCTCTAGTGACGATACGGTGGGGTTGTATCTCAGGGAGATGGCCCGCGTGCCTCTTCTAGCGATCGAAGAGGAGGTTCGGCTGTCCAGGGCCATCGAAGCAGGACGCAAGGCTCAAGAGATTCTGAGTAATGACGGGTCTGACCCGAAGGGGCGGCAGGAACTCGAGGGGCAAGTCAAGGAAGGAAGTGTCGCTCGTGAGCATCTGATCAAGGCTAATACTCGTCTGGTGGTCAGCATCGCCAAGAAGTACATGGGGCGTGGTGTGCCGTTCTTGGACCTGATCCAAGAGGGCAATCTGGGTTTGATGAAGGCAGTGGAGAAGTTTGACTACAGCCGTGGATATCGTTTCAGCACCTACGCGACATGGTGGATCCGGCAGACGATAACGCGGGCGATTGCCGACCAGGGACGCACGATCCGTGTGCCGGTTCACATGTCGGATCGTATCCGGCGGCTCTACAACACGGCTCGAGCGCTTGAACAAGAGCATGGTCGCCGACCGACGCCGGAGGAAATAGCGGCCGAGATGGACATGGAGCCGCGCAAAGTGCAGTGGATGCTTAGGGTCTCGTGGCGGCCGCTAAGCCTGGAGAAGCCGGTCGGCGAGGACGCGGAGAGCGAACTGGGAAGTTTTATCGAGGACGAGATGACCCCCACGCCTACGCAGAGTGCCTATCAGCTTCTGCTTGGTGAAAAGGTCGAGGAGATGCTGGCCACACTGAACCCGCGCGAGGCGCGCATCCTGCGGCTCCGTTTTGGGCTTATCAACGGACGCAGTTACACGCTGGAGGAAGTCGGCCAGAAGTTTGGGCTCACGCGGGAGCGCATCCGGCAGATTGAGGGCCGGGCACTGCGCCGTCTGCGCCATCCTCGCCGCAGCCGCCAGTTGCGGGATTACTTGAGGTAGTATGGTGGACGTGATATTCTATCGTTTCGTTATGATTATGGTGATGTGCAGCCTGCCGTGGCGGGCAGGAGAGGAGGCTCTCTGCCCGCGATAGGCCGTCGTTCCTTTTCGGCCTCACGGCAATAGACCGCCAGCCTCGCTGGCGGTTTTCGTTTATCATACCCTGTGTTACAATATATCGCACGCTCTCAAGGAGGAACACCAATGTCCGAACACATTCTCATCGCTATAGCCTGGCCCTACGCCAGCGCCAAGATCCACGCCGGCAACGTCACCGGATCTCACCTGCCCGGTGACATCTGTGCCCGTTACCACCGCCTGGCCGGCGACCACGTGCTGATGGTCTCCGGCTCCGATTCGCACGGCACCCCCGTTACCGTGTGTGCTGAGCAAGAGGGCAAATCCCCCTGCCAGGTCTTCGAGCGTTTTCATCACGGTTTCTTGGAACTGTTTCAGCGCCTGGGCATCAGTTACGACCTCTTCACCCACACCGATACCGAGAACCACCACTGCGTCTCTCAAGACTTTTTCCTCGCGCTGCTGGAGAAAGGTTATCTCTACAAGCAGGTGCAGGAGCAGATGTACTCAGAGGCACAGAAACGCTTCCTGCCTGACCGCTACGTCGAGGGCACCTGCCCGGTGTGCGGATACGAGGACGCGCGGGGTGACCAATGCGACAACTGCAACACGCTGCTGGACCCAAAGGACCTGATTAACCCACGCAGCAAGATTGACGGCAGCACGCCTGTGCTCCGCGAGACTGAGCACTTCTTTCTCGACCTGCCCCAACTGGCCCAGGCCGGGCTGGCCGAATGGCTACAGCAGGGCAAGGAACACTGGCGGCCCAGCGTGATCAACTTCGCCCGCCGCTACGTAGGTGAGAAATTGCATAGCCGGCCCTTCACCCGTGACCTGGAATGGGGCGTTCCAGTGCCCGTGCCGGGATGGGAGGGCAAATGCATCTACGTCTGGTTCGAGGCGGTCATGGGCTACTTCTCCGCCAGCGTCGAATGGGCGCACAACCGGGGCCAGCCGGAGGCGTGGAAGGATTGGTGGTACGATCCGACGGCCCAAACGTTCTACTTCATCGGCAAGGATAACATTCCCTTCCACGCCGTCATCTGGCCGGCGGAACTGATGGGGGTAGAGCGGCTCTACGAAGACGACCTCTCCAAGAAGCTTAATCTGCCCTACGACGTGCCGGCTAATGAGTTTATGAACCTGGAGGGGCAGAAGATCTCTGGCAGCCGCAACTGGGCGGTGTGGATGGACGAGGCGCTCGACCATTATGACCCTGATGCATTGCGTTACTACCTGACGGTGGCGATGCCGGAGACGCGGGACACCGACTGGCTATGGGACGGCTTCGTGCGTCGCAACAACGACGAACTGGTGGCTACCTGGGGCAACCTGGTCCACCGGGCACTGACCTTCGCCTACAAACGCTTCGATGGGCGGGTGCCCACGCCGGGGTCGCTGGAAGACGTAGATGTACGACTTCTAAACCGGGTTGCGGCTGGCTTCGAGCCCATCGGCCAGTTGCTGGCAGGCTGCAAGTTCCGCGCCGCGCTGAGCGAGGTGATGGCGCTGGCCCGTGAGGCCAACCGCTACCTGGACGAGAAAGGCCCCTGGTTCCAGATCAAAGAGGACCGCGAGGCGGCCGGCACGACCATCTACGTGGCGCTCAAGGCCATTGATTCGTTGAAGGTCCTCTTCGCTCCCTTCCTGCCCTTCTCGTCGGAGCGCTTGCACCACTACCTGGGCTACGAGGGAACACTGTTCGGGCGGTCTTACACGGCCACTTTTGAGGAAGAAGGTGGGCGAATCCACGAGGCGCTATGCTACGACGGCGGTAGCGCGATGGGTGAGTGGAAACCCAGCCAACTGCCCCCGGGCCAAGCGCTGCGCCAACCCGAACCGCTGTTCAAGAAACTGGACGAGGGTGTGGTCGAGGAAGAACGTGCCCGTATCGGGGCCGGAGCACCTCCCGCGTAGTGCGACAGCTTCTTGGTACCGATGTACTATTGACACCGGGGCCATCGTGAACTAACATTGTTGGTAGCTGAGTGCATGTATTGGTGAGTGTAATACCACGACGAGGAGGATAGATTATGAGTAAACGAACGCGGAAAATGCTTGGTGTGTTCATCCCGTTGGCGGTGCTAGCCCTGGCTTGCACCTGTAATCTTCCGTTTGGCCCCGAGGAGGAGACACCGCCTCCGTCCCCGCCCGATGTCCTTTTCCAGGACGATTTCAGCGACCCGGACTCCGGTTGGGAGGTGGGGGACTACGATACCGGCGGTGTGGGCTATAGGGACGGTGTCTACTTTGCCACTTCCATCGGCGATAGTGACACGATGTGGGGTGTGGCCAATGTGTCCTTTAGTGATGTTATCATTGAGGTGGATGCCATCCAGGTCTCAGCCGGTCCCGAAGACAATAACGATTATGGAATAGTATGCCGGGAGCAGGGCGACGGCAGCGGATACTATCTGCTCATCTCCGGGGATGGTGGCTATGCCATTCTCAAAGCTCAAGGAGGTGATTTTGAGCCGTTAGTGGATTGGGCCGCCTCGGATGATGTCCGGCAGGGGAATGCCACCAACCACATCCGAGTGGTGTGTGACGGCTCCACCCTGGCGCTGTTTGTCAACGGGCAGCGCCTGGCGACGGCTGAGGATAGCACGTTCGCCAGTGGGGACATCGCGCTGACCGCGACGTCCTACGAGGACGAGCTCACGGAGATCAACTTCGACGACCTGGTGGTGCGCAAGCCGTAGTGGTGGGTTTCCCCGCTCCGCGCAGCGACCCTTCATCGGTGGAAGGGTCACTTTTTCTGTATGGATACATTGCGGAATCCCTGTAGGGGCGAAGTTGCGGCTTGTGGCAACCTGTGGTATCCTTCATATTAGATACTCGGTACTGGATACTCAATGTCCGGTGCAGGAATGGGTATTCAGCATCCAGTATCCAGCATCAAACATCCGGCATCAAGGAAGGGGTATATGGCACGCTTACATGAGTATCAAGGTAAAACGCTTCTGGCGCAAAAGGGTATCCCTATTCCCAGAGGTGGGGCAGCCAGCACACCTGACGAGGCACGAGGGATCGCGGTCGAGATCGGTGGGCCGGTCGTGGTGAAAATTCAGGCCTGGGTGACGGGCCGCGCTGGCCTGGGCGGTATCCGCTTTGCCGAGACACCCGACGGGGTGGCACAGGCTGCCGCCGATATGCTGGGAATGAAGGTGGGCGGCTTTACCGTCGAGAAGGTAATGGTGGAGGAGAAACTCTCCATTGAGCGAGAGTTTTACGCCGGTCTCATCGTCAGCGACCGGGAACGGGCACCGGTGATGATGTTCTCCAGCGTCGGGGGTACTGGCATTGAGGAGATCGCCCGCCAGCACCCGGAAGCCGTCGCTAGCCGGGTAGTGGACATCGAGCACGGGCTACGGGATTACCAGGCCCGCAACATAGTGCGGAACACGGGCATCCACGGCCGGCTGCAGCGGGGCCTGGCCGGGCTGCTGGTGAAACTGTACGATGTGGCCCGCACGTGGGAGGCCCGCACGGCTGAGATCAATCCGTTGGTGCTGACGACCGGGGGCAAACTGGTGGCCGCCGACTGCCGCGTCACGGTGGACGACTACGCCGTCTTCCGCCACAAGGACTTGGGCCTAACATTTGCCCGCGAGTTGAACCGCCCGCCGACGGAATTGGAGCGTATCGCTTACGCCGTCGAGGAGGGAGACTACCGGGGTACCTTCTACTTTATCCAGATGATTGAGGACTTCCAGGGGGGTGAGGGAGTCGTCGGCTTCCACGGGGCAGGCGGTGGCGGTTCGATGATGAGCATGGACGCGCTGATCAACGAGGGATTCCGCCTCGCCAACTTCGTGGATACGTCGGGCAACCCCCCGGCCAGCAAGGTCTACCGGGCCGCTCGCATCATCCTCAGCCAGGGGCCGATTGACGGCTACTTCGGCTCCGGTTCAGGGGTGGCCAGCCAGGAGCAATTCCACTCCGCCCGGGGATTGGTCAAAGCGTTTCTGGAGGAGCCGCTGACAGTGCCGGCCGTCATCCGGCTGGGCGGTAACGCTGAGGACAAGGCGGTGGAGATTCTGGAGCGGGTCAATGGTCATGTTCCTGCGCCAGTGGAGGGGTACAAGAAGGACGACACCCCCCAGTTCTGCGCGCAGCGGCTCAAAGCGCTGGCGGAGGGTTACACCCCGCCGGCCGAACAGCCAGAGGGACGTAAGAAACCGGTCGCGCGGCGGCCCTACACTTTCGAGACGGTGACCGGCGGTACAGTGACTTTCGACCACGCCGTCTGTGCCACCTGTGAAAGCAAAATCTGTGTGAGGGAATGTGTGCCGCAGATCCTCACGCTCAATGAGGAAGGCTGCCCGGTGCTGAACATCACGCCGGAGGAGGCGAAGAAAGGTCGTTGCATCGAGTGCCTGGCCTGCGACGTGGCGTGTTATTTCCAGGGTGCTGGTGGGGGATACGTGGAGTTGCCCATTCCTGGGCTGGAGGACCGCTAGCAGGTCGGTAGATTCAGTAGATTATGAAAATGTGAAAAGCTGAATAAGTTGACAAGCTGTACTTGTCTTTTGCCAGCTTACCCCTCCATTTATCAAGCGGGAGCAACAGGAAATGTCCATTCTTATCAACGAAACCAAACGAGTGATCGTGCAGGGCATCACAGGCCGCGAGGGACGCGCTCGCGCTAAACTGATGAAGGAATACGGCACCCAGATTGTGGGCGGGGTGACCCCAGGCCGGGGCGGTCAGGAGGTCGAGGGATTGCCCGTCTTTGACACCGTCGAGGAGGCGTGGGAGAACCTGGGGCCAATTGACGTCAGCGTCCTCTTTATTCCCGCGCCGCTGGTGTGCAGTGCGGCGCTGGAGGCGATTGATGCAGGGGTCAAACTGTTGGTTATCGTGCCCGACCGTGTCCCTATCTACGACGTGTTGGAGATCGTTAAAGCGGCGGACAGCGCCGGCGCAAAGTTCGTCGGCCCCAACACGCTGGGAGTGCTCAGTCCCGGCAAGGGGGTGCTGGGGATGATCGGCGGGCGGGCGGTGTCGGCCCGCGCCTGGTTCTTCCCCGGCCCGGTGGGGGTCTGCTCCCGCTCAGGCGGGATTACCTCCTCGATGGCCTACTACCTGGCGCAGGAGGGCATCGGCGCGACCACCCTGGCCCACGTGGGTGGCGATGCCATCGTCGGGCTGCCGCTGCCGGAGGTGGTGCGCCTTTTCCAGGCCGACCCGGAGACAAAGGCGGTCGTGATGTTTGGCGAGATCGGCACCAGCCAGGAGGAGCAGGTGGCCGACCTGATCGAGCAAGGGGATGTGACCAAGCCGCTGATCGCCTACATCGGCGGGAAAGGGGCCAAGAGCGGCACCCGTTTCTCTCACGCCGGGGCGATCATTGAGGGTGGGCGGGGTACCCGTGAGGGCAAGGTGGCCCGGCTGCGAGAGGTCGGCGTGCACGTGGTGGAGAATTTCGGGGACATCCCCATGGTGGCGAAGGAGGTGCTACAGGGAATAGGGGCGCTATAGGCCCACAGGTTGGTAGTAAGAGCGAGAAGCTAGAGGGAGCCCTCTTCGAGACGTTCCCGCAGTAGGGCGTAATATCCCTCCTGTTCCAAAGGGCAGCGCATGGCATCCAGAAACTCCTGCTTGCGAAGCCGCACTTGTCGGGCCATCTGGCTGATGTGGAAATCGCTCAGTTCCCGTTCCCTGTGGGAGATATAGGTACGGGCCACCAGCCGGCCGTCGAGGTACAGCCGATAGACGCGGTGATGGGTCTCGTGGCGCTCGAAACCCAGTTTACTGGTCAGGGCCCGATCCACCTTGCGCGCTTTGAGCATTCACGTCTCCTCGGCCTGGGCCAGGATGGCCTGCAGTTTGGCCAGCCGCCTGGTCAGGTAAGGCGCTAACCGATCTGCGTCGGCGCTGAGGTCGGCGTGATACTCCTGCACCGCCAGCCAATAGTCATCACGAGCGACGTCGAGCGTGGGGCCTGTGCCGTAGAGGTCGAACTGTTCGTCGGTGACGAAGAACCGCTCGCCGTCGAAGTGGATGAATACCGGGATGCCGCGGATCTGGTCGAGGATTTTCACCTTTGACAGCAACTGGGTCAACGATTCGTACTCGGCGGTGCTGATGAGAACGGCCAGGGGCCTGCCCCGACGCTCAATCACATAGCGTGCGTCGCCGTAGGCGACCTCGTTGACGATATGGGAAAGTCGGTCCCGGGCTTCAGCAATACCTATACCTTCAGACATCATGCACCCTTGTTACACGGTTCCGAATTGTACAATTCGGACGAATTATAGCACCGAATAGAGATTTCGTCAATGGAGGAATGATGACTGATCTACACTGGACCACCGCGATTACCTCCGTCCAGCCCAACGAACTGCGGCTGCGGGGGTATCGCATAGACGAACTGATGGGCCGCGTGACCTTCGGACAGGCGGTCTACCTGACGCTGAAGGGGGAACTTCCCTCGCCGGAGGTCGGCCGGTTGATGGATGCCATGCTGGTCTCCTCGATTGACCACGGCGCGACGCCCCCCTCGGCGTTGGCGGCCTGCACGGCCGCCTCCACCGGCGCGACGCTGAGCGCCAGCATTGCCTCGGGGGTGCTTTCCATCAACCGCTATCACGGTGGGGCCATCGAGGGCTGTATGCGGCTTCTCTACGACGCCGTTGGCCGGCTTGACCTTGACAGGGAGCGTCCGCCTGTAGAGGTGGCAACCGAGATGGTGGCGGAACTGAGGGCGCAGAAGAGGCGTGCCCCTGGCTTCGGTCACCGCATCCACACCGACGACCCACGCACGAAACGGCTGCTGGCGCTGGCGGACGAGTTGGGGGTAAGCAGCAATGGGGTGATGATGGCACGTGCCTTCGAGGATGCTCTGGAGCAAAGCCTGGGACGGCGGTTGCCCCTCAACGTGGACGGCGCATTGGCCGCGCTCTTGGTGGACCTGGGCTTTCCCCCCGAATTGGGCAATGCCTTCTTCATCGTCGCCCGCGTCACCGGGCTGGCGGCTCACGTCCACGAGGAGATGACTCGCCAGCGGCCGATGCGGCGCATTCATCCCACTGACCACGAGTACGATGGACCGGCGCCACGACCATTGGAATGAAAAGTGTGCAAGTGTGCAAGTGTGCAAAGAGGTGGAAAATGGGTAAGGAGTTGATCCAAACGATCTTCGCCCGGCGTAGTATCCGCAGGTATACGGATGAGCCGGTCGGCGAGGCGGACATCAGAACGTTATTGGAAGCGGCGATGGCGGCTCCTTCGGCCTCGAACCGTAAACCGTGGCACTTCGTCGTCGTGACCGGGCGGCAAACGCTGGACGGCCTGGCCGAGGTTCATCCCCACGGCAAGATGCTCTTCGAAGCGACGTTGTGCATCGCTGTGTGTGGCAACCTGAGCACCTTTGAGCGCTTCTGGGTGCAGGATTGCTCCGCCGCCACCGAGAATCTGCTCCTGGCGGCTACCGCACTGGGCCTGGGTGCGGTCTGGCTGGGCGTCTATCCCAGGGAGGACCGGGTTGCCGCTGTGCGCCAGGTGCTGGGTCTGCCTGAGACGGTCACGCCGCTCAACCTGATCTCCATCGGTCATCCGGCGGAGGAAAAGGAGCCGCGCACTCAGTACGACCAGTCCCGCGTGCATCGTGAGCGGTGGTAGAACGGCGGACTAAGCTGTATTGCCTCCGCGGAGAGACGACCCCGATAATGGAGCAAGCGGCTTTTGGCAATAGCCCGTTGAAAGTGTCAAACGGTGGAAATAAAAGAGTTCATC
>Ga0190284_1000791_pt1 | contig 15941 bp, 14 predicted proteins | sample 48691812_MG_FD_161668 | JGI IMG/M metagenome (GOLD analysis project Ga0190284, IMG submission 161668) | Hydrothermal vent microbial mat bacterial communities from Southern Trench, Guaymas Basin, Mexico - 4869-18-1-2_MG | ecosystem: Environmental > Aquatic > Marine > Hydrothermal vents >...
ATGTCACCGCCGACTTCCCGCTGGGTATTGCCGAAAAACTGCGCCGCGCCGGATACCGGCTGATCGTGTCCAAAGAACCGTCCTGCCCGCAGCGCGAAATAAAATCCGGGGACGAAATTTCCGCAGTGCAGATCGCTCAGCGTGCCGCCGCGATAGCCATGAAGACCGCTATTAAAGAAATCGCTTCTGCGCGAATCGGAAAAGAAAAAGTTTTGCGCTGCGGGAAAACCGTTCTTACTGCCGAAGCTGTCCGAGCCGTCATTCACCGCGCCCTTTTCGACCTTGATTGCACCGCACTCGAAACCATTGTCGCCTGCGGCCCGCAGTCTGCTGATCCGCACGAGCGCGGCGAAGGCCCGCTTCTCGCCGGCGAACCGATCGTCATCGATATTTTTCCGAAACACGCAAGTGGCTACTGGGGCGACCTCTCCCGTACGGTTTGCCGCGGCTCCGCGCCCGCAGAACTAAAAAAAATGTACACCGCCGTCAAAGCCGCGCAGGCCGCCACTCTGAAAGCCGTCAAAGCCGGCGCGTGGACCGATGACATCCATGCTACAGCCGCTGCGGAGCTTGATCGGCGCGGATTCGAAACCGACACGGTAAATGGTGCGCCGCAGGGCTTCATTCATGGAACCGGCCACGGAGTCGGGCTTGAAATACACGAAGCCCCGCGGATTTCAGCGGCGGGGCATCAGAACCTGCGCGCGGGCAATGTGGTCACCATCGAACCGGGCCTTTACTACCCCGATATCGGCGGCGTACGCATCGAAGATACCATCGCCGTTACCCGCGCCGGATTCAAATTCCTCGCCCCCTGCCCCAAGAAGCTCGAAATCTGAGCTCTTCTCCCGCGAGAATAAATGCAGCCCTCGAAAGGTAGGGCGCCCCGAAGCTTCGGGGCGCCGCGGACGGCTCGGCGAGCCCCCCCTACCAAGAAGCCCTTTAGCCTGAATTATTCACGCGACAAGTCCGGTGCAGATGCAAGATGTGAAGGGTGTCGCTGTATTGACATACCGCAAACCCTTCGCAACGATGCAGATGTGCCGGAATCGTTGCGCCTCTGGTAAAAATGGAGGGGAATAAATTTTCTGACGAAAAATCCATATCCGCCTCGAACCCAACCTGTTGAACCATTCCCGTCCATTTTTATGAATAGATCAGGTTAGGCCCTGCTCAACCGTTTTAACCTCGAAGGAGAGAAAAATCGCTTCATGTATATAAAACCATCTGGACGGCCCAGCTTCTCTTCTTTGCCGTGCTTCACGGTGCCATGGTTTTAACCGCGCTGGGCGTGGCGGTTCCGACGGCGGGAATCATTAACGTTGGCATCGGGCTGCTTTTTATCGTCATTGGCAACTGGCTGGGCAAAGTGCGCAGCAACTTCATCATGGGCGTGCGTACGCCGTGGACGCTATCGAGCGAGCTTTCCTGGAACAAGACCCACCGGCTGGCCGGCAAACTGTTTGTGGGTGTTGGGCTGGCTCAGATACTCGTTGGGGTTTTCTTTTCCACTCACCCTGCCGCTGCAAAAGTTATGATAACCGGTATAATCCTTTTGGTGCTCGTTCCGGTCACCTACTCCTGGTGGGTCTGGAAAAACGATCCCGACCGGCAGAGCTAAAAAAGAAGTATCCCTCGCAGAGGCACCAGAGAACGCAGAGCGTTTGTACAAAGAGGCAACATCGTCTGCGAGGTAATCATTTTGTAGCCGAGGCCCGAGGCCTCGGTGATTCAGAAAGAGACCCAATCGGAAATCGACAATTTAAAATTCTCTCACAATATTCGCGCCGAGGGCGCGGAGGCGTTCGTCGATCGCTTCGTAGCCGCGGTCGATTACTTGAGCGTTTTCGATCACACTTTCGCCGTCGGCGCAGCAGGCGGCAATGAGCATCGCCATGCCCGCGCGGATATCCGGACTGCTCAGCCGCGCGCCGTGCAGTTTGGACGGGCCGCTGACAACGACGCGGTGCGGGTCGCACTGGATAATGTTGGCGCCCATCGCCATCAGGTTGTCCACGAAGTACATGCGGCTCTCGAAGAGCTTTTCGAAAAAGAGCATCTGCCCGGAGGTCTGCGTCGCCAGCACAATCATCACGCTCATCAGGTCGGAGGGAAATGCAGGCCAGATGCCGTCTTCGATTTTCGGCGTGAAGTTTCCAAGGTCTGGAACAATTTCGCGTGAAGGATTCGAACCTTGGGAAAGCACGCCGCTAACGCCTTTGGCGTCACAAGTTTTGAGCGCCCATTTGACGCCGAGCTTTGAAAACCCTTTTTCGAGTACATTGAGCGTAACGGGGTCGCCCGGATCGGGAATTTCGAGCGCGCCGCCGGTGACGGCGGCAGCGGCAATAAAGCTGCCGACCTCAATATAATCAGGCTGAACGGCGTGTTCCGTGCCGCCGAGCGTCTCGACGCCCGTCACCGTCAGCCGGTTGGTGCCGATGCCGCCGATATCCGCGCCCATTTTCACCAGCAGACGCGCCAGATCCTGCACGTGCGGCTCGCAGGCGGCGTTGAAGATGGTTGTTTCACCTTTGGCGAGCGTTGCGGCCATCAGAATGTTTTCGGTGGCGGTCACACTGGCTTCATCCAGCACCAGGTCGGCGCCTGCCAGGGCCTTGCATTCAAAACGATACGGTGCGGAGTCGTTAATATCGATGCCGAGGGCGCGCAGGCCGTAAAAATGGGTGTCGAGGCGGCGGCGGCCGATCACATCGCCGCCGGGTGAATGAATGAGCACCGAGCCGTGACGGGCGGCCAGCGGCCCGGCCAGCAGGATGGAGGCGCGCACTTTACGGCAGTATTCGGGATCAAGCTCGGTGTTTTTCAGCCCTTTGGCGCAAAGCGTTACACTCCCGCCCTCTTTTTGGACGGATACGCCGAGCGATTCGAGGAGGTCCAGCATTACGCGCACATCCTGAATATCGGGAACATTACAGAGTTTGACCGGCTGATCGGTCAGCGTACACGCGGCGAGCATCGGCAGTACTGCGTTTTTGTTCCCCCGCGGGAGAAACGTTCCGCCGATTGCTTTGCCGCCCTGAATAATGAAACGAGCCATGGCGCAGACCATAAACGCTTTTCCCAAACATTGGAAATTTTTTGCTCGTTTTTCCAAGGTTTGAAACTGGCGGCACCCTCGGCGCTTGGCTAGACTGCGCGGCATGATTCGTCGAACCACCCTTTTTCTCACGGTCGTGCTTCTTGCCGCCTCGGGTTGTGCAAAACAACCGCCGCCCGCGCAGCAAACCCCCGGCCATACAGAACGCCCGGCGCCCGCGCGAGCTGTTCCCGCGACGGGCCTTCCGCCCGCGCAGGAAATCCTTGCGTTTGCCCGTGCGCAGCTTCCTTTGCAGCCGGTTCGCATGACCGGCACGCTGAAAGCGCGCGCGCCTAACGGCCATGTGAAACGCACGCGGAATGTCGAAATGGAGCTCGACTGGGGCGCAAAGCCGGCGCGCGCGACCTACCGCATTCTTGATGAAAAGACCGGGGCCGCTCAGGTCCTGGAAATGGTTTGGAAAAGCAGCGGGCCGGAATACCGGTTTAAAGCAAACGGCGCGCCCGCCGATATGGACCCCAGCACGGAAATAGACGGGCTGGGCCTCACCTGGGCTGATTTGAGCTTTTCATTTCTCTGGGACACCGCAGCACGGACAGAAGGCGCGGCCAAAAAACTGGGGAGTGACTGTTTTGTGCTGACGGTGCCCCGCGCCGGGAAAAAGAGCCTGCGGCTTTGGATCGAGCAGACGACCGGGCGGCTGTTCGGAGCGGAAGAAAAGGATGCGGACGGGACGACGCAAAAAATCATCAAAGTAGTCAGCGTCAAGGAGTTCGATGGACTCTGGATGGTGAAAGACCTCGATATTATCCGACCCGCCGAGGGCGGGCGAACCTCGCTTCGCGTGGATACCGTTACGGTCGAAACAGACTGATTATTCAGGCGTCACAGCTTCCGGAACGGGCTTCGACTCCGGAACGGGTGCGGTGATCGGAGACGGCGCCGGAGTCGGAATCTGTGGCACCGCCGCCGGCTTGGGGGTCAGTTGATCCAACGCAAAAGCGGCGGTTTCCTGCTGTTTTTGGAACAGGCCGAGCAGCACATCCTGATGCACCGAAACCAGCGAGCTCGATTCCAGAATGGCCAGGCTGTTTTTATCCGCTTTAACAGTCACTGCGGCGATGTCCGCCGCCTGTTGCGCCAGCGCGGGTTGAATGAACACGTTGTTATTGGACGCAATCTTTTCGTCGATCAGGTCCTGAACCGCTTTCTGCGATATACAGCCGGTCAGCAGCATGGCTAGAATGAATATAAGTAAAGTTTTCATGATTTTTTCCTCCAGAACGAAAAATATATGCAAAACGGCCGGAAAACAAAGTTTAAAACAGGTAGCGAAAGAGGGCCTGCCTGGCCGAAGCTCTATTCAGAGGGAACGTCCGCCTTCGCCAGAGGCTTTGGCGAGACAGCCTTCGTTTCGTCGCTTCACTCGAAAGCGAAGGCTGGAGCGGGTGATCGGATTCGAACCGACGACAGTCACGTTGGCAACGTGACGCTCTACCACTGAGCTACACCCGCGTCGAGTAGAAGGCTGGCTAGTATGGGAATTCCCGAATCCTTTGCAAGCCAGAATTTTATTGATGTTCATCTGCGCTGATACACCTGCCCGCCATAGCTTGATAAGACGGCGGCGGGTGGTTATTCTTCCGGCATGATTACGCAGGAAAAGTGGGATCGGCTGCGCGAGCGCATGAAGCAGCTCGGCATCCGGGAAGAGGATCTTGCGGAGCAGTTTATCCGCGGATCCGGAAAAGGTGGCCAGAAAGTCAACAAAACCTCCTCCTGCGTACAGCTAAAACACATTTCTTCGGGTCTTGAAGTGAGGTGCCAGCGTTCGCGCCTGCAGGCCTCCAACCGTTATTTCGCGCGCCGCGACCTCTGCGAAAAACTCGAAGAAAAAGTACTCGGCGCGGCCAGCCGCAAGCAGCAGGAGATCGAAAAAATACGCAGGCAGAAGCGCCGACGCTCCCGCCGCGCGAAAAACAAAATGCTCGATGCGAAACATAAACAGGCGGAGAAGAAAGAACGCCGACGCCCGGTAAGCGGGGAATAATAAAGTAGGACAGCCATCCTGGCTGTCTTAGAAAGGCTGGAAGCCTGTCCTGCATAGTAGAAAAAATGAAAACCGAAGCCAAACTGCAAAAACTGAATGAAATTTTCCAGAAGCTGGAGCGCGTCGTTGTTGCATTCAGCGGCGGCGTGGACAGCACATTTCTCACTGCTGCTGCGGTGCGCGCCCTCGGCGCGGAAAACGTTCTCGCCGCCACCGCAGTGTCTGCCACGCTCACCGATGACGAAAAAGCCGAGGCACTTGAGCTGGGCAAACAGATCGGCGTGGAGCACGTCCTTCTTGAAACCGACGAGTTTGGCGACGAGACCTTCACCGCCAATACCGCAGAGCGTTGCTACCACTGCAAAAAAATCCGGTTTGAGGCACTGACCGAATGGGCCGCCGCGCGCGGCTACCCCTGGGTTGTGGAGGGTACCAATGTTGACGACGCAGACGACTACCGCCCCGGCAGCCGCGCTGTCGCGGAACTTGAGCGCGTCAGCAGCCCGCTTAAAGAAGCCGGCCTGACCAAAGCGGAAATCCGTAAAATTTCTAAACATTGGACACTTCCGACGTGGGAAAAGCCGTCCGCCGCCTGTCTCGCCTCGCGCATCGAATACGACCTGCCGCTGACGCCCGAGCGCCTGAAACAGGTCGAAGAGGCCGAAAAATTTGTTCGCCCGTTCTGCAAAGGACAGCTTCGCGTGCGGCACCACGGAACCAACGCGCGCATCGAAGTTGAGCCGAACAGTATCGCCGGGCTTGCCGAACCGAAAACCGCCGCTACAATCGTTGAAAAGCTGAAGATGCTCGGGTTTGACCACGTGGCACTCGATCTGTCCGGTTATAAAATGGGCAGCATGAATCGGGGAATAAAGTAGGACAGGCTTCCAGCCTGTAAAGAGCCGAGCATCCGTAGACAGGCTGGAAGCCTGTCCTACTTTGAGGAGACAAATGAATAAGAATGGTTTTGATGAATTAGGATTCGCGAAGATCGACAACCACCGCGCGGAGCGGCGGGGTTTCCCTGAAGCGATTTTTTGCGAAGGCAAAACGCCCGATCAGGTTGCGCAAATCGTTCAGAAAATGAACGAGGGCAAAAGCAACATTTTGGCGACCCGCGCTAACGTCGAAACCTTTGCCGCTGTTAAAGAACTCACTCCGGAAGCAGAATATCACGAAGAGGCCCGGCTGATCGTTGTTCGGAAAGAAGAAATCACCCCCGACCCCGACCGCTTCATTCTCGTGATGAGTGCGGGAACGAGTGACATCCCGATTGCCGAAGAAGCCGCGATCACCGCCGAGCTGATGGGCCATCGCGTTGAGCGCGTTTTTGATGTCGGCGTTGCAGGCATTCATCGCCTTTTCGCTCAAAAGGAAAAAATTCGCGAAGCCAACGTTTTGATTATAGCCGCCGGCATGGAGGGCGCGCTGGCCAGCGTGGTCGGCGGCCTTGTTTCTAAGCCGGTGATTGCGTTGCCGACGAGCGTCGGCTACGGCGCGAGCTTCGATGGACTCGCCGCCCTGCTCGGCATGCTCAACAGCTGTGCGGCGGGCGTGGCGGTGGTGAACATTGATAACGGCTTCGGTGCGGGTCGTCTTGCGGGCATGATGAATTCGATGAGGTGATTTAATGCGAGCGATGTATCTATCCTGTTTTGCGGGCGTCAGCGGAAACATGTTTCTCGGCGCACTGCTCGACGCCGGGCTTTCGGAAGAGGCGTTGCGCGAAATGGTGGCCGCCTTGCCCGGTTCCGGATATGAGCTTAAGATTTCAAAGGTACAAAAGTGCGGGATCGCCGCAACGCACTTTGATGTCGAACTCGACCCGGACGAGAAACAACCGCAGCGCAATCTGGCCGACATCCTGAAAATGATCGAGGCCGCTGAACTCAGCGAAAACGTAAAAGCCAAAAGCGCGGCGGTTTTTACCAAATTGGCAGAGGCGGAAGCGAAAGTACATGGCACGACGGTGGATAAAATCCATTTTCACGAAGTCGGCGGCGTGGACGCGATCATTGATATTGTCGGGACGGTTTTCGGACTGGAGGCGCTCGGCATCGAAAAGCTGTCTGCTTCGCCGCTGAAAACCGGCACTGGTTTTGTCGAATGCGCGCACGGGAAGCTGCCCGTTCCTGCGCCCGCGACGGCCGAGCTTTTGCAGGGCATCCCGTATTCGCACGGCGATATCGAAAAAGAGCTGGTGACGCCGACCGGCGCCGCGTTGCTCGCGACGCTCTGCGACGGCTTCGGGGATCTACCCGCCGGATTTGTAAGCGAAAAAACCGCCTATGGCGCAGGCGGCTGGGATCTGGATATTCCGAATGTGCTTCGCGCGCAGATCGGACAATTTCCAGGACGGGCTTCCTGTATTCAGGAGCCCGTGTTATCGGAAGATGAAGACACGCCCTCTCGAATACGAGAAGGACGTCCTACAATGCAGGGTTTGATAGTTCTCGAAACCAATATAGATGACTGCAACCCGCAGATTTTCGAATATGTCATGGAGCGGCTTTTTAAGGCAGGAGCCCTCGATGTATGGCAAACGCCGATTTTGATGAAAAAGAGCCGTTTTGCGTCAAAAGTATCCGTTTTGGCCCCATTTTCGCTCAAAAATGAGCTGGAAACGATCATTTTTGAAGAAACCACCACCATCGGAATCCGTCGTTATTCGGTGCAGCGCACGGCGGCTGAACGCCGCGAAGAGATGGTAAATACGCCGTGGGGATCCGTGCGGGTCAAAATCAGCTCGATTAACGGAACCGTCTGTTCCGTCACACCCGAATACGACGACTGCCGCCAATTGGCCGAAACCAGCGGCACTCTCCTCAAAGAAATAATTCGCATTGCTCAGGCGTCTGCTTTACCCCCGCCCGCCGTTGGGTGAAAATTGCAACATAAACCTTGCAATTTCGACCAAACGGGCGTTTGATTTGGACAGGAGTGGAAAAATGGAAGCCAAAACCATCGAATGGATAGACCGTGCGATAGAACCTGAGTTCGCCCATGTCTGCCGGGAATACCCGGTGATCACCATCACCGGGCCACGCCAGTCGGGAAAAACGTCGCTTGCCCGGCACTGCTGCAAGGGCTATGCATACGCAAATCTGGAGGCACCTGAAATCCGCCAGCTGGCGCAGACGGATCCAAAGGCGTTTTTTACGGCGTATCCTGCACCAGTGATCATTGATGAAGTTCAGCGCGTTCCGGAACTGCTTTCTTATATTCAGGTGCTGGCGGATGAAACCAGTGAACGCGGGCAATACATTCTTACCGGCAGTCATCAAATGAGTCTTACCGCTGCGATCAGCCAGTCGTTGGCGGGCCGCACCGCCCTGCTTCGGCTGCTGCCCCTGTCCCTGGCGGAACTCAACGCGGTGGAGATTGTGCCCTCGCGGGATGAAGCCCTCTTCAAAGGATTCATGCCCCGGCTGTATCACGAGCCGGTTCGCCCGGGCGTGCTGTATTCTGAGTATTTTCAAAACTACATCGAACGCGACCTTCGTCAATTGACCGCGATTCGCGATCTGCTTCTTTTCGAAAAGTTTTTGCGTGTGCTGGCAGGACGGGTTGGACAGGTGATCAACATCAGCTCGCTTGCAGGCGATGTGGGGGTTGCCCGCGCCACACTGAATGAATGGCTGGTGGTGCTGGAGACTTCGTTTATTATTTTCCGTCTGCCGCCATGGTTCGATAATGCAAACCAGAGAGCAATCAAGACGCCGAAGTTCTACTTCACCGAGCCGGGGTTGGCCGCCTGGCTTCTGGAAATCAACAACCCTTCACAGGTTTCCCGCGATCCGCTCCTTGGAAATCTCTTTGAGAACATGGTGATTGCTGAAGCGCTCAAAACCCGGCTCAATGCCGGGCGCATGCCCAATCTTTATTTTTACCGCGATGCCAAAGGCAACGAAGTGGACCTTATTCTTAAGCAGCAGCGGAAACTGCAGCCGGTGGAAATCAAAGCCGCCATGACCTACTCGCCTGATATGGCCAAAGGGCTTACGCATTTCAGCAGGCGCTTCCCCGGATCGCTGCCCGGCACGGTGGTTTATGCCGGCGATCTCGAAACACAATCTGATTCGCTCCGCCTGACGAACTTTCGCAACACTGCCGCGCTGATTTCAATGGCGTGATAAACCGCTACAACGTCGGTCGGGCTTTGCCAATGGTAATATCTGTTCCGGCACACCCGAATACGACGACGGCCGCAAACTCGCCGAAGCCAATGGCCCGCTCAAAGAAGTGATGTGCGTCACGCGGGAAGGCAGCAATCGTTAGACGGCGTCCACGGCGGCGCGCTTCATGCGCTTACGTTCGTTTTCGTCGAGGTAGCGTTTGCGCAGGCGGATGTGGCCGGGCGTCACTTCGACAAGCTCGTCATCGGCGATATATTCGAGGGCTTCTTCCAGGCTTAGTTTCTGCGCCGGAGCAATTTTCATGGCTCGGTCGGAGCCGGAGGCGCGCATGTTGGTGAGCTGCTTGGCTTTCTGCGCATTGACGGGCAGGTCTTTATCAAGGCAGTGCTCGCCGACAATCATGCCCGTGTAGCATTCTTCGCCGGGATCAATGAAAAAAGTGCCGCGCTGTTGCAGGCCGTCAATCGCAAAAGCTACGGCGGGGCCGTTGCCCATGCTGATGAGCACGCCGTTGTTGCGGTGTGCGACATCGCCGGTGTGGGGCCCGTAGTGGATAAAGCGGTGGGAAATGATGGCCTCGCCCGCCGTGGCGGTCATCAGCTTGCTGCGCACACCGATGAGTCCGCGCGTCGGAATATGGAAAGTCATATTTTTGCGAACGCCGTGCTGATCCATGCGCAGCATCTCGCCGCGCCGCTGGCCGATCAGCTCGATGGCTTTCCCGGCAAACTCGTCCGGCACGTCCACGGTGAGAATTTCAATGGGCTCCTCTTTTTTACCGTGGTGGGTGTGGAAGATGACGCGCGGCTGGGCAACCGTCAGCTCGAACCCTTCGCGGCGCATGGTTTCAATCAGAATGGAAAGATGCAGCACGCCGCGACCGCTGACGATAAAGGAGTCGCCGCTCGCCTCTTCGACGCGCAGGGCGACGTCGCGTTCGGTTTCTTTCAGCAGCCGCTCGCGGATGTGGCGGCTGGTGACATATTTACCGTCTTTGCCGAAAAACGGCGAATCGTTGACGCGGAAGGTCATGGAAAGCGTCGGCTCGTCGAGCGCGATGAGCGGCAGCGCCTCGGGATGCTCGGCATGGGCAATCGTATCGCCGATATCAATATCGGCGATGCCGACGATTGCGCAAAGGTCGCCGCACGGGATGCTTTCGGTTTTAACGCGGCCAAGCCCTTCAAACGTATGCAGCTCTTTGAGCTGCACAGGACGGACGGTGCCGTCGCGCTTGACGATGCAGGTCGGCGTTTTGAGATCGAGCGTACCGCGGTAGACGCGGCCGATGCCGATGCGTCCGACATAGTCGGAATAATCAAGCGTGGTGGTCTGCATCTGCACGGGGCCTTCGTGTATGGGCGGGCCGGGAATGTGCTCGACGATGGCGTCCATTAACGGCTGGATGGAATCGCGCGGATCACTGAGGTCGGCAACGGCCCAGCCGTCGCGCCCGCTGGCATAGAGCATGGGAAAATCGAGCTGGTCATCGTTGGCTTCGAGTTCGACGAAAAGATCGAACACCATATCATGCACGGCATCGCAGCGTGCGTCCGGCTTGTCCACCTTGTTGATGACTACCACCGGCTTAAGGTTCAGCTCCAGCGCCTTATCGAGCACAAAGCGGGTTTGCGGCATCGGGCCTTCGGCGGCGTCAACCAGCAGGAGCACGCCGTCGGCCAAATTGAGCACACGCTCGACCTGCCCGCCGAAATCGCTGTGGCCGGGCGTGTCGATAATGTTGATCTTCACGCCGTTGTAAACAACGCTGATATTTTTGGAAAGAATGGTAATGCCGCGCTCACGCTCGAGATCGTTGCTGTCGAGCAGGCACTCCTGAAACGCCTCATTATCGCGCAGCAGGCGGGCCTGTTTAATGATCTGATCGACCAGCGTGGTTTTGCCGTGGTCGACATGCGCGATAATCGCGACATTGCGAATGTGGTCGTGGTTCATAAATTCTCCGAAAGTAGGACAGGCTTCCCATCCTGTCCAAAGACAGCCAGGATGGCTGTCCTGCATTTGATTTAACAAAGGCGGGCAAATCTACGCATCCACCGGGAAAAAGCAATCCCGCGTGTGCGAAATCTGCTTTTTCCAAACAGTGGAACCCGCTTAGGGGTGCGATGGGTTCAGCGAGCCATCGCGCAGGGTTTGTTCCCAGCCAATCAAGGCGCTTAGTGCGTGCTGGACATAGTCGATGCGTACTTCGGTCGCCCGGCGACTGAAAGCGGCCGCACTCTTGGCCGTCGGATCAATGGTCCTGATGGCGCGAGGGAACGCGCCGTCGAAGGATCCCCGCCGGATTTGTGTGCGGAGCAGAAACCCGACTGCCCGCTCCAGGCAGGTGCCAATACGTGATTGCATCGGGTGATCTGGAGGGAGAATATTTTTTGCGGCCAGCAGGCCTTCCATCCGGGTTGCGGCGGGGGCGGTCCGGCCGCCTTTGTCGAATGCGCCGTCGATATCGGGTTGGTCGGGAAGGACGAGTTGATCCGTGAGAATGGTTTCGCAGATCTGAACCGTCTGAATCGTCAGCCGCTCGCGAAGCGCCGGATTCAGGGGAAAATTTTCGAGCGCGAACAGTTTTTCCGTGGCCAGCAGCGCCCAGTGATCTGCCGGGACGTTGGCGCTGTTCTGACGGGAGCGGGCCAAAAAGTCCAGTGCGGCGGTCGCGGGGACGGCCCATTTTCCGGACGGGTCTTTTTCGTGCAGCAGCAGCAGGCCGAGCGCTGCTTCGCCGGGGTAAAAGAGGGATACCCATTTCTCGTTTCGCCCGCCTGTAGAGGGGATATATTTGGAGTAGAAGGAGCCGTTTTCTTTTTGCATGAAAACGAGAAATTGACCGAGCGCACGGAGGTTGTTGAGCGAAGTAAATCCAGGCTGCATTTCTTCGATGCTCAGCAGGGCAACCAGCCCGAGGCCGGTACCGCCGAGTTTGGCCTGAAGCGGGGCGTTTTTGCGGGTTACATTTGGGCGGGACCAGACGGCGAGCAGGTTGGTTGAACCCGGAACCGGGCCGATGGCTTCCTTTTGGAGGTATCGCCCTGCCCGTTCGATGGCGTTGCGCAGGTCGGGACTTGGCGCCCGTTGCTGTGCCGCAGCCATGGCGTAGATCGTTCCGGCGTGCCGCAAGATGTTGTAGCCCTCACCCACCGTAATTTGCGGATCGGTGTTGACCCGATAGATAAACTTTCCGTTTTCACCGGTTTTCTCCACCAGATAAACGGCCGCCGATTCAATCGCCTGGTCGAGCACGGCAGTTTTATGCGTTGCGCAGCCGGTAAGGCCGGACAGAAGAGTAAGCGTCAGGAATAAAAAACGAAGATTCATGAAACAGGTCTTACCGCTTTTTTGATGCAGGGACAACCGCGAGATCCGTTCTATTGGAAAAGGTTACGTTCAGAAAATATGACAGGCGGGGCGGCCGGTTTTTTCAAAGTAGCGCTGGTGGTATTCTTCGGCGCGATAGAAAGGCGCAACGGGAACAATCTCAGTGGCGACGGGCTTTTTGAATTTTGCATCTTGGTTCAGCGCGGCTTTAGAGGCTTCGGCGGCGGCCTGCTGTTCCGGTGAATGGTAGAAAATCGCGGAGCGGTATTGCGAACCGACATCCGGCCCCTGCCGATTGACCTGTGTGGGGTCGTGCATTTTCCAAAAGGCCTCCAGCAACCGCTCATAGGAAACCTTGGCGGGGTTAAAGGTCACCTCCACCGATTCGGCGTGGCCGGTGGTGTCAGAACAGACTTCTTTATAGGTCGGGTTTTCCGTGTGACCGCCGGTGTAGCCGGACTGTGCGTCGATAACACCGTCGATACTGCGAAAGGCCGCTTCGACACCCCAGAAGCATCCGGCGGCAAAGGTTGCTTTTTCGGTTTGCATGGCCCCCTCCTCCGCCGGAACGGCTCCGGCGACTGCGACGATGAGAATGCTGAACAGGAGATTTTTCATTATGCGATTAGATGCTTGTTTCACCGGAGAGTTCAATAAAGAGGGTTGATTTTACAAGCAGTAACCCGTTCAATGTGCGGCCTCTATGGAAAACGAAGCAAAAAAGAGGATGGTTGCCATCGTCGGGCGGCCCAACGTCGGTAAGTCCGCGCTGTTCAACCGGATTATCGGCCGACGCGTTTCGATTGTGCACGAGGAGTGCGGCGTAACGCGCGACCGCGTCGTCTGCGAGGCGGAGTGGAACGAAGAGCACTTTGAACTGATCGATACCGGTGGCCTTGGCACGATCGATTCGGCGTCGGCGCGCGACGTGATTGTGGACAGCACCCATGCGCAGGTTGCGATTGCCGTGGAAGACGCGACCGCCATCATTTTTGTGGTGGATATCACCACAGGCCTTGTGCCGATGGACGAAGAGGTCGCGCGCATTCTGCACCGCAGTGGCCGCGCGGTGTTTATCGCGGCCAATAAAGCTGATAATGCGGAACGCGATGAGCTCAGCAGCGATTTTGAAGCCCTGGGCTTTCCTGTTTTTCCGGTCTCGGCGCTGCACGCTCGCGGCGTCGGCCTGCTGATGGGCGCCGTGATGGAAGAGCTGCCGGAGGCCGAAGCGCGCGAAAAAACCGAACCGCTCCGCGTAGCCGTCGTCGGGCGGCCGAATTCCGGTAAGTCCTCATATATCAACAGGTTACTAAAAAATGATCGGGTGATCGTTTCCGAAATTCCGGGCACGACGCGCGACAGCGTCGAGATCCCCTTTTCCATCGGCTCGCGACACTATCAGCTGATTGATACTGCCGGCGTCAACCGGCGCAACCGCCGTTCCGGCGCCGTCGAGCACTACAGCAACCTCCGCGCCGAGCAGAGTATTGAAAGTGCGGATGTGGTGGTGCTGCTGATGGACGCCACGGAAGGGCCAAAGCTTCAGGATAAAAAGCTGGCGGCCAAAATTCTCGACAGCAAAAAAGGCTGTGTACTGATGGTCAACAAGTGGGATCTGGCCGAAGATACGGAAATCACACAGACGCAGTACGAGCCCGCACTTCGCAAGGGAATGTCGTTTCTGAATTTTGCGCCGCTGTTGTTCGTTTCGGCCGAATCGGGCTACAACATCCGCCGTAGTATCGAAACCATCGACTACGTTGCCGCGCAGGTGGGCCTGAAGCTGACAACCGGCGTGCTCAATCGCGTGATACAGGATGCGGTGCAGCGCACCCCGCCGCCGAGCGTCAAAGGCCGCCCGCTCAAAATTTATTATGCGACGCAGACCGGCGAGCGGCCCGTTCGTGTTAAACTGTTTGTAAACAACACGTTGCGCGCGACCGCAACCTATAAACGATATCTCGTAAATCAACTCCGCAAAGCCTTCGGTCTCGAAGGCGCTCCAGTCGACCTGCGCTTCGCCCCCCGCCCCCGTCCGGACATCGAGAAAAATCGGAAATAATCAACCAGAGTAGTCAGATCAGGCCGATTTGCCCGAGACAGCGTTTAAGTCTTCACCTCACTTATTTTTCAGCCAGACGGACAGGATAGAGATATCGGCGGGGTTGACGCCGGAGATGCGCGAGGCCTGCCCCAGGTTTTCGGGAGAGATCTGTTTGAGTTTCTCACGCGATTCAAACCGAAGCGCGGCTATGGCGTCGTAATCGAACTCCGCAGGGATCCGCTGGCGCTCGAGCTGCTGAAAGGTTTCGATGCGTCGCATTTCTCGCGCAATGTAGCCTGCATACTTAAGATTGATTTCAACCTGCTTAATTACATCGGCTGGCAGATTCAGATTGGCCCCGGGCAGCGAGCGATAATCCGTTCCCGGCCGGCGGAGGATCTGCGCGAGCGAAGCGCCGTCAGAAAAGGCCTTTTCAAGGCGCGCCGTTTCACGGCCAATCTCCGCCTGCAACGCGTCAATTTCGGCCAGTTCTTCGGTCGAAACGATGCCCAGTTCGCGCGCGCGGTCATGGAGCCGGAAGTAAACATTATCCTGCCGAAGGAGCAGCCGGTATTCAGCGCGCGAGGTGAACATTCGATACGGTTCGTCGGTGCCTTTGGTGACGAGATCGTCGATCAGGACGCCGATGTATGCTTCGCTCCGGTCCAGTATAAACGGGTCGAGACCGAGCACTTTCCGAGCGGCGTTTACTCCAGCCATAAATCCCTGTCCAGCAGCCTCTTCGTATCCCGTTGTTCCGTTGATTTGCCCGGCAAAAAAGAGGTTTTCGACCCGCTTGGTTTCCAGCGAATGAAAGAGCTGCGTCGGTTGCGCAAAGTCATATTCAATGGCGTATCCGGGACGAATGAACTCCGCTTTTTCAAGCCCCGGGATCGAGTGAATCATATCGAGCTGTATTTCTTCCGGAAGACTGTTGGACGTTCCGTTGGGATAAATTCGTACATTATCTCGTCCCTCCGGCTCAACGAAAACATGATGCGACGTGCGTTGCGGGAATTTGACGATTTTATCTTCGATTGATGGACAGTAGCGCACGCCGGTTCCTTCGATTAATCCGCCGTAGAGAGAGCTTTTTTTGAGGTTGTCGGCGACAATCTGGTGGGTTTTTTCGTTTGTATGCGTTAGCCAGCACGGGATCTGAGGTCGGAGGCCGGAGATCAGAGACCAGCGGTCAAATTCATCAATGCCTGCACTGAGACGCTTTGCGCCCGAAGTGTTCCACGTGGAACTTTTGTCAGGAGTCAGGAGTCGGGAGTCAGGACCCAGCAACTCGGACCCGGTTGTTCCACGTGGAAC
>Ga0190284_1000793_pt1 | contig 15920 bp, 11 predicted proteins | sample 48691812_MG_FD_161668 | JGI IMG/M metagenome (GOLD analysis project Ga0190284, IMG submission 161668) | Hydrothermal vent microbial mat bacterial communities from Southern Trench, Guaymas Basin, Mexico - 4869-18-1-2_MG | ecosystem: Environmental > Aquatic > Marine > Hydrothermal vents >...
ACGTCGGTGCGGCCCCGCGATCAGGGCAGGATAATAGACCGTCGGGAAGAAATGGAGCCGCTCCAAGGTGGTTTGCAGGTGCGGACAGTCCGCCCGAACGTCAATCACGACCGCAAGCGGCCGGTCCTCAGTCTGCTGAGCCAGCTCTTTCAGTATTCTGTCAAGCATGACGGGGATCACACCGTCGGTCCGAGCCTGGACGTCGAGGATGCGTACCCGGCAGTCAATCCGATCCCAGACCAGCTTGACGCAGATGACGGGGTCATTGGTCTTGCCGGCCGGACACTCCGAGCGCGGCAAGTGGCCTATGTAGTACCGCTGGTCATACCGACTCCGCGCGCGCTCCTGGTCTCCGACGAGCCGGCGAAGGCTCAGTACGCCGGAACCGTGCGGCCGTTCTGTGCTCCACTTCTCCATGAAATCACGCCCGCCGTTCCCATCGCATTCAACATGAAGCGACCGCTTTCGCCCGGTGGATGCCCCGAGATGAGCACCGCTCTTGGGGGCCTGCGACAATGGTTCCAATTGGAGGGAAGCCAGGACGGCTGTTGCGATTGTGTGTGTCAATGCCGTGGTGCCGCCTGAACCGTCGCGCTGCGCGGAGGCGTCGGCGGAGAGCTTTGCCGTCAGGAGCATCGCCTCCGAACCGGCAGGGGTCGTGTGGGCGAACGGTTCGAAACCGATCGGCGCGTACCCGCACTTCCGAACGACCATCCAACCGCCGGGGGCGGCCGTGCGGGTCTCTGCGATCATGAAATGCGCCTTGTCGGCGAGTGTTTCGGTCAAGTGTTGAAACAGGTCCGTTCCAATACCATGGCGGCGAAATTGCTTTTCCGTCACCAGGCCAAAGCACTCAGCTACACGGTCGTCCTTCGTCCCAATGTTGACGACCGCTCCGGCGGTGCCGATCACCTTGCCGTTACACTCGGCGACAATCCAGCAGATCGTCTCCCGCATCACCGCGTCCGCGACCCAGTCCGGGTCCAGAAACTGGGGAAACGGATAATGCTGCCTGGCGTCACCCCCACCGGGTGTCGCATACGCGTCGCTATACAGCGCACTGATGCCACGAGCATCGGCCGCACGGGCGACCCGAATATCCGGCCTGATTTCGCCTGAATGAGACAATTCGACGGTTCCTTTGAGCCTATTCCAAGATTGTGGCACCAACTGAGCCTATCCCAAGATTGTGGCACCAACTGAGCCTATCCCAAGACTGTGGCACCGGCGTCTCGCCGGTGAGTCCTCACGGACCAGAGGCCCGTGCCACAGAGGTTTCAAGATGCACTCTGAGTCTGAGGCTTATCCTCCGCCCTGTTTTCGACCCCGGACCGTGGCGCAGTTTCCGAGGTGCGAATCTTTGGTTTCCAGGTCTGTAAATCCCACATTGCGTAAGAATGCATGGACATCCTCAGCCCACACCCGTTTGCCGGCAGTCCGTGCGGAAGGGTCGAGCACCCTGTTTGCGCGTGTCACGCGCTCCCAGTCGCCGCCAAGACTTTCATGCAAACCCTGTTTTTGTAGGCACCGCTCACCCTCCTCGAGCAATGCCTGAAGATTAAAGCAACGTTTGGGCTCGGTGATGACCAACACCCCTCCCGGCCGCAGCGCTCGGGCCGCATTCTTAACCGCGGCCAGGGGCTCCGCCATGTCATAGAGGGCAAGCAGAATAGTGACACCGTCAAACGACTCATCTTTCCATTGTGACGAATGCTCGGCATTCTGTTCCACGACCTCTAATACAAAGTCCGCTTCTTCCCGTGGTAGTTTTGCCCGCAACTTGTCGAGCATCGCACGGCTGAGGTCCACCGCCGTGACGTGCCGCCCGACATCAAGCAGGGGAAGGGTGACATTGCCCGTTCCCGCGCCGAGATCGAGCACGTCGCGGATTCCGCTTTCGGACATGGCCTGGACGTGCCGCTCGATGACTTGCTTGTAGAACCAGAGTACGGGCAGCACACGGTCATAGCTTGCAGCGTACACCTCCCACGTGAGCTGGTGGTCCCATTCGCGGCGCAGCCTCTGAGAAAAAGCAGCCTCTTCCTGAATGCCGGTTATCTCCATGAACGTCATCATCCCCGCGAGGCGGCCGGTGCTCGGATCGAGTTGGGAAATGGCCGTGCAGCGGAGATCCGCAAGGCCGAAAGCTTTGGAGCGATAGCGGCATTCGCTGGTGCGTACCCCATTGTCGGTACACACTGCGTCACCGGGTGTGCCGTCGTCTCGTATGCCGACCGGGGAGGATGCGGGCTGTTCAGGCAGCAGGTCGCCTTCGATACGCGATCCCAAGCGGTTGAGCAAGAGCCGCGCCGGCCGCAAGCGGCACCCTTCGATGTCCGGTGCCATCAACACCTCGAGTGCAATGTTAAAGTCGACGATCCGCCGCCGCGCGTCCATCAAGAGCATCGGCGTCGGCGCGTAATATGTGCTCTTGTCGATCGTCAGGGGATGTTCCAACGCCACGGTTCGCTCCTGGAGGTTTATCCCTCGTTCTCATCATCATGTTCGTTCACAGACGAAATAACCACCCTTGTCTTCGATCTTCCTTGTTACGTCCAAATACAGGACACGTAGATTGACTTCATCACCTTGCTTGGAATAGCGAATGACAATCGGTAGATACGCCCTGCCCCCGTTGGTGTCGTCATCACCGGTGAGATTCGGTTCCTTGAAGACGACCGGAACCTTGGCGATCGGAACCCCTGTCCTTCTTTTGAACGGGTTCTGTGGGTTTTGTATTGCAAACAGGAGGTCACTCTGCTCGTCCACGAAAGCCTTGTACTGCTTCAGGGTCATCCGCTCTTGAAGCGACTGGACCAACTGATCGACGGTGGCTCCCTTGCCGATCACGTCTTCTCCGAAGAGCTTACGCGCCCTGTCGGATGCTTCAGTAAACTCCGCCTCGGCTCCGGTGATCCTTACTTCAGTGATGGGATGAGGGTATTTCCACAGGATGCCGGCGCCCTTGTCCGCCTTATTGTCCTGCTCGAATCGCACTTCGGCCACCAGTTTTTCGATGTATTGGGCGGCCTCTTCCTCGATATCTTGTTCATGTTCCGGAAGCTCGATGACATGTCGAACCTTTAGGTTGAACGGCAATAAATCCGCAATACTCGTAGGTCTGTCCCGCCCCGGAATCTTAGACGGTCTATGTCCCACCAATACCATCGGTTTCCCGGTGGCGAGACGATAGCCGACTTCGATCATGACGTTCGGGTTCCAGTCCGGTGTGGGCTTGCCCAGATAAGCCATCACTACGGGTGCGTCATCCAATTGCCTCAGGATCATGTGCATTCTGTCATGCCCAGGGATATCGTAGGCCGGAACTGCTTTGAAACCGGTCTTCTTGCAGGCAGGCTGGATAACAAACCTAAGCACCGAGCCTAGAACCGTATCGTTCGCGTTAATCGGCGAGATGACGAAACACTGTTCCTTTCGAGGTGCTGTGGGCGCAATTGGATGTGGGCGTGGGGCTGATGGCGGCTTCTCCCAAGGCGCATGCTTGGTCACGGGGTAGCGGTGCCCGGCGATCGTACTCTCGTGCATCTTCGCGGGGACATGCAGATCTTCAATCGCACCATAACATGCTTCAAACTCCTCCGAGAGGTTCTCCAGAAACTCCTTGCTGACACGCACCTCACCGCAGCAGCCCGCACTCTCCAGCCTCCTTGCCCTGTGGAATGCTTCGCCAGTCCACCCCTCGTCCGTCTTTGTCAAGGTGCTGCGCGCGATCCCAACCCGGAAACAGCGGTATGTGTCGTGCTGTTGCTTGTCCTTGTTGTAGTCGGCGGCTACCTGCAAGAATCCTTTCGCCAGTTGATGGGCTTTGTCCGACGACCTAAAAAACAAGATCGCACCATCTCCGCTCCATTGAAGCATACGCGCCTGGAAAGGCACACCAAGCAGGGAAAACGCCCTATCCAGCAGTTTCCGGATTTGACTGTGGACCAGGACTTCCGGATCGCTTAGCCCCATTTGCTCACGAAGGAATGTAATGACTTGCGTATATCTCGCCATGTCGATGCAGACAACAGAACGCCCTCTGACTTGAATGGGCTTTGGTTCATCCTCCCAGTCAGCAGGCTCTGTGATCCGCCGTCGATGGAACCTCAAATCCTCGCCTTCATGTTGGACGACCTCCTGATCGCCATAGCTGATCTGCAAGTCCGTAGGTAACTTCTGGAAGACATCCTGAGTGACACGAACCTCACCGCAGCAACCGCTGGTCTGCAAACGCATGGCAGCATCCACGGCATTACCGCTGAAACCGGCATAGGATGCATGAACATCACCCCTCGCCACTCCGATGCGAAAGCACGTGTTGAGCAGTTGTTTCTTTCCTTCTTCATTGTTTTCCGCATCGGCCAGCTTCAGAAGGCACTCTGCTAGCTTGTCCGCGTCCTCCGGCCTCGTGAACGCAAGAACGCATCCCCCATGACGTTTGATGCTGACATCACATGCCTGATCTGGAAGTCTGGCTTTATCGCGGGCCTGCTCCAAAAAGCCCCGGAGCTTTAGCTGTACCGCTTGCCTGGCGTCAATGTCGACCTCGCGAAGGGCGTTCTTATAATCTACGAGGCGATCTTCCGGACATGGCAAATCGACGGACATAGCGTAGCAAAATGGATTTCCGCCGGCTGGCTGGTTCGGAACGTTAGCGAACTTCGACATCTCCGATTCTCCACGGAATGATCAAGAAAATCGTTTTACATATTCTACATCTTCTCACCACAGCGCCCGGTCGCTCGATACCGTCATGACTGAATAAGGGTCGCTCCAAAACGACAAACGTTGTAAGATGAACCTGCGGTATCGGCTGGCTTGGTCTTGCTCCTCGCTGTTGACGACAAAGTTGATGAAGTCGATCCAAACAGAATAACCAGAACAAGTTATCCGGCGTTGCCATCACGCTACGCTACGAGCAACCTTGCATTGAGACACAGTGCAACGAAACGTAGCAGACTGCCCAACGACCGATTACCTATGACAGTTTCCGAATGTGGCTTTTTCACCACGCCAAGTCAAGGATTATGATACAAGGAATAGCCGATAATTGCAAGCGTCCGATAAGACGAGCCCGGCCTGAGTCAGAACGTATACCAGCGCGCCAGGCGGTTGCTTAGTTGTACGCTTGTGGTGAGCGTGGATTATCATGTTGGACCGTCTGATAGACAACTAGGAACTCATGGCAATAGGGAAAACAGCAGTTCGGAAACGCCGTTCCTGACCATGAAAACCACAGGCTTTGGCGCCGGTGCCACAGTAATTGGTGCCACAGGATTGCCACGGGCTGATTGCCTTAACTGCCGTCGGCGGCGACGAAGCGAAAACGCAGGAGCCTGCGCTCTTGAGCGGCGTGAGTGCGGAGTGCCTCGGTTGCCACGAGAAATACATATCGGGTATCGTGCAGGACTGGCTTGACAGCAGGCACGCGTATGTCATGCCCAGAGTGGGCGTCGGCTCAAATCAATCATGGTCCATTGTGTTGTCTTCGTGACCGCGTCGAATGAGCCTTACTGACGTCACAAACACGTTGCTCAGGGATGTGCGCCGGCTGCGCTTCGGTTCGCCGGTAACGCATGTCTATAATCCGTTGGAATATGCCCGCAAACCTTACGCCCGCTACATTGAACGATTTGCAGCCCCGCCGCGTCAGGTCCTGCTCGTCGGCATGAACCCCGGCCCTTGGGGAATGGTGCAGACCGGCATTCCTTTCGGCGAGGTCAACGTGGTGCGCGACTGGCTTTGTATTGATGAGCCGGTCGGCAAACCACCGCGCGAACACTCGAAACGCCCGGTCCTGGGCCTCGCCTGCCCGCGCAGCGAGGTGAGCGGCGCGCGCCTGTGGGGATGGGCGCGCGCTACGTTCAAGACGCCGAAGCGCTTCTTCTCACGCTTTCTCGTCATTAATTACTGTCCGTTGTGTTTCCTGGAGGCCGGCGGCCGCAACCGCACCCCTGACAAGCTGCCCGCCGCCGAGCGTGACCCGTTGTTTGCGATTTGTGACAGCACATTGCGCCGGACTGTCGAGCATTTGCGGCCTCATTACGTGGTCGGTATCGGCGCCTTCGCCGAGACGCGCATTCGCGCGGCGGTGTCCGGTTTGAACGTTAACATCGGCCGGATTCTTCACCCCAGCCCCGCGAATCCACGCGCCAACAAGGGCTGGGCCGCGGAGGCAAAGGCGGAGCTGATGGCCTGTGGTGTCCGGCTGCCAAGCGATTAGCAAAGAGGAAACGTCAAAATAGCAAAATGCCATAATGTCGAAACCAAACGCGATGGTCCACGACCCGAAGGATGAGCGTGTTGAAACATCGATTTGTTTGAAACATCGGTCTCTCGAAACAACAAAAACCACGGCGGAAGCCTTGGATTTCGGGCACCACCTGCAATCGTGATGCACATCGCTTGTGTTTTTTTGTGTTATGATGGAGAGCCGGTCTGATGGTATTTCGTGTGGGGCGACCCGAAGTTGGGAAACTCGGACGTTACAATGTGGAGTCTAAACGTCGTCTGGAATGTCACTTAGGAAACCGGAGTCGGTTCTCCGCTGGTTATCTCGTCCCCGGGGAAAGCCCCATAAGGGTTTGAGGCAATGGACATCTAAAAAAAGGTGATCCGTAACAGGTATTGCTTGACTCTACCGTACGCTTTCGTGTATAAATGGCCTAGGCGCATATGCAATAGAGGGTGGCGTGTATCCACCTTCACGGGCATGGCGTTGCGAGATCAATCGTAACGTTATTCGCGTGTAACTTCTATATGGGAGGATGAGGCATGTCCAGGTTAGCGAAAGTATTGGCAGGCATGAGTTTTGCCCTCGCCGTCGTGTTGGTCGTCAATGCCTGTGATGGCACTGCCGGTGTGGATCTCAGCAGTACAGTACCAGGCGTTACGGCACCTGCATCGAGTGACGGCGGTTCACAGTTCGCCGGCATTTCTGATGCGAGGAAGAACGCCGCGAGGTTCATTAACCCAGCCGGTCAAATCCGGGTCGACATCCGGCAATTCACCGGCATTGGACTTCAGAACCGTTGTGATCCCCTCGGTCTCAATGGTGGTACTCCTTGGCCCAGCACCATCGGGGCAGCAGGTACCGAAGGTGTTACCTTCACCCCAGCCTTTGTACTTGATGCCGCGGCCCACACGGATCCGCCTTCCGAGTACGACTTGATCGGCACCGTGGGTGAGACTGATTACATCCTTTCGCTTCGCGTGCCGCAGGATGCTGCCGGTGGCGGCACTTTTCCCGACGCCTTTACGCAGGTCGAATTCAGCTTCCGTGCCGTCAATCCAGAGGCCTACATCCCTCATGTCGGCGCTAACTACATCGACCAAGAAGCCGATTTCCCATCGAATGACGACGTCGCCGCGAACCGCAGCCTCTTTAACATGGCCGGCGAGGACGTGGCGATCCTCGTTCAAGGCATTGACTTCGAAGCGGAGCTGACAGGCGTGGCTCCCGGTAGCACCGGGGGCTACATGACCTTCCTTGGCCCCACCGGCTGGGTGCTCTTCATGCGCGACAACGCCTATCGCAGTGGGCGATTCTACGAGATCGCGGGGGCCGTCAAGGGTGGTCCAGTGGCCTATTATGACACCGACCCGGGTGCCCCGGATTTAACAGACGACGGAATGTTTGAGTCCGTTCAGGTACAGAGTTCCAGCAATCTGTCGGGAACCAGTGGTTTCGAGAACAACGACCAGCCGGCCGCCGACATGGACGGCACCACGTGGGCAGTTTGCGACGTGGCCGGTGGTGTGACCGCGGGCGCTTACGCGTTTTTGGATCGGTCGAACCTCAGTGATATGGACACAAGCGGAGGTGCTGACCACATTGGCAATCCAGATTTTCAGGGTGGTGCGGGCGGCTTCCTCCTATGCATTCGCCCGATCGCCTTCCTAGCCGCCGATGTTGTGGTGTTCCCGAACACACCTGGTGATGCTCCCGCATTGGTGGGGGCTGCGGATACGATCCCGGCGTTGAACTCGGGCTACGACGAAAGCGCGATCCCGGAAACAACTGACATCGATGACAATACAAACAACGGCCCTCCCGGCGTACATGAAATCGGCGTCTCCGTGTTCTTCATCCACGGCAGCTAGGCCGCCGGCAGTTGGCTAGTTATTGAACCTATCGGGGCGTGCCTTCCGGCACGCCCCGCTCTTTTTCGGCCCGACGGCGCCGAGTTGCCATTGAACAAGGTGGCCGCGTGCGCCTAAGATTAAGAGTAGGCAATCAGAATCCAAGCACGGTACCGCGATGCCGTTGATCATTCGAAGGGGGAATGCGAAATGGGGCCCACACGAGGCGTATCCATGAGAGGCTTCGCGACGTGTCTGCTGCTGACCGCCCTCGCGGGCTGTGACTTATTTCCCTCGGGGGCCGCCCCTGATCCAGGCGACACCCAGCCCCCTGAGCAGCAGACGCCTGGCTCCGACCCGGCCCCTGCCAACGTGGACGAACTGGACGGCAACTGGCGGCACGCCGCCGTAGGGTCCCTTCCTGAGACATGCCTCACTATCCAGAACCATCGGATCGCTCAACTGGATGTGGGCTGCGATGGGAATCTGCTCTTCATCTTCAACGCACCTGGGGCCAGGATCTTCGGCTCCGATGTCACCCATTATGCCACTGCCGGGGAATCCTCGACCGATACGGTTAACTGGGCCAGCTACACCTATCGCCTCACAATCCAATCCGACGGCACGATGCCTGGAACCGCAAGCACACGATTCAGGCCCAGCGGCCCTGTCTATGTTGAAGAAATCGTCTTGGTGCGGGAATAGTCGATTCCGGTGTTCTCTAACCCCTTGCACCCGCAACGGGAATACCGGGCAAGCTGATTCGTAGTACAATTGGCCGAGGAACCTCCGTCTCCTGGAAGGGGCGAGGCACCCGTCGCCGTCCACAGAGGACGCCCATGACGTTGCTTGCCGTGCCGATCTTCGGCAGTTCGATCGAGCAAATCCGCCGAGACATCGAGCGTGCCGTCAAACTCCGCGCCGAGGTGATCGAGTTGCGCGTCGACCTGATGGAGGGCGTCGGCGATGACGACCTCCGCTCGCTTCGTGACGGCATCCCGGAGGATATTTCTGTCATCCTGACGATCCGGTCCAAGGCTGAAGGCGGCCAATGGGATGGGGCGGATGACGAACGCGTCGCACGGATGATCGAGCTCGGCCCGATCGCGGACTACATCGACGTCGAACTGGCAACGTGGCTACGCTCCGCCAACATTCGCCAAAAGCTGAGGCTCGCCCTCGGCCTGGCCGGCCACGTTTCACAATCACACGGCAAAGAAGAGAACGCGCAGGCGAACAAACGAAGGCTCATCCTATCACGGCACGACCTGACCACGCGCCCACCGACGCTCCAGGCCGATCTACTGACGATGCTCGATGAGACTCTCTGCCGCTTGCCCAAGCTTGTCTGGCGTGCTCGGACGATCCGCGACAACTTCGAGGCGTTCGAGCTGATGCGGCAAAGCCCCCGCCCTTCCATTATCATCTGCATGGGCGAAGCAGGCCTCATCTCCAGGCTCCTCGCCAAGAAGTTCGGCGCATTCGCTACGTTCGTCTCCAGCGCAACGGGACACGAAACTGCCGCCGGACAGCCGTCACTCCAAGACGTCAAGGCGCTGTATCGCTGGAATGCGATCGACGCCGAGACCCTGGTTTATGGCGTCATCGCCGATCCCGTCCGCCATTCGCTCAGCCCTCGGGCGCACAACGCGGCCTTCGCCACAGTGAGTGAGAATGCCGTCTTTTTGCCGATGCAGGTCGGGCCGTCTTACGAATCATTCAAGGCCTTCATGGTCGAAGTGCAGGCGAGGCCGTGGCTGGACTTCCGTGGATTCAGCGTGACCATCCCACACAAGGAAAACGCGCTACGGTATCTCGATGAGACGGGGGGGGTGATTGACCCGTCCGCCCGGCGGATCGGCGCCGTGAATACGCTGACCCTCTCGCGGGACGGGAGCTTGGCGGGCTACAACACGGATTGTGCCGCCGCGCTCGACGCCATCCGCATCCGACAAGCCGGGGCGAACCGTCAGGAATCCAACTTGTCCGGACTATCCGTGGCCGTGCTGGGCGCAGGCGGTGCTGCCCGGGCCGTGGTGTCTGGTCTGGCCGACGCCGGGGCAGACGTCACCGTTTTCAACCGGACGGAGGCGAGAGCACAGTCGCTCGCCAAGGCGTTCGGCTGTCGGAGCCAGCCCTGGGAGAAACGCGTCCAGACCAAGGCGGCGCTGCTCGTTAATTGCACCAGCGTGGGCCTCTGGCCGAATGTTGGTGAATCGCCCATGCCTGCCGAGTCGTTGACGCCCGAGATGACCGTCTTCGACACGATCTACAATCCGCTGCAGACACGGCTCCTGCGGGAGGCCGCCCAACGCGGATGCGCCATCATTGCCGGCGTGACCATGTTCGCCCTCCAGGCGCAGGCCCAGTTCCGGCTTTGGACCGGACGCAGCGTGCCACTAGAGGTGTTTCGGCAAGCCGCCGAATCCGGCACACCCGCTTCGACACGGCTGAAATGATGGACTGCCAATATGCGAGGTCGTGTGCGAGGGCTCTTGAGCAGTGATGTGTCGATGGGGCATCCAGGATGCACTGCTCAAGAGCAGTGGCACACATTCTGGTATCTCCGCAATCCACAGAATCACGTGTGATCATTTACTAGTGTTCCGTCACGCTTCATTTTGCGGGTAGTGTGGGCGTCTCGCCCGCACTATTCGCCAGCATTCGGGCGGGCAGGATGCCCACACTACCGGAAGATTGAGGCGTGATGAAGCACTAGCAGCCCGTGGCAAAACTGTGGCACCGGCGTCTCGCCCGCACTATTCGCCAGCATTCGGGCGGGCAGGATGCCCACACTACCCGAAGATTGAGGCGTGATGAAGCACTAGATTGTTCCCCACCCCTGGAAGGGGCGGGGCACCCAACGGGCGCTGGGGCGTCCAGGAGGACACTGCTCAAGAGCAGTGGCACACCAGATGACCTGTCACCGCCGACGGCACCGACGCCACCGGCAAGAATCCGCACCGACGCCACCGGCAATAATGACCCATCATGCTGAAAAACGCACCTGATCCCCACTGAATGGATTGTTCGTACATCTTTGGAGCTATTTTGGCTCGTATCCCTTACAATCCATCGTTTGGACGCCGAGGACCGGGGCCGAGGACGGCCCGGCTCGCATGATCGTACGTCCCCCATCCGCGGCACGTCCAAAGGATTGACGGTCGGCGGACGAGCGATCAAGATGCTCACCTGACCGCGGAAGCCTGAAGGACACCTGAAAGCTCTTATGAAGCTGTTGTACTGTTCAGATTTGCACGGCAACGAAGGGCACTATGCCCGCCTCGTCGTCTTGGCCGCACGCCAATGCCCGGAGGTCATCGTGCTCGGGGGCGATATGCTGCCAGACGACTCCGCGCTGGACCCCAGGCAGATGGGTCACGGTCAGCCGCGGTTCGTTCACCATCAATTCAGGGAATTGATCACGGCGTTGCGATCGGCGTCAAAATGCAAGGCCGTGCTGGTTATCTTCGGGAATCATGATTGGACCAGCAGCCTTACGGCCATGGAGGAATTGGCGGGACAGGGTCTGGTCACAATCCTGGATCATAAGAAGAGCGTCGACGTTGGTGGCGTTGGATTCGTCGGCTATTCCTGTACGCCTCCGACGCCGTGGTACGTGAAGGACTTCGAGCGTCTGGATCAGGCCGGCGACCGCCCCCCCTTGCTCGGGGGCGGACGGTGGGATCAGCGCTTTTCGAGAGCCACCTCACACAGCGCCGAGTACCTTTTCGAGGACGCTCCCACCATCGCCGATGATTTGGCCGACATCCACGTTCCCGCGGATCCCTGGGTGTTCGTTGCGCACGCGCCGCCCTTCGAGACCCTCCTGGACCGCACGCACGGCCGAATACCCTGGGGCTCTCGGGCCGTCCTCGCTGTCATCGAGAAGCACCAACCCATGCTCTCCCTCCACGGCCATGTTCATGAATCACATGCTGTCACCGGCGAGTATCGCCAGGACATCGGGAAAACCACCGCCATCAACGCCGGCCAGACGCGAGCGAAACTGAATTACGTCCTCGTCGAGTTCGATGTCTCCGGCCGCAAGGTCACACAGGTTCAACACGGACGTCAATCGTGAATCTCGTTCTGGTGGGGTATCGTGGCAGCGGGAAGAGTACCATCGGTGCGATTCTAGCCAAGCAGCTTGGGTGGTCTTTCATCGACGTTGACATACTCATCGCCCAACACTCCGGGCGGACGATTGCGGAGTTGTTCGCCGAAGAGGGAGAATCCGGCTTTCGGAAACGGGAACGCGATGCCTGCCAATCCCTTCGAAGATCGAAGCGGACGGTCATCGCCCTCGGAGGCGGGGCCTTGAACGAGCCTGAGAATCGGACGCTCGTCAGACGTCTGGGAAAAGTCGTCTGGCTCCGCGCACCGGCGGCCATCCTGTGGGCTAGAATCAGTCAGGACGCGAAGTCGGCCGACGACCGGCCGGACCTTACATCGACCGGCGGCCTCCCGGAGGTCGAGGCTATGCTCGAGGAGCGCGAACCGCTCTATCGCAGGGTCGCCCATCATATGGTCGATACATTCCCAGGCGCGCCCGACGACATCGCCGCCGCCATTGAAATCTGGTATCAAGCCAACGACGCCCCCCGCAGCGAATAGGCGGTGTTCGAGAGGTAGACAACGTTTTGGCTTCCGCCGTCTTCTGGATCATTCCCGTTGCCGTCCTCGGCGCCGTCGTCGGGAGCTTCTCGAACGTCGTGATCTTTCGGCTTCCGATCGGCCTCTCCGTCACCCAACCGCGCTGGTCCTTTTGTCCACATTGCCGAAAGCGTATCCGGTTTTACCACAATGTGCCGATTGTAAGCTGGCTCTTGCTTCGCGGTCGTTGTCATGACTGCCGTACGCCGATCGCACGCGTCTATCCACTGATCGAATGCATGACGGCCTTGTTGTTCGTCATGGTCTGGGACGCACTGTTCCTTGCCAAGACGGTTCCCGACATCGCCGGCCCGGCCCATGATTGGCCGATGGCTATCGCGTACATCTCTCTGTTTGCCGGTCTGCTCGCGATGTCTGCCATGGATATCGAGTCGTACATCATCGACATCCGCGTGTCGGTGTTCATGACCATCATGGGCATCATCTGTCACGGCGTCTGGGGCATCCCCGCTACAGCGATCAACCCGATTGCCGCGAAGCCCACCAACGCGCTGCCGCCGGCGCTCTGTCTCATCGGTGCAGCCATGGGATTGATCTGGCTGTTGACATGGCTGATCGGTTCGCGCGCGCGAGGCATGCGCGATCCGCAAGCCTTGGATTCAAACACGAAGAATGGCCCACACGATAACGAAGATGTCCCAGTGACTTCGGCCTATACGGAAACTGTCGGCCAGAGGTTTCGGCCGACGCCGATTGTTGTGCTCTGCGGCGTGATCCTTGCCCTGATGGCGTGGCAAACCACCGCCGGAGACCATGCGTTCTATCCCCGGATCTCCGCGGGCGGCGAGCGAGGCTTCGTCGCAGGTTTTCTGTTCATGCTGTTGCTTATTCTCGCCTCGATGGTCACCCGTGAATCCGACGATCAAATCATCGAGGAAATCGAAGCCGACCGGGCAAGGGCCAGACCCACCGCGTTGCGTGAGTTCACATGGTTCGTCCCGGCGTTGGCGGTCGGAATCGGCCTGTTCGTGCTTCTGCGGCGGAGCGGCAACCTCGCCGCAAACTGGCAGAATGCGATGGAGGCGGCCTCCGATCTCGGCACCATGGCGCCGCACGCCGCAGGCGTGGTGCGGGCCGTCGCTGCCATGGTGTTCGCCGCCGCCCTCGGCTGGACGGTTCGCATTCTGGGGACACTCGCTCTCGGCAAGGAAGCCTTCGGCACCGGCGATATTTACATCATGGCGGCGATCGGAGCCGTCGCCGGCTTCTGGGCGGTGGTCTTTTCGTTCTTCCTCGCGGCCATCCTGGCCCTGATCGGCGTGCTGGCTACCCTTTTTCACAAGCGTAGCCGGGCGATTCCGTTGGGGCCCTGGCTGGCGATGGGAGCGTTCGTCACATTGTGGCTTCAAGGCACGTTTCTCAGCATTTATGGACTGGCCGGCACGCGGCTCTGGTCGCTCATCTGTGGCCGGTACCCCGCTCTTCCTGGAGGTTGACCGTGGCAAGTCGAATCAAGCAACTCGTTGTGTACACAAAGGTTACAATCGCAATCCTCCTGCTGGTCGGTATCGTCATCCTCATCTTCAAGAACTGGGGGTACAAGACCAGATTCTGGCCGGGGGCGGCCGACGTGGACGTCCCGACGCTATGGCTCATGTTGGCCACCGGCGTGCTATCGATTATCGCGTACTGGATTCTGTCCAAGACGCGACGCGCCTTCGCCGACCTGGCCAAGCTACGCGACGAACAGGCCGAACAACGGGCGCTCGCCGAACAGGAGCAACGCAGCAAAGCGCTCAATGAACAAGAGCACCGCATCGACGAGAAGATTAAAAAGGCGCTCAATGGGGAGGATGCAGGGAGTGGGGCTTCGCCCGGGTGATTCACCGCGGAGCACGCAGAGATCGCTGAGAGGAGATAGAAGAGAGCTGAGCGAGGCGAGGCGAGCCCTAGCAGCCTGTGGCAATACTGTGGCACCGGCCATAATTGTGGCACCGGCCATAATTGTGGCACCGGCGTCTCGCCGGTGGTTTTCGCGGTCAGGAATGGCGTTTCCGAACTGCTGTTTTCCATTTTACCACGGGCTGCTAGTGGCAAAACTGTGGCACCGGCCATAATTGTGGCACCGGCGTCTCGCCGATTGTGGCACCGGCGCCAAAGCCGGTGGTTTTTACGTCCATGAATGGCGTTTCCGAACTGCTGTTTTCCATTTTACCACGGGCTGCTAGGGTAGCTTGTACATAAAAAAACGAATCCGTACGTCATTACTATTGACGGTCCGGGCGTTTGTGTGTATGACAGCGTCGAGTATGGAACGGATTCAACGTGAGTAAGCCGCGCGGGTATCGCAACCCGATCGGTGCGATGTTCAACCTTTGGAGGAACAAATCATGACACGGACGACACGCACGCACATCCTTCTCGGGCCTTTTGCCGCTTTGCTCCTGGCTTTTGTTGCCGTCGGCTGCGGGCCCTCCGAGCAGGAACTCAAGATCCAGGACCTCACCGCCGAGAACGACCAGCTCAAGGGCGACATCTCCGAGCGCGACCGCCAGATCAACGACGCCCTGGTCCGCGAGAACGACGCCCGAGACACCATCGATGAGCTAAACCAGGAGATGGCCAAGCTCCGCGCCGACAGTAACAAGCTCAAAGATGTCGAAGGCTGGAAAACGACACCCACCTTCGACATGATCTCGATCTCCGATGCGATGCTATTCGACTCCGGGAAGAAGGACATCAGTGCCACCGGTCGCGCGAAGCTTGCCCAGATCGCCGCCGACATTCGGTCCCGCTACAGTGATCGGGACATCTACGTCTTTGGCCACACCGATGCACAGCCGATCCGTTACAGCAAGTTCAAGGACAACTGGGAGCTCGGCGCGCAGCGCTCGCTGACGGTGACCCGCGCCTTGAACAACCTCGGCATCGCCTACGATCGCCTCATCGTGGCAAGTTGCGGTGAGTATCGCCCCATCGCCGGCGGCACAGCTTCCAAGAACCAGCCCCGCAACCGCCGGGTCGAGATTTTCGCCGTCCGTCGAGACACCGGTGCGATGGAGCGGACTGCTCGCGGATACCTGGAGGATTAACCCAAGCCAACGAGCCGGCTTGTTTCTTATGATCGCGATCGTCGATTGCGAATCCTCAGACACTCGGGGGATTCAGCGCGCTTTCGAGCGCATCGGCACCAAGACGGCGGTGGTCAACTCCCTCGA
>Ga0190284_1000795_pt1 | contig 15905 bp, 10 predicted proteins | sample 48691812_MG_FD_161668 | JGI IMG/M metagenome (GOLD analysis project Ga0190284, IMG submission 161668) | Hydrothermal vent microbial mat bacterial communities from Southern Trench, Guaymas Basin, Mexico - 4869-18-1-2_MG | ecosystem: Environmental > Aquatic > Marine > Hydrothermal vents >...
TCGAATGTCTCCAGCAGTTCCTGCTTGTGGACCACGCCCAGCGGCAGGTTGGCGGCGAGGAAGTCGGCGATCCCGCCGGGTTTCTCGATGCTGCGCAACACGATCCGCGCGTCGTCCGGAACGTTGGGCGACAACTCAATGATCCGCTCGGCTGCCTGGCGGACGTTGTGAACGAGCGCCTCGATCTCGACGGTGACGTCGACCGTCTCCTCGTACGCATGCACCGTGGCTTCGAGGAGCGGAGTTTCGGTAACCAGCTTTTCCAACCCGACGCGGGCGATGCCGTGAACCAGGACCGTCTCGGTTCCGTCGGGCAGCTTGAACATCTTGAGGATGCGGCAGGCGGTTCCGATGCGGTGCAGGTCATCGAGTCGGGGGTCCTCCTGCTCCGGTGAGCGCTGGGTGAACACGCCGATCAGGCGATTCCCGGCCAGCGCCAGGTCCAGGACGCGCTTGCACTTCTCGCGGCGCACGTTCAACGGCATCACCGTTCCGGGGAACGCAACCGTCTCGCGGATCGGCAGCACGGGCAGCGTCGGCGGAATCTGCACGTCGTCATCGGCGTTGGAACCTTCGACGGCCCCCACGGGGATGTCGGTCAACTCCTGTTCGTCCTCGACGTTCAGCACGATCGCGTCGGACACGTCGTTGTCGGATGGTTTGTCGTTGTTCACGTTTGGCTCGTCAATCCTCAATCCGAGGCAGGATGATCCACACGTATCCGTTTTTGTACGTGGCGAAGATGGCGTCCACGTCCACGTCCGCGGGAACGGGGACCTTGCGGTGGAATTTCCCCGAATCGATCTCCATGAGGAGTACGCTGATGTCCCCGGTTGCGTCGGGGACTTCGGGTTTGGGCCGAACGCCGCGGATGTGAAGCGTGCGCTCCCGCACCCGCACATCGATCTGCTCGCGCTGCATGCCCGCGAGGTCCACGCACACGATGAAGCGATCCGCAACCTCATAGAGGTTCAGGGGCGGGTCCCACGAGTCCCGGCCGGAGGAGCGGAAGTAATTCCGGCTGTTCATCTCCTCCATCATGGAGTCCATGACGGTTCCCATCTCGTCGGCCATCTTCTCGAACAGATCCTCTGTGGGCTGCAGTTGATTCGTCATTGGACAACTCTCCTCTGCGACGATCCCAAGAGAAACCGGGACGGAGAAAGTCTACCACGATTGTGCGAAACCGGTCAAATGGACCAACATGGAGCCTGTCCCGCCATCTCTCCCGATGAGATTTTGGTCGGTTTTTCTCTTGCGTCAGTCATTCCACGGTATATGGTATTTGCGTATTAATCGGAACATGTTCTTGCGGAGGCACACGACAGAGATAAAAACAACGAGGCCTTAAGTCTCAACGATTGAACAATCGTGGCTTCGGCCACCGTCTTACAGTGAAAATTGGCAGCTTTCTTGACTCAAGACGTGTGACCGGTGCCGCGTCCCGTAAGGGGCGCAGGCCGGACCGTCTTTGAGTCTGGGTATGCCAATACCTCACTGTAGAGACGTGTTTCGGTTTCACGTCCTTTTTCGTTGCGCAGTGACGATCAATTCGGAGTGCACCGCCAAGGCGAGGCGACACTGGCTTACGGCACCGGGCGTTGAAACGCAGTACCATTGAACCTGAAGCGTATAGTGAATCGTTCGACAGCCGACTACGCGAAGGAGACTTATTATGGGTTTGAACTGTTGCGTCGGGTTTGTTGTTCTTGCTGGAGGTCTTCTGGTAGGGTGCGGCGATCCCAACGTACCCGCCGAACGACCTTCTCCTGCAACGAAACCTGCGCCCACCGCGGAGCAGAGTCCCGCGGAAATACTCAGGGAGTCGGCGCAGGTTTACAGGAACACAGAGTATCTGAGGATGCGTGTTGAAATGGCGCGGCATCTCAAGAAGTCATGGGTCATCTTCAGCACCGAAAGGGAAGTCGAGAAGTTGGTTGCCGAAGCGCTTCACGGACCTCAGGCAAGGGTGAGGTTGGATGTCTTCAGGGACGGCAAACGCATCCTCGAGTTGCGCAGTCGTATCCATGATGGCAAGGTGGTGGTCCAAGAGAGAACCGGCAACTCCTCAATTCTGGAGTACCGGTTGGACCCGTTGGAGCGCCCGAACGGAACCTGGGATGTTGAGAGTGACGTGGGGTTCAAATCCTGCCTTGTCGGCGCGGTGATATGCTCGACAGCCGGCCCGCAGAGTATGTTCGCTGACTTCCTGGAGGAATTAAGTTCTGAAACCATTCAGAAAGAAGAAACGGAAGAAGTCAATGGGGTCATGTGTCAGGTGGTCCGGTGCGAGCGCGCCCGCAGCGGCAGAAAGATAATCGATAGGTTCTGGGTGGCCGTGGATTCCCATCTGGTGATGAAGTGGCACACAAAGGTTGGAGGCGCCCACAATACAAAGTCTTATATATACCTGCCTGTAGCAGATCCCGGCCTTGATCAATTCCGGTTCCCGGATTAAAGAAAGGAGGTGCGGACCTACTGGTGTCGGCAAGCGAACGGGGGCCATTTCGAGGGATGCTTCCGGAGGGAAGGCATGGGAGGAAGGCCTCACGTAGGGTTTGTTTGTGAAAACATGGACCAGTTGTAGGAGAGTAGAAATGAGGACTCTGTATGTTACAGTCGTGATGGTTGGCCTGCTGGCTGCTCCGTTGCAGGCGGAAGACCGGCGGGTGTCAGGCGTTGGGATGGAGGCAGTCAAGTTGTCGATCGTTGACGAGTTGGCAACGGAATACGGCATCGTGCAGGGCCGGGACATCGATGCCTACATCCCCTTTTTCCAAGACGTTGCTTGGGAACTTTCCTCCATTATCGACGAAGCGTTGCGCGTCGAGCTTGTTTCCTACGACGAGGAGACCGGCTGGGCCAAGCTCTCAATCAGCATCAACGATGAGGACAACACGTACACCTTCTCCATGGTTAAACCGGAATATCATGAAGGTGCTTTAGTAGTCGGATGGAAATACCGGTGGGAGTTGCTTCCTCCAAACGGGTTTACGATTCTGGAGGGCACCATCCGATTCCAAAGGGATGGAGACCACCTCAGACTCAGAACCCGTGACCGCCAAAGTGTGTTGAATGCGAACGTGGTGGTGCCTTTCTGGGGGGCCGCAGACGAGCAAGGGGCAGAGGGGCAGGAGGCTGAAGAACCGCAGGCGCCGGCCGGGTTGGGCACAGACAGGTGCATTTGCGATGGTGGAAACGGCCACTGTTCCCGTAGCCAGTGCGAACTCAATCACCACTGTCCCGACTCGCCGGGCACGTGCTTCTTGGTGCCGGACGACTGCGGAGGTAGTGGGACAAGTGACCTTCTGCTGGCTTCCCTGCCCTGCTTCGGTGTTGTGAAGCTCGTCCGCCGCCGGCGACGCCGCGCCGCGTAGCGAGCGGATGGCGTGGTCAGGGACCACCTTCTGCCGTCTGATAACCTTGCACGGGTATCGCACCCCTCCATTCCGGCGCGGCAAAGCCTCAAAGCCATTGTCCCATGCGATCGCCGGGATGGTGGGGTGTTCTGCACCCCTTACTGCGCAAGGGATGATGCATCGCCTCCGTGTCCTCGCAGGGCGTCACAAGGGCCACACAATTCTGTCACCGAAAATGGTATCAGCGCCCCAGTGGGTGGGTTGTCCGAAACAACTGGATGGCATACCCTATTAGGGGAGGCTGATGGTGCTTTGCGTTGCGAAGGGCTTTGGTGGTACACATGGCTACACGTTCCAAAATCACGCTGGCGACGCTCGTCTCGCGGAAACGTGAGAAGCGACGGATTCCGGTAATCACCTGCTACGACCATGCGACCGCGGGTGTCCTCGAGCAGACCGAGGTGGACGCGCTGCTCGTGGGCGATACGTACGGAGAGGTCTGCCTGGGGCATTCGACGACGTTGCCTGTGACCGTGGATCACCTGGTGACCGTTACCGCCGCGGTCCGCCGCGGGGCGCCAAGTAAGTTGCTGATCGGCGACATGCCCTATCTGAGCTACCAGGTATGCCCCGAGGAAGCGATCCACAACGCGGGGAAGTTCATGGCCGAGGCGGGCTGCGACTGCGTTAAGGTGGAAGTAGACCGCCGCTTGGCGGGCACCGTGGAAGCCATGTCCCGCGCCACGCTTCCAGTAATGGCACACCTGGGGCTGAGACCCCAGTCGATTCATCAGCACGGCGGCTACAAATGCCAGGGGAAAACGGCGCCGCAGGCCCTCGCGCTGGTCGAAGACGCCAAGATCATGGAAGACGCCGGCGCCGTTGCGCTGTTGCTCGAGGCAATCCCCATTGAGGTCGCCCGGATCATCACCGAGCGGACCGCGCTTCCGGTCATCGGATGCGCCGCCGGCCCACATTGTGATGGCACGGTTGTGGTACTCCACGACATGTTGGGCTTCGCCGCCGGGCACCCACCACGCTCGGTCAAGCGCTATGCCGAGATGCACCGCGTTCTGGCTGATGCGTTTCAAGCCTACGCCGGCGACGTCCTCGAGGGGCGGTTTCCGGAGGAGACCCACGGCGTGAGCATGTCCAAGGACGAGTTGGAACGTCTGGGCTCGATGCTCGCGAGACCGTGTTAACCGGGCTTGGCGGTTGGGGTTGTGGGCAACCGGGTGAATACGTTTGCCGGCGGCTCGACGGGTTTCTTGACACGTTTATGCGCGGTCGATAGGTTGATTGCGCGGAGGTTCGGCGGGAAGGCCTGTAATGCTTGTTCGAATGGAACTGGCGAGGATCATCATCGTTGAGAGCGGTGATTCTCAGGTAATTGTCCTCCGCGAGCACGACGGGGATCGGCAATTTCCCATTCTCATCGGCATCAATGAAGCCTTGGCGATCGATCGTGGTGTCAAGGGTTTGCAGACCTCGCGTCCGATGACGCACGATCTCATCGCCTCGATCATCAAGCAACTTGGCAGCGAGTTGGAGCGAATCGTCATTCACGACTTGCGTGACCACACTTTTTTTGCAAAGCTAGTTCTGCGTCGCGACGGCGAACTGATCGAAGTTGATTGTCGTCCTTCCGACGCCATCGCGCTGGGGGCGGTCGGGAACACGCCCATCCTTGTAGAGGACAACGTCTTGACGGAAGTTTGTTCCGGCGAGACCCCCTGAGATCCACACGGACAGTGATCAACGGGTATTCCATGAGCACGGACACGACAATCGGTAGCGACCCCTGTGACATCGATGCGTTCACGCACCGACTTGACGGCGAGCTGGGCGCTGCGTTTTCACCAGGCGAATCGAAGTGGGTCTCTCGCGCGGCGGTCGCGCTCGATTGCATGGGCGGTTTCGCGGAATACTGCGGTGCGTTGACGCTGACCCTGCCGACCGCGGATTCGGTTTTCGCCGCGGTGCAGGCGCGGCATGACCAGAGCGTTCACGTGGACCTGCTGGCGGCCGGGCGGAACGGGCGCCCCGCTACGGCCACCTTCCCCCTCTCGCTATGGTACGAGAACGAGGAGATCGTGGACGCCGCCGTCTTTGCCCGTCGGGTCGAAGGCTTGGAGAGCGAATGGGCCAAGCCCCTCGTCGGTGTTTTGCACGTGCTGTTGTCCGAGGGTCGCATTCCCCATCTGGATGGCGGGCTGACTCTCGTGGTGGCCAGCCCGATTCCGTGGGAGCTCGAGGGCGTGGTCTCCGCCGCCGCGACCGCGGCGACGATGTCCGCAGTGTGTAAGTGCCTGGGCGTCGATATCGCGCCGGCGGAAATGGTTTTGCTGTGTCAGCGGTGCCGGAATCATGTTATGGGCATTCCCTGCGGCCCGTCGGCGTCGGCGTGTGCGCTGCTTGGCGAGCCCGGGAGCCTCTTGCAGCTTCTCTGCCAGCCTCTGGAACTGATCGGGCGGTTGGCCGTGCCCGACGGCGTCATCCTGATGGGGATCGATTGTGGTGCGCGGCATCCGGCGGCGGCGCGCAAGTTCCACGACGCTCGGGTGGCTGCTTTCATGGGTCGGCGGATTATCGAGCAACGTTTGGCGGGGCGCAATCCTCCCAGCGGGTGGGGCGGGTACCTGGCCCGTTTGAGCGTAACCGACTATGTGGACACCTTCCGCGATCGCCTGCCCACCAAGATGAAAGGCAAGGACTTCATCGATCGCTACGGGGACACGGGCGACCCGCTGACGTTCATCGACGAGGCGGCGGTCTACAAGATTCGCTCGCGCACGGAACACCACATTTACGAGAACACACGCGTGCACCGGTTCGCCGAGCGCATCGCCCGGGTCCGACGAACCGGTTCCCAGGACCCGTTGCTCGAAATGGGCGAGTTGATGTTCGCTTCGCACTGGAGCTATGGGCAGCGCTGTGGTTTGGGCAGCATCGAGACCGACAGACTGGTCAACTGTCTGCGCAAGCGAGGCCCGCGCCGGGATCTTTTCGGCGCTAGAATCTGCGGCGCGGGGGCGGGAGGAACGGTCGCGGTCCTGATGAGTGACACACAGGCGGCACATGATGCCGTGGGCGAGTCCGTCGTCGAATACACGCAGGCCACCGGTTGCACGACCCGATTCCTGGTCTGTTCCACGGACGGTGCGGCCGCCCGGGATGTGCGGCAGGTGGTGTGTGACGCGGTTTCCTCTCGATAGGGTCTCTCCCGAACAATGCGATTGCGGGGACGGGTGCCGATGACGGAACGCGCACACACCGCGTTGCCATTGAAGCGAGTCCTCGGCGTACCGACGGCCTTGTTCGTCGGAATGGGCGTAGCCATCGGGTCGGGGATCTTCCGCGCGCCGGGTGAAGTGGCTGACAGCCTCCAAGCCCCGTGGCTGATTCTGCTGGCGTGGATTGTCGGGGGCGTCTTTGTCTTGATGGCAGGGATGGTGACGGCGGAGCTGTCCACCCGCTTTCCCCGTGCCGGCGGCGAGTACGTCTATCTTCGTGAGGCGTACGGCGAATTTGTCGCCTTCTTCTTCGGGTGGTCGTACACCGTGTTTATCATCGGAGGCGGGGCGGCGATCATCGCGCGGGCATTCGGCGACTTCGGTTGCGAATTGCTGGGCGTGCCCGCGACATGGGCGGGCCCGATCGCGGCGGCGGCGATTGTCGCCGTCACCGGAGTGAACGCGGTCGGCCTGCGTACCGGCGCGGGTTTCCAGAACGTCCTGACGGGTGCCAAAGTTCTGGCACTCCTGGCGATCGTGGTTGTCGGGTTCACGTGTGGAACCGAGCCGATCGACTTCTTCGCCAGTCCGCCGCGGACGTCCACCTCGTCCCTCCTCGTGCTGCTCAGCACGGGAGTGATCCCCGTATTGTGGGCCTACGACGGAACCACCGACTCGGTCAAGATGGCCGAAGAGGTTCGAGACGTTCGTCGTGCGATGCCGCGAGCGCTGATCGGTTCGGCCCTGGCGATCACACTGCTCTACGTGCTTGTCAACGTGGCGTTCCTACGGATCATGCCGGCGGCGGAGATGGCCGGTCTTTCCTCCGTCCCCGGCGAGGCGATGCGGCGGGTGTTCGGGCCTGCCGGACGGACCCTGATGCTGGCGGTGGCCATGCTTGTGTTCCTCGGCACGCTCAGTTCAACACTCCTGGCGACCATTCGCGTGACTTTCGCCCTCGCGCGCGACGGGCTTGCCTTCCGGTTCATGGCGCGGATGTCCAAAGACCAGGCTCCGGTGCCGGCATTCGTCGTCGTGGCCGGTTTCGCCATGGTCCTGGTTTTGACGCGGACGTTTACCGAAGTGCTGAGGGTTTACTTCTTTGCCGGTGTGATCCTGTTTGGTTTGTCGTACGCCAGCCTGGTGGTCTTTCGTTTGCGCGAGGCGTTCTTTCCCCCCGAGGTCTATCGATGCCCCGCGGGGATATTCCAGGCATTCACACTCATCACGATCCAGCTTGCGCTGGCTATTGGCCTGGTGCTTAGTAATCCATGGGACGCGGTTTACACGACGATCCTGTTGACCGTCTTTGGGCTGTTGTACTTCGTGTGGAAGCGCGCGAGCCCCGTCAGATCGGCCGGGTGATTCAGGTTCTGACCGGCTTGCGCCGGGCGAACACGCCGGCCGCTACGCCGAAAATCAACAGGGCAAGAACCCCAAGGCCCCAGACAGGAACCGCGGGAATCGGCTCCGGGCATTGGGAGAAGTTGGGCGGCTCGCCAGGATCGGTCCACAGGAGCACCCATTCCCACCAATCGAGGCAGTCGACATCCCCGTCTTCGTCGATGTCGCCCGGTTCGCACCCGAGTTCCACCGTCCCACCGTCGCCGGTGAAGCATGTCACGAACCCCGGGTCTCCCTCGTAGTCGTCCATGTCAACGTCAAGGTCGGCGTCGAAGTCACCAACGGCGAACCGAATCCCGTGCGCTTCCGCACAGCTCGGGCCGTTGTCGCAGAGCAGCAGTTCTAAGGAGTCAATGTTGTCCATCGCCATGGACAGGCCGAGGTTCGTCGCCGTGGCGAACACCGTCGGCGTCTGGCCGGGGCCGATGACGCTGTAGACGGTCGCTGCACTGGAATCGGGCAGCTTGCTCAGACTCGACGACCCGCGCGCGAGGGTGAAGAGCACCTGGTCCCCCGATTCGAAGTACTCATCGTTATTGAAGTCAAAGACGACCAACGCGTCGATGACGTCCTCCGCCTGGAGACCCAAGTCATCCGCCGTGGCGTAAACCACCACCCCGTCCACCACGGTGGGGTCGTTATCGAAGAAGATGTCCGCCGCCTGCCCGGGAAACGATGACGAACCGACCGCCACGGAGTAGTACAGGTGGGGGGGCGGCCCGTTCGTCGGGAGCATGGCCGTTGCGTCCACGTTGTCCTGGTACGCTCGGTTGCCATGGGTCTGCGCACTCGTGGGTGGTTGGGCTCGGAAGTCCCGTCCGCCTTCGTCGTAGTTATTGACCCCGAGGGTGTTGTTCTGCGTAAGCCCCCGGTCGATGAAACCGAACAGGATCCCGTCGCGGTTGAACCGGACGATCGAGAGGTACAGGTCTCCGGCGGCATGCCCGCGCGCGACCTGGTCAGTGGCATTGTAGGGCACCCCCTGCTCCGTCAGGTCTGCGTTCGGGGGCACGTCGCCGGCACTCTGGCGATCCACGGAGAACAGCAGGATAAACTCATCCCCGGGCAGTATCCCCGCATGCGCGGCGGACAAGGCATCGAGATCATCACCCGGATTGCCCAGTCCCAAGTCGCTCCCATGGTATTCCGTTACCGGGACGCTGGGCGAGGCGGCATCGTTAACCAGAACTGAATCCGCGTCAATCGCCCCGTTGCTGCTGGCAAGATCGAACGAGTAGTGGGGGATGGGAAAGGTCTCCAATGGTGGCGCGGCCGACGCGATGGCGCAAAGAACCCACGACAAGGGGACGCATACGCCGAGCAACCGTGTGCTCGAAACCGGAACTTTGTTTCGACGATGAACGCTCATGTGCTTCACTCCCAAATGACGCACATTGTACCACGCCTGGGTTCGGTTTTCACGCTTAATCCGACCGGACATCCGGAGATGGGTTATCTTCCCATGCGGCGATCCACGGTGGCCAGTCCTGGTCCTGCAGCATCCGCACCCGAAGCGTTCTCGCCTGGAACGTGTACCGCTTCTCCGCATCGAATGAACGGTATGCCATCCCCAGATCCTTTTCCGCCCCCACGCGGTCCCCGGCGGAGAGTTTCAGCGCCGCGGCGTGGAAGTAGGCTTCCCCAGCCAGCGTCAGTCGGTCCACACGGCTCAGCTCCGCCGCGTCAGTCGCCTCCAGTAGGACTTCAAAGGGCGCATCTCCGGCCGCGTACGCATAGAGCGCTTTCATCCACTCCGGCGAATGCCCCGGCACCAGGCCAACGGATGGATCGACTGCATCGGCGCGCTCCTCCAACAAACTCTGGGCTTCATTGGCTTGCCCAAGAAGGCGAAGACATGTAGCCGACCAAAGCACATACAGGGCACTGTTATCGGACGACCCTTCGGGTTGCTCGGCGATACGACGAGCCAACTCGATGGCGTTCTCCATTCGTCCGGCTTGGGCATGCACCAACAGCGGATAGACAAAATCGTACGGAAACGCTTCGTAGAACGGTTTGTTCGCCGCGAAAGTCACTTCCTGGTGCGCCTCGAGGTCGCCCAGAGCCTCTTCCAGGCGACCCGTCCAATAGTACAAGCGCCAGCGATAGTGGTAATTTTCACCCTTGTCGAGTGGCTTGGTCGCCCTCTCGAGGGCTTCACTTCGCGCCGCAATCGCCGCCTCGAAGTTGCCCATGCTCTCGTAGGCCTCGGCCTCGGCGGCCCACGGCGCGTCATTGCCCGGATCGGCCAGCTTCTGCCCCGCGGCTGCCCAGTGCAGAGCCTGAGCATAGTGGTCGTCGGCTGTATCCGGGCGCGTGCCCTCACTGCCGGCATAGATCTCCGCCGCCAGCCGATGGGCAATCGACAACAGGTAGCAGGGGTAGGCACCGTACACCTCGTAGTCGATGAGTTCGAGCAGCGCGTTCTCTGCTCCCTCGAACGCATCGATACTCCGTGCCCGGTACATCATCTGATTGCGCGCCCGCGCCAGGTGCAGCGTTGCCTGTGGAAAGAACTCACCGTCTTCGGCTCGCAGCCGGCGAGCCTCCTTGTACGATGCGATGGCCCGTTCGGGATCGGTGCGTTGGCTGGCCAAACCTCGGAAGAACCATCCCGCGGCCGTCTCGGCCCCTCCCAGGTTCTCGGCGCTGTGGAAGCATTCCAACGACTCGGTGTGCTGGTCGTTTCGCCAGCGTGCCCAGGACAGCAGGTACAGCGTCTCCACATCGTCGGGGTCGAGTTCGCTGAGCGTCTCGAGACGCTGAACGGGCTCGGCGGTATCAGGCCCGCTCACGGACGCCAGGGCGCGAATCAACTCGGTGCGACGGACATCGCCGCCGAGTTGCTCGGCCCGGTCCAGATCGTCCAGGAGGCGGTCAGACTTGTGGAAGTCCTGGTAGACGAGCTGTCCGTAAGCGTGCTCGACCAATCTGGCGGCTTTGCCGCGACGCGACGAGATCACGCTTGCCGTCAAGGCGCCGGCCAGCAGTGTAACGAGGCACAGGGCGGCGATGGCCGTCGAGGCGGCTTTGTGCCGCCGCGACCATTTGATCGCCTTCTCGACCCGGGTGGCTCGCCGGGTGAGGATGGGGCGATCCTCGGCGAAACGGCGTAGGTCCTCAGCCAGTGCCTTGGCCGACTCATGCCGCCGAACGGGTTCCTTCTCCATCGCCCGCAGGCAGATGGTCTCCAGGTCGGTCGGAATGCGGTCGTCGAGGCGGCGAGGGGCCTGCGGCTGGATCGCGCAGATGCCGTGAATAATCTGTTCGCGCGTCTTGCCATCGAAGGGCCGACGCAACGTGAGCAACTCGTACAGCGTGACACCGAGCGAGTAAACGTCCGTGCGATGATCGATGTCTTGCGGACTGCCCTCCACTTGTTCGGGCGACATATAGGCCGGCGTGCCCAATAGTTCACCGCTGAGGGTCAGATGGGGCTCGTCCATCAGATGGGCCAGTCCGAAATCCGTAATGTGAATGCGATTGTCCCGTCCCAGCAGCAGGTTGTGCGGCTTCACGTCGCGATGGATCACACCGTTGCAATGGGCGTGCGCGAGGGCGTCGGCCACTTGAGCGATCAGTCCGGCAATACGCCGATAATCCCGGCGAGCGCGGTACACGGAGCTGACCTCGATGCGCGGGGCCTCCGCGCTGGACGCCACACTCCCGCTCCCGCTGTGCGGCGCGGCGAAGCCCGTGGGTGGCGTCACCGGCCTGAGCGTCAGATTCGCGACGCTCGAATCCGAGCGCAGGGCGTTGGCGAGGCTTTCACCGTCGATCAACTCCATTGCGTAGTAGAACTTTCCCTCGTGTTCTCCCTGGGCGTAGACGGGCACGATGTTGGTGTGGTGAAGGCGACCGGCGGCCTGGCTCTCGCGACGGAACCGGGCCACCGCCGCACGGCTGCGCCGGACGAACGAGGGAAGGACCTTCAGCGCCACCTCCCGGTCGAGTGACATCTGGCGCGCGCGATAGACGATCCCCATGCCGCCACGGCCCAATTCACTCAGCAGCTCAAAATCACCCAGACGGCTCCCGACCAGACCTGATTGCGGCGCCGGCGCCAAAGGCAGCGGATGCGAACTCGACGAGGAGAGACGGGCGACATCCGCTGGGCGAAGGGCATCGTGCGCCCCCGATCCGAACGCTTCGCGCAGGTCAGCGGAAAGCCGAGCCAGGTCGGAATCCGCCCCGCACGGCTCCATTGCCGCGCTCGCGGTCAAAGCCTGATTGCACGAGGGGCACATCTCCAACTCGGACCGTTCAGCCGCGGTCACACGCCGGGAGCAGTTTGGACAGATCAAATCCATTCTTCAGGAGGTCTCCGTCGAGGGCGAACACCACGTACCGGGGCGCGATCCGGTCTCCACATACCACAGTAGACACCAGGCACGACACTCTGACGCCCGACAACCATTTCACCCCCCCGTTTTCGCCGGTCCAAGGTCCAAGGTCCAAAGTCTCAGGACTCAGCGCCCAGGACTCGGGCGGGTTTACACATCCGCATCCGGGTCGAGCGTCTCCAGCTTGCGCTTCACGCGCTTGAGAATCCTCGACTTGGCCTGGTAGACGCTGGCGGGGCTGATGTCCAATTGCCCCGCCGTTTCGTCCACCGAACGCCCGATCAGTACGTGAAGGCGGAACGCCTCGAGGGTGGTCGGCTCGATCTCGGAACTGATTGCCCGCAACGCCCAGCGTAGGCGATGCATACGCCACTCATGCTCCCAGCGATCGTCCTGCTCGGCCTCCCGTTCCCCGGCGAGATAATCAAAGACCTGCGGATCGAGCACTTCGCCCTGGCGGGCCTGCTTCTTGGCCTTTCGGCCCATTGTATGCATGACCGCCGAGCGCAGATAAGCCCGAAACCGCCCCTTCCGTACGTCGTACTCGAAGCCCTCCATGGCTTTGAAGAGGTACATCTCGACCTCCTGCACGATGTCCTCGGCATCCACGGCCGACGCGCCGCGCGCTCGGGCATAGCGGAACAGCAACTCACCGTACCGCTCGTGGAACTCCTGCCAACTGAGCTGGTCAGTCCGGTTGCGCAGTCGCATGAGCAGTGTAGGTCGCGTGGAGTCCTGATCCGCCATCTCACAGCGTATTGTCGCTGATTCACCTGGCGATCACAACCGTTCGTCGCCTCGATCAAGTGTCACAGGAAATTTGCCGTTCCCAGGCGTCGTCGCGGAGCGATCGTCGGCATTATTCCCGGGCGGGTCTGTCAGAAGCACAAGAAAACCGTCTATTCCATACTGGAGTAGTGTAATGAACGAGTTGAAGGGTTATACTGGCCTTTCACGCATGGGTCGTTGCGCGACGGAGGAGCGGAAGAAGCGTTGCCACACAGATGTTTGTTTGCTTGCTTGAAGGTTGATTGAGGAATTCGAAGGGGCGAGGTTCCCTCGCCTGGTAGCCGGTGCTATGTGGCGCGGGCTATTCGAGAGCGCGTCCCCGTTGAGGTTTGAAGGAAGTGCTGTTTTGCAGCGGCTATTCGCCGCAGGAGGTGTACGTATGCGTTGGACAGTGAAACGAATGGTGATTGTTGCCGCCGCCGTGGTGGCGACCCTGGTGGCGGGAACGACGGGGGCGTACGCCCAACTCATCATCCCGCCGGGGACGGACTGTTTCGAGACCACCGACAACTCCACATGGGTGGAATTCGGTGGCACAGGCATGGGTGCCGTTCCGCCGATTCCGGCGGGCTTCTTCGGCCCGGGATCGGACCCGTTCGATGGGATTATTGCGCTGAAAGGCGAGCCGCTCCTCGGATATCCCGGCCAGGTGTCCACGCTGATCGAGCGGCTGGAGTTCGCCGAGTTGATGCCCTCAGCTACTATCGCGATTGAGATGGTGGAACTGAACCTGGTAAGTGTGGAGCCCATCATCGTCACGTACGACGGGGGAACGGTGGACTCGTTCTTCGACGTTTTCGTGACGCTCTCCGACATCGGGCCCTCGACGGGATACATGACCATTACGGAAACGACGCCGGGTGCTGGATACTACGAGTTCAACTCCTTCTCGGGAGGAGGCATCTACATTCATCCGAAGTTCGTCTTCACCCGGGTGGACCCGCCGCACGAGGTGTTTGAGCTGGAGCTGCCCGAGTACGACATGATGCTGGAGAACGACGCAGCCTACCCGGCGCCGTTGTGGCAATCCGTGATGCCGGAGATTGTCTGCTTCGATGACCAGCTCTTCTACCCCGTGCCCGGGGAAGAGGTCTTCGGGCTGCTCAACGAAGGCGATGCCGGCGCGCACGGCGTCATCCCCCCGCGCGACTGGACCGGGTGCTGCTTCCCCGGTGGCCTGTGCGTGGACATGGACTCTCTTGACTGTCAAATGCAGGGCGGCGTCCCGCAGGGGCAGTTCTGCACTGGGACGGTCGAAGCCTGCTGCCTCCCGGACGGCGGGTGTCTGATGATCGATCCGCTCTGCTGCGACGAGGAGGGCGGAGTCGTCGTCATCGGCGGCATATGCGCGGGATGGACGGAAGCTTGCTGTGACAGCTTCCTGCCCTACGGTTGCATGGATGCGGATCCGACATGTTGCGAACCGGCGTTGGGTGGATGGCTGCCTGGCGAGCCCTTCTGCCAGGGTGATGGCAACGGCAACCTGATCGACGACGCCTGCGAAACGCAGGAGGAAGGCGCCTGCTGCTACGGCGCGGAGTTCGAATCGTGTACCGTCACCACCCAGGATGATTGCGAAATCAATCTCATGGGCGTCTACCAAGGTGATGGCACGATGTGCGAGGGCATGGAAGCTTGCTGTCTCCCGGACGGCACGTGCGTGGACGCCGATGCCCTTTGCTGCCGCAACGAGCTGGGCGGTATCCCCGCCGGAGCGGCCACCCTGTGTGCCGGTCTTACCGTAGCCTGCTGCTTCGATGACGGTTCCTGCATGGACGTCGATGCGGCGTGCTGTGAGGTCTTGGGCGGTTGGCCTTCGCCGTTCGGCGAACCGATATGCCTGGGTGACGGAAACGGTAACGGGACTGATGACGCGTGCGAACTCGTGCAGGAAGATCAGGCCTGTTGCCTGCCCGACGGGTCGTGCGTCGACGTTACGCATAATGATTGCGTCGACATGGGCGGCGATCCCCAGGGACCGGGCACGGTCTGCACGGCGGCCATGTGTACGCCACTCAAGTGGTCTCAGCCGCCCACGTTCAACCCGGATTCCCTCTATCCTGACTGTTTCTGGGGTTGGGATGAGTTGTCGGAGTACTTCGGCCCGCAGATCGTGGCGGACGACTGGCTTTGCGATGATCCCCGGCCCATCACCGACATCCACTGGTGGGGCTCCTACCAGCGGTGGAACGGTGATATGCCACCGAACATCGTGCCCGACCAGTTCCACATCGGCATCTGGACCGACGTGCCCGTCGGCATCGACCCCTTCAGCCATCCGGGCATGATGATCTGGGAGTGGATGGTCGATCTGGCCGATCTGAATGAGAGGTCCGTCGGATGCGACTTCCATCCCGGCTTCATGGACGAGATCGATACCTGCTTCCGATACGACTTCATCATTCCGGAGAGTGAGTGGTTCTATCAGGAGGAGCCCTCGACGATCTACTGGGTGAGCATCTCGGCCTTGTACCTGAGCACGCCGGACTATCAGTGGGGCTGGAAGACGCGCGAGCATTTCTACAACGACGACGCGGTGCGGATCTTCTTCCCGACGAATCCCGTGCCCGGCGATGAGTATTACGAAGGCGAGCCCATCGAGTATCCGCCGGGGACCTCTTGGGACATGGCGTTCGTGCTGACCACTATCGATTTGCAGCCGACCTGCTACTGCCGCGACGTGAACTGCGACGGGTTCATCGATTCCCTGGACCTCGGCGCCGTCAAGAACCCGGCCAACTGGTTGTTGCCGGTTCCCCCTGCTGCGAACCCACTAG
>Ga0190284_1000797_pt1 | contig 15885 bp, 13 predicted proteins | sample 48691812_MG_FD_161668 | JGI IMG/M metagenome (GOLD analysis project Ga0190284, IMG submission 161668) | Hydrothermal vent microbial mat bacterial communities from Southern Trench, Guaymas Basin, Mexico - 4869-18-1-2_MG | ecosystem: Environmental > Aquatic > Marine > Hydrothermal vents >...
TGGTTCCTCTAAACGAATTGGGTTGCCTGGCAAAATGCCCCACGCCGCATATCGATTTGGTGATAGGACTTGCGTCTTCTATTCTAAAAGTGGATTTCCATGCGACTGGCCGAAATTTGGAAAAAATGGGATTGTCGTCACTATCTGCGGATCAAGTCATGTATAAATCGTAAATTTGAAGTTAGCTGGGAATGTCTATTGTCGAATTTTGTACTCAGAGAGACAGATCGAATTGGGTTGCTCAAAACCGCTGTTGATGTCCATACATTGGGTGTCATGGTCGCAGCTCAGTTGCTTGAAACATGCGGGTACGAGGTTCTTGTTAGCGGGCCTGACATAGCGGACGCAATGGACTCGCTGGCAAATCCTGCGTCGCTTGAGAAGTTAAAGGCGTGGCTGAGGGAAAACAAGATTACGGTGTTGGGGTTCAGCTATAGACTAGACCCCGACCATGGGTTGGAGCGGTTTGACCATCTGGTTTATTTACTGGACAATGATCCGCAATATCGTGTGGGGGGAATCGATTCGCAAATCAGAAAACTTGTTTTCGCGGGCTTGCCCCCGGCTTGCGATAAAGTCAGGCAAAAATACAAAGACCGGTTCGAAGTATTTTGCGGAGACGAAACACCTCTGGAGACGCTGAAAAAGATGGGCGTACCCGAGGGGCTGATCGTGAGCGAATTCAAACAAGGCTCGGCCTATGACGACGCGCGAATGGCTTTTGCGCAAGATTTGCTGAACAGGAATATCCCCGCGCAGCAGCAGCCTCAGCCGCTGCCGGATTATCCAGATGCTGGAACATCTCGGGACCATTTACTCAAGCGTTTGGAGTTTGCGCACCGCCGAAATGCATATCCATTGCTTCGTGCGCATGTGGGACCTTATCTCTCGAACAGCAGTAGAGAAGAGGCTATTACGCTTTTTCTCCAATGGTTGAAAACATTGGCCACGGCGCGGCAGTTGGATATTGTGTCGGTGGGGTCGTCTCAGTTGACGCAGTCTCATTTCGAAGAGGACTGGGGCGACCTGCCCAATGGTGGCGGTGTTCCAATAAATAGCGAAATGGAATTTCACATGGTAGCTGAGGCTGCCAAACCATTGTTGGTTCGTGCTTATTCCGGTACTCAGCGGGTCCCGCAGGTAGCTGAGAGTTTGGAGCGGTCACTGAATATTTGTTGGCATGCTTTGTCTCTCTGGTGGTTTAACAAAATGGACGGGCGCGGGCCGTTGGATGTGCTGGAGGGGCTTGGCCAACATTTGCAGGCATTGAGTTATATTGCCAAAACCGGCAAGCCTTTTGAGCCAAATGTGCCACATCATTTTTCCTTCCGCGGAGGAGATGATTTGACCTATGTCGTGTCGGGTATTTTGTCAGCCCGTGTGGCGAAACGATATGGCATTGGGCATCTTGTTTTGCAGAACATGCTGAACATACCCAAGGCGACGAGCGGTCGTCGAGACCTTGTCAAAGCCCGAGCTATGTTACAATTGGCAAGGGAGCTTGAGGACGATAGTTTTCGTGTGATTTATCAACCACGGGCGGGGCTGGATTATTTTTCGCCCGACCTTGAGAAGGCCAAGCGACAGTTGGCTGCTGTAACGGCGCTGATGTGCGATGTGGAACCGAATGACGCGTTTAGTCCGGGAATCATCCATGTGGTAAGCTATTCCGAAGCTGTGAAACTGGCGGATCCTTCTGTTATTAACCAGAGCGCCCAGATTACTCGAGCAGCCTATCGTCATTATGCAGATTATCGCAAAAAAAACGGGTTGCTCGATATGGTGATCGACCCGGATATTGACGAGGAAGTTGAGGATATGAAAAGTCAGGCTCGCCGCGTTCTCAAGGACATGGAAGAACAGATTCCGGCATTGTATACGCCTGAAGGGTTGTATCAGGTACTGAAAAGGGGATACTTTCCAATTCCGGGCCTTTGGGGGCAACGGGAAGAGTTTCCGCGAGCAACGAATTGGACCGTGCGTTATATGGACGGCGGTTTTGCTGTGGTCGATGATCAGAATCAAAAAATGAGTGTTGAAAATCGCCTTGCGTTAATTCACTATGAAAATCAACTGGACTTGTAACGGCTAAAAGAGGGTAGATGCAGCGTACCTTAAAACTATATTGGATTTTGGTTTTAGAACATTGTGGAAATCATGAAAAACGAAAAAACATATCTTGTTACTGGCGGTGCGGGTTTTATCGGGTCGAACTTTGTTCGGTTCCTGCTGGAGAGCGAACCCGATGCCCGGGTGGTTAATCTCGACCTGCTGACCTATGCAGGCTCGTTGAAAAATCTCGAAAACCTGCCCGGCGAAGATCGCTACCGCTTTATCAAAGGCGATATCGCAGACGCCCAGCTGGTCGGGAATATCTTCGCCGAGCACGGTATCAATCGCGTGGTTCACTTTGCTGCGGAAAGTCATGTCGACCGCTCCATTACAGGCCCGGCTGCGTTTATCCAGACCAACATCATCGGCACATTCACCCTGCTCGAAGCTGCCCGCAAGGCATGGGCCGATATGGACGATTGCCTGTTCCTGCATGTCTCGACCGATGAAGTTTACGGCACGCTCAAGCCGAGCGACCCACCCTTCTGCGAGAGCACCGCATACAGTCCAAACTCGCCATACTCCGCATCGAAGGCCAGCTCGGACCATCTCGTCCGAGCGTATTTTAAGACATACGGTCTGCCTGTCGTTACGACGAACTGCTCGAACAATTATGGCCCATTGCAGTATCCCGAAAAACTTATCCCGCTGATGATTATCAACGCACTGACGGGCAAGGACTTGCCAGTCTACGGCGACGGGATGCAGATTCGCGACTGGCTGTTCGTAACGGATCATTGTGCCGGCATCCTCGCCGCCATTCAAAAAGGCCGGTTGGGCGAGACATATAACATCGGCGGGCTGAACGAAAAAGCGAACATGGAAATTATTCATCTTATCTGCGATCTCCTCGACGAGCTTCGCCCCAAAGCCGACGGCGGAAGTTATCGTCAGCAGATAACGCATGTAACGGACAGGCCTGGGCATGACCGCCGTTATGCTATCGATGCGGACAAAATTCAGACGGAACTAGGCTGGGGCCCGGCGGAATCTTTCGAGACCGGCATCCGAAAAACTATTGACTGGTATCTTGAAAATCAGGACTGGGTCAACAGCGTGATGAGCGAACATTATAAGGAATGGATTGCGTTGAATTACGCAGCCCGGCAGGAGGTAAGCGAACAATGAAAGGTATTATTCTGGCTGGGGGCAGCGGAACCAGGCTGCACCCGATGACGCAGGTTCTTAGCAAGCAGCTACTGCCCGTTTACGACAAGCCGATGATTTATTACCCGCTGAGCGTTCTGATGCTGACGGGTTTGCGGGAAATTCTCATCATCTCCACGCCGACGGATTTGCCGGTGTACGAAAGGCTACTCGGCGATGGCAGCAAATGGGGAATTAAGCTGCAATACGCGGTTCAACCTCGCCCGGAAGGGCTGGCCCAGGCGTTTATTATCGGCGAAGATTTTCTCGATGGCTCCCCAGCGTGCCTGATTCTTGGTGACAATATTTTCTACGGCACGGGCTTGCCGAATTCGTTGCGAAACGCCGCCCAGCAGGTCAATGATGGCGGCGCGGTTGTGTTTGGCTATCGCGTGCAGGACCCGCATCGATACGGCGTGGCTGAGTTCGACGAAAACATGAATGTTCTCTCGCTGGAAGAAAAGCCAAAAAATCCAAAATCGAACTATGCGGTAACAGGACTTTATTTTTACGACTCGCAGGTTTGCGAATTGGCCCGGCAGGTCAAACCTTCCGCCCGCGGCGAGTTGGAAATAACTTCGTTGAACAATTTGTATCTCGAAGCGGGCAAGTTGTCTGTCAGGCTGCTCGGTCGAGGCGTAGCCTGGCTTGACACAGGCACACCTGAAGCCATGCTGGAAGCGTCGAATTTTATAGAGGCAATCGAAAAGCGGCAGGGGTTGAAAATTTCCTGTCTGGAAGAAATCGCCTGGCGCATGGGATACATCAGCCGAGAAACGCTCCAGAGCTACTGCGACCTGGCGGGCAATTCCTACCAAAAATATCTGTGCGAACTTCTTCAGTAGCTTTTTTAGAAAAAAACAAACCGCTAATGGACGCAAATGAACGCGAATTGATTTTAAAGCAAGAGGTGTTTGAAGTTGTGGGCTGCGCCATGGAGGTACTGAACGAACTGGGACATGGTTTACTGGAAAAACCATATGAGAATGCTCTGGTGGTTGAGTGCAGAGAGAGGAATCTGTCAGTGCAGCAGCAACCACGATATGAAGTAATGTATAAAGACGTACAAGTTGGCGAATATGTGCCGGATCTGATCACTCATGGGAAATTAGTCGTGGACACAAAGGTGATTGAGCGAATTACAGGCCATGAGCTGGGGCAGATGATGAACTACTTAAAAATAACAGGGCTTAAGGTTGGCGTCATTCTGAACTTCAAGCGGGCGAAACTTGAATGGAAAAGAGTTATCCTCGAAAGAAATCGCTAATGAATGCCAATAGATGCGATTGTTCCATTGCCCCGATTAGCGTTCATTGGCGTTTATTAGCGGTTCTATAAAAAACTTGAAAAACCCTCCAAAAAAATTTGAAGAACCGCTGCTGGTTACTCGCCCCGTATTGCCGCCCCTTGAGAAATACTGCCAAGGCCTGCGGGAGATATGGGACAATAATTGGCTGACAAATTCCGGCCCTGTTCATAAGCGGTTCCAGGCCAGGTTGGGGGAATTTTTCCGGGCTGACAATGTGTCTCTCTTTGCAAACGGGACGCTGGCGTTGCAGTTGGGTTTGCAGGCAATGAAACTACCAGCTGGCAGCGAGGTTATTACGACGCCCTTTACATTCGTAGCCACCGCCCACGCAATAAAAGCAGCCGGGCTTGAACCGGTTTTCTGCGACATCAGCCCAGAAAATTACAATCTCGACCCAGCCAAAGTCGCCGTTGCTATCACCCCGAGAACCTCAGCCATCGTCGCGGTGCATGTGTTTGGCCATCCTTGCGATGTCCACGCTCTCGAAGATATTGCTAACAAGCATAATCTGAAACTTATCTTCGACGCCGCCCATGCTTTTGGTGTGGAAATCGACGGCAAGCCAATCAGCGACTTTGGTGATATGAGTATGTTCTCGCTGCACGCGACGAAGGTTTTTCACAGCGTCGAGGGTGGCGCGTTAGTGTGCAAAGACCGCGGTGTCCGAACCCTGACGGACCAGCTGAAAAACTTCGGCATGGAAGGCGAAACGCAGATAGGTATGATTGGCTCGAACGCCAAGATGAGCGAGCTGCACGCACTGATGGGCCTGGAGTTGATGGAGCAGTTTGGCGAGATCATCGACAATCGTCGTCGGATAGTTGAAATCTACCGCCAGGGCCTGGCTGATATTTTAGGCGTGGTTGTTCCAAAAGCTATGCCAGAGAATGTCTCTGCCAATTACGCTTATTTTTCGATAGAAATTGACGCGGAGCGGTTCGGCATGAGTCGGGATGAGTTTTGCCAAAAACTCAAGGAATACAATGTTTTCGCCCGCCGCTATTTTTATCCGCTGTTGACGGATTTTGCCTGCTACGCCAATTCCATAAAGGCTGACGATTTAACCATTGCAAAGCAAGTTGCCGACCGCATCCTCTGTTTGCCGATATATAGCGACATGCTGCCGGATGACGCGGAAAAACTATGCGGAATTATCTCGGCGATTAAAGTGGGCGACTAGCCTCTTCTCCTCCAAAACACCAGCCATCAGGACATAGTTTGACCATGGGATCTTTACGAGGCAAAGCAATGAGTGGGGGAGCGTGGTCATTCATAGAAATGGCCTCTCGGCAGGGGCTGCAACTACTTATCTATGTGGTGATGGCCCGGCTGCTGACCCCCGAGGCGTTTGGGCTTATAGGCATGACCGCCATTTTTATGGCATTGTCGCAATCTGTGGTGATGAGCGGATTTGGCCAGGCTCTGATACAAAAACAGGACACCACAATCGTAGACGAAAGCACGGTGTTCTACTTTAACATTGTCGCGGGTATTGTTATGTGTTGCGGGCTGTCGCTGGCGGCTCCGTGGATTGCCGATTTTTATGGGGAGCCTCTGCTGACCCCGGTTACTCGCGTATTTTCAATCAGCCTGATTATCAACAGTTTTGGGATTGTGCAAAATGCGCTGCTAATGAAAGAGGTAAGGTTTAAGACTCGCGCATATGCCAGGATCCCAAGTGTGGTTATTTCGGGCATTGTTGGTATCACAATGGCTTATATGTCATTTGGGGTATGGGCAATTATCGCCCAATTCATGGTAATGAACTTTTGCTTTACAGTTGGGCTGTGGATACTGCATCCATGGCGTCCAGTGTTGCGATTCAGTTTTTCCTCATTTCGAACTTTATGGGGATTCGGCTCGAAACTATTATTGTCCGGGCTGCTGAACACGATATTCCTTCGCGGATACTCTATTATTATAGGAAAACTCTATGCCGCTCGAGAATTGGGTTTTTATCAAAATGCCAAGGAATTAGTAGCCGTGTGTTCCCAGATGCTTTCGAGTGTTGTCGCACAAGTAAACTTTCCGTTGATGGCTAAAATACAGGACGAGCCGGAACGAATGAGACTGGCGTTTTCTCGCGTCCTGAAAATTACAATGTTGCTGATTTCACCGATTATGGTGGGTTTGTGTATCGTAGCTCCAAACTTGATTCTGGTAGTGCTGGGCGAAAAGTGGAGTGGCAGCATTCTGTACATCCAAATATTGTGTTTCACTGGGTTACTATATCCGATCCATATGTTGAATCTCAGCGTCCTCCAGGCACAGGGCCGATCAGATTTGTTCCTTCGACTGGAGATTATCAAGAAAGTAATAACAGTCCTGTGCGTGCTGGCTTCATTCCGATATGGCGTAATTGGACTGCTGATGGGGCAGTGTGTTTCTTCCACGATAGGTTTGACCGTAAACACTTTTTACACGAAGAAAAGCATGGATGCCGGGTTGATAATGCAGCTGCGTTGGCTTGCTGGTATCAGCTATCTCCCACTGGCCATGGGGGTTGTCGTCGCTCTGGCCTACTTCACAGGCTTGCCTCGTTTTTACATGCTGGCTGTGCAGGTACTTTCGGGCATTGCCGTTTATGCCTTATTGTTCATCCTCGCCAAAGATGCGGACATTATAGCCATCCGCAGCGCGGTGTCTAACAAGGTTACCAATTCATGGAGACATTACCGTGGTCAATGATAACGAAAAAAAACCCATGGTGAGTGTGTGTACTATTACATACAATCACGAGAAGTACATTCGTGACTGTCTTGAAGGTATCGTTACGCAAAAAACGAATTTCCCCTTCGAAGCCATTGTTCATGACGATGCTTCTACCGACAAGACCGCGGATATTATTCGGGAATATGCGGAAAAATATCCGGACATAATCAAGCCAGTCTACCAGACAGAAAACCAGCATTCCAAGGGAATTCGCATATCTGCGACATTTATTTACCCCAAAGTGCGTGGTAAGTACATTGCCATTTGTGAAGGCGACGACTATTGGACTGACCCGTATAAACTGCAAAAACAGGTGGATTTTCTCGAGGCGAACCCAGATTATTACCTCGTTTTTGGAGAGACCGTGAGAAGAAAGGGCGATGATTTTTTCCCATTCAAATCGAGATGGAATACTCGAAAAACGGACTTTGATGTGCAGGACTACATTTGTAGGCAGATAGGCCATACATCTACGATATGTTGTCGCAATCACTATAAAGACTGGGAAAATTATAGTAAAGGCTGGGAATGCCAGATACTGCAGGGAGATCAGCAATTCGTTTTGTTCCAGGCCAGCCCGCACTGCGATAAGATCAAGTTCATGGGCGAACCTGTGAGCGTGTACAGGGATCATCCTGGGGGCGTAACGAAGACAAAGCGTAATATGAATATGGATAATTCCATGAACTCCTATATCGCTATCTTGAAGCGTTTTAACAGAAACAACAACGGTTACTATGAAAAGATCGTTGCATATCGGATACGAGAGGTAACTGTCTTACGGGAGATAGAGAAGGAAGCAAGCCGATTCAAAAAACTTCTCAAATGCCTGCGAAACGCAAGAGTGATATTTAAATATCTGTTGAGAAAGTACGCTGGAATACGCCCATTTTAATATAGTAGCAATGCCTCTGTACTCTAAATAAAATCCGGGATATCATCGACCATGCAAAAACTCTTCCTGTTCATATTAACATTTCTTTATGTCGTAGGATTTGTCCCCAACACAGGCCTGGGACTCTTTGCTGATTTTGTGCCTATAATTTGCGGGTTGTTGATAGTTTGGGGGTTGTTTTCAAATAGCCTGGCCCTTCCGGAGCTAGCCAAGCCAATGGCTATTGCGTTTTGGCTATTTGCCGCCTATGTGTTGTTAGTGGGTATTCCCCTGAACTACATATATTACCGTGGAACATGGGACCTTCTAACAATTATAAACTTCGTAAAACCTGTGCGAATACTTTTAACTTTTTATGGCGGTGTTGCTTTATTCGGTATATATGTGCGGCGTTATGATGATTACCAGTTGCCCTTGTTTAAGAATATTATGATCTGCCTCGGCATCAACTGCCTTCTTATAGTATTACAAACAACCGTCCCCGGGGTTAACAGTATATTCCATACCCTCTTCTACACCCACATTTCGGAGACTCACTTCCAGGTGGAGCAACGGGCAGGCGGGCTGCTTTACAGCGGTGGAGCCATGGCTTCGGCTATTTCAGGATTGGCCTTGCCGTTCCTGGCGTTTCTTTATTCCCGCGGCAAGAGCAACACTCTTATGACGGTTACGCTTTTTATCATAGCAAGTGCCGCCATCGTTATGACAGGCCGAACGGGAATTTTGTTTATCGGCGTGTATTTTCTCATGATATTTCTGCTTATAAATAAAAATGAGTGGGGAAAATGTTTTCAACAACTGGGCGTTGGCGTCTTCCTGGTTGTAGTAATTTGCATTGGATATGGATTTCTGAAACAGGCATCCCAAAGTAGTGAGTCGGAAATGCTTCAGTCTAATATTAGACGATTAGAGAGATTGGTAAATCCGTATTCATTTACTGAGGGTGCCGGATATCAAACGGGTAAATACCTTCTCTCCACCTTTATTATCCCGGAAGGCGCGATAGAAATACTCTTTGGGAACATTGGTTTTTCGGTTCACAAATATCAAGGTTCTATTACGGATATGGGATATAATAGGTCCATATGGTTATATGGCTTTTTCGGGGCCTCAATTTACTATCTACCGTTTATTTTCCTTATGTCAAGTGCTCTGCGTTACAAATTCCTGGGAAAAAGAAGGACATTTTACCTGATTTTTTTCATCATCTACCTGGTTCTGGAATTGAAAGAGAACACAATTTACTCGAGAAACCTGTTTAATGTTGTCGTATTGCTGGCTCTTTGTATGTATGAAGATGTAGCCAGGGAATTCTGGGCTTATAGCGAGGAATACGACTATGCTCAGCAGGGCGACCTGGAACATCTCGATAATTACGAAAGGTAGACAATAATGATTGGCCGCCTTATTTTAACACTGGATGCTATCCGTCGCAGAATTAAACGAGTGTTTATACGGAGGTTGTTTCGATCCTATGGCCGAAACTTTGCCTTTTGCCCTGACGACTATTTTAGCTATCACACAATCAGTGTAGGCGACGATGTTTATATTGGGCCAAGAGCCTATTTTAGCGCAAGTGAGACAACTTTGACTATCGGAAATAAAGTCATGTTCGGCCCCGGCGTGTTTATTATGGGGGGGGACCATAACAGCTCTGTCATCGGGACATATATGGCCGATGTTCACGAGAAGCGTCCGGAGGATGATCAGCCCGTGATTATTGAAGATGATGTGTGGATTGGATGTAATGTTACGATTTTGAAAGGTGTTACCGTCGGCAGAGGTTCTATTGTGGCTGCTGGCGCTCTGGTTACGAAAAACCTGCCGCCTTATTCCATCGCTGGTGGTGTGCCAGCGAAAATTATTAAGCGGCGATGGGCCACCGAAACCATATTGGAGCATGAGAGGCTACTCTACGGTGAGACGAATCGCCTTTCTGAGGCGGACTTGCGCCTCACGGAATCGCAGCAGAGCAGTACCCGAATCGCTACGGGCTAATCGAAAGCAGGAAACTGTACGATGTGCGGAATTTGCGGAATTGTTGATTATTCAGGCTCCAGGACAGATGAGAGTCTTCTTTGGAGTATGACCAAAGTGCTCCACCACCGCGGGCCTGATGACTCGGGAGTAGCTTCTTCAGGCCCAGCGTGCCTGGGACAAAGTCGGCTTAGTATTATTGACCTGACCGAAACAGGCCATCAGCCCATGCAGTCTGACGATGGGTTGATAACTTTATCGTACAATGGTGAAGTGTATAATTTTCCTGAACTTCGCAGGCGGCTGGAAGATAAGGGCGTGCCTTTTCGAAGCACTTCGGATACGGAAGTAATTCTTCAGGCGTATATCCAATGGGGCGAAGATGCGTTTGTAATGTTCAACGGAATGTTTGCCCTGGCTATCTGGGATGCGCGAATCCAAACGCTGCACCTCGTGCGAGACCGTTTCGGAATCAAACCGCTTTACTACTCGACGCTTGACAGCGGCATTGTGTTTGGTTCAGAGATCAAGGCTATAATAAAATCCCGGAAGATAAGTCCAGGCATAAATTTTGCGGGCCTGCACGAATACCTTTACTACGGAACCCTGGGGGGGGAGCCAACATTGTTTGACGGCGTCTTGGAGTTGCTTCCTGGACATCATCTGAAACTGAATCGAGAGAAGCTAACGACAAAACCGTATTGGTCGGTGTTCAACATTCAGCCATGCGACGATGACGAAGAAACCGCAACGGCGAAAGTCCGCGACTATTTAGACCGTTCCGTCAAAGCGCATCTCATCAGCGATGTCCCCGTGGGCCTTTTTTTAAGCGGCGGCATAGACTCTTCCGCTCTTGCGGCGTTCGCCAGCAAGCACCATCAGGGACGACTGCAAACATTCACAGCGGGTTTTGATTTCGCACACAACAAAGGTGAATTGCCCCTGGCCCGGAAGGTAGCGGAGCATTACGGCACAGACCATCACGAATTACAAATCCGTGGCGAAAATGTTCAAAACATTATCGAAAGGCTGGTTTTGTCGCATGATGAACCATTTGCCGATGCCGCCAACATCCCGCTATACCTGCTTTGTGAAGAGCTGAAAGGGCAAGTGAAAGTGGTTCTTCAGGGCGATGGAGGAGATGAAGTTTTCGCAGGCTATCGAAGGTATAATGTTTTTTCGCATGAAAAGTTCTGGCGTTTTATGTCCCCATTTGCCCTGGCAATGGGCAAGCTCAAACGCAGCAGTGCGTCTCATCATCGGAACATGAGATTCTTTCAGGCGATGAATAATAATGATCCCGCGATTCGTTTAGCTCTGATGTTGACGATGGAGCCGCATGATTATCCTCCGGCGGATGTTATCTCGCCGGGCATTCGTGGTGAATTGTTAAAACACGACCCGTATACCCGTTATCGCAATGTTTATGACAAGCTGAAACATCTCGATCCTGTACAACGCGCTCTGTATACGGATATGTTAATCCTGCTGCCGGATATTTTTTTGGAGAAAGTTGACAAATCAACGATGGCTCAGAGCATGGAAATTCGAGTGCCTATGCTGGATGGGAATCTTGTTGAGTATGTCATGTCACTGCCTTCAAAAATGAAAGTGCGTCGCTGTGAAAAAAAATGGCTTTTGAGGCGTGCATTGCGAGGCGTTGTACCCGATTATATATTAGACGCTCCCAAAAAAGGCTTTGGCGTACCGTATTCATATTGGCTTCGTACATCGTTGCTTGATTACATGAAATCGGTATTCACCGATCCGATAATTCAGCAGTCAGGACTGTTCGATAATCGTCAGCTTGAAATTCGGATAGAAGACCATGTCAGTGAAAAACGGGACAATGGTTTCTTGTTGTACAAGCTTTTGAATCTGGCGTTATGGTACCGCTATTATATAGCGTAAGTTTTGAAAAAAGCATGATGCCTAAATGTGCATTTTTTCGGCTTTGCTAAAAACCCACCGTTTCGGGACAAATTTGATGAAGAAAAAAAACGCGGATCGCTTGGCGATTATTAGCGGTTACCCCCCTCCTTATGGGGGTGTTACGACGCATATCATGCGATTGTGTGGGTTGCTGGACGAAACCAGTCTGGAATACACGGTGTACAACGCAATTTCGGCATCTGAGGAGCCGGGCCGAGTTGTTTCCATCCGCCGATTTCGCCGCTTGTGGATACTGTGGTATGCTCTAACGGGAAAAGAGTCCGCGGTCTATCTGGCGTCGCAGCGGATAGTGGTCTGGTTGGCAGGAGCCTTTATGGCGAGCTGGAGGGGCAAAAAGGTTGCCATTCGCCTGCAGAATGCCAAAGTGGCCGACCGTGTCAGCCGAGGAGGATTTCACAAGGCGATTATCGGTTTTGCGATGCGACGGCTATCCGCTATTGTTTGCGTAAATAACGAATTGGCTGAGGCTGTAAAAAGTATTGGGGTTGACCCTCGGAAAGTTCATGTGTTCCCCGGTTTCCTGCCACCCCTCCAGGCTGATAGAGACCCAGGCCGTGTGGCGAAGGATGTATGGGATTTTTGCCAAGGCAAGTCTCCCGTCATCGCAGCCAACGGAAAAGTTGGGCTGTGGAAAGGGGAAGATCTTTACGGTTTGGATCATTTGATTTGCCTGGCTGAGAGACTTAAACCCAGGTTCCCTAATGTGGGGATCGTGGTATGTTTTTGGCACCATCTGCCGGAAGATCAGCCGCGGCTCAATCAGCTGATTTCGTTGGCGAAAGAAAATGGTCTGGAGCAAAACATTCTCTTCAACACGAAAAGTGGGCTATTCGTTCCGGTCATCGAAAAGGCGGACTTGTTTGTCAGGCCCACCAATACCGACGGCGATGCAAATTCCATTCGCGAGGCTCTTTTCTTCGGCATTCCCGTTGTCGCAAGCGATGTGGTAAAACGCCCTGAAGGAACCATTGAATTTCGCACGAGAAATATGGAAGATTTTGAACAAAAAGTCCTGGCTGTGCTTACGACAACTTCCGCATCGCCTCAAAAACCCTTGCGCGAAGAACAAGAAAATATCAAACAGCGTATTGACTCATATCTAAAACTTTTATCCGGGCTGGTAAAACAGCATTAACAGAACAATTGTGTGGAATATTGCGAGCATCAAACAATGAAACAGGTACTTCAAAATCTTCGTAGCGGTGAAACCAAGGTTACCGATGTACCAGCTCCTGGGCTGGGGCGGAATCAGGTTCTTATCCAGACGCGGGCTACGCTTATCTCAGCGGGGACCGAGCGGATGCTGGTCGAGTTTGGCCAGGCGGGGCTTATCGCCAAGGCCAAGGCCCAGCCCGACAAGGTCAAGCAGGTTTTGGACAAAATCAAAACCGATGGCCTCATGCCGACGCTCGAAGCTGTATTCAATCGTCTCGACGAGCCACTGCCGCTGGGCTACTGCAACGCCGGCGTTGTGCTGGAAGTAGGCGGGGGTGTGAGCGAATTCAAGGCTGGCGACCGCGTTGCCAGCAACGGCCCGCACGCGGAAATCGTGGCTGTGCCCAAGACGCTGTGTGCGAAAATCCCCGACGGCGTTACCGACGAGCAGGCGGCCTTTACCGTTCTGGCCAGCATCGGCCTGCAAGGCGTCAGGCTCGTGCAACCAACCCTCGGCGAGAAAATCGTCGTCTACGGCATGGGCCTCATCGGCCTGGTAACGGTGCAACTGCTCAGGGCCAGCGGGTGCGAAGTCCTCGGCGTGGATGTCAGCGACGAGAGACTCACGATGGCCAAGAAGTTCGGCGCGGTAACATGCAACGCAGCTACCGGCGACCCGCTCGCCGCTGCCTCGGCCTGGACAGAGGGCAAGGGCGTCGATGGCGTGGTCATAACCGCATCGGCCAAGACCGACGAAATTATTCACAACGCCGCGGAGATGTGCCGCAAACGAGGCCGGATTGTGCTGGTCGGCGTTATCGGCCTGAACCTCCGCAGGCCCGACTTCTACGAAAAAGAACTGACATTCCAGGTCTCCTGCTCCTATGGGCCGGGCCGATACGACGATAAATACGAGCAGGCTGGCCAGGATTACCCGCTCGGATTCGTTCGCTGGACGGAGCAGCGAAACTTCGAAGCCATTCTCACCGCCCTGCGAACCAGCAGCCTGCGGGTCGATGAGCTTATCACGAATCGGTTCGAGCTGAGCGACGCCCCTGCTGCGTATGAGAACCTCAGCAACGATCGCAGCGTGCTGGGCGTGATCCTGGCCTATGCCGACCAGCCGAATAAGTCCAGGGTTGTCAGCATCAACCAGGCCCCTGCCCAGGCAGCTGCGGGGGGCAGGGCGACGCTGGGCATAATTGGCGCGGGCAACTTTGTGAAGATGACGATGGCCCCGGCCTTGTCCAAAACCAAGGCCAGACTCGCCTATATCGCGGACCTCAACGGAGCGGCCGCGGCGCATGTGGCCGAGAAATACGGCGCGGAAAAAGCCGTTTCGGATTACCACGAAATCCTCAACGACCCCGCCGTCGACGCGGTGATGATAGCTGTCGGCCACAATCTGCACGCGAAGTTCGTCTGCGAAACTCTCCAGGCTGGCAAGCACGCGTTTGTGGAAAAACCGCTGGCGATGAGCGTCAATGAGCTTGGGCAGATTCTCACAGCGATGGCCAGGCAACCCCAGCAGCGTGTCATGGTCGGTTTCAATCGCCGGTTCAGCCCGCATATCATCGAGATTAAAAAGCGTCTGGCCGGTCGTAGCGAGCCGTTGGCTATGAACATGACGGTCAACGCCGGCATCATTCCGCCGGATGTGTGGGTGCACGACCCCGTCCGCGGCGGCGGGCGAATCGTCGGCGAGGGCTGCCACTTTATCGACCTGCTATCGCACATCGCCGGCAGTAAGGTCGCAACGGTTGCCTCGGCGCAGATGGGCCAGGGCGTGGCCGTCAAGGAAGACAAGATGTCAATCGTCCTTGGTTTTGAGGACGGGTCAATTGGCACGGTGAACTACTTCGGCAATGGCCCGAAAAACTATCCCAAGGAAATGCTGGAAGTTTTCTCAGAGGGTCGTGTATTGCAGCTAAACAACTTCCGCCGGACGGACGGCTACGGTTTTGCCGGGTTCAAAAAGTTCAAAACCACCCGCCAGGACAAGGGCCACAATGCCCAATTCACCGCCTTCGCCGACCGCGTCGCAACCGGCGGTGAGCCGTTAATTGCAATGGACGAGTTGGTCAATTCAACGCTGGCGAGCTTCGCAGCCATGACATCCGCGGCGGAAAATCGCACAATTACTCTGGATAGGGAATATGGCGAGATTTATACTTAACCCCGCTGGACACGAAACCCAAAAAAAATCATGAAATGCATAATAGACAATAAGAGAGACCTGCTGATAGAACTTTGCCAGCGATATAGAGTGGCGGAGCTTGATGTTTTTGGTTCGGCAACCACGGATGATTTCGACGAGGAAAAAAGTGATATTGATTTCCTGGTCCAATTTGACGAGACCGTTAAGCACGATCGTTTTGACAATTTTTTTAATCTGCTGGAAGAATTAAAACAGCTGTTCCATAGGCCTGTTGACCTCGTCGAGCCGGGCGGATTGAAAAATCCTTATTTTATCGAAATGGTCAACCAAACCCGCCGGAGGATATATGCCTCTTCGTAATCCAGTATCCGAGATTAAATCCTGGCGATGTCGATGGTTATTATTTTTTCCATTCCCGTGCTCATCATCCCCCGTGTCATTCCCGTGAAGGGGGAATCCAGGGGTTTG
>Ga0190284_1000798_pt1 | contig 15859 bp, 9 predicted proteins | sample 48691812_MG_FD_161668 | JGI IMG/M metagenome (GOLD analysis project Ga0190284, IMG submission 161668) | Hydrothermal vent microbial mat bacterial communities from Southern Trench, Guaymas Basin, Mexico - 4869-18-1-2_MG | ecosystem: Environmental > Aquatic > Marine > Hydrothermal vents > Microbial...
CAGGAGCGTCATCTGCGTCCAGGGGGTGCAGAAGCGAACCGTCAAAGAGGCCGATATGCTGGATGCGATCTGCGATGAGTGCTTGGCCCTGGTCCAAAAGGTCGAGCGCGGTGAGGCGAAACTGGGCCAAACCGGCGTCACGATAGTTCCGCCGGACAAGTCATAATGATAGAATCCCACGGGCTCGCGCCCGCCGCTACGATCCCCCTGGATTTGTACGGGCGCCGCTGTTCCCTCCATAAATCTCCGTGACGGTAGGACCTGCGGGTGTATTATTGGGTGCGCCCCACTCCTGTGGCACCGCCGTTTCGGCTGTATTGACACAGGTTTTGACACACTCATAGGGAAACGCGCATGGCTTTTGGGCCGATCTAAGGCTATTCCACTCGGTTTGCGGCGGCGGCGCCCAAGTGAGAGGCCGATACCTGTTGGCGTACAGCTTCATGCGTGAGTTACGCGGACCATTTCAAGTGCGGCCCGGTGCTGCTGCCGGCTCTCATAAGATGATGCGACACAGGTCCGCTTTCGTCATCGTGCTTCTTATCCTGTGTCAGGGTTGCGGCGGCTTTCTGCTCGACGGCGGTCTCTTCCCGTTACCCACCATTCACCTGGTGTTCCCGATGCCGTCGGAATACGGCCTCGATTATGAGGACGTTCGGTTGGCCTCATCGAACGGGCAAACTATCTATGGGTGGTTCATTCCCGCCGACGGCGCAAGAGCCACAGTGTTGATACACCACGGTGCCGTGGAAAACAGGAGTGGCTCGGCCGGGTACTACCGTCTGTTTCATGAATTGGGCTACCACGTGTTGATCTACGATTACCAAGGCTTTGGAGAGAGCCTGTGGCTGGCGACGCTCAACACGATATTGCCGGATGCGGAGGTTGCACTTGCACATCTTCAGGAACGAAACGAGCCTGGAACGGACAAGATCATTCTGTTTGGATTCTCCATGGGAACCCTTCCCGCGCTCACACAGGTAGCCAGGAATCCACAGGGTGTGCTGGGTGTCATCCTCGAAGGCAGTTTCGTCCCGCAATCCCTGCCAGTGTGGTCCTTTTACCCGCTGGGGATTACGCCTTCGCCGGAGGCCTTCCTAAACGTGCCGGAAGAGTTGAATCCCCGGCTCAATGCTGCTCAAACAACGCTTCCGAAGCTGTTCTTGCAGTCACGCGAGGATAGGGTGACTCCGTTCAGCGGGGCAGAGGAATTGTTCGAACTCGCCGCCGAGCCCAAGCACTTCGAGGAACTTGCAGGCAAGCATATTCAGGCGGTTGAAGTAGACCCCAACTATCGAGACTATATCGCGGCATTCCTGGAGCAGGTCACGGCCGACGACGAACCTGATTGAGTCCTGTTCGGGCTATGGCACTGGATCAAAGCCGCCGCGGCTCCACGGGTGACAACGGCAGATTCGACGCAGGCTCAGCCATCCACCGCGTAACGGCCCATGCCGCCGGATCGCTTCGATGGCGAACTCGCTACAACTTGGATGGAACTTGCAGCCGCCGACCAACAGCGGCCGCAAAGCATACTGGTACGCTTGAATCAGTAGCACCATGACAAATGTCGCGGCGCGCTTGATCATCCTGAGCACCTGCATTTCGGAATACGCGCTCCTCTTCGGGTCGCGGCTGACCCGGATTATTCACCGCGGAGAACGCAGCGCAGCCTTCGGCCGCAGCCAAACTGTGGCATGGGCGTCCCGCCCGTGTCCCCACCGGCTTTGGCGCCGGTGCCACAGATTTCTTCGCGGTTTGCGAAGAAAACGAACCTTTGCATTGCAGCGCAGCCTTCGGCCGCAGCCAAAATAAATGACGCCCCAGACGATTTCCGGCATGATGTTTCTGCCACACGTCATACGGAGGATCGTCATGGAGCGTTTTTTGCAGCGGAACCAGGGCCGCATCACAGGCGTATTGTCGGGCTTCGACCGGGTTCTGTTTCGCGGGACGTTGCGGTCGTTCAGCTATCTGAACGGTATGGACATCTTTCTGTCTAGTCAACACGTCTTGTACAAGGACTTCAGGGGTCAAACGTCTGGAGCCACGGCTCCGGCCGTTCCCGTTAGGTGAGCTAACTGTCCGTCCGGTCAGTCGATACGTCAACAGCCCTCGGAACGAAGGCCCGGCATGCATCGAGCCGGCGGAGCGGGCACCCTGACAAAAATAGAAGTTCTGCCTTGGCCCGGCTTGACAGCCTCGCACCCATGCCCTAACATATTCCTAACGCGTAGCCGTGGCGTTTGCCGCCAAAGGATTCGAGACGATGCTGGTCGAGAAACTACGGGCACTGAAAGAGCGGTGCGATTCGGTCATGTTTGCCACCGAGCCTGCAGAGCGGCGCGCGCTGGAGGGAGGACTCCCATCTGTTCCCATCTCCGGCAACAGTCTTCCCACAGATCCCCTCGAATGGTGGAAGGGCCTATTCCGAGTCGGCCTCCACGAGTGGTATGGGCTTCTGCCGCCCGAACAGGGGGATGTTTGCTGTGCCTGATCCGGTGCAGGTGCTCTCGATCGTGCCGGATGGTCCACCTGCCTGGGTCCGATGGCGTGGGCGGGAGTACGTCGTTCTGCACAGCGCCGGTCCTGAACGCCTCGTGCTGCCGTGGTGGAATAGCGACCGGCGTGCTGCCCGTGACTACTACGACGTGCAGCTTCCGCACGGAAGCTGGCTGTGGGTGTATCTTGAGTTGGAAACAGGGATGTGGTTTGTACACGGCGAGTGGGCGTAGCGCATCGGCCCGTGTACTGAGAGGCAAACGATGTCCGATCGACCCTCTACAAAGGTTCGCGAACATCCGTCGCGGAGCACGCTGGCGGGAGAGCCGCAGCACAGTCCACCTCAACAGGAACGCGGGGATTGCCCCTATGTCGAACTGGCGGTCACCAGCAATTTCACTTTCCTGGCAGGCGCCAGTCATCCCGACAAACTCGCCGAACAGGCCGCCGCGCTTGGCTACCAGGTGATCGCACTCGCGGATCACAACACGCTGGCGGGCGTCGTCCGCGCGCACGTGGCGGCGAAAGAGGCGGGAGTCCGGTTCCTCCTCGGCTGCCGGCTGATTCTCACCGAGCCGGAGACGCTTTCCCTGCTGGTCTATCCCACAAATCGCAAGGCCTACGGCCGCCTCTGTCGGCTGCTCACCCTCGGCAAGCGACGGGCGCCCAAAGGCGAGTGCTTCCTCACGCTGGACGACGTAGCCGATTACCAGCAAGGCTGGTTGGCGGTCGCGCTTCTCCCAAGACAGATTCCGGCCGGCGCTCCCGCGATGCTCCAGAAGGCCAAGGATATCTTCGACGAGGATCGGCTCTCGCTCGCGATCACGCGTCTATACGAGGCGAACGAGGACCAGCGCGGACGCGAACTCGATCGCCTCTCACGCCTGCTCGGGATCCCGCTCGTCGCGGTCAACGACGTACACTATCACGTCCCCGACCGCAGGACGCTTCAAGACGTCCTCACTTGCATCCGCCACTGCTGCACGATCCACGAGGCGGGCTTTCGGCTCTTTGCCAATGGCGAGCGCTACCTGAAGCCGCCTGATGAGATGGCCCGACTTTTTGCCAGTCATCCCAAGGCCCTCACGCGCACCGTCGAGATCGCCGAGCGCGCCAGGGGATTCGACCTCGATCAACTCAGTTACCACTATCCCGAGGAACTCAGCCCCCCCGGGCTTTCGCCGATGTCCCATCTTCGGCAGCTTTCATGGGAAGGCGCGCGATCGCGTTATCCGCAGGGTGTGCCCGCCAAGGTAAAGAAGCAGCTCGAACACGAATTCGCGCTCATCAAGGAGCTTGACTATGCGCCCTACTTCCTGACCGTCCACGACTTGGTCCGCTTCGCCCGCTCCAGAGACATTCTCTGTCAGGGCCGGGGCGCGGCGGCGAACTCCGCCGTCTGTTTCTGCCTCGGCGTCACCTCGGTGGATCCCGACAGGATCGACGTGCTTTTTGAACGGTTCGTCAGCCGAGAGCGTGACGAGCCGCCGGACATCGACATCGACTTCGAGCACGAACGCCGCGAGGAGGTCATCCAATACATCTATGAGAAGTATGGTCGAGAGCGCGCAGGCCTGACCGCCGAGGTCATCACCTATCGCGGGCGAAGCGCGGTGCGGGATGTGGGCAAGGCGCTGGGTCTGTCGCTGGATGCCGTCGACAAACTAGCCAAGCGACTCAGCCACTGGGCACGCGGCGTGTTCGACGACCGCTTTGATGGGAAGAAGGAGCTTCGGCAGCTCGGCTTCAACCCGGAAGACCGCACCATCATACTTCTTGTGCGACTCTGCAAGGAGATCATCGGTTTTCCCCGGCATCTTTCGCAGCACGTTGGCGGCTTCATCATCACGCACGGGAGGCTGAGCGAACTGGTGCCCATCGAGAACGCCGCGATGCCCAACCGCACGATGATCGGGTGGGACAAGGATGACATCGACGCGATGGGCATGCTCAAGGTGGACGTGCTCGGCCTGGGGATGCTCTCGTGCATCCGCAAGTGCCTTGGGCTTATCGACCAACACCACGGCAGGAAACTCACGCTGACGACGATTCCCGCGGAAGACGCCGCCGTGTACGACATGATCTGCAAGGCGGATACGGTCGGCGTGTTCCAGATCGAGTCGCGCGCCCAGATGACCATGCTGCCCCGGTTAAGGCCGCGGTGTTTTTACGATCTCGTGATCGAGGTGGCGATCGTCCGTCCCGGGCCGATCGTGGGCGACATGGTACACCCCTATCTGCGCCGGCGAAACGGCGATGAGCCCGTCGTCTATCCCGATGAGAAGGTCAAGGCGGTGCTCAGCAAGACGTTAGGGATTCCCCTCTTTCAAGAACAGGCCATGTCGCTGGCCATCACCGCCGCGGGTTTCACGCCCGGCGAGGCGGAGCGGCTGCGAAGGGCGATCACGTCCTGGAGCAGCAAGGACCGTATCGCACGGCATCACGCCCGATTCCTCGAGGGCATGACGGTCAACGGCTACGACCGGGCCTTCGCCGAGCAGTGCTTTGAACGATTGAAGGGTTTTAGCGAATACGGCTTTCCCGAGTCGCACGCGGCGAGCTTCGCCTTGCTGGTCTATGCCTCCGCCTGGCTCAAGAAGTATTACCCCGCCGCCTTCGCCGCGTCCTTGATCAACAGTCAGCCGATGGGGTTTTATGCGCCGGCGCAGATCGTCAAGGATGCACAGGACCATGGCGTGGAAGTGAGAGAACTCGATGTCAATCACAGCGACTACGACTGCACACTGGAAAATGCGGGCAAAGCGCTTCGCCTGGGTATGCGACTGACAAAGGGGCTCGGCAAGGCGGAGGCTGTCGCAATCATCGAGGCCCGGCGGCAAGTCGGCCGGTTTCGTTCAGTGTTCGACCTTTGGCGGGCTAGCGAGGTGCATGCCGCGACGCTGCGTCATCTCGCCCTGGCCGACGCCTTTGGCTCCATGGGCCTGGATCGGCAGCATGCGCTTTGGGAGATTCAGGCGCTGTACGGAAAGCCATTGCCGCTGTTCGACGGAGTTCCCGCAAAGGCCGCGGCAGACGATGATTCGTCAGGCCGCGTGAAGTTGCCCACGCTTTCAAGGCTGCACCAGGTCGGGCGGGATTACGCTTCGTTGGGGCTATCGCTGAAAGCCCATCCGCTCTCGTTCCTGCGGTCCTATCTTGACAGCCGGAATGTCCTGACCGCGACCGATGTCAAGAACGAACGCCTTCACCCTCATGGGCAGCACGTGTCGGTGGCGGGGCTGGTGCTCTTTCGCCAGCGGCCGAGCACTGCCAAGGGTGTCATGTTCATAACCCTGGAAGATGAGACCGGCCGCGCCGACCTGATCATCCGCCCGACGATCTACGAACGCTATCGAACGCCCGCGTCATTCGCCCAGGTGGTCCTGGCACGCGGCAGGATCGAGCGCCAAGGACGGGTCGTGCATGTCCTGGCGAGCAAGTTGGAGGACATCGCTCCGCTGCTCACGCGGCTGCCGCATCTGTCGCGGGATTTCCGGTGAGACGGAGGCCCGCGCGATTCAGAGGCCGAAGGACCTGCGACAAGCCGCACCCATAAACCGCCCCTTCTTTCTGCACCTCGAGCTGACTAACAGTCGAGTTCATCGCCCGTTGACCTGCCCCCAAGAAGGGATCCAGGTCGTATGTTAGTATTTATGCAATACTGGATCTGAAAGTGAGTTCTTCGGGAGGCAGCATGGTCTTCTCCTAAGGTGATCCGGAGTGTCCTGAGACGGGCCTGACAGTATGACGCGGGCACATCATCACCGCCGATGCGTCCTGGCGGTACCGTCACATCTTTGCATCAACATGGACGCCCGAATCACTTCAGTTGTTCCATCAAGTACATATACGTTAGGCTGTCAATGAAAGCCTTCTGCTCATGTGTCGCATTGCCAGCGTGCCCTCCCTCAATATTCTCATAAAAACGAACACTTTGGGTGCCCCGCCCCTTCCAGGGGCGGGGGGCTGATCCCGGGACTGTTCAATCCTTAGCGGAACCAGCCTAGCTCGAAGAACCACGAACACCGGTTTTGACAGCGGAACTGGCGAACCTATAATCCGCCTCGATGATTCTGTGATACGATCTTTCGTTCATTCCGGATGTATCTGCGCCCGGGTATCTGTATAAAGGCGTCACCAAGGATGCGTGAACCGCCGCCGGATCAGGTTGAGACCCGCGCAGCTTACACAAGCAGAGAGGCACCGACAGTATGACGGCAACAGCCACGATCACACCACCCAGCTTTTCCACGGCCCCGACCCATCCCACACACCCTTTGGGATCGCGTGCCCGGGTGCTGCTAACCAGCGTATTCGGCCCGTATGCTCAGGACGACGAATACGGCAGCCGGAAGATCAACCCCATGGAGCTGTATCACAACCAGGTGACGCGGGTACAGGGGGTTTTCTCCCTGCGGATGTTCCACCGCTCCTGGGGGCTCATGCTGATCCAGACCAACATCGCCGCCCCGTGCACGCTTTTGGATTTCCCCGACCTGGACCGCTTCATCCAGGAAATCACGACGAATCAGTACGACATCGTCGGGATCAGTTCGATCATCCCTAACATCGGGAAGGTGCAGAAGATGTGCGAACTCATTCGCGAGCACCTGCCCGAGGCCAAGATTGTCGTCGGCGGGCACCTCGCGAACATGCCCGACCTGGACGAACGGATCGACGCCGACCACATCGTGAAGGGCGAGGGCGTGCGTTGGATGCGCCGCTTCCTTGGCGAGGAGGAAGATCAACCGATCAAACATCCCCGCATCCTGTCCGGTGTCGGAGCCCGCATCCTGGGGGTACACCAGTCGGAAAAGACGGGCGAAGTCGCTGCCACGCTGATCCCTTCGGTGGGCTGCCCGATGGGGTGCAACTTCTGTTCGACCTCGGCGATGTTCGGCGGCAAGGGCCACTGCATCCATTTCTACGAGACCGGCGACGAGCTTTTTGAAGTCATGTGTGACCTGGAAAGAGAATTGCACGTGCGTTCGTTCTTCGTTATGGACGAGAACTTCCTGGTGCACCGCAAGCGGGCGCTGCGGTTGCTGGAATTGATGAACGCTCGCGGCAAGGCATGGGCACTGTATGTCTTCAGTTCGGGGGGGGTGCTGACCTCGTACACGATGGAGCAGTTGGTGGGCCTGGGCATCTTCTGGGTCTGGATGGGTGTGGAGGGCAAGAATTCGCAGTACGCCAAGCTCAGCGGCGTCGACACCCGCCAATTGGTGCGCAGGCTCCAGTCGTACGGGATTCGAGTGCTCGGCTCGAGCATCATCGGCTTGGAGGAGCACACGCCGGAGAACATCGACGCGGCCATCGATTACGCCGTCAGCCATGACACGGACTTCCACCAGTTCGCGTTATATACTGCCATTCCCGGCACGCCGCTGCACGCCGAGAAGCTGGCCGCCGGGGCGCTCCTGGATGACGACGAATGTCCTCTGGCCGATAGCCATGGGGAGTACCAGTTCAATCACAGGCACCAGCACATCGCGCCGGGCCAGGAGACCGAGTTCCTGCTGCGGGCGTTTCGCCGTGATTTTGAGGTGAACGGCCCCAGCCTCATGCGGTTGTCGCGGACGATGCTCCAGGGCTGGCAGCGTTATAAGAACCATCCGGAAGGACGGATTCGCGAGCGGTACGCCTGGGACACCCGCGACTTGGCAACGACATACGCTGGGGCTCTCTGGGCGATCCGGCACTGGTTCCGGGACGACCCCGCGTTGTCGGCGAAGATCTCGCAACTACTGAAGGACATCTACCGCGAGTACGGCCTCAAGTCTCGCTTGGCGGCGCCGCTCATCGGCCGTTACCTCCGGTTCACGATGGCCCGCGAAGACCGCCGCCTTCGCCGCGGTTGGACCTACGAGCCGCCGACGTATTGCGAAACCAAGCAGGCCGTCGCTGCAAGAACCACGGGTTTATGCTCCATTGGCTGACGTTGGTCCGGAGAACGAACGTCATGGACGGTTAAGGAGCGCAAGTGGTGACACAGAGAGACCATTGCCCTAACTTCAATTCACCGTCACACGAACCCACCGGTGCGATTCTGCTCGATGTGTAGTGAGGTCGTGAATCAGAACATCCCGGTCGTGAAGTGCAGTGCGGAGGAACACGCGAAACGGTGGCGCGAGCGAAGCAAGTACTTCCTGTATTGCGGCGAACACCTTGTTTGATGACAAGGGCGATGGTGTGGCGCAGGGCGGTGGCTGCGAACGCTGAGGAAACGCAAGAGTTCTTTTCACTGTGCGGCATTGTTGTATATGATCATATCTGGAAAACGTGCCAGAGCGTGGTATTCCCCCGAGACATGCCCGTTCGAGTGGTAGCCGTAGGCGAACCCGGCACAGGAGAACCGCGGTGAAGGACCGGGAGAAGATACTGAAGTCCCTGGCTGAATCGCCGCGAAATGCGGGGCAACTGTCCTCATTGCTCGGCATCGCTCGCAACACGGTATTCTCAACACTCATGAATATGGCGAAGGAAGAGCTGATTGCCTGGGATGGCACCAAGTGGTCCATCACTTCATCATCGGATCGTGAGCCCCCCTCATCGTGACCCCCCGTGTCATACGATTGGGAGAGCGGCGGCAATCCAACCGAATAAGAGGTCAACCACTGGCCATGGCCGTGTCTCGGTGCATCCGGACTCGGCCTGACTTGGAAAACGACCGGATGCGCGCCCTCGATGCGAGATGTTAACCGAGCCGCGTGGGGAATCCATGACCTCGCCCACGGCCGGCGTGTGCCCCGCTGCCGGCGGGTGGGGAGGTTCTTGAAGTTAATAATGAAGGACTACGATTGGATGTCGGTTGGGTTCGTCAAGCGGTTCTCTGTAGCCTACCTCCTCTTTTACACCCCTCGGCAGGACGCCGACCCCGCAGACGTGAGACACGGGATCCCCGCTCAACTCAAGGCTCGGCTGCAATTCTCAAACGCCGGGCTTGCCAGCAGCCTTTTTTTCGTGCAATGTATCTTCGCATGAAGTGTGTTGGATGATCTGCCGGGCGCGGGCAAGCGTTCTCCCGTGCTTTGCCCGGCATAGGACATTTGATGGAAAGGATGCCGATCATGGCAAAGAAGAAAGCAGCAAAGAGGAAAGCAGCCGCTCAGAATAAGCCACGAACAAAGAGTGAGATCCTGCGCGAGCTCGCCGAGCGCACCGACCTGTCACGTGCTCAGGTCGTTTCGGTCTTCGATGAGATGTCCAAGCTGATCAAGGCTGATCTCGGCAAGAAGGGTTCAGGGTTTTTCACCATTCCCGGCCTGCTCAAAATCAAGGTGGTCCGCAAGCCCGCAACGAAAGCCCGAAAGGGTGTCAACCCGTTCACCGGCGAGGAGATGATGTTCAAGGCCAAGCCGGCGCGCAACGTCGTGAAGTGCCTGGCTCTGAAAGGTCTGAAGGACTTGGTCCCGAAGAGATGAGCCTGACATGGGCGCCTCGGCTCCGGCCGCGCAAGGGATCGGCAAGTAGACCTGCATTCTGTACCCGTGCGGATGGCGTGGTGCTTTCGCATGCCGTCAACATCTATGGCACGAGTAGGATCGCCGTCGCTCGGGCGGCAGGGCGGGCGGTCATCGGATGCGTCTTCCCGCGTGTCATTGTGCCTGTCAGCCTCGTTCGGTACGGGCGTCCGGCGCTGTCAACACAGCGCATTGCGTGCGTTCGCCGTACTTCGATCCGAACGACGGACAGCACTTCCAACGTCTCGCGCGGATCATCTGATCAGGTCCCAAGCGGATAGATACCTCTCCGGTCTTCAAGGACAGTCTGCCGGCCTACTTGTCGTCCCCCTCGTCTTCGTAGTGCTCGCCTTTCTTCGCGGCCTCCCCAGTCTTCATCTCGCCGCCGCCTTCATCCTTTCCGATGCGCTCACTGTCGGGTCGCGGCTATACCTGTTGATTCCCAGATGTATTCGTAGACAATCCAAAGTTCCGTATTCCGGCTTTCGGCTTTCGGTTTTCGGCTTTTAGTTATCGACGTTTCCGCCATGCCTATCACACTGACCAACGCCATCATCGTGAATCTGGATCCACTGTGTGTCACCCTGGGCACCGTCCGCATCGAGGGCGAAACGATCGCAGAGGTCGGGCCAAACATCGCAGCCCAGGGCGGCGACGAGATCGTGGACTGCCGGGGGGCCGTCATCATGCCCGGCCTCGTCAACGGCCACACCCACTTGTACAGCGCGCTCGCCTGCGGCATGCCCCCGCCCGCCCGGCCGCCGACGAACTTCCACGAAATCCTCCAGCACGTCTGGTGGCGTCTCGACCGGGCCCTCGATGCTGAGTCGATCGAGATGTCGGGCACTATCGGCGCACTCGATGCCCTCCACTGCGGCACGACCACCCTCATCGACCACCACGCTTCGCCGAACTGCATCGCCGGCAGCCTCGACTTGATCGAACACGGCATCGACGCCGTCGGCCTCCGTGCCGTGCTTTGTTACGAGACCACAGACCGCAACGGCCCTGACGGTGCCACCGCCGGCATCGAAGAGAACCGGCGATACCTCGGGAAACGTCAAAACGTCGAGATGTCAAGACGTCGAAACGCGGCGACTTGTAGCGCGGGCGCCCCATCCTCTGCGAAGCAAAGGAGGGGAGATGGGCGCTTCGCCGCGATGGTCGGCGCACACGCCGCCTTCACGCTGACCGATGCGTCTCTGAAGGCCTGCGCCGACCTCGCCGCCGAGTTCCAGACCGGCGTCCACATCCACGTCGCCGAGGACCCCTGCGACGACCGCCTCTGCCGCGAACAATATGGCGCCTCCCTTGTCGATCGCCTGGAGAAATGCGGCATCATCGACGGTGCACTGGCAGGCAAACCGTCAGCGGCGCCTGTGGCGCGTGCCTCCATCTTCGCCCACGGCGCGCACCTCTCGCCCGACGACGCCGAGCGGCTCTCCGCGCAGCTTGCCGCCGTCGCCCACAACCCGCGCTCCAACATGAACAACCATGTCGGCCATGCCCCAATCGCGCACATGACGAATGTCCTGCTCGGCACGGACGGCATCGGTAGCGACATGTTCACCGAGGCCAAGCACGCTTGGTTCAAGGCCTGTGACGCCCGTGTGGCACTCTCCCCCGCCGACGTCATCGCCATGCTCGCCCACGCCGCCCGTGTCGCGGGAAAGATGCTGGGCAAGACGCTCGACCGCCTCGCCCCCGGCGCCGCCGCCGACGTCGTGATCACCGACTATCGGCCCGCCACTCCCCTCGACACCACAAACGCCGCAGGCCACCTGATCTTCGCCCTTGGTCCCCAACACGTCCGACACGTTTTGATTGGTGGCACCTGGACCCTCCGCGACCGAACCCCGACCCGACTCGACGAAGCCGCCATGCGAGAGCGTGCCATCCCCATGACGCAGACCCTCTGGACTCGAATGCAGGCATATTGACGCGCCTCCCGCACGACTCGCCAGCCCTACACCTCAATCCGCTTGATTCTGCTCAGATCGTCCACGCCCAGACCGCGCGCGGCGGCGGTGGCGATGTGCTTCGGCGGACGTTTGTCTTCCGCCAGCGACTTGAGCCCCTTGGTCTTGCGCTGCGTTTCGAGCAGGTCCGCGGCCACTGCGTCGGCCGCCACGAAATCGCTGCCGACGATCAGCCCGCCGAACGGCCAAGCGAAGCCCGGATGCAGGGCCGGACCGGCGTTGTACTGCGCCCGCGTGCCGTCGCAGACAGTCAGCCGCCATTTTCTCGCGATGAACCGATGTGATACCACGTCGGCGACGTATGGATCGCAGTTGTGGTCGTGATACTTGTTGGGGTTGTGGATGGCCCCGTAGAAGTTCTTCATGCCGAGCGAGACGCCCGCCAGGTTGTGATCCTTCAGCGCAGGCACGCAGATCAGGGTGTCTACTTCCTCGGCAACGATCTTCGAAAAGCACGAGCCGATCCGGCCGCTGGACTCGATCTCGTCTTGATAGCCGCTGCCGTAACGCTCGGCATCGGTGCCGCGACACTGGACGCCCCGCTTGGACTTGTTCAACCGGAAGCCCGCGGCGGTGAGTTCCGTGTCGAATCGGTCCCAGATGATGATGTTTTCGGCAGCGAGCCCTGCCTGCAAGAGCCCCGCCGCGATGGCATCCACAACGGCCGGCTGCGTCGAAAGCCCGAGCGTGTTGACCTTGATGCCCACACGATCGGACGGACGAAACAATGATCGCCAGGCGGCCGTGGCGTCGGATGCGTTCGTCACCTTCAGCATCGCCGCATCCAGCAGCTTCCGCAGCAGTACGCCATGTTCCCTGACCCTTCCACGCGTCAGGGTGTCATCCCGGGCAATGGCCACGCACGGCACTGACCGGTCTGATCGCTGGTTCGCGCCGCGCGGCTGTGCGGCACAGCCCAGCGCGGCAATGCCTCCCAGCGCCGCCCCGGCCGTGACCGCACCGACCTGCGTTAGAAACTCACGTCGGGTCCGCTGCTGCGACATAGTTTCCGTCCTGTGTATTATTCACTCTCTCCAAAGACCTCCGCCTCAAACAAGTCGATCTTCGCCTCCGGTTGCTTCCAGGCGCCGGGCCGCAGACCGGCCTTTCGGCATGTCTGGTCAAGGAACTCGGCCCGGGTCCACCCACGCTCGTATGCCACCTGTGGTAGCAGGACTCCCCGCTGCCCTCCCAGCGAGATGAGGATCCCGTGGCGTCCCACGATGATTTCGTGGGGGTCGGCCACCCGCTTCATCGGTGTCAAGTAACTGATCTCGATGTGGAGTTGGTCCACTTCTTCCGCCGTCACGGGATTGCTCACGAAGCGATAATCCCGGCACGCGCTGACGGCATTCTGAATCACCGCTTGGTACAAAGGTCCGCTGGCAATCATGTTGCCGATACAGCCGCGCAACTGACCGCGGTTTTGCAGAGTCACAAAACACGCCCCGTTTGCCCGGAGCGCCGGCGACAGTGTGTTCGTGTCAGGCTTCGAGGGTTCCCTGCCGCTCAGGTGGGTCGTGATCGTTTGCCGTGCGAGACTCAGAAGTTCGGTCCGCTGCTGATCGTTGAGTTTTCGCGGCCGCCGGGTGAACACGATCGACTGATACGTCACGCTGTTGGACCAGTCGTTGGTCATGTTGCCCGACGTATCGAATGCCGTCCGAGTGCCTGCCGCGCCTCCTTCCATCGACAGGATGCGTAACAGCAGCGTGATCGGTCCCCGGCCGCAGATGGTATCACTCGTCTTTGACAGATGGTCGACGAAGCCGTCGAAGTCACCGTGCAGAATGGGTGCCGCCGCCTTGTCGCCAAGCGCGCGGATGTTCTTCGGGAGATTATCCCGGAACGGCTGATAACCGAAATTCGGGCCGAAATGCGTAAAATCACTGCTGGCGACCAGCAGCGTGTCATCGTCTATCCAGGGCATCAGCGCCTGGGCCGCCTCGGCGTAGTCGCTGTCCGACATACGTCCCACGAGCAGCGGCACGAGTTGATACTCCTTGAGCACACGCTGCAAGAAAGGCAGTTGCAGTTCCAGCGAATGCTCGCCGCGATCGATGCCGGGATTCGCGGAAAACCCTGCCTTCTTCAACAGGGCATCACAGACTTCCCTGTCGATAGGCACCTTGCCGAGCGGCGTCTGGTAAGCCGTCAACTCGGCCGACACGTCCACGCCCGTGTATCGGCCGGCGTTGCGGTGGCTGAACGCCAAGACGATCACGCGCTTGTACGCATGGCCTCGCAAACACCGATAACCGGCCGCGGCAACGGGCGCGCTATAACGATAGCCCGCATGTGGCGCGATCACGGCGATGGGCTTGCCAGGAACCTCCGGCGGCTTGGCCTCGGCAAGCAGCTTGTCCACCAGCTTCGCCAATGCCGTGGGATCGCCGGGGTACCAGCTTCCCGCACAATACGCGGGCCGGACGGTATTCTCATGTTCCTGTGCAACGGCCATGGTGCCGACTCCCATCGAGATGAATGCGAAACCGATCACTGACGATCGGGTCAACCAGGATGTGTTCATGCTTATCGCCTCCGCCGCGCGACGTCGACAGTATACCACGAGCCCCGGCAGACCCCCAACAGCGTGTTCGCGACGGCAGAACCCCAGCAGGGCAAACGCATGTTCGAGCGAATGCTGGAAACAGGCGCGTCTGATCAGAGCCCCGACCGTGAGGGAGGGGTGCCGCGAGACTGGGCGGCACCGCTCCCTCACGGTCGCGGCTCTGATCCGGAACATGGGATTGCCCTGAGGACCCCAGGGGTTCGTGACACTTTCGGCGGCTTTCCTACCGCCACTACGAGAATACCCAACCGGCCCCATTTTCATTCATCCGGGCGAAGCTTGCATCATGGGTCCTGGTGCGAGAATCCCTTCTCGCACCGATCTCCACAGGAGCCGTTTCCTATTGAGCCAAGGGCCGAGAAAGGATTCTTGGTCCAGGGTGTCATGATGGTGTTGTTCACCATCGCACATGCAAATGGTCCTCGCGTGGGTGTCCCATAAAACGCTCGTTTATTGCATTGGGTTTCTATTTCTGAACAGCGAACGTGTCGTTCTTTGCCCGTGGGAACATGTTGGAGATGATGTCGACGTGACACTCCACCGCTATCGGCGGTTCGGTTCCCTCGTGCCAAGCTGGTTCCGCGTAACCGTTCACAGGGGCGCTCCGCCCGAAAGAAGAACTGCGGGCCTGAAGCCCTCATCCTTGCCTATAAGCAGTCTCACAGCGCGGCCTTCGGCCGCAACCCAATTGTGGCACGGGCGTCCCGCCCGTGTCCCCACCGGCGAGACGCCGGTGCCACAGTTTTTTTCGTGAGACGCAAAGATTTCACCTGATAACAGTGTAGGGACGCTTGAGAGCAATTACCCGAGTCAGTCGTCCCTACGGGACTTTGTCTCCTGGAGGGTGTCTTTGATCCCAGCATTAAAACGCTGGGCTATTCTCAAATGTCCCTCCGGGGCAAATCTTGGCCCCTGAATGGTTACAATCGTGAAATGCTCTTGAATCGAACTCAGGCGACGTGATCGGAAGTTAATGTCGGCAACACGTCGGCCAGTACCTGAGCGTCGCAGAAGGCGCCCGCACGGATGAAGAACAGGCACGCCCGAGTGACGTCCTGTTCGCTGAAACCGGTATCGAAGAGGAGCCGGCGCGACAGGATGAAGTCGTCGATGGAGAGGTCTAGAGGGGCGGCGCCCAGCGTGGCCTGGAATCGATCGCGGAATCGGGTCGCAATAAGCCGTTCGAGGATAGCGTCTTCCTGTCCGGCGATGTCGTCCGATCGCGGCATCCTCATGATATCCAGGCCGGTTTCCGTCGGTGTCAACTCAAACCAGACGACGCCGTGCCGGAGGTACTGGTCGTACAAATCGGAGGGAATGGCACGGACCGCGTGGTGAAAGCG
>Ga0190284_1000799_pt1 | contig 15824 bp, 10 predicted proteins | sample 48691812_MG_FD_161668 | JGI IMG/M metagenome (GOLD analysis project Ga0190284, IMG submission 161668) | Hydrothermal vent microbial mat bacterial communities from Southern Trench, Guaymas Basin, Mexico - 4869-18-1-2_MG | ecosystem: Environmental > Aquatic > Marine > Hydrothermal vents >...
TCGATACCGGTCGGCCGGCCGACCAAGAGTACCGGGTGAGGATGGAAACCGGGGACTATCAGTGGGTGCATTCGATCACGCGCCCGATTCCCCAGGACGGAGGCGTGATTCGATGGCACGGCGTGCTGATCGACGTCAGCGAACGCAAGCGGGCGGAGGATGATCTACGGCGGGAGAAGGAGCTGGCCAAGATGTATTTGGATATCGTCGGAGTCATTCTCGTTGTCATCAATGCGCAGGAACGGATCACGCTCATCAATCGCAGAGGATGCGAGGTTCTCGGATACGACGTGGCCGACATCCAAAGTGAAAACTGGTTTGATTGTTTCATTCCTCAAAGAAATCGGGAGAGCGTGAGAGCCGTCTTCTCGAGGCTGATGACCGGCGAGGCCGCACCTGTGGATTACTTTGAGAACCCCGTCCTGACCAAATCCGGCGAGGAGAGATTTGTCGCCTGGCACAACACGGTTTTGTATGATGAGGCGGGCAACATAACGGGGACTCTCAGTTCCGGCGAGGACATCACCGAGCGCAAGCGGGCCGAGGAAGCCCTGCGCGAACAGGAAGTCCTGCTCCGGGGCATCATCGAAGGCACCGACGACCTCGTGTTCGTCAAGGATTGCGAGGGGCGCTACCTGATGGCCAACTCCGCGGACGCCCGGAGCTTCGGCCTGACCGTCGACCAGGTCGTGGGACGTACAGACAAAGACCTGTTTCCGTCGGAGTTGGCACGTAGCATCATGGAAATCGACCGGGACATCATCGCCACCGGCCGGGGTCGCACCTACGAGCAGCAGTTCAGCCGACCTGGCACGCCGACACGGACTTACTCTGTGAGCAAGTTCCCGAACCTGAATCCGGACGGCAGCACGGCGGGCGTGATCGGCATTGCTCGTGATATCACCGAGCGAAAGCGGATGGAGGAGACGCTACGCGAAAGCGAGGAGAAATGGCGTTCCCTGGTGGAGAATGCACCCAATTACATCATGATCGTAAGCCGTGACGGCGCCATCCGGTTCATCAACCGGACGCAGCCGCACGTGACCCCGGGAGAAGTCGCTGGGAGCATCTATGACTACTTGCTGCCTGAGGATCGCCCTGTGGCGAATGACGCGATCCAGCATGTCTTCCGCACCGCAGAATCCACCAGTTACGAGGCGAGGGTGGAGCACGAGGGTCAACTGATGTGGTTTGACAACCAGGTCGGGCCCATCGAACGCGATGGACAGGTCGTTGCCGCGATAGTGATCGCTACGGACATTACCGAACGCAAGCGGGCGGAACAGGCCCTGCGTGACAGCGAACAACGCTATCGTCTGTTGTTCGAGCACAACTTGGCCGGAGTGTACCGAACAAAGCTGGATGGCACCATCATGGACGTCAACGAGTCATTGGTCGAGATGTTCGGATACACGTCGCGCGAGGAGTTGTTGTCCTGCCATGCGTCGGTTCTCTATTTGGAAACCACCGACCGCACCGATGTCCTGGCCCAATTGCGAAAGGACGGCATTCTGACGAACTCCGAGTTCCGAATGCGGAGGAAAGACGGCACGCCGATCGACATTCTGGAAAACGTGTCGCTGCTTCCCGACGAACACGGGGCGCCGGCGTTCATTTATGGAACGATCGTAGACATCACCGATCGAAAGCGGGCGGAAGAGGAGACGCGGAGACTCGCCGCGGCGGTGAAACACAGCAGCGAGCTGGTCAACCTTGCCACAATGGCTGGAAAGATGATCTTCCTCAATGACGCTGGCGGTAGGATGCTAGGGATTGACCCTCAAGACGTCGAACACGTGAACATCATGGATGTTATCCCCGAGCCCTGGGTAGAGTTGGTCGAAAGCGATCTTCTGCCGACACTCATGAGAGGAGATGTTTGGGACGGTGATCTGCAGTACAGAAACCTTAAGACTGGGAAGCTCACCGATGTGCACGCGATGACCTTCACCGTCAAGGATACCGACACGAAGGAGCCGCAGTTTCTAGCCAACGTTTCGATGGACATCACCGATCGCAGGCGGGCGGAACAGGCACTGCGCGAAAGCGAGGAGAAGCTGCGCAACATCGTGGAGCACAGCACCAACGTGTTCTATTCCCATACGACTGATCACGTTCTGACCTATATGAGTCCTCAGACAAGTAGCCTACTGGATTGCGAACCGGAGGAATGTCTCCACGAGTGGATGGATTTTATCACCGATAATCCGATGAACAAGAAGGGATTCGAGCATACCCAGGCGGCCATCGACACGGGCGAGCGTCAACCTCCGTATGAGCTTGAATTGGTCGGCAAGAAGGGCCGAAAGGTCTGGGTGGAGGTACGTGAAGCGCCGCTCGTCCGCGACGGCAAGACGGTCGCGATCGTTGGCGCCCTGACAGACGTCACGGAGCGCAAGCGGGCGGCGGAGGAGCTGCGTAAAGAGAGGGACTTTAGCACCACCCTTCTCCAGTCCTCTCCGACCTTCTTCGTGGCCATCAGCGCGGAAGGGCAAACGCTGATGATGAACGAGACAATGCTGACGGGCCTTGGGTACGCGGAAGATGAGGTCGTGGGGACGAATTACCTGGAGACTTTTGTCCCTGGGTCCGATCGCGAGTTGCTTGCGGAGGTCTTCGAAAGGTTGGTGCAGTCGAACGAAGCGACGCTGAACGAGAACCGCGTGCTGACGAAGGATGGCCGCGAGCTTCTTGTGGAATGGTATGGTAGGCCGATCTTCAAGGAGAATGGGGAGTTTGACTTCTTCTTTGGCGTTGGCATCGATATCACCGAGCGTAAGAAAGTGGAACATAAGCTCGCTGAATACCGAGACCATTTGGAGGAGCTTGTCGAGAAGCGCACCCGCGAACTGGAGGAATCTCGTGAGAAGCTACACCGTTCCGAACGCCTTGCCTCGGTCGGGACGCTCGCGGCCGGGATCGCCCACGAGATCAACAATCCCATCGGCGGCATCGCGTTGGCCGCCCAAAACGCCCTGGAACTCAAGGACAAACCCGACACCGAGGCCTTGCTGGAAACGTGCCTCAAGGACATTGTCGCGCATGCTGAACATTGCGGCCAGATCACCAGGAGTGTCCTGCAATTCGCAAAGCAGGAAAGGACCGACAAGCAGGCGCACGACATCAACGAAATCATCGAGCGTGCCGTGACGCTGACCGACGGATACGTCGCAGAGCACGGCAGCCTTACGGAGCAGGCGTTGGCCGAGGATCTTCCAAAAGTCCTCGTGAATACGTTCGAGATCGAACAGGTGATCGTCAACTTGATCCACAACGCCGTTGAATCCTCTCTGCGAGGTGTTCGCGTGTTGATCCGGACGGAGAAAACACCGGACGCGGTCCGGATTGTCGTCCAGGACAACGGTCGTGGCATCCCGATGGAGCAAGTCAAGCGTCTCTTCGACCCCTTTTTTACAACACGACAGAAAAGAGGCGGCAGCGGACTTGGCCTGAGCATCGCGCATGGTATCATCAGTGGGTACGGCGGAACGATCGACGTGGAGAGTCGCGTCGGAACCGGCACGGCGTTCACCATCACATTGCCGCTCGCACCGGCTCACGGGAAGGAGACGTCCCGCACCCCTGGAAGGGGCCGGGCACCCAAAATGGAGTCGATTCATGGCAAAGATCCTGATCGTCGATGACGAGGCGGTCTATCGGCGGCAACTCGAAATATCGTTGTCTGCGGACCAGCACGAAGTCAGGACGGCCGCCCATGGGCGCGAGGCCATCGACGTCGGAACGCGGTATCGGCCCGACGTGCTGATGACCGATTGGATGCTCAAGAACCACATCCACGGAATGCACGTGGTTCAGGCGCTTCGCGCTTTCGTCCCGAACCTCCAGACGATTCTGATCACGGGTTTTCCATCGGACGACCTGAAGGCCGAGGCGGCCAAAGCGGGCGTCGTCGATTTCATCGAGAAGCCGTTCGGCGTCGACCGCATGAGGTCCGCCGTACAAAAAGCCTCGACATCCGAGACAGAGGCGTCGAATCGGATATTCCTTCCCATGCTCGAGGTCGATTCCACCGGCTCGATCCTCTATGCAAACTCGGCGGCAAGGGAACTCTTCAGTGAAACCCACGCCGGACGGGATGCCACAAGCTTCACTGAGTTCTTCTCACCCGAGGAGATGCCGAACTTGGACGACGCTGTTGATCGGTGGATCGCCGCCACGCCGCGTTCCGATGAATCCACCTACTGGCACCTTCGCTCGCAGCACTCGCTGAATGGTGGTGGCAGTCGCCTCATTGTCATGCGCCGGCAAAACGATCCGTTGCACATGGGCCACACGTTTGTGGAGATGCTCCTCGGGATAGAAGAACGCAAATGCGTTCAATGGCCCTTTGAAAGCAGGGCGCTGTTGCTCGATGGTGAACCGCTGCTCCGCAAAACGTTTGTCAGCATGCTTGAAAGCGCCGGAGGTGGATGCTACGCGGTGGAGACTCCGACTGAGGCAATCCGACTCCTCGAAAACGATGAAGGGCTCCGGTTTGTCATTCTCGATTACGACGTGGCGGACGGCTCCATCGGCGAGATCATCGAGAGAATCAAGGTCACGCGCCCGGATATGGTGATTGTCGGCACGAGTGGCGATTATCGTCGGGATGATTTCGTCGCAATCGGCGTTGAGTACTTCCTTCACAAACCCTGGCATGTCGATGATCTGATCAACGTGCTCACCGGACGGCTCGGCAAATGCGCTGAGTGTGGCCTGCCCCTGCCGCTTCGCCGGCCCAAGCCGGGAGAACATGCCGGCAGTTGGATGTGTGCTTTTTGCGGCTCACGCTATTGCGCCATGCTCGATGAGAACTTTCCACCCGACGTCTTGCAGAACGTTCGGTGCGCCGACCAGGATTGAAGAGCTGTCCGGGATCCTGCCGGATGGGTGGGGACACGACACATCGTCGTGCCGACGGCCGCCTGATGGTTCGTAAACCTGGCCCCGGAGGATTCGAACCTCCACAAACAGATCCAGAGTCTGTCGTGCTACCGTTACACTAGGGGCCAATGCCAACAGACAAGTTTATCAGGGGCGGAGCTTGTGTCAAGAATGGTGGTTGCATCCACTGGAAGTATGGCATGCCACCACCGGCGGGCAAGCAAAGAGCTTATAACAACCCATCTGTGGCACCGGCGTCCCGCCCGTATTGTCACGGGCCTTGGCGCGCGTGCCACAGGGTTTTTTGAGCGCCCCTTAAACGAGCTTTTCTTCGTTCTTGAGGATGCGAACGAGTTCCTTGACGATTTCTTCGGGTTCGCCGTCGAGCTTCCGTCCTGGTGGCCGTGGCGGGGGCGGTACGAATTCGCTCATGGTTGTGCCGCACGTCTCTCGTGACAGATCGCCCGCACTGAAGCCTATCGCCGCGGCGTCCTTGGTATCGACCGGCTTCTTCTTGGCTTTCATCAGGCCGGGCAACGACGGATAGCGCGGCTCGCACAAACCCTTCTCGATCGTCAGCAGGCACGGCAACTGAATCTCGACGACTTCCTCGGCGCCTTCGATTCGTCGCCGGACCGTGGCCGACTTGAAATCCGCGCCCCACTCGATCGCGCTCGCGGCGCCAACGTGCGGCCAACCCAGGCATTCGGCCAATGCCGGGCCAAGCTGACCGCTGTCGTAGTCGATCGACACCTTGCCGGCGAGGACCAGATCATAGCCGCCGTCCTTGATCGCGGCTGCGATTACACGGGCGGTGGTCAGTTCGTCGAGGTCCTTGAAGAGATCGTCGCTCAGGTGGGTCACCTTGTCCACGCCCATGGCGTAGGCCATCCGAAGGACGCTCACGTCGTCGGCCGTCCCTACCGTCAGGGCGGTGATCTCCGCATCGGCCCCGGCGTTCTTTTCCTTGAACTGAAGGGCCGCCTCCACGGCGAACTCGCAGAAGGCGTTCATCACGAACTTGACTCCCTTCTTCTCGATGCCGCTGCCATCTTCCTTGGTCTTGATGGTTGCCGTCGAGTCCGGAACGTTCTTCACCAACACAAGTACTTTCATCGCTCACCTTCAGAATAACATGTTCAACTGTTTACACAGAGAGTTATGGGCTTTGGCACGCAGAAGCTGAAACCTGTGGCTCTTCTCAAAGCTCTAATACTACAGCGTTAAATCCTTCCGTCGCCCCCGTTGGGGGCTGTGTATTCCGTGATCTGTTGCCCCAGGGCTCGCTGCGCTTCGCCCTGGGCTTTATTCCGTCGCCGCTCCGCGGCTGAGTATGGCCGGCGCTGGGTGTCACCGTGCTGGGTGCCACTGGCAGCTTGCCCGCCAGTGTGACCACCGACCTCGCACTGGCAGACAAGCTGCCAGTGGCATCCGTGCGCATAAACAAGTTGTATGTATTATATGGGTGGTACGGGCATCTTGCCCGCATGGTAACGGGCGATACGCCCGTACCACCCTACGACAATCTTTCAGCTTATTCATGCGCTCGCCCTTAGCAGCCTGTGGTGAGAGGGAAAACAGCGGTTCGGAAACGTCCTTCTTGATCGTGAAAACCACCGGCGAGACGCCGGTGTCACAGTTTTGCCACGGGCTGTTAGCGTCCGGTCTTCAGCAACACCTCCGCTAATTCACGAATCCCGTCGCCGTGCGACGCCACTGTTCGGATCACAGGCCTCTTTGCGCCCAGCGTGTCTCGTATCTGTGCCTCGAGTCGGTCGGCGCCCTTCAGGTCCGCCTTGTTGATGACGAAGACCTCGGCTACCTCGGTAATGCCCGCTTTCTCCAACTGTAAGCCGTCACCCGCACCGGGCATCAGCAGGAGGACCAGCGGCGAGGCCCACTGGCGGACGACAACGTCGTTCTGGCCCGCGCCGACGGTCTCGACGATCAAGACATCCACCTTGGCATGTTTCAGGGCTTGGATCATCGAGCCGGTGGCCGGAGCCACGCCGCCGAGTTCCCCGCGACTGGCGGACGAGCGGAGGAACACGCGTGGATGTGCCGTCGAGAGGGTCATTCGGGCACGGTCGCCCAGCAGTGCACCGCCGGTCAACGGACTTGCCGGATCGACGGCGATGGCCGCGACATGCTTGTCGCCCGCACACAACTCCTTCATGAGCCGGCCAATGAGTGTGCTCTTTCCGACGCCGGGGGAGCCCGTGATGCCGACGACGATGGTCTTGCTGTCCATTGCCGGTAGCCGTTTTTCGACCTCGTCCGCGGACGGAGCATTTCCCACCCACGTCAACACTCGGCCCAGGGCCGCGCGGTCGCCGCCTGCGACGGCTTCGATCCATTTGTCCAGATCGCCGTTGGTCCAGGCGTCCGCCCGTCGCCGTCGGCTTTCGTAGGACAGCTCGTCGATCTTGGCGACGATGGACTCCATCGAGCTTTCCGGCTCGAACACGGCGGCGACGCCGGCCTCTCGCATGACCGGCACATCCTCGTGCGGAATGATCCCGCCGATGACGACCGGGATATCCGGCCGGTCGTGCTTGGCCACCTCTTGCATGAGGATCGGCACCAGTGTCATATGCGCGGCACTGTGGAAGCTCACGCCGAGGATGTCCACATCTTCTTCCACCGCGGCCTTCACGGCGCCCGCCGGCGTCTGCCACAGGCCGGTGTAGATGACTTCCATCCCCGCATCGCGGAAGGTGCGAGCCAGGACCTTGACGCCCCGATCGTGACCGTCCAGGCCGACCTTCGACAATAAGACTCGATTCGGTGTGTTTGCCATGCGGATTCTAATCCATACAAGTAGAACGCCGCCCCCTCTCCCAACAATGGCCCAACGAAAAGCACCATATCATCGCCGACATCGCCCCCCGCGCCAAGTCCCCCATACGACCCGCAATATCGCATCGGTGCGTGACAGTTTAGGCGACTTGCGAATGAGCGACATGGCACCAATACTCCCGTGTCGCCACCCGATCCGAGCCCCGAGCGCTGGGGAGCACCGGCGTCCCGCCGGTCAACGGGTCTGAAGGCCAACGGTCCGTCCACAAAGACCCCGCGCTGGCGCTTGGGGCTCGGTACTACCCCGCCTGAACTGTCATGGACCCAATGCCGCATCCACCCGGGAAACAGGTCCGGTTTCACCAGCGCCAGGTGAAACCTGACGGAATCCGCCAAACATTGGGACGCGTCGGCCCAATCCATGATCGGCCCCACGGGAAAAAAGTTTCGCCCGTGCGGGCGGGACACTTGTTCCCCATGCCGCCCCGGGCTTGTTGCGCTTTTGCGCTACGCGGCGAAAGCGCAACTGCGCGCAATTGCGTGCAACTTTTCGTTTTTTTCGCCTCGCACGGGCGCGGAGATGGCGCGGGGCACACGGCGATTCCGTGCCACGGCCCTTCATGCTTCTAACCTATCACTCTTGCTCCGCGCTTCACTCGAGACCAGCCAAGCGTCGGGCAGAGCCCGACCTACGTGTGCTCAACCCCACCCGGCCCAGTGAAACACCCCTGACATTGCCGATGTTCCCCAAGAAGAGGGCTTGGTGGCAATGCTCGTCAAGCTACATGTGCGACCTACCCGGCTACGCTCCGCTAACGTGTCAAGTCCACAACTGCCAAATCGTCCAGCACGGTCTCGTATTCGTCCGCACATACCACAAACACGGCTTTCGTAAGCCACACGCATGACTGCTTGAGTTTGTTCATCACTACGGACAGAAGAAGTTTCCGTCTCATGCAATCGGTGTCGGACGAGCCCGACGTGACTTCGAGCCAAAGAATTACCTCCACCGAGCAGCCTTCGTCGATCAACAGCGGGGCAACATGGGAGAACATGGAATTACTGCTCGGCGACCGACAGCTTCCAACGACCCCTGCGACCGTGTCGCACGCCTTGAAAGCGACCTCCAGGGACAACTCGTCCCGAATCCGCGGCTCCGCGTTGTGCGGAGCTTTGCGAAAGTCCTTTACCTCAATAAACACAATCCTCCTCTTGTCACGCGAGGCAAGGATGTCGATACCCTTGCTGCCCCTGTAGTGCTTGCTGCCGTCTGGCTCGCGTTTCCAGATGCCGCTGAGCTTGCGAATGCCTTTCTCGTACTCAGGCGACTCGTCGTACTTCAGTACCTTCCACGAGTCCCCGAACTCAAACTCGAAGGCTCCTTCTTGGATGCGTGTGCTCATGCCCCCCTCCCTCGCTTCGAGTACAAGTCGCGCTCCCGGTCATAATGCGCCGCGAACTCGTCGAGGATCGGGTTGTGACGAAGATCAGCCAGCGTATCGCCGGCTTGAACGGTGACCGCGCCGGAGTTATCACGCTGAAAAGCGAAGAAACACGTCGGTGCCTTCGGCTTCGTCTGATATTCGACCGCCAATGACAACTCGTGGCTGAGCAGGTAATCATGCGTCGCAACAAATACCTGCACACCACGGTCCGCGAGAATGCGCAGTGTCTTGGCAATTTGCGTAATTAGTCGCGGGTTCAAGTTGGCTTCAGGCTCATCCCAAAACAGCGTGCCGTTGGCCATGAGCGACCCGTTGTTAATCAGATGAACGAGCCCAGCGATCTTACGGAATCCCTCTGCTAGTAGGTGTGCCTCCAGAATGCCATCGCCCGAGTACACTTGGAATCGTCCTCCTTCGATGGATACTTTTCCACCGAGGATTTCTTCGAGAGGTTCCACGAGTTCTGCCGCTTGTCTAAGACGCGGCCCCCTCGTCAGCCGACCGCTCAGGGACTTGCACAGATCGCTGTAAGTCTCATCGAAGGAAAGCTCGCGTTTGTCGTAAGCATCAACGAATCCGTGATACATCGCAACAGCCTCACGGGACGGAATGAAAAGGCTGGGCTTGACGTTTTCGAGGGAGTCGGATTCCACCGTGAGATTACCCGACCTGGTCAACTTGAAGGAGAACTTGCCGCTGCTTGTTTCCAAGACCACCTTACAGGATCCTCGACCGACACGACGTCGGACAAGCCGCCCCGGTTCTTTCCTGTCGGGTTGGAATACGCCGGCGAGCTTCTCCTTCAAACGCGCCGCGATTCGGCTAAGTTCGCTGATGTGATCCTGCTGTGCGATCTCTCGCGTCTTGAGGATGGAATATAGGAGCTTCATGGCATGGGACTTCCCGGTTGCATTGGCGCCGATGAAGACGTTTAGCCCTTTGGAAAAATCCAGTGACACATCGTAGAAAACTGAAAACTTTTTGAGTTTGAGGCTTTCGACCTTCATGACGACAACTCCACAATCTTCAAACTCTCGATTCCCCGATCATCTATGATCTTCAGCGCCACGTGCCAGTGGTCGCCCAACTCGAACGGAAGCGAGACTGTCCCGCGATAGACTTCCATCAACTCCTCGTCAATCTCGGCCTTGACTCGCAGGGAAATGCTTACTTCTTTTTCGCCTTCCGTGCCGTGACCGGTTTCTCGTCCTCTGGAAACACGAAGGGCGCGACGCGTGGGCTTACTAGCGGCATCTTTGCGTGCATCAGCCAGAGCCAGACGACGCCCGTGAGAAACGTGCCGGCGCTGATCGCTTGTGAGATCGTCAGCCCGCCGACGTCCAGGGGGTTGTCTTGGCGGATCAGTTCCAAGAAGACCCGTGAGATAGAATAGAGGATCAGAAACCATGCGCCGACGATCCCGTGTCGCTTTCGATAATAGAACAGCGCAGTCAACACCCAGCAGATGATCAGGCCGTTGACCACGGCGTAGAGCTGTGTCGGGTGCACAGGCAACGAAGGATAATGTGCTGAAAGTTGGGCCAGTTGCTCCGGCGTCAGATCATACGCGCGACACTGTTTATCGATGGCGCTGATCGCGATGTTCTGTCCGAGATAACTCACGACTGCCGCGCTGGCGTCCTCGGCACGCGCCTGAAGCTTTTCAAGTGTTTCGACATCGGCCCCGGCGTTCTTGCGCTCGTTGTACAGCTTCCAAGCGGACGTATTTTCCTCCTTGAGTTGTCGAAGCGTCGCACCCTCCTCCCCGGCCAAGGCATTGATATACTCCCGTGGCACGGGTTGGCTCTGGCCGCTCGGCAATGCCCAGATCAACTCCTTGGGCAGCGATTGTCGGCCGTACCGATAGTGCTGCACCATCGCCGGGCTGCCGTAGGGAAATTGCACGGCCCACGGGATCGTGGCTCGTTCCAGTGCCGGATCATGCTGATCCACACAAATCGCCCCCCAGCAGCAGCCGTTGAGAAAACAACCTATCCGCGTGATCGCCAATCCCCACGCCAGGGACGGCATCGTGATGTCGAGATACCACCGAACCGACACCTTGGCGACGTACCGCAAGTAGATCATCAGGGCCGGTATCACGAGGATCGGCCCGCCCCAGAACTCGAGCCCCCCGCCACGGACGTCAAACACGGCACTTAGCGGGTTCGGTTGGTTCGCGAAGTTTGTATCCCAATAGTGGATGACAAACATCGCTCGGGCTCCGATCACGCCGAAGATCAAGGCGATGAAGCCCATGTTCAAGACCGTGTCCGGGTTGGCCTGTGTTTTGTACGCCCGACGGCACGCCAGCCAGATCCCCGACAGGAAGGCGATCATCATCATCACGCCGTAGCTCTTGATCTCACCCAGCCAGGGTGGCAGGAATGGAATGGTGAACATCGTCGGGTGCATGGGGCGCTTTCTAAGCTGGTTCCGCTATGTCTGAACACTTCCGGGATCTGTCCCCCACCCCTGGAAGGAGCGGGGCACCCAAACTGTTCATTCTTGTTACTGACCCGCTTATTATGGGTGCCACTGGCGTCTTGCCCGCCAGTGCCCAGGCGGATTGACGATTAGCGTTAATCCGCAATCCAAAATCGTAACCGTTCACGGGAGCCTTGCTGGTCTGTTGCACAGCACCTTGGCTCCGGAGCACCCTGGCCCCGGAGGGGCCGAGGCAAGTAGCCACGGGTGGAGCGAAGCGGAACCCGTGGTTCCGGTTGGCTCGCATCCCGTTCCGCCCCGGGGGGGCGGACGAAACCACTCGCCCCACAAAGCCGATGCCAACACCGCGCTTCTTCCTCCGCCCCTACCGGGGCGGATATGGGGACATCATCCTTATTCCACCGGTTCCGCTTCGCTCCACCCGTGCCTACATTCGTTGACCCCTTCGGGGTCGATCTCTGAAAGACCCGTGAACGGTTACCCAAAACCTTACAGGTCCACGAGTATGTTGTCGATCAGTCGCGTCTCGCCGATGTGGATCGCCCCGGCGATCAGGACGCGCCCGGCAGGTTCGCTGATTGGCGCCAGCGTTTCAGGATCGATGATGCTGAGGTAATCGACCGTCACTTCGCTCCGGCCAGCCTCCGCAATAACAGCCTGCATGGCCGCGATGATCCGACCGGTGGTTTGCTCCCCGCCCATGAGCATATCGCGCCCCGTGCCAAGTGCCTTGTAGAGACACAGCGACCGCTCTCGCTCCTCGCGGGTAAGTCGCGCGTTTCGACTCGACAGTGCCAGGCCGTCCTCCTCGCGCACCAACGGGCAGACCTCGATCCGAGTCGGCATACAAAGGTCCCGCACCATCCGCTGAAGGACCACCGCCTGTTGGGCATCCTTTTGCCCGAAGTATGCCACGTCCGGCTGCACGACGTTGAACAGCTTTGCCACGACCGTGCATACACCCTCGAAGTGCCCGGGCCGACACGCGCCGCACATCGATTCGGCCAACGGCCCCGGACGCACGCGCGTCTGATCTCCCGGCGGGTACATCTCCTCGTCCTCCGGGGCAAAGATCATATCCACGCCCGCCGTGCCGCAGGCTTGCCGGTCCGCATCGAATGTTCGCGGGTACTGCTGGTAGTCTTCGTTCGGTCCGAATTGCGTCGGGTTGACGTAGATGCTCACCACGACGAGTGCGCCGGTCTTCTTCGCCGCCTCAACGAGACTGAGATGCCCGGAGTGCAGTGACCCCATCGTCGGCACAAACGCGATCGTCCGGCCCGCGTTTCTTGCCTCGGACACGGCGGCTCGGATCCCATCAATCCGCCGAACCACCACCGTCGCTGCCTGTGCGTCGCTCGTAGACAGGTTGGTCGGTATCTGCTTCACCGACGTTTCGGCATTTCGACGTTTCGACGTTTTGCCTGAATTATTCACCGCAGAGCCCGCAGCGTGGCCTTCGGCCGCAACCATATTGTGGCACGGGCGTCCCGCCCGTGTCCCCACCGGCTTTGGCGCCGGTGCCACAGTTTTCTTCGTGAGACGCAATGATTTCACCTGATAACAGTGCAGAGTGCTATTCCCGAAACGCGGTCACGGCGAGTGTGTTGTTCTGCCCGCCGAAGCCGAATGAGTTGCTCAAACAGGTCTTGACGTCGGCCTTTCGGGGCTCGTTGGGAACATAATCAAGGTCGCAGAGTGGATCGGGATTGGCGTAGTTCATCGTCGGCGGGATGATGCCATCGCGGATCGCCAACACACACGTGATCAACTCGCACGACCCGGCGGCCGCGATCAGGTGGCCGAGCATGCTCTTAATGCTACTGACCGGGACGTTCTTGGCCTGTTCTCCAAACACGCCCTTGATGGCCAGCGTCTCGATCTTGTCGTTTTCCACCGTGCTGGTGCCGTGGGCGGAGATGTAGTGGATGTCCTCCGGCCTCAGACCGGCGTCCTCCATGGCCGTCCGCATGGCAGCGATACCGCCGCGACCGTCCTCATGGATGTCAGTGATACGAAAGGCGTCCGCTGTGGAGCCGTATCCGACGATCTCGCCGAGGATTTTCGCCCCACGTGCCTTGGCGTGCGAGAGTTCCTCCAGGATCACCATGCCCGCCCCTTCGCCGAGGACGAAGCCGTCGCGCGTCCGGTCAAACGGTCGAGAGGACGTGGAGGGAGAGTCGTTGCGGGTGGACAGGGCAGTCAGCCGGTTGAAACCCGTCGTACCAAAGGGATGGATCATCGAGTGGCAGCCGCCGGAGATCATGCCGTCCGCATCCCCGCGTCGGATTAAGTTCATGGCTTCGCCGATGGCCTGGGTGCTGGCGGCACATGCGGTCAGGGTGTTGAAGTTGGGGCCTTCGACACCGAACAACCGAGCCATGTGGCCGGCCGCCATGTTCGGTTCCTGCTCGGCCTCCATGACCCTTTGCAGACGCTCGTAGGCGACGTCCGCCCAGCGCTTCGTGTCGAGATGGTTTTCCTCGTAATTCCATCCCTCGACCGCCGCGGTGGTAAAGTTATGGAAGTCTATCGGGCCTTCACCACCGCCCAGGTAAACGCCGACACGCGTCTTGTCCAGATCGGCGGCGGCATCCAGGCCGGCATCCTTCCAGGCCATCTTGGCCGCGGCGAGGGCGAATCCGGCCTGCCGGCTGACGTCCTTATGCGTCTCGTAATCGTCGCCGAGGAACGCCTTCAGGTCGAAACCCTTGACCTCGGCAGCGAATTGCGTCGGGAATGTCCCGGCATCAAAGATCGTGGTCTTGGCGATGCCGCTGTCACCCTTGCGAAGGCGCGCCCAGGCCGACTCGATGTCGTGCCCCAAAGGTGTAATCCAACCCATGCCGGTAATGACCGTTCGCCGGTTCATGCCTGATACCTCCGAATCACCAATGCGGCAGTCTGGCCGCCGCACATCGCACTGGCTACAGAAAGGGCAACATCGGCCCGGCAGTCGATTGGATCTCGGCAAACGACGTTCAGGCCGCAGGCCGGGTCCACCGCTTCCGTGTTCAGTGACGGGGGGATGACACCGCGGTGCATCGCCATCGAGGTGACGGCCAGATCAATCGCTCCGCTGCCCGCCCCGTTGTTCCCCAATGATCCCTTCGTGGCCAGGACCGGCACGGTGGCTGTATGATCGCCGAATACCTTCCGAATGCCTGCGGCTTCCGCAATGTCGTGTTCTTTTGTCCCCACGCCGAAGGCATTGACGAGATCGACCTTATCGGGCGATACATCGGCATCCGCCAATGCCTTGGAGATCGCCAACGAAAGGGCTCGGCCGTCCGGTGCCGGGTTCATCCAATGGGTCGCGCTGGCCGCGGCGCCAAAACCAACGATCTCGCCGTAGATGCGTGCCCCGCGACGCTGCGCGTGTTCCATTGCCTCGAGGATCATCAACCCGCCGCCTTCACTGATGACCATGCCCGTGCGCGAGGTGTCAAAGGGACGGCTCGCCTGTGTGGGGTCACTGTCGCCGTTCGCGGCAAGTCGTCCCATTAAGGACTGCCGTGCAAGGCTCATCGGGTTGATCTTGCTTTCGGCACCGCCGCAAATGCAGACACTGGCCGCACCTCGTTCGATCGTCCGGAACGCCTCGCCCACCGCCAAGTGTGAACTCGCCTCACCGCAAGTGATCGTATTGGAAGGCGCCTGGCAGTCGTGCACGATCGTGACGTGACACGCGAGCATGTTCGGCAGGAACTTCAGCAGCCACAGCGGCGTGAGGTTGGTCATCCCCTCATTTCCCCACTTCGCAAGACTGAAGCCTCGATCCCCCGTCGCATCCGGGCGCTGTGCCGCTGTCGCCAGGGCACCAGCCAACTCACCCAAGTCGGCACAGATCAAACCGGCGCCGATATTCGCACCGAATCGCGTCGAGTCTACGTCCGGGAGCCCGTCGGCCTCACCGCGGTCCACAATGCACTTGGTCTTGAGTCCGGCATCCTTCACCGCATGGTAGGACGCGACGACGGCCAACACGATATCGCGTGCCATGACTTTTGTGGCCTTGCGGTAGCCCTTCGGTACGTAGTTCTGGACTTTTCCTATCTCAACCTCGCCGGCGATCCGGGACGAGAAGTGACTCGGGTCAAAGGCCTTCAGTCGTTCAAGCCCGCACCGTTTCTCGACGAGCCCGTCGAAGGTCTCGGTGATCCCCAGGCCCAAGGGCGACGCGACGCCCAAGCCGGTAATGACAACGCGGTGTTTCTTCATCGTAGTCGGCTTTCGTCTATATCAAGC